>Ga0209048_10007231_pt1 | contig 10284 bp, 11 predicted proteins | sample FrelakmetCRP12CR_FD_187146 | JGI IMG/M metagenome (GOLD analysis project Ga0209048, IMG submission 187146) | Freshwater lake sediment microbial communities from the University of Notre Dame, USA, for methane emissions studies - CRP12 CR (SPAdes)... | ecosystem: Environmental > Aquatic >... | reverse complement strand
ATCTGGAGGACAAAGGCATCTCAGGAAGGCGCCTATCGGTGTATGGCATGGGTTCAAACAGGCCCATTGCACCCAACGCCACGGATGAAGGCAGGAGGATGAACAGGCGTGTAGAGATCACCATAGTGGGCGAGGTCCCGGAAGATGTTGATCTCAAGGGGCTCAAGCAGACCCGAGGGGAGTGGTTCCGTTCAATATTCTACAAAGGGTTTAATTTCGAATTGGATGAACAGTGATGCTAAGAAAGGATAAAAACGTCCTCATTGTCAAAATGCCCAGCCGTTTGAACTGGATGACAACGTTCTGCGACATGCTCACCATACTTCTGTGCTTCTTTGTGCTTATCATCTCCATGTCTTCAATGGAAAGCAAGGCACTGAAAAATACCTTCGGGTTTTTCAGCTCAGTGACGGGAGTGCTGGAATTTCCCCAGGAGCATGAGGTGAAGGTCGCACAACCTGTAGTGGAAACCAAACCCAATATCATGTCGATCAATGTCGCAAGCCTGAAGAGGAGCCTGATAATCTCGCTGAAGAAGCAGAACATCGTTACTATCCCCGGCCGGGGAATTGATATGGGCGATGTGAAGGAGACAAACCGGGGTTTTGCCATCGCTGTGCCTGACGGGGTCGTGTTTGATAAGGGTTCTAAAGAGCTGAAAAAAGACGCTGAACCAATGCTCAAGGGGATCGCCGATGCCGTCAGGGGCATAGATGTGACCATCGCAATCGAAGGGCATACGGACAATCTCGGCAACGAGCAATCGAACTGGAGGCTGTCGCTCTCTAGGGCCATAAGCATAGCCGATTTTTTTGTTTATAATCAAGGCTTGAGCCCCGAAAGGATCTGCGTTGCCGGGTATGGGTCCAAGAGGCCTGTTGCCACCAATGAAACACAAGGTGGAAGGGACAGAAACAGACGGGTGGAGATCATCCTTTTAAAAGACCGTTTATAGGGGGACAGCATGGCAGGAGAGGAAAAGGAAGAGAAAAAAGAACAGGCCCCGGCAGAAAAGAAGAAGTTGCCTGTTAAAATCATCATTATCGTGCTCGCTGTTGTATTGGTCCTTGGCGGTGCGACAGCGGGGTATTTCTTGTTTTTCGGGCACAAGGGAAAGTCATCGGACAAGGAAGACCCGGCTAAGGAAACAAAGAAAGAACAGGTCAAGGAAAAGGCATCTAAAGAGGGCGGAAAGGAGGGCGAGGGTGCCTCCGGGAACCTGAAGCAGTTGGACCCTTTCATCGTCAATCTTGCGGACGCCGAGGGTCAGAGATATCTCAAGGCCGTGATGCAGTTCGAGGTGGATAATCCTACAGCCGAGAGTGAAATCCAGGAAAAACTCCCCCAGATACGCGATGAGATCCTCATGATACTCTCCAACAAGACCTTTGACGATGTATCGACAACAGCAGGAAAGAGGATGGTCAAACGCGAGATTGCATCCGCAGTGAACAAGTATCTCACAGGCGGCCAGATAACACAGGTATATTTTACCGAATTCGTAGTCCAGTGAGGATGTAGTATGGGACAGATCCTGAGCCAGGATGAGGTTGATGCCCTATTAAAAGGGGTTGTCGGCGGAGATATCGCCACAGAGATGGACATACCGTCTCTGGATGAAGGCCAGATAGATCGCTTTGACTTTGCAGCGCAGGATAAGGTCGTCAGAGGCCGGATGCCTTCGCTGGACGCGATCCATGACCGGTTCGCCCGATTTTTCCGGAACACGCTCTCAAGCATGCTCAGGAAGATGGTGGACATCACGCCGGTATCGCTTGATACGATCAAGTTCGGCAACTTCATGCGGTCGTTGCCGGTGCCCTCGAGCATACATGTCATCCGGGTGGAGCCGCTGCGCGGAAATGCCCTGGTGATTGTTGAGGCCAAGCTCGTATTCGGGCTTATTGACAGTTTTTTCGGCGGTAAAGGGTCAGGGAACATGAAGGTGGAAGGCCGCGAGTTTACGGCTATCGAGCAGCGCATGCTCATCAAGGTGGTGCGTTCCGCCATCAAAGAATTGGCCAGTTCCTGGCAACCGGTTTATGACCTTGAATTAACCTATGTCCGCTCCGAGATGAACCCCCAGTTTGCAGGTATCATCCCCAATGAGGATGTAATTGTGGTGGCCCAGTTCGAGGTGGAGATGGACGAGATGACAGGCAATATCATGATGTGCCTGCCCTATATGCTCATCGAGCCTATCCGGGACAAACTCTATGCAACCTTCCACTCCGAGGAGAAGATGAGTGTGGACAGTGCATGGGTCAGCCGGCTCAAGGTAGAACTTCTGGGGGTATATGTGGATATCGACGTCGAGCTTGGCAGGGCACAGATATCACCACGGGAGCTCTCATCGCTCAAGCCGGGAAATGTCGTTGTGCTGGACAAGGATATAAACGATCCGCTTATGGTGAAGGTGCAGAACTTGCCGAAGTTCTACGCCAGGCCCGGGAAGATAAAAGACAATCTCGCAATAGATGTTGTGAGTACGATCGACAGAAAGCTCTTCTAAGGAGGGGGCAATGGACATAGATGACAAAACGGGTGGCGAGCTTGACCAGAACGATATTGACAAGCTTATGGGCACAGGCGGTGAAGAAAAGAAAGACAAGGATCTCGATCAGGAAAAGATTGCCGAAGATTGGGCCGCGGACCTTGAATCAGGCTCCGAGATAGATGAGGGAAAGCCCTTTGATAGGGGTGCCAAGAAGGTCAACTTCACTGAACTCGAAGAGGGAAGGCATGCCGGGCCTGCAAAAGAGTTCGACTTCATCCTCGACATACCCTTAGAGGTTACCGTAGAGATGGGCAGGACCAGGATGCTCATCAACGATCTCCTGCAGATCGGCCAGGGCTCGGTTATAGAGCTGAACAGGATGGCCGGGGAACCCCTGGACATCCTGATAAACAACAAGCTCATCGCCAGGGGCGAAGTGGTCGTGGTAAACGAAAAGTTCGGCATAAGGATCACGGATATTGTGAGCCCCTTAGAGCGGGTGAAGAGGCTGGCATGAACCTCGTGAACGTTGCATTTGCCGTGGTCTTCCTCCTGTTCTCACTGCCTCTTCATGCCGCTGAGTCCGGCATGGCCTCCACGGGGTTGAGGGCTGTTTTATCGCTCGTGCTTGTCATTGCATTGATGTTTGCCCTTGCATGGACCTTAAAGCGCTATGGGCCTATGGCAAAGGTGAAAAAGTCGTTCGGATTGGACATACTTGGCCAGGTGAGGCTTGGCGCAAAGGTGAATCTCGCACTCATCAGGGTGGGCAAGTCGATCCTGTTGATCGGTGTCACTGCCAATACGGTAAGCCTGCTCAAGGACATGGATGAAGGCGACTTTGAGAAGTCTTTATCACAGGCAACAGGGCAGACGGCGGCACGCCAATGAAACGAAAGCGCATTACCTTGTTTGCACTTTTAGCCATTGTCTTTCTCCCCGTATTTCTCTATGCCGCTGAAGGTGTGACTATTCCGAGCCTGAACCTCGGGGTGAAGCAGGCCTCTAATCCTGAAGAGGTGGTTGGTGCGATACAGATCCTTTTTATCCTTACTATCCTGGCGCTGGCACCTTCCATTATGATCATGGTGACGGCATTCACCCGGATCATTGTGGTACTGGGATTTCTCAGACAGGCCCTGGGTACGCAGCAGATGCCGCCCATGCAGGTTCTTACAGCGCTCGCCATTTTTTTGACGTTTTTTATTATGTCCCCGACCTTGGACAAGGTCAATGATCTGGCCTTTGTCCCCTATAAGAACGGTAACATCACCTTTGCCCAGGCATTGACGAATGCAGAGGGACCTATACGCGAATTCATGTTCAAACAGACCAGGCAAAACGACCTTTCGCTCTTCATGAGTCTTACCACAAAGAATAAGCCTAATAATAAGGAAGATGTGCCCACCAGGGCCTTGATCCCGGCATTCATGATCAGCGAACTCAAGACCTCCTTCCAGATCGGGTTCATCCTATTCATACCCTTCCTCATTATCGATATGGTGGTCTCCTCCATCCTGTTGTCCATGGGCATGATGATGCTGCCGCCTGTCATGATTTCGTTGCCCTTCAAGATCATGCTGTTTGTGCTCGTGGATGGATGGAACCTGCTCGTAGGGTCTCTCATCAAGGGGTTTGTCGGATGACGCCGGAAACCGTAACAACCATTATGGCCGAGGCCATCAAGATAACGCTCCTCGTGTCGGCACCCATGCTCATCATAGGCCTGCTGGTTGGTCTTGCCATCAGTGTCTTCTCTGCTGTCACCCAGATCCAGGAGATGACGCTCACCTTTGTGCCCAAGATCGTTGCCGTATTCATGGCGCTCCTCATCACAATGCCCTGGCTCATCGAAAAGCTTACGACATACACTATCAATCTCTTTAACTCTATCCCGATGCTTGCAAGATGAATGAGCTCTTCAATCTCGCCCGGAGCGACTTTCTATCCATGTTCTTCATCTTTATCCGTATCGGGACCATCTTTGCCCTTGTCCCTTTTTTCAATGCCGAGATCGTCCCCAGGCGGGTCACAACCGCTATCGCTTTTTTTTTAAGCCTTGTTCTGCTGCCCATTGTACCGCCGGTACAGGTGAAGCCGGAACAGCTGAACATCCTGATGTTCGCCAGTATCATGTTACAACAGGTACTCATTGGGGTGGCCCTGGGCCTGGCCATTGATGTGATCTATGCAGGCATCCAGATCGCCGGCGAGCTCATCGGCTTCCAGATGGGCTTCTCCATCGCGAATGTGTTGGACCCCATGAGCGGGATTACCGCCCCCATCATATCGAATATCCTGTATATCACTGCTTTCCTGCTGTTCTTTACCCTGGGCGGTCATCATATGCTTATAAAGGGTATGGTGGAAAGCTTCCATATGATTCCCATAGGTGAGAGTATGGTCCACCGGGAATTCCTGATGTCTGTTATCACCTATGCGGGACAGATGTTTGTCATCGGGATCAAGGTGTCAGCACCTGTGGTAGGTATACTCCTGCTCATCAACATCGCCCTTGCCGTAATCACCAGGGCACTGCCCCAGATGAACGTATTCATAGTTGCATTCCCGGTCACCATCGGTGTCGGGCTCTTATTCACCGCACTTATCATCAAGATGATGCCTGTGTTCATGACAGGTTCCATGGAAAAGGCCTGGGTTTTCATGAAGTCGGCCATGGCGCTGTTCTAGCAGATATTCAAGGATTGGATTCAGACTGGAGTTGGTCAAGATCAAAATATTTGTATCAGATCTTGCATAATAGATTGTTTTTTGAGATCAACAGTTGATCATCTGAAACGGTAACCGCTGATCTATCGAAGTAATCTCCACTATGGGCAAAGCGATGATCTTGGCACCCATTAATCTTCACTTCTCTATGCCCCTCATTTCAGATGATTATGAAAAGTAATCTATGCCCTGGAAGAAGCATTGGCCTTGGCACGAAATCTACAGTCTAAGTCAACAGAATATTTTTTCATATTAATTTTAAGTAGACATACCCATTGACAACCGTCATAGCCGGGAATATATCGATCTGCAAATGAAGCCGAGATCCATCAATAAGATGGGTACGGGGGACCCAGTAATTGGGGCGAATTCCTAATAAAGGATAGGGCACTTCCAAGCCCGAGCCCGTCAGCTAACCTCGGAGGCTCTTGGAAGGATTTTATATGGATGATGGTGGTACGCATAATAAGTGCGGACTGAAATCGATCTCCTGTAACTCATCATTTTTCCGTCCTTTTGTGGTGAACTCTTATGTCTTCTCATGAACAGAATGGTCTTAGTGTGCTGCGGCATCTAAAGCAGAAGATCATCGGGGCACCACGTGACCTGAAAGAACCTTCTATCTTTCATAAGATGAGCTTGATCCCCCTGCTTGCGTGGATTGGCCTAGGTGCAGACGGCCTTTCTTCTTCCTCATATGGGCCTGAAGAGGCTTTCCGTGCTCTTGGCTCACACACGTACTTGGCGCTTTTCTTAGCACTTGCAACTGCATTTACCGTATTCGTCATTTCGTATGCCTACTCGCGTATCATCGAGCACTTTCCTAATGGCGGAGGTGGTTATATTGTTGCTACCCATACCATCGGACCGACAATAGGAGTTATTTCTGGGTGTGCACTCCTTGTCGATTATGTCCTCACGATTACCGTGTCACTCGCTGCTTGTGGAGATGCCATTTTCAGCTTTCTGCCTTTTCATTTCCATATACTAAAACTTCCTTTCGTAGTGGCCCTTATCCTCTTCTTGGTCATAATGAATTTAAGAGGTGTGAAGGAGTCCATCACAGTTCTCACGCCGATCTTTCTCATATTTATCATAACACACGTGCTTCTGCTCGGGTATGGTATCGGTACCCATTTCTTTAAGGCTAATATCCTTATTCAGGAACTCCATGGGGATATAACCAGTGATATAAATACTATTGGGCTATTTGGGATTACTGCACTCTTCCTGCGTGGTTTCTCATTGGGAGGTGGAACATACACCGGATTGGAAGCAGTCTCTAATGGTATGCAGATCATACGTGATCCCAAGGTAATAAATGGCAAACGCACCATGCTCTATATGGCATTGTCGTTGGCCATAATGGCTGGAGGGCTCCTTATCTGCTATCTTTTTTTCGACATTAAGCCGGCTGAAGGCCGCACCTTGAATGCAATCCTGGCTGATGAGGTCTTTGGCAACTGGCCCCTAGGTAGCACCATCGCACTCATAACAATTTTCTCGGAAGGGGCACTGCTTATGGTTGGTGCCCAGGCTGGATTTATCGACGGGCCACGGGTAATGGCCAATATGGCGATTGACCTGTGGTTCCCCAGGCGTTTCGCAGCTCTGTCTGAACGGCTAACCATGCAGGACGGGGTGCTTCTCATGGGCTTGTCCGCCATCGGTCTCCTCATATATACCAAGGGCTCGGTATCAGCCCTGGTGGTCATGTACTCCATCAATGTCTTCCTCACTTTCTCTATATCCCAATATGGTATGATCAGGTTCTATCTGAAAAGAAGAAGATCGATAGAAGGTTGGATGAAACATATCCCCGTCCATTTCATCGGATTCCTCCTCTGTGTGACCATCCTTGCCGTTACGGTCATGATCAAATTTAAAGAAGGTGGATGGGTAACACTCCTTATTACCGGGTGTCTGCTTGTTCTCTGCTATATCATCCGTGGTCATTACCATAGGGCAAGGAAAGGGGCTCGCTCACTGGATGATATTCTCATGGGTATGTATCTGGAAGGCTCTAAAATAAACACCGCTCCCCCTGCTCCAGAAGAGATGACCGCCATACTTCTCATCAGCGGCTATGGAGGCTTTGGTCTTCATTCATTCCTTTCGATTTTAAGAAGTTTTCCCAACATGTATAAGAATTTCATCTTTGTCTCTGTCGGGGAGATAGATTCAGGTTCGTTCAAGGGTATTGCAGAGATTGAATCGCTGAAGAGCTCCGTCATAGACGGTTTGAAGAAGTATGTTGACCTTGCTAGGAATCTTGGCTTCCCTGCAGAATACCGCATGGATATCGGTACTGATGTTGTAGAGACTGCAACAAATCTCTGCGAGTCTGTTGCAACGGAGTATCCCCGGTCCATGATTTTTGCAGGCAAGGTCATCTTCCAGAAAGAGAGTATGTTCCAGCGGTTTCTCCACAATGAGACCGCTTTTGCCATTCAGCGCCGCCTCCAGTGGGAAGGCGTGCCCATGGTTATCCTGCCGATTAGAGTTATGATGGTATAGTTCTTCGATAAGTTACCGAGTTCGACCTCCAAATATCAAGTGTTGATTCCTACGATATAGATGAGTGCTTTTGAAATGCCCTAAAACCGGATGATCTCGTTTCCAAATCAATGGTATTCAGTCCACAAGCTCATAGCGCCGCTCCTGGCATGTTATCTATGGTTTTCCATGCCCCTCATTTCTGATGATTATGGAAAATAATCTCCGGGTCCCCCTGCTATAAATCTAAACCAATATGATCATGTTCCTATGTGCAACTTCAGCTTCTCGAGCTCATCCATGTGTCCCTCTGATCTCCGACTCCCTCCGGCACAGGAACCATGTAAGCCAGTTAATGAATCTTCGGGGCACTAACCTCATGATCAGGAAATAGAGAACCTGATTGTCGATGCCAGGGACATACAAGATCCTGCCCTTAACAAATGCCTCGACTCCCAGGGCGGCAACGATATCCGGCTCCCACACCTTCATCCTGGTGAGCGGAAACAGATCAGATGGATACCCCCCGTCTTCGAGGAGATGGGTCTTCGTAAAGGGGGGATTCAGTGTGGACACGACAATCCCCTTATGGATGCGAAGTTCTGACCGGATTGCTTCTGTGAGACCCTGGACGAAATATTTGGTTGCTGAATAGAGTGACTCGGTGGGCACCGGAGTGAGGGCCGCTATCGACGAGATATTCAATATACCCCCTTCTCCCAGCCTGATGATTGTGGGAAGAAAGAGACGGCACATCTTCGCATAGGCCAGGCAATTGAGTTTGACCATTGCCTCCATCTTTTCGATGGGAATTTCTTCGTATCTCCCGTACCAGGCTATCCCGGCGTTATTAACGAGGACATGCACGTCCGGCACGGCGCCTGTCACCTGGTCATGGAGTTTTTCAGGGCCGTTTTCCATAGTAAGATCCTCAAGGAAAGACCATGTCCTTATACAGTACCTGTCCGCGAGATTCATGGCCCAGAGCCCAGCTTCTTCCCTCCTTGAAGGATGGTCTGTAATGATGACGTTCGCCCCTTTCTTTGCAAAACACTCTGATAAGGACTTCCCGATCCCCATGGAAGAACCTGTCACAAGCACGTTTTTACCTTTGAGGTTTATCTTCATGAATATTCTCCTTTGTTGTTCCTGATAATGAATTCAAAGCTCCATGCAGGGAATCTCACCGCTGTCTTGGGAAATACCCTTGCCATGAAGTCCAGAGCCTTTGCCTCAGGGCATACGATGATGCGCCTTTCATTGCGCTTGATCCCCTCAGGATTCTCGAACTGGCATTTCTGACATTTCATCGAATTTTCCCGTTGTGGGTGAAACAGCTCTTGATTTCAGAATGAAAACAGCTACTGGAGAACCCTGGATATTGGCGATTCACAGACTCCCCCTCGTTCAAAAAAAGTGCTCTCTGTAGATGTCAGGAAGATTTCAAGAGATGGATGAGCTACAGTTTTTAATTATAAAGCATTATAGGTATATTACAAGATCAAAGCTTTCACTGTAGTGATGTTGTCTTTCAGTGTTGTTACCTGGAGCGCTGATTAATGCAATAAAATGTCCGCTCTGTAAGGGCCTGAAAACTGATGATCTCGAACATCAATCAATATCGACCCATAACATTGCTAACCTGTTCAATATAATCCTTCCGTGTTTTATCATCCACATAAGGGATAGCAGAATAGAATATATGCTCAAGTACTTCGATGCCACAAAACTCGTATATGCCAGTGTCTGATGTCATGTGCATAGCATTTGACATTCCTGAGGTATCATAGATTTCTTTGGGCGTCCCCTGGGTATTAAAGATGACAACTTTCTTGCCTTTGAGAAGCTGTTCGAGACCCTTATTGCCTATGGCATAGGCAAAACCATGTGAATAGACACGATCAATGTAACCCTTGAACATAGCCGGAATCCCTGTCCACCACACAGGATAAATCATGGTCATAATATCAGACCAGATGATGAAATTTTGTTCTTCCTTGATGTCATTGGGAATGTTTCCAGACTGAATAGCCAAAAAGTCCGATGTGTTCAAAACGGGATTGAACTTAAGGTCGTAGAGATCTCTTACCACTATATCATGATTCTTTAATTTCAGGGTCTTTATAACTTCTTCCAGTATTGCATGACAAAAGCTCTTTGGATTCGGGTGTGAATAGACGATTAGATGTTTCATATTGTTCCTCTCTAAAGTGTGGAATTATTAATTGCTACCTTATATACATTGATTTATCATAAATATATACCATCTTGAGCTCATACATATCTCTAGATGACTTCGATTCTTCTAGGTTTTAGAATGACCAAAAACTGTAGATCTTGGGTTGAAACATACGAAGTCTCTCACGTCATACCAGAGCGTCACAACTGGCATGTAATCTACACTTTCCCATGCCCCTCTTTTGTGATGATTATGAAAAATAATCTTCGGTTTCACCTACTACAAAACCCATCCAATATAATCAGGTCCCTATATGCAGCCTGAGCTTCTCCAATTCATCCAGATCCCACTGCAGATCCATCTCCTCGAACATTACCCGGGA
>Ga0209048_10007230_pt1 | contig 10285 bp, 9 predicted proteins | sample FrelakmetCRP12CR_FD_187146 | JGI IMG/M metagenome (GOLD analysis project Ga0209048, IMG submission 187146) | Freshwater lake sediment microbial communities from the University of Notre Dame, USA, for methane emissions studies - CRP12 CR (SPAdes)... | ecosystem: Environmental > Aquatic >... | reverse complement strand
CCATCAATTTCTCTGTCATCCCGGTTTCGCCATCAATTTCTCTGTCATCCCGGTTTCGCCATCAATTTCTCTGTCATCCCGGTTTCGCCATCAATTTCTGTGTCATCCCGAGGCCGTCAGGCCGAGGGATCCCGTACTCGTCGAGCCCGGGATCCCTGGCTGCGCTCGGGATGACGGCTGGGGGGGCTCGGATGAGGAGCGGACGAAGGACCTACCGCGCCCCTCTGCCCGACAGCACCGCCGGCACCGTCTTCAACAGAATCTTCAGGTCGAGCAGCGGCGACCAGGTGTCGATGTACTTCAGGTCGAGCGCCATCCACCGGTCGAAGTCGAGCTCGCTCCTTCCGGAGACCTGCCACAGACACGTCAGCCCCGGCTTCATGCTGAGCCGCCGGCGCTGCCACGGCTCGTAGCGCGACACCTCGTCGGGCAGCGGCGGGCGCGGGCCGACGAGGCTCATGTCGCCCACGATCACGTTCCAGAGCTGCGGCAGCTCGTCGATCGAAAGGCGCCGCAGCAGCCGGCCCACCGCGGTCAAGCGTGGGTCCCGCTTCGCCTTGAACACCGGCCCTGTCATCTCGTTCAAGTGCGAGATCTCGCCGAGGCGATCCTCGGAGCCCGGCTCCATGGTGCGGAACTTCACGAGCGTGAAGTGCCGGCCGTTCAGGCCGCAACGGACCTGCCGGAAGAACACGGGCGCCCCGGAGGACAGCAGGATCGAGAGGGCCGAGACGATCTGGATCGGCAACGTCACCAGAAAGAGGAAGAGCGCGAAGGCGAGATCGATGGCCCGCTTGGCCGCGAGCTCGGCCGGGTTCGACGGCGTCGTCGTGAAGGACAACAGCGGAATTCCGTCCAGCTCCTCGAGCACCGGCCGCGCCAGAACGTGCGGAAAGATGTCGAGTGAGACGTGGGCCCGCACGCCGTGGCGCTCGGCCACGAGCAGCGCCTCCTCGTACTCGCCGAGCTTGCCCTTTTCGATGACGAAGATGACCTCATCGATCACTTCGGCGGCGAGCACCGCCTCCATGTCCCGGATCGTCCCGAGGCAGGGCCAGCGGCCCTTCAACCCGATCTCTCCCCCGTTGTCGTCGTCGAGGTAGCCGATGACGCGGAAGCCCCAGTGGGGATGTCCCTCGAGGAAGTCGCCGAACTGCGAGGCCTTGGGCCCCGTCCCGACGATCAGGGCCGTCCGGAAGTTGAAGCCGCGGGCGCGAACGCCGCGCGAGAGCATCCGCAGGGCGATTTTCTCGGTCGTCAGGAAGAGGAAGTTGATGAAGCCGAAGAGGACGAGAAACCAGCGACTGACGAAGTCCAGGCGCAGGCCGAAGATAAGGAGCACGAGGATCGCCGTCCCTCCGAAGGCGACCTTGCCCGCCCCCCAGATCTCCTCGCCGAGCGGCAGCGTCCGGTGGCTGCGGTAGAAGCCCACCGCGGCCAGCAGAAGACCCCAGATCGGCAGGATGAAGAGCGTGAGCAGGAGGTACTGGTCGAGGGGAAGCAGGGGCAGAGGGAAAACGCCGGGGAAAGCGGTCCTCAGAACCCCCTGCCGCAGGGTCCAGGCCACCGGCAGCGACACCGCCGTCAGGGCGAGGTCCGTGACCAGCACCCCGAGGGCGATCGCGCGCGATTTCTGCTTCAACATGAGGCGTTTCCGGGGGCGGGAGCCGGGCCGACCCGACCGATGTTATGGGATGGGGCTGCGCGCTTCAAGAACGGCCTCGTAGCGGTCGACCACATCGTCCCAACGATATCGCTCCCGTGTGCGCTCCTTTGCCCGCTCTTTCCATACGGAGTGGGAGGCCGGATCATCCAGGACCCCCTGGAGCAGCCGGGCCAGCGACCCGGGCCGGCGGACGTCGAAGGGCAGCGCCGCCCCTCCCGCGACCTCCTCGTTCTCGGGCGTCGCGTTGTAGCAGACCACGCGGCCATACCCCATCGCCTCGACGAGCGCCGGGTGGGTGCCGCCGACCTCCGTGGCCTGCACATAGGCGGCGGCGTGGGCCAGAAGCTCCCGGTACCCCTCGCCGTAGATCGCGCCCGGGAAGAGCACCCGCGGGTCGGCGGCCGCGCGCAGCCGCGCGATGTACCCGGCGGCGTAGGGCGCGTCGCCCACGACGACGAGCGGCACTTCGCCCGGGACGTCCCGGTAGGCCGTGACGACCTCGAGGGCGTTGTTCTCGGGCTCGAGCCGCGAGACGTAGAGGACGTAGCGCTCGGGCGTGAGGCCGAGGCGGTCGAGCGTGGCGCGTCCCGCGGGCTGCGGCAGGTCGCCGCCGTACGGGATGAAGACGGAGTCGAGGCCGTAGCGCGTGCGGTAGTACTCCTGAATCACCTTTGCGTCGGAAACGATCGCGTCCGGGATCGCTGTCGAGAGCCACTCCGAGACGCGGTAGGCGAGCTTGCCGGCGGCGCTCCACTTGCGGCGGTGCCGCTCGAGGCCGTCCACGTTCAGGACGACGCGCGTCTTTCCGGACAGCCGGGGCAGGAAGCAGGACGCCGCGTTGATCGCGTTGCAGACGAGCACGGCGTCGAACCGCTCGAACGCCGCATCCACGCCCGAGAGCGCTCCATGCACGACCGTGTCGAGGTACTTCGTCGGAATCGTGGGCAGCACGCGGATCTTCGCGCCGCGATGCGTGGACAGGCCGGCCTCGGCGTAGCGGGAGCGCGTGTACACGGTCACATCGTGGCCGCGCGCCGCAAGACGGGCCGACAGCTCCTCCGCCAGCGTCTCGAAGCCGCCGTAACGGGCCGGAATGCCGCGCGTGCCGAGAATGCCGATGCGCATACGTCCCAAAGTACGTCATTCCGAGCAGCGTAGCGACGAGGAATCCCGACTCCGATCGCCGCTCGTAGAGTTCGGGATCCCTCTCCGCGCTCGGGATGACGGTGGGGGCGACCTACCTGGCCGCTCTTCGCACCTTCGCCTGGATCTCCCTGCGCTTGGCCCACAGCCTCCTGCGGTTGCTCCACAGCCAGCGAAAGGCCGGCAGCGACGAACGCTCGACGGTCAGGCAAGCTCCGAGCACGACGAAGTCGCGCGCGAAGGTGGGGATGGCCGTGCGCAGGCACTGGCCCGCCGTCTGGTTGTTGATCCGCAGCAGAAAGCGGTTCTTGACGGAGTGCATGTTGGCGAGCGCCGACATCCCGCGGCGGCGCTCGGGCGTGTTGCGCCGCCGGTGGGAAGCCACGGCCGACGGCACGTAGAGGCACCGCCAGCCGAGCCTGCGCAGCCGCCAGGCGAGATCCGCGTCCTCGCGGTACAGGAAGAAGTCGGCGTCGAATTCGCCCGTCGCGATCCGCGCGCCTTCGAGCGCTTCCCGGCGATAGAAGCCGGCCGCGCCCGAGGCACCGGCGATCTCTTCCTCGCTCTCGTAACGCCCCGCGGCGAGCTCTCCCGCGCCTCGGTCGAAGTGCCGGCCCGACGCCGTGAAACGCATCCCCGTCGAATCGAGGAGCGCGCTTCGCGCAAGACCCGGCCCTTCCGCGCGGTAGAGCCTTCCCGAGGCCGAGCCCACGTCCGCGGCGTCGGACGCGTCGAGCCGGCGCGTCAGGATCGCGGCAAAGTCGGGCTCGAGGCGGCAGTCGGGGTTGAGAGCGAGCACGTACCGGCCCGCCGTCGCCGCGATTCCCGCGTTCATGGCGGCGGCATAGCCCACGTTCTCGGGCAGCGCGAGCAGGCGCACCGCGCCACCGAACGCCCTCGGGGCGTTGCGCGACGCGTCGGAGGAGGCGTTGTCGACGAGCAGCGTCTCGCACGAGACGCCGCGCTGGGCCACCGCGGAGCCGAGCGCGACAGCCAGGTCGCCGGCGCTGTCGTGCGAGACGACGATGATGGAGACGTCGGGGGGAGAGGTCATGAGTCGTGAGTCATGAGCCGGGAGTTGTCGTGCCGAGTCCGACGGCGACTCCCAGGACCCTCAGGTAGGCGCGGGCGGCTTCGGTTCGGGAGCGCGGCACGTCGCGGCGAAAGGGAAGCAACGCCAGGCGCAAGACCATGCCTTTCGCAAGAAGGATGCGATAGGCCAGTCGCGCGAGGGGCGAATAGCGGTCCCGGCGATAGCGCAGGGCATTTCGGTAGAAGACCGGCAGAAACTTCGCGTAACCGAGACGGGATGCCGACTCGCCCCCGCGGTGACGGATGCGCGCCTCCGGCAGGTACACGATCATTCCCTCGGCCGAAAGCCGCGCGCACAGGTCCACGTCCTCGTACCACGCCGGGACATACCGCTCGTCGAAGCCCCCGCACCGCACGAAAGCGTCCCGGCGCACGGCCAGTGCCGCCGCCGCCGCCTGCTCGACGGGGAACGCCGTCTCGCGGTCCGCGTCTGCGTAGCGGAACCGGCGCCGGCCGCCGTGGTTGGGAAAGACGTGATCGAAGAGCAGCAGCTCGCTCGCGTCCGATCGAAGGCCCGGCAGGCGGCGAAGCTGGAAGGTCGCCTGGTCCTCCCGCCCGGGCGGCGCGAGGACGAGCGGCCCCGGTGGCGCGGCCGCCCCGTCCATCTCGACCAGGCGCGGCGCGACCGCAACGACGCGCGGGTCCGACGCGAACGCCCGCGCGATCGGGGAAAAAGGCTCGCCCTCGGCACGGGTGTCCGGATTGAGAAAGAGCAGCACGTCGCCCGCAGCGCTCGCGGCGGCCTGATTGGCGGCTGGGCCGAAGCCCCGGTTCTGCGGGTTCGAGAGGAGCATTGCGCCCGGCCAGGCCTTCCCCACGGCTTCCGGCGAGAGCCGGCCGCAGCCGTTGTCGACGACGACGAGCGAAGCGGTGACTCCCCCCGTCGGGATCCGCGCCCGCGCCGCGGCGAGCGCCTCGACGGCCGCGAGCGCATCCTCCTCGTCCTTCCAGGAGACGAGGATTGCGGTGATCTCGCGGATCATGGGACGGGTCGCTCCTCGGCGCGAGGCCACTGCCGCAGCCGCCCCGGTTCTCGACCGGACCTCAGCGCCATGACGGGCAGCCTCGGCCACACCAGGAGCGGCAGCGCGAGTCCGGTCCAGCCGACCGCGCGCACATGGGCGAGGTCGGCGTAGAGCAGCGCGGGCAGGTGCCTGCCGACGAACCCGGGCTCGAAATTGCGGAAGAGCGTGCGCCAGCGGTTGCGCGCGGTCCAGAAGGCGCGGCGCAAGGGCGTCCGGCGGCCCGTGCGGGACCCCTCGTGGCGGGCCACCGCCCGCGGGTCGCACGCGAACCGCCATCCCGCGCGGGCAAGCCGCAGTGAGAGGTCCACGTCCTCGTAATACGCGAAGAAGGCGCCGTCGAACACCGCGCCCCCGCGGGCCACGGCCTCGAGGGCCTCGCGGCGGTACAGCGCCGCGGTCGCCGACACGCCGGAAACTTCGAACGGCTCGCGCGGCGCGACCGACGCGTCCCTTCCGGAGAGGATCGGGATCGCTTCGCCCCGGCGGTTCCACTCGAGACCCGCGCCGTCCACCTGCCGCCCGTCTTCCGACAGCACCAGCCCCTGCGCGGCGGCCAGGCGGGGGTCGAGCTCGAGGCGCGCGGCCAGCCGCGCGACGTAGTCCGGCTCGAGCACGGCGTCGTTGTTCAAGAGCAGAACCAGGGGCGCCCGCGTCCGCGCGATGCCCTCGTTGGCCCCGCCCGCGAAGCCAAGGTTGCGGGAAAAGCCGATGACCCGCGCCGCCGGAGCGTCGCGGGCGATGCGCGCGCGCTCGTCGGCACCGGAGGCGTTGTCCACGACGGCGAGCGAAAGCGTCACGCCCTTCTGGCGCTCGAGCGACGCAAGGGCGCGGAAGAGGGCGCCGCCGCCGTCGCGGTTGACCACGATGGCGTCCACGTCGGGAAGGTGCGGGACCCCGTTCAAACGCTTAACGGTTGCAGGTTGACTCGATCGGCGTGCGCGATATGAAATCGCTCCTGCGATGCTACCACGCGAGTATCTGCGCGAGAACGCACAGCGGCTCCTCTCCGAGATGCCCGAACGCTTCGGCGGCACGGGCCTCGAAGAGTACGCCGCGCTCGACCACGAGCGCCGCGACGCCGTCACGAAGCTCGAGGAAAAGCGCCGGCGCCGCAACGAGCTCACCGCGAGCAAGGGCAAGCCCTCGCCCGAAGCCCTGGCGGAGATGAAGGCCCTGAAGGAGGAGGTCCACGCGCTCGAGGAGCGTGCGGGCGACGCGGACCGGATGCTCGAAGCCGTGGAAAAAGGTATCCCGAACGTCCCGCACTCGTCGGTGCCGCGCGGCGTGAACGAAGCCTCGAACCGCGTCGAGCGGACGTGGGGCTCGCCGCGCCGCTTCGACTTCGAGCCGCAGGCGCACTGGGACCTCGGCCCGGCCCTCGGCATCCTCGACTTCGAGCGCGGCGCCAAGCTCGCCGGGGCCCGGTTCACGGTCCTGAAGGGCGCGGCGGCGCGGCTGTCGCGCGCGCTCAGCCAGTTCTTCCTGGACATCCACGTCGAGGAGCAGGGGTACACGGAAGTCCTCCCGCCCTTTCTCGCCAACGCGGACTCGCTCTTCGGCACGGGCCAGCTTCCGAAGTTCGCGGCGGACCTCTTTCAGACGACCGGCGGCTACTACCTGATCCCGACCGCGGAGGTCCCTCTCACCAACCTCCACCGCGACGAGGTCCTCGCCGCCGGAGAGCTGCCGCTTCTCTACACCGCGTGCACGCCGTGCTTCCGCTCGGAGGCCGGCGCCGCCGGCCGCGACACGCGCGGCATGATCCGCCAGCACCAGTTCGACAAGGTCGAGGTCGTGATGTTCGTCCGCCCCGAGGAGTCCGCCGCGGCACTCGAAACGCTCACGGCGCACAATGAGGAGATCCTGCAGCGCCTCGAGCTGCCGTACCGCGTCGTCTCGCTCTCTACCGGCGACCTCGGCTTCGCCTCCGCGAAGACGTACGACCTCGAAGTGTGGCTGCCGGGGATGAACGGCTACAAGGAAATCTCGTCCTGCTCGAACTTCGAGGCGTTCCAGGCGCGCCGCGCTTCGATCCGCTTCCGGCGCGCCGAGGGCGACAAGCCCGAGCACGTCCACACGCTGAACGGCTCGGGCCTTCCCATCGGGCGCACGATGGTCGCGATCCTCGAGAACTACCAGCGCCCGGACGGCTCCGTCGCGATCCCCGAGGCGCTGCGGCCCTACATGCGCGGCCAGGCCGAGATCCGGCGCACTCCCTAGTGCCCACGCGCGCTGGAGCCGTCATCCCGAGCGCAGCGAGGGATCCCGAACTCGAGTCCGGGATTCCTCGGGCCCGGGGCCCTCGGAATGACGGCCCATAGCATCTCCAATGCCGCAGCCCCATGTCTTCGAGGCGGTCCTGCGGGCGGCGCGGCGTCTGCCGGGCTATCCGCGCCTCCGCGTGCTCGACCTCTCGGCCGGCCGCGGTGAGATCGCGGCGGCGCTCGCGAAAGACGGCTGCTCCGTGCGCGGCACGCACTTCCGCGCCGACGATTACAAGCTCGCCGACGCGGCGGCGCCCCTCCACACCGCCGCCGTGCCGATCGACCCGAACGTGGACCTGACGCGGCCGCTTCCCTATCCCGACGCCGCCTTCGACCTCGTCATCCTGTGCGAGGTCGCCGAGCACCTGCCGACCGAGATCCCCGTCATCGCCGAGATCGGCCGCGTTCTGGCGCGCGGCGGGCATCTCGTTCTCTCGACACCGAACGTGGCGCGGCTGCACTCGCGCTGGCACTTCCTCTTCACGGGGACCCACAAGCTGATCCGCCGCCGCGCAGGCTGGGACCTCTCGGCCGACGACCTCTACGCGTACCACATCAATCCGATCGACTTTCCGCTCCTCCACACGCTGCTCTTCCAGGCCGGGCTCTCCGTCGTCCGGTTGGACTTCACGCTCTTCAAGTGGAAGCACGCCTGGCTCTTCCTCTTCTATCCTCTCGTCTGGCTCTCGACGCGGACCGAGACCTCGCGTCACCGGGGCGGCCCGGCGCACGCGCGCGGCGAGGAAGACCTCTTTCACTGGATGGTTCGCCCCGCCATGCTCGCGAGCGAGCAGCTCCTGCTCACCGCGACTAAGAAAGCGGGGTCAGGTCTCTAAATGGTGACTTTGCTACGGGTTCCAGGGACGGCCGCAGCTTCGGTCAAACAGCGGCTCGATAGCGGCAGTAAAGTCACCATTTAGAGACCTGACCCCACGGGACCCACCGGCGGCACGAGCGCGCCGGCCGAGACGATCATCTTCATCGCCTGCTCCGGTGTCATGTCGAGGTAGGTCACCTTCTCCTCCGGAACCACCAGGAGGAATCCCGTCGTCGGATTGACGGCGCTCGGGATGAAGAGGCTGCAGAGCTTCCTGCCCGTTTTCGCGCTCGCCTCGCTTGCGGCCGTAGACGTGACGAAGCCGAGGCCCCAGGTGCCGGGCGACGGGAACTCGACGATCGCGACGCGTCCGAACGAGCCCACGCGCGACGGCCCGAGGAGAAGCTCGGCGATCTGGCGCAGCGTCGCGTAGATCTTGTTGATCAGGGGAACCCGGTGCATCAGCCGGTCCCAGACCGCAAAGGCCCGCTTGCCGAAGAAATTGGCCGCTGTGAAACCCAAGAAGAGGAGAAGCGCGTTCAGCAGCACGAAGCCGAGCCCGACCACCGAGACCCCGAGGGCGCGCAATCGCGCCCCCAGGATGTTGTCAAAGAAGTTGAAGAGGCTCCAGACCACCCACAGCGTCAGGGCTGTGGGTGCGAGGACGAGGATCCCCGCCACCCAGTAGCGGCGCAGGCGCACGCCGAGAGTCGCCGACATGGACGCATCGTAACCCCTGGAGCGCGACACGGGAGTGCCCGTACAATGGCGGCGATGCGATCGATCGCCCGGGCGGCCCTCCTCCTCTTCGCCGCCGCTTCCTCGCGCGCCCTCGCGCAGGGCGCCGGATGGGAAACCTTCGGGCCGCCGCTCTTCCAGGTCAACGCCGTGGCCACGCCGGCCGACAATGCCGCCGTCTACGCAGCCAGCGAGGATTCCGGGGCGGCCCAGAGCGCGATCTTCCAGAGCCCGGACGGAGGGATCGACTGGCACACCGTCGTGCAGGCCGCGGCCGGCGAGTTCTACAGCGACATCCTCGTCGACCCTGGCAACCCGGCGACGCTCTACGCGGGGGCCCCGGCGAGCGGCGACGGCACGACGAAGATCTACCGCTCCGCGAACACCGGGGGGACGTGGTCGCTCGGCCTGACGATCCCCATCTACTGCGTTCCCTCCTTCGCGCCGGGCGCAGGCGCCGGAACGGCGTTCGTCTCCTGCGGCACCCGCCTCTTCCGCACGACCGACGCCGGCCAGAGCTGGCAGGAGCTCGCAAACCCGTTCCTCGAAGCCACGCGCCTGACGACCGGGCCGGGGGGCCTTCTCTTCGGCTACGGAGCCACTCGGATCTTCAAAAGCGCGAACGGGGGCGACGCGTGGTCGCCCGCGGGAAATGCCCCGGGCGCCTGCGCCGGAATAAACGCGCTCGGCGTCAGCCCGGCCGACGCAAACGCGCTCGTCGCGGGAACCGGCATCAAGGGCGCGACGGGATTCCAGTGCGGCGGCGTCTTTCGCAGCGCAGACGGAGGGACCACATGGACGGCGGCCAGCCTCTCCGGTGTCTACGTCGCGGACATCGAGATCGACCGGACCGACCCTTCGCGCGTCTACGCGAGTGCGGGCTACATCCCCGGCGTCCTTCCGAAGGGCGGCGTCTTCGACAGCCTCGACGGAGGCTCCGCCTGGTCGGACATGCAGATTCCCGTCGACGGCGCCACACGGCTGGCGCTCTCGTCGAGCGGCGACCGCCTCTACGCGGCGACGTCGCTCGGCGTGTACGCGATCCCCGTGACGAAAGCCCCGCCGACGTGCACGCCGGACGACGTCACGCTGTGCTTGAACGGCGGGCGGTTCCGCGTCCGCGCCACCTGGACCAGGCCCGACGGCACGAGCGGGTCCGGGCATGCGGTTGCGCTGACGGGCGACACCGGCGACTTCTGGTTTTTCAACAGCGCCAACGTCGAGGCGATCGTCAAGGTCCTCGACGGCTGCGTCACGAACGGCCATCGGTGGGTCTTCGCGAGCGGCCTGACCAACGTCATGGTGAGCCTGACCGTCACGGACGTTCTCACGGGCGCGACCATGATCTACACGAACCCCCAGGGGACGGCCTTCGTACCGATCCAGGACACGTCGGCGTTTCTCTGTAACTGAACGAGGCCGCCGTGAAGAAGTGGCGGAGAGGACGGGATTTGAACCCGTGGTAGAGGTTTAAGCCCCTACGGCGGTTTAGCAAACCGCTGGTTTAAGCCACTCACCCACCTCTCCGCGAGCGGTCAGG
>Ga0209048_10007229_pt1 | contig 10285 bp, 7 predicted proteins | sample FrelakmetCRP12CR_FD_187146 | JGI IMG/M metagenome (GOLD analysis project Ga0209048, IMG submission 187146) | Freshwater lake sediment microbial communities from the University of Notre Dame, USA, for methane emissions studies - CRP12 CR (SPAdes)... | ecosystem: Environmental > Aquatic >... | reverse complement strand
CATTACGCCCACCACATGAACCCGTATGAAATGTAGGGGCGACCCTCGGTCACCCATCACTCCCTGTCGCCCGGCCCTTTCACTCACATTTGTCATTCTGAGCGTCAGCGAAGAATCTCGGTGCCCAACGCGTGAGATTCTTCGCTGACGCTCAGAATGACAAACGAACGCTCTCTATTCCTTCAACGTTCTGACCAACCCTTGCGGTCGCCCTCGGGGTGGGGTTGGGAGACCCTTGCCTTGTCTGTAGGGTGGGACACGTTTCCCCACATACAACATTCTATCTCTACGCCAGCAACGCCTCAAACTGTTTCCGATCGAGTTGTTCCTGAGTCATCAACGCATCCGCAAGTTTGGTGAGTTGATCAGAATGCTCGCGCAACAGTTTACGCGCCATTTCATATCCTTCACGCAGGATTCGCTGGACTTCGCGATCAATCAAAGACGCCATCGACGCGCTTGTGGAAGGGTTCGTATCTGGAGCGGCCATGGCAAACATATACTGTGCTCTAGCAGGCACATCACCACCATGCAGCAACAAGTTGCCATCAACATCCATAACGAGTGAACGAGGACCTATCGGCATGTCATCAAGCTCGACACGGCGCATATTCAAACCAGCGCCACCAGCACCGGCACGATAATCCGCAAACATCACGCCTACCTCTTCGCTCATACCCCAACGTGTCACCATACGCTTCGCAAGGTCCGTCACTACCTGCAAATCGTTTTCTGCGCCAGTCGTAACGCGGTCAGGACCAAAGGTCAGTTCTTCGGCAACTCTGCCTCCTAACCCGACGGCAATTCGCGCCATCAGCGTTTCCCTGCTGTAGTTGTAACGGTCTTCCTCGGCAGTGAACTGTGTTACCCCAAGACTCTGTCCTCGTGGGAGAATCGTCACGCGGTTGACAGTATCAGCCTCGTCCAAATGATATGCGACCAGCGCATGACCCCCTTCATGGAAGGCAATTATACGTTTCTCGCTCTCATTCATGACGATAGGTCGCAAAGCACCCAGTTGCACGCGTGCCAGCGCATCTTCAAAGCAATCATGGTTAAGATGCTCAAGGTCTTGTCGTGCCGCGCATAATGCCGCTTCATTGACAAGATTCGCAAGATCAGCCCCACTCATTCCCGTGGTCAAACGAGCCAGCCGCTCGAGACTGACTTCTTCATGCAGGGGGGTGCGACGCGTATGTATTGCCAGGATTGCCTGACGACCGACTCGATCAGGCAGAGAAACGGTAATCTGACGATCAAAACGACCTGGACGCAGCAATGCCTTATCAAGAATATCAACCCTGTTTGTGGCTGCCATGACCACGACAGATTGACGAGCATTGAACCCATCCAATTCTACCAGAAGTTGATTAAGCGTCTGGTCGCGTTCGTCATTGCCAGCTACCCGCATAGAGCGTTTTCGACCAACGGCATCAAGTTCATCCAGGAAGACGACACAGGGGGCAGCCTGACGTGCCTTGGCAAAAAGATCGCGCACTCGACTGGCTCCGACACCCACGAACATCTCAACAAATTCCGATGAACTCATACTGAAGAATGGCACGCCAGCTTCACATGCAACAGCTTTAGCCAGCAGAGTCTTACCGGTTCCAGGAGGTCCAACCAGCAATGCACCACGCGGGATACGCGCTCCCAGGCGATCATAACGTTCTGGATCGCGTAAAAATTGCACGATTTCTTCAAGCTCTTGACGCACCTCATCGATACCTGCTACATCGGCAAACGTCACTGGCGGTTCGACTGGCTTAGGTGCCGTTGTTTTTGCAGGAGTGACAGGTCTGGTAAGGCCTGTAATTTTTTCAGGTGAGCGACGAGGCTCGCGTTCATCCTTCATACCATATCGCCGCGGCTGACTTTTTCCCATTTGCGAGTAATGAGCATCAATATTACGAGTTGATTGTTTGCCATTCCTTGGGATAATAAACATCGCAAATATCAATACCAGGAGTATCAAAGGCAGAAATCTTAAAACCAAAGCTATCCATACTGGAGTTTGTGCAACAGGAAGCGTCGTGACGATGACATTCTTACTTAAAAGCAAGGGCATAAGCGTGGCATCCCCACCATTGGGTATGTGTGTATAGAGAAGACGAGATTGGTCGACTGTGTTTGTGACTGGCGCGCTTGCCCAGGTAGAACTTCCGCCAAGATAGTGACTCCAGGCTGTAAAATCCAAAGAGCGTTGTTTGGCATCGATGCTTGTCTGAGAAGTGTTTGCGGTTTGCCCGTTTTGAATCGAATGTACCAGCAAACCATTCACCTGATTGTTTTGAATAGATGCTGCTAGCACATTTCCAGCTCTGATTTGCTCTTTGAAGGTGCTATAATCAACAACCGTCGTACCACCAGGGGGGGTGCTGAAAGAAGGTACCTGAAACCTGCTAAAAACACTAAAAAGTAGTATTACCATGCCTGTAAGCAAAATACCGGCGAGCAAAGTTTGTCTATATAGTACGAGAAATTTCGTGCATTTCTTGCCAAACTCAACAACATTCCGTCGTCGTGGCCGATCATTTTCTGATGAAAGGCGACGACTACCCTTGCCGTCCATGTGTTCACCTCATTTGAGACGAGAAGATCATTGTGGCGGTTGATTAACAGCCTATCAGGCTACTTTACCTAAATGGGATACCCTCTTTGGTCACTCCCTGATCTACATCTGTCTATTCTAGATTCTTCGTTTCCAAATCATCAAACTCAGTATTACTCCCCAACATCTGAACTTGTTTAGCGAATGTAAAATTCGCTCCCAGGACACCTGCAAAGGCTTTATGATTACCTCAGCAGATCCAAACCGAACCTCCAGGTGGAGAGTCCTTCTTAACTGCGCCTGCGATAATTTACAGGCAAAGAGGGCGTAAAAAACAGTGAATTGATAAGAAATTAGATGTCACTTACATAGACGCCAATGCATAGTGTACAGAATTTACTACCATCTGTCATATGTACAGTGAAAATTTCAGTACTTTATTCTCATTAATACTAATAGTACAACGGTACGTCAAGATGTGTTGGTGTGATTTTTCGTGCATCATCTTATTTCAGTACCTGATAACGTTATCTTTGGTCATCTCGACATATTGATAGACGTTCTTATATCAACTTTTAGGTAATATTCTGGCAAGGATGAACGATATCCCTCCCAAGCGCAGACTCCACAGGTGCAGGGGACGTAGTCCATTGCCGGGGTGCGGGGTGTCCCCGCTCACTCCTTCTCTTCGCCACCGCAGGTGGCGAGAAAATCAATTCAATCATCGTATATGAAGATATCCCCTATTAGCAATACGTTGAACGTTACTAACCCGATGATTTAGAGAACCAATTCCCAGGTGATACAATCATTATACGAACAATACAAGCAAAAAGACACCGAGAGGAATTAATTCATGAAAGCAATCCGTATTCACGAAACTGGCGGCCCCGAAGTCATGCAACTTGAAGAAATAGAAACACCTGCTCCAAAAGCAGGTGAAGTACTCATCAAAGTAGCAGCAGCAGGCGTCAATTACGCAGACCTTGCGCAACGCGCAGGAGCTTATCTCACACCCACGCGTACACCAATGACACCAGGTTTGGAGATCGCGGGAACGGTAGTCGCGCTCGGCGAAGGCGTCAGCTCAGTCGCAGAGGGAACGAGAGTTGCGGCTTTTTGCGATGGAGGCTATGCCGAATACGCTACTTCTCAGGCTAGCATGGTTATACCTATTCCACCTGCTTTAGACTTCACCCATGCGGCTGCATTTCCTTTGCAAGGCATCACAGCCTTCCAACTCTTACAAGAATCAGCCCGCATACAATCGGGAGAAAGCGTCCTGGTACACGCGGCGGCGGGCGGTGTAGGCACGCTCGCAGTTCAACTCGCAAAACTGATGGGCGCAGGCATAGTAATTGGGACAGCCAGCAATGCCGGGAAACTCGATCTCGTACGCCGCCTGGGCGCCGACGCAGCTATCAATTACACCGAACAGGATTGGGTAGAACAGGTGAAGCATGCTACCGGCGGCAAGGGGGCAGATATCATCCTGGAGATGGTAGGAGGCACAATCTCCGATCAGAGTCTTCAATGCCTGGCGCCATTTGGCCGTATGGTCGTATATGGAGCAGCCAGCGGACAGATCGCGCAGTTTTCCGGGCTTCAGTTGATGTATAAAAATCAGGCCATCATTGGCTACTGGCTTACTTCGCAGTTAAGTCGCCCTGACCGCATTACTCTGGCGATCATGAGCTTGATGCAATACCTGTTAAGCGGCAAGTTGGAAATAATTGTTGGTCAAACCTTCCCACTTGAGCAGGCAGTCGAGGCTCATAAAGCCATTGCTGAACGCGGAACCACCGGCAAGGTAGTGCTGTTGGTGTAGCTTTTACGCTGCTTTTTGCCTATCTTCTAATCCCAAACTACGCCTGATCTCAAGATAGCGCACGATTGCATCCCGGCTCAATACACCAACCAGGCGTTCATCCTGCACGACTGGTAGTTGGTTTACATCACGTCCAGCCATGAGTGGCAGAACATCATTCAAACTTTGTTGTGGGGACACGATATGCAGGCGGTCGCGTGGAATCATTGCAAGGCCAACAGGTATCTGTCCCCACTCTTCGCGTGAAACATGGCGTATATCGCTTAGTGTAATCAGACCTGCCAGTCGGTCGCCTTGTGTGACTAAAGCTGAGCGCAGGCCAAATGGCAAAAAGTACTCGTCCACCAGTTTTTGTAGTGAGATATTGGCAGGAACCGTCGTTGGTGCGGTATTCATGACTTCACCAACTGTCACACCACGAAACACCGATTGCAGCATCACTTCAGAATTAGCCGCTTGTGCCGAATTCAGCAGGAACCAGCCGATGAAAACTAACCAGAGGCCATCTACATAAAAGCCGGCAAAGAACAACCAGATGCCGACCAGGATGAAGAGATAAGCTATAATCTGACCCACAACCGTTACAACCCGTGTCGCTCGTCGTAGATTTCCATCTACCTTCCATACAATCGAGCGCAGCACTCGTCCTCCATCCAGAGGAAAACCCGGTATCAAGTTGAAAATGCCGAGCAGAATATTAGCAAAGCCAAGATACCACAGTATCGCCGCCAATGCAGACGAATACTGGCCAAGCAAAAAGAAGAGAACGAAAGCCAGGACGCCAATCAGAAGACTGGTTAGCGGGCCGACGACGGCCATTTGAAATTCAACACCCGGGCTTCCCGGCTCCTTTTCAATATTCGAAACACCCCCGAAGACAAAGAGTGTGATATTTTTGACAGGCAATCCACGCGCACGGGCGACAACTGAATGAGCTAATTCATGCAACAGCACCGAGACGAAAAGCAGAACTGCCGCGATGAAGCCAAGTATCCAATAGGTAATAACGGAAGCACCATGATACAGCACAGGGAACAAACCAACAGCAAGAGACCACGTCAAAAGTACAATAATAATGACCCAGCTAATATGAATATAGATATCTATTCCAAAAATCTTACCAATACGCAATGAACCTGGCATTTCAACCTCCTCCCTTTATTACTTTCCACAAAGTTTTGCCTGATTACTCAAATCAACTGTATACTACTATTACATCAAAGCAAGGAAGCATACGCAAGCAGAAACAAAGGCATAGCATCACAGAAGCATCTCAATGCTTACAAAATGAAGGAGCATTATCAACGTGGATACAGAGCAAGAAGATATTGGACCCCTAAAAATCATAGTCTGCATCAAACAAGTGCCTCTTTTATCAGCGCTACGCTTCGACCCCGAAACGCGCCGCCTGGTGCGGGAGGGCGTGCCCTTAGAAGTGAACGAATTGGATGTCTATGCGCTCACTGAGGCAGTGAGGCTTCGCACATTGCATGGAGGCGAGGTGATCGCTATCACAATGGGACCTCCCCAGGCGCATGAGGCGTTAGCTACAGCCCTGGCAATAGGCGCTGACCGCGCAATCCATCTCAACGATCGGGCATTCGGAGGCGCAGACACAGCCGCAACCGCGCTCGCGCTTTCTCTAGCGATTGCGCCTGAGCATCCTGATTTGATTTTCTGCGGTCGCCATAGTATCGATGCTGAGACTTCACAGGTTGGACCCGAGATTGCGGAAATATTAGCTTTACCCCAGATCAGCGCCATCCAAAAGATCGATCTCCGCAAACGAAATGGCAAGACCGAGGTCATCGCAACTCGCGAGACAGATGAAGGCTCCGAGACCCTGAGCGTCCCGTTGCCAGCGCTTGTGACAGCCGCCGAGCGTCTCAATGACGGTATCTGGCCGGATGAACACGCTATACGCGAAGCAAGTAAGCTGAATGAACGCTACCAGGTCGTGACAGCAGCAGATCTGAACGTCGATAGCAATCTGCTCGGTCAAAAGGGATCGCCAACATGGGTATCAGACGTTGAACCTGATACCCACACACGCGAAGGACGTGTTCTCACAAATGAGGACCCTCTAAAACTTGTTGAATTGCTCGTGGACGATCTGCAAGCGCACGGATTCCTCGATCTCGAGAAATTGGCACAGAGCAGATTCCATCGACACAGCGCAGCTTCGCAGCGCCTGGGCGAACCCTTGCCAGGAAGAGCAGTGTGGGTTATCGCTGAACTTTCACCACAGGGGATCCGCAGTGTTACGCTTGAATTATTGGGAAAAGGTATTGAGTTAGCGGCCAAACTCCAGGGAGAATTGGCAGCGGTACTCATTGGAGGAACAGAAGATACCTCAAGCCATGCAGCTACACTTGCCGCATATGGCGCTGAGCGCATCTACGTGGCTTCAGACCACGCGCTTGAACGTTACACAACCGACGGCTACGCCGCTGTATTGAGCGAAGCCATCGTAACCTACCGTCCCGCTGTAGTTTTACTCGGCTCGACTGCCAACGGCCGTGATCTCGCTCCTCGGGTGGCTGCGCGACTGAAACTCGGGCTTACTGGAGATTGCATAGACCTGGCCATCGACGACCAACAACGGCTCGTTCAATATAAGCCCGCTTTCGGCAACCAGATCATCTCATTGATACGTTCGAATACACTTCCTGCAATGTCAACCTTGCGCCCCGGCATGCTTCATGCCGCCGAAGCTGATTTCAGTCGCGTCCCCGCAATCGAGCATATTCCAACAAACAATATCGCCAGTCGAATACGAACGCAGATCATCAACCACGAGTACCGTGATGTAGGCGTAGAAGAGCTAGAGTCAGCACAGATTATCCTGGGCATCGGCATCGGCATGGGCGAACCGGAACACTATCCTCAAGTATATCAACTGGCAGCATTGCTCAACGCGGCAATCGGGTCCACACGAAACGTGACCGATAAGGGATGGCTCCCCAAACAGACACAGATCGGCCTCACGGGTCGAGCAGTAGCCCCCCAACTCTATCTGGCCCTTGGTATCCGTGGGGCAGCAGAGCATATTGCGGGCATACGTAAAGCAGATTACGTAGTCTCTATCAACAAGAACAGGCGAGCAGCAATTTTCCGCCATTCTGACGTCGGCGTAATCGGAGACGTACATATCTTACTCCCCCTCCTGATCAAACATTTGGAATATCGAATAAGTTCCCAATAGAACAAATTAGTACAAATTAATGATGTGTTTTCGCATCAAATCAAGTATAATGCTATTGGCTATTTCTCTGCTCTCACTCAAAAAATGAAACTACACAGCCGAAGTTTCAAAACAACCTATTTACAACCAATCACCTATTTTCATTCGAAGGAGAAAAAAATGGCAGAACGAACAAAACAAGCACCCAAAGCAAAACACACCTCAACAAGTAAGAGCAAAACACGTGCAGTAGCCAAAGAGTTGCAAGATGCAGCGGCTGATGAGGCCGCGATAGGCGTGCTGGACGCAGCAGAGGGTATCGAAGATTTAGAGGCCGCTCGAGAAGTGTCAGCGGCAAGCCGCGACTTACTGGCAGAAGGAGCCAGCGATGCGACACGCGGCGTCGATGCATTGAAAGCGGCGCAACGAGCAGAGAAACGTAGCAAAAAGGCCGCTCGCGAAGGCACTCGCGACCTTGCCCAGGGCGAAGAACTCCTAATAGCATCCGAAGAATTGGCAATCGAGAGTGATATTGTCAGGGAAATGAGCGCCGAGGACCTGGATCACGGGATGAAACTCGCCTCGATTGCCGGACAGCTATGGGCCACGAGCAATGTGCTAGAAACTCTCGACATACCCATGTTCGCTGACTTTTTGGATGATAAGGGCCAGGAACTGCAAGATCTCGCGGTAGAAGTACTCTTGCGCTCAGGAGCAACGCGAGCGCTCGCAACAGTAATGGCAGAAACAGGCGCTGAGGTGGGCGAACTAGCTGTGGGCGAAGTCGCAGAGGGTATCGGCCGGCTTGTCGAATCAGAAGAGTTGGAGAACCAGAGCGAATTGCTGGAAGATGCAGGCGAGCAGTTGGCAGAGCAAGGATTGGAAGAGGTAGTAGCGGCGGAGGAATTGAGCGAAGCCGCTAAAGAGATACGTGCTGAAGGCGTTGGCGATATAGCCAAAGGTGCTGAAGAAATCGGTGAAGCCGAAACAGCCAACGCTGTAGCCCAGGGGCTTAAGAAAACAAAGAAATAAGACAACTACTAAACAATAAGACTCGTATCATCTATGCAAGAGATCCACCAGTAGTCCTGCTAGTGGATCTCCATTCTTTACTCTGATTTGTAGGGGCGCAATGAATTTCACCCAATTGGCATCAACCTTAAGAAAAGCCCATCTGACTCCCCATTTGTCATCCTGAGCGCCAGCGAAGGATCTCGTATTCGTCCTAAATGAGATCCTCTGGACTTACTTTTAGCCCATTAGAGCATTTGCCCGCTACACTGACACCGGGCTATTCGAGAGGGGTTATCCCTGGACACTGACCTCGTAGCCTTCTCGGTCGCCATCTACGTAAGACACTGGGATGACGAAGGCTGCTGCGAGGGTTCATCAAGCCCCGCCCCCAGAGAGACGAAGCTTGATAGCCCGTGATCAGACGATCTCAAGCTGTTACGGATAGCTCACCACGGTGACCGGGACACTTGGGTTGGCGGCGGTCGATGACCCGCCTGTGTTGTTGATCACGTTCAGGATGCCACCTGACCCGCTACTAGCATTGAGGAAGATCGTGAGCAGATCGTGGAGGCTTGATGCCGGGAGGTTGGCAGGCACCTCAAACGCGTTTGCGGCGTAGATATTCACGCCCTGGTTGAAGAAGCTGTAGCTGCCCATACCATATCCGCTGAAGTTGGTCACAGTGCTGGCAACCTTGAAAGCCGCCCAGCCGTCGACACCAGGAGCCTCCATCCACGCCGCCTGGCTGGGCGGTTCGTAGGGCATCTCGTTCTGGAAAAAGATGTTCGTGCCGCCATTCCCGTTTCAGATCACCTCGTACTTCTGATAATGCTCGACAAAAAGGCCGTACGCGGTCGCATTGTCACCATTGACTATGCAGCCGTTACGAGGGAGTTACGAACTGGTTAAGAAATAGAGAAGAAACGTCCATTTCCATTGAGAAATCTTAACTTATCGCCCGTCACTCGTCCATTTGTTACACTGTAAAATCAGGCTCCTACAACAAACACGCCAGCGCTTCCCGTGCCTCCGTATGACCATGAAGCGCCTCTTCCAGAGCGGCTCGCAGAGCTGCCGCAAGCATGATACCTAAAGTTCCGGCGATAGGAACATGACCATTTTGGGAGGCTAACTCGCTCAAATAACGAGCAATGGCGTCTTTTTCGCCGCGTGGGTCTGGCTCGGTCAATAACTTGCCCGCTTTAATGCGTAATACTCCATCATAGGCAGCCAGCAAAGCAGCCTTAATTGCGCGCTCAGGGGGGACACTCTCGGCCACGGCTTCCATACGATCCAGGACACGGCGGGTCATATCGTCGCGTAATATGCCATAAAATCCTTTTTTGGACTGGAAGTGATGGTAAAGAGAACCAGTGGTGACGCCAGCCTCAGCAGCCACACTATCAACATCGACCTCCTCGAAGCTGTACAGGCTAAATTGACGCAGGCCTGCTGCGATCAGTTTGGCCTTTGTCGAACCAGGGATGGGAATTTCGTCGCGCATAGAAAATTTGTACCATATCTCTTGACATTTGGGACGTAACTATGTTATGCTAATCATAACGCGATTACGGCACGTTTGTCAAGCTGAAGAAAAATTTCAGGAGTCTGGATCATGGATGGCAAATTAGGGATACTTTATATTTCAGTACGTGATTTGAAGAGCGCCCTGGCATTCTACCGAGATCAACTAGGACTGGATGAGTCG
>Ga0209048_10007228_pt1 | contig 10286 bp, 10 predicted proteins | sample FrelakmetCRP12CR_FD_187146 | JGI IMG/M metagenome (GOLD analysis project Ga0209048, IMG submission 187146) | Freshwater lake sediment microbial communities from the University of Notre Dame, USA, for methane emissions studies - CRP12 CR (SPAdes)... | ecosystem: Environmental > Aquatic >... | reverse complement strand
CTGGTTGCGGGGCCAGGATTTGAACCTGGGACCTTCGGGTTATGAGCCCGACGAGCTACCTGGCTGCTCCACCCCGCGGCAGATGGAAAGGGAGCAGGTTTGTAGTCGCGGCGGGCGCCGCGGTCAAGCGAATTCTCCAGGCGCGGCGCGAATCTAGCCGCCGAAACGCCGCCAGAGCCAGGCCGGGAGGACGAGCGCTCCCGCTACCACCACCATCGTCGCCCCGGTCGGGATCTGGAGCACCCATGAGCCGACGTAGCCGGCTCCGGCCGCGACCGCCCCCAGGACCGTCGCCACCAGGAATGCCGCCTTCAGGCGTCGGGTGGCAATCAAGGCCGCCGACGCGGGAATGGTGAGGAAGGCGAACACGGGAAGTGCGCCGACCACGTGCGCCGCCACCGGGATGGCAAGGCCGATGGTGAAGAAGAGCACGCCGCCCCAGAGCCGGACCTTCACGCCCATGGCCTCGGCGGTCTCCCGGTCGAAGGAGGCGAAGACGATCTCCTTCTGGAAGAGGGTGTGCAGGACGGCCACCATCCCGGTCACGACGACGAGGATGACCACGTCCTGGAAGGGAACGGCGACGGCGTTCCCGAAGACCATGGTGTTCAGGTCGTGGGCCACGTGGACGAGCCGGTTCGCCCCCAGGATGACGAGCGCCCCGGCGACGACGTAGGCCATTCCCACGCCCGCCTCGGTGGGCAGCCTCCTCCCCCACCCCAGCGTCCCCAGCACCAGGCCGCCGCCCACCGAGAAGATCCAGGCCACGAAGAGCTGGATCTCCTGGTGATCGGTCTCGAGGTCGAGGTGCTCGAGGACGAGCAGCGCCACGATGACACCCAGCGTGGAGAGCTGCGTCAGCGCCGCCGACACGAACACGACCCGGCGCAGCACGACGTACACGCCCAGGAAACCGAGCAGCGCGCCGGCGAGCACGGAGGCGAGGAGCGGGTCGCGCCAGATGACCCACGCCGACCAGAACTCGGCGAGCGCGCTCATCGCCCCTCCCCCTTGCGCACCGGGTAGACGAAGCGGCGCCCTTCCTCCTCCCGGACGATCACCTCGCGTCCGTAGAGGTGGGTGAGCGCCTCGGGGCGGAGCATCTCCTCGAGCAGCCCCACCTTCCAGAGCCCCTGGTCCTTGTCCACGAAGGCGAGGCGCCGGGCGTAGTTCGCCACCGCCTCGAGCCGGTGGGAGATCATCACCACCGCGAGTCCGCCCCCACGGTGCAGCTCCCGCAGCAGGTCCATCGCGGAGAGCTCGGCGGACGGGTCCATCCCGTTGGTGGGCTCGTCGAGGGCGAGCAACCGGGGCTCCGAGGCCAGCGCGCGAGCGATGAGCGTCCGCTGCCGTTGCCCCCCGGAGAGCGTACCGAAGGGGCGCTTCCAGAGCTCCTCCATGCCGACGCGGGCCAGCGCGCGCTCGGCAGCCTCGACGTCGGCCGGCCGGATGCGCCCGCCGGGACCGACGCCGGGCACGCGCCCCATCACGACCACGTCACCGCATCCCAGCGGCCAGAGCGCGTCGACGTGATCCCGCTGCGGAACGTAGCCCACCCTCAGCGGGCTCTCCGCCGTGCGCCGGCCGGCGATCGGCGGCAACATCCCGAGGAGCGTGCGGAGAAGCGTGGTCTTGCCGCCACCGTTCGGCCCGACCACGGCGAGGAAGTCGTCGGGCTCCACAGCGACCGTCAACCCCTTGAGGAGGGCGCGGCCGCCGTACCCGATGGCAGCGTCGTCGAGGCGAATGAGCGGGTCCACGGCCTACTGTACCGCCTGGACGAGCGCCTTCACGAGCGCGTCGACCCAGGAGAACCAGTCCTGCGCGTCCTTCGCGCCGCCCACGTCTCCAGGGATGACGATCACCTTCACGCCGGTGAGATCGCGGAGCTGATTGGCGGAGCGAGGGTCGTAGTAGCTCTCCACGAGCACTCCCTTCACCCCGGCCGACTTCACGACGGCCGCCAGCCCGGCCACGTGCGAGGGCGGGGGCGACACGCCGGGCTTGGGCTCCAGGTAGCCGGCCGCCTGGAGGCCCGCCCAGTCGAGCAGGTAGGTGAGGGTCTTGTGCTGGGTGATCACGCTTCGCCCTTCGACGGGCGCGAGCTGGGCCTTCCAGTCCTTCTCCGCGGCGGCCACCCTGGCCCGGAAGGCCTGGAGCCGCTCCTGGAAGTACGCGGCGCTTCCGGGATCGATCTCCGAGAGCCTGGCTGCGATCGCGGCGGCGACCAGCTGGACCCTCCGTGGGTCGCTCAGGAAGTGCGGGTTGCCCGAGGGATGAATGTCCCCCTGGCTCCGATCGACGGGGCCGGTCGGAAGATCCAGGGGCGGGACGGCGGTCCCTGCGGTGAGCCGCCTGGCACCACCTGGCTGGATGGCGGCGTTGCGGGACTGGATGACGAGCGGCGGGAGCCAGCCGATCTCGAGATCCATCCCCACGTCGAGGAGGAGATCCGCATTCCGGAGCTTCACGGCAAGCGAAGGATTGGCGTCGACGAAATGGGGATCCTGGATGCCGCGGGAGAGCGCGGTCACCTTGACCTTCTCCCCGCCGACCTCCCGGGCGACGGCCGCGAGCCCCTCGGTGGTGGTGACCACGTTCACCGTGGCCCGGGCGGGCGACGCGATCGAGGCGAGCAGCGCGGCGACGGACAGTGCGGCTGCCAAGTGGTTCATGGTCGCCTCCTAGAAGGGGTGCGCCGCGTGGGCGCCGATGGTGAACTCGAAGCTCGCGATCCCCTGGAAGCCGTTCTGGCCTCCCGGCAGGAGGACCAGCGAGGGCTGCACCCGGATCCGGAAGAACTCGCTGGTGTAGAAGCTCCCCAGCGCCGTCCACGTCTGCTGGGTCCCGGGGGCGAGCGCCACCGGGGCCGGCGCATTGTCGTAGCGGGCGCCCACCTCCCAGCTCCTGTCGAGGCGCCAGACGGCCTGCGCGTAGCCGCCCCAGCGCGCCTGGGAGAAGACCTGATCGCCGAGCTGCCGGCCGTATATCTCCCCCTGCAGCACGACCGAGGAGCGGGAGGAGGGGTCGCGGAACTTCACGTAGAGGTCGGCGCCGGCCAGGTTCTTCCACTGCTCGGGCGTCTCCGCCTGAAAGAGCGCCCAGGAGAGCCCGACCCCGAGGGTGGCAGAGTCGGAGAGGTCGAAGTACTGGATGAGCCGTGCCACCCCGGTGAGCTGGAGCACGTTGGCAAACCCGGGCGCGGTGGCCTGGTAGGCCAGGTGAAGCTCGGCGAACCAGGGGAGCGGCGTGAGCCAGGCCACGTCGCCGCCGGCGCCGCCGAGCCCATCCGCCCCCACCAGCCGCTGCATCGAGGGGGGCTGGTCGACGAAGGTCCACTGGTGACGGTGCAGCTGGCTCGTGCGCCCGAAGGGCGAGTAGATCTTCCCCGCCTTCACCCCGAGTCCCCAGGGGAGCGAGAGGGTCGTGAGATAGGCCTCCTCCACCTCCACGCCGTCGGGCGCGAAGGTGAGGAACACGTCGCCGCGAACGTAGGGGTCGATCGTCGCCTGGAAGGCCAGCTCCACCTCCTGGAGAAGCGGCCAGACCTTGTGCTGTGGAAGCACCAGCGCCGAGAGCTCCTGTTGCCCGTTCGAGAGCGTGGTGTACCCGAGCGCCCCGTCCACGACCACCGCGATCTCCGGCATCAGCATGAGCTTCCCGATGGGGATGCCTCCCGGAGATCCCACGTTGAGCGCACCCGTCGGAAACGGCTGCCCCTGCGCCCCCAGGTCCGGGGCGGCCGCCTGCGCGGCCAGCAACGACAGCAATGCGATATTCACCATTGGTTACTTCTCCGCGCGCGAAGGCGCGCATCGACGTCCTGGAAACGGCGGGAACGGACGTGGCTAGGCGAGCGGAGGAGACTGCCCGGGGACGGCGCCCAGCGGGAAGCCGGTCACCGGGTCGATCGCCGGCCCGGTCTCTAGCGCGATCGGGGCCGGAGGCGGCGGAGTCAGCGCGGGCGTGGCGTCGCGCGCCTCGAGCGAGCCTCCCACCGTGCAGGCAACGCATTCGTGTGCGCCACCGGATGCGGCGTGGTGATGCGGCGCCGCCACTCCGGCGAGGAGCACGGCGACGGTGGCGATGGCGACGAGGAAGCGCAACGGATCCTCAGCTAATTGGCGCGGGCGCCCCTGTCAAGGCGCCCGAGCGACGGAGTGCGGCCACCTCCCCGGCGTCGAACCCGCTCTCGGAGAGAACCTGGTCCGTGTCGGCCCCGAGCCGCGGGGCCGGGCGCAGCGGCGCCTCCGCGCCGCGCAGCCGCACCGGTGAGGCCAGACCGGGCATCGCCCTGCCCTCCCAGGGCGTCTCCACCTCGACGAAGCTCCGGCGGTGGACCATCTGCGGATCGCCGCGCGGCTCGTCACCTTCGAGCACCGGCATCACGCAGACGTCGTGGCGCGCCGCGAACTCGCCCCACTCGGCGCGCGTCCGGGATGCGAAGATCGCCTCGACCTCGGCCCGCGGACCCGCGCCCTCGTCGTCGAACTGCCGCTCGGCGATATCGGGCCGGCCGACCGCCTCGCAGAAGGCCCGGAAGAACTTGGGCTCGAGGGCGCCCAGGGCCACGAACCCCCCGTCCTTGCACCGGTAGACCGCGTAGCAGGCCGACCCGCCGTTCAGCTGCTCGCCCCCGCGCCGCAGGGGATTTCCGCGGGCGTCCGCCGCGGCCTGCTGCAGGGACAGCATCGCCAGCGCTCCCTCCGCCATGGCGATGTCCACGTGGGCGCCGCGCCCGGTCGCCTCCCGCCCGAGGACTGCGGCGAGGATCCCCGCCACTGCGGGCCAGGATCCGCCGGCGACGTCGGCCACCTGCACGCCCAGGGGAACCGGTCGCTCCGCGGGTCCATTCACCGCGAGGACACCGGCCAGGGCCACGTAGTCGATGTCGTGACCGGCGCGGTCGCGGTACGGACCGTCCTGTCCGTACCCGGAGATGGAGCAGAGGACGATTCCGGGGTTCTCCCGCGAGAGCGCCTCGTAGCCCACCCCGAGCCGGTCCATCACGCCGGGCCGGAACGACTCGACCACCACGTCGAAGCGGCGCGCGAGCCGCAGGAGGACCCCGGGCCCCTCCGGCCGGCGCAGGTCGAGAGCCAGCGAGCGCTTGTTGCGATTCAGGGCGTGGAACCAGCCCGACTGCTCGCCCGCCATGGGCGGCATCCAGCGCAGGTAGTCGCCGCCGGCGGGGTCCTCGAGCTTGACCACGTCGGCGCCCAGGTCGGCGAGCACCATCGTGGCGTAGGGCCCCGGCAGCAACCGGGAGAGGTCGAGGACCCGCAATCCCTGGAGCGGCAGCGCGCCCACGGAGGCCGCGCCACCCCTCAGAGGATCTGCTGCAGCTTCATCGCCAGCCCCATGTCGCCCTGGATCTTGAGCTTGCCGGACATGAAGGCCATCTGGGGATTGAGCTTCCCGTTCACCACGTTCAGGAAGTCGGCGTCGGTGGCCGCCACCGTGCACTTCGCGCCGGCGGAGCTGCCCGCCGCGATGGTCCCGCCCGGCTGGGTGCAGTCCACCGACCACTGACCGCCACCCGGACCGGAGATGTTGAACTGGTAGATGGCGTTGATCTTGGCGACCACGTCGGGCTTGCCCCGGAGCTTCTCGGGCATGTGTCGCTCGAACACGTCCTTCACGCTCTCGGCTGCCATCGGCGATCGTCCTCCCGGGCGGACCCGTGAATCACTCTTCACTCATTGTAGAAGGCGTCGAGCACCTTCTTGTAGCGTTCGGTGACGACCTTGCGCTTCACCTTGAGCGTGGGAGTGAGGTCGCCCCGCTCCTGCGTGAAGTCGAGCTCCAGGATGGCGAACTTCTTGATGCTGGAGTAGCTGGCCTGCTTGGCGTTGAGCGCGTCCACCGCCTGCTGGACGCGGGCCTTGACCTTGGGATTCGCGTGGAGCGGCTCGTCCTCGGCGATGCCCTGCTCGGTGGCCCACCTGCGGGCGTTCTCCTCGCTCAGGGTGATGAGCGCCACCACGAACTTCCGGTTGTCGCCGTGCACCACGACCTGGGAGATGAGCGGATCGCCCTTGAGCTCGTTCTCGAGGTTCTGGGGGGCGATGTACTTGCCCCCCGAGGTCTTGATGAGGTCCTTCTTGCGGTCGGTGATCTTGAGGTAGCCGTCGGCGTCGAGCTCGCCGATGTCCCCGGTGTAGAGCCAGCCGTTCTTCAGGACCTCGGCGGTGGCCTCGGGGCGCCGGTAGTACTCCTTCATGACGCCGCCGCCCTTGATCAGGACCTCGCCGTCCTCGGCGATCTTGACCTGGGTGCCCGGCACCGGCGGCCCCACCGTGCCGATCTTGTTCTTGCCGATGCGGTTCACGAAGGTGCCGGCCGAGGTCTCGGTGAGCCCGTAGCCCTCCAGCAGGGTGAAGCCGAGCATGGTGAAGAACCAGTTGATCTTCGGCGAGAGCGGCGCGCCGCCCGAGACGAAGAGGCGCATCCGGCCGCCGAAGCGCTCGGAGAGCGCCGCCTCCAGCTTGGGGAAGACGAGCTTCTCGCCGATGCGGAAGCCCAACGTCTTCACCTCCATGCCCTTGGCCTTGCCGTCGACCCAGGCGTCGAAGCCGTTCATGGCCAGGCCGAAGAGCCAGCCCTTGACCCCGGGGCTCGCCAGGCCCTTGGCCAGCACGGCGTCGTAGGCCTTCTCGAAGATGCGTGGCACCGAGGGCATCACCGTCGGCTTGCACTCGGAGGCGTTGTCCACGATCTTCTCCAGCGACTCGACGAAGGCCGCCGTGGCCCCCTGGCCGAACCAGACCGCCTCGATCACCTTGGCGAAGGAGTGGGCCATGGGCAGGAAGAGCAGGATGGTGTCGTCCGGAAGCACGAGCTTCAGCTCGGCGGTGGCGTCGGCCTCGTAGGTCCAGTTGCCGTGGGTGAGCACCACGCCCTTGGGGTTGCCGGTGGTCCCGGACGTGTACAGGTAGGAGGCGGGATCATCCGGCTTCACGGCCGCGACCCGTGCCGCGTGGGCGCCGGGATTCGCCGCCCGCCACGCCACGCCGGCCTTCTCCAGGGCAGCCAGGGACTGCTCGAACGGGGACTCCGGGGTGCCGTAGAAGACGATCACGCCGCGCAGGTCGGGCAGCTTGGCCTTCTCCTCCCGGATCTTCGCCACCTGGTGATCGTGGTCCACGAAGACCCAGGAGGCGCCCGCGTCGTGCAGGATGTACTGCACCTCGTGGGCCGGGTTCGACTGGTAGATGGGCACCGTGATGGCGCCCACCGACATGATGGCCACGTCGGCGATGATCCACTCGCACGAGGTGTCGGCCACGATCGAGACCCGGTCGCCGGCCTTGACGCCCAGCGAGGCCAGGCCGTCGGCAGCGTCGCGGACGCGCCGCCCCATCTCCTTCCAGGAGACCTGCTGCCAGGCACCGGCCCGCTTGAAGGTCATCGCCGTGGCGTCGCCCCGGCGGGACACCTGATCCTCGAACACCTGCACGAGGTTTCTGGAGGTCTCTTTCATGTTTTCTCCCCGGGTGAACTCTACTTGATCTTGGCGAGGGCGGCGCGGGCCAGCGCCTGGGAGCGCCGCTCCTCGGGTGCGTCGTAGGCTCCGGGCCTGGCATCGAGAACGGCCTGGAGCAGCTGCCTGGCCTCCACCGGATCGTCCTCCTTGGCCCTCAGCTCCGCCAGGTAGACCTTGGCGCGGAGGTTCCTCGGCGAGCTGCGCATCGCCTTGCGATAGGCCAGCTCGCTCTTCTCGGTGTCGTGCATCGGCCAGGGCAGCTCGTCCCAGTAGCGCCCCCAGGCCACGTCGGCGCCGAACTCGAAGAAGGACGGGTCGATCGCCTGCGCCTTCTTCAGGCGGTCGAGGAACTTCGACTCCATGCCGTCGAACAGGGCCGTCACGATGCTGATGCCGAGGGAGTACATGCCCACGCCGCTCGACGCGAAGAACCAGCCCTCGACGCGCGCGGGGTTCGCCTGGGTGGCGCGGTCTCCGTAGTCCCAGGTCACCTTCCCGATCCGGGCCTTCTCCTCGTTGCTGATCTCCGGGTCGTCGGCGAGCCAGTAGTGGTGGCGCGCCAGGCGCCACAGCACCTCGTAGTCGTTGGGCGCGATCTTCTCGGCCTTCCGCGTGGCGGCCAGGTCGGCGTCCATCTTCCCGGGCTGGTCGCGAACGGCGAAGGCCGCGTCGGCCTCGGCGAGGAGGGCCCCGAGCGCCGTCGCGGCCGGAGCGATCGGCGCGGGCGCTGTCGTCGGCGCGGGCGCCGCGATCGGCGCGGGCGGAACGACCGCTGCGGACACTGCGCCCGGCGCCGCCGCCGGAGCCTGCGCGATCGCGACGGGAGCAGCGAGCAGGATGGCGGCGAGGACGATCAGCCAGCGCGGGGATGCGGGGAACGAAGGCATTGGCTCGTTATGGCTCCGAGCAGGGCCATCCGGCAAGCCCATCCTCCCGGATCACGCTCGGTCGAAGCTGGAAAGATCCCGGAGGGGGCGGCCCCCTCTTCGGGCTGGCCCCGTCACTCCCACTCGATGGTGGCAGGCGGCTTTGACGAGATGTCGTAGACCACCCGGTTGATCCCCCGCACCTCGTTGATGATCCGGCTGGAGAGGCGCGCCAGGAGGTCATAGGGGAGGCGGGCCCAGTCCCCGGTCATGCCGTCGGTGGATTCCACTGCCCGGATCGCGCAGGTCGACTCGTAGGTCCGCTCGTCCCCCATGACGCCCACGCTCCGGATGGGGAGCAGCACCGCGAAGGACTGCCAGACCTTCTCCTGGAGGCCGGCCTTGCCGACCTCGTCCTGGACGACGGCGTCGGCGCGTCGCAACACCTCGAGCCGCTCCTCGGTCACCTCGCCGAGGATCCGGATGGCGAGCCCAGGCCCCGGAAAGGGCTGGCGCTGCACCGACTCGCGAGGGAGGCCGAGCTCGATGCCCAGCCGGCGCACCTCGTCCTTGAAGAGCTCCCGGAGGGGCTCGACCAGCGCGAGCTTCATCACCTCGGGGAGACCCCCCACGTTGTGGTGGCTCTTGATGGTCGCCGACGGCCCCTTGAAGGAGACGCTCTCGATGACGTCGGGGTAGAGGGTCCCCTGCACGAGGAACTGGGCCCTCTCGCCGTCCCGGGCCAGCCGCTCGACCTCCTCCTCGAAGACGGCGATGAACTCGCGGCCGATGATCTTGCGCTTCTGCTCCGGGTCGGTGACGCCGGCCAGCCTGGCGAGGAAGCGGAAGCGCGCGTCCACGGTGAGGAGCGGCAGGTGGAACATCTGGCCGAACACCTTCTCCACCTGCTCCCGTTCACCCGCGCGGAGCACGCCGTTGTCGACGAAGATGCAGCGGAGGCGGTCGCCGATGGCCCGGTGCACGAGCAGCGCCGCCACCGCCGAGTCGACGCCTCCGGAGAGCGCACAGATGACGTGGCCGTCGCCGACCTGGGCGCGGATCTGCTCCACTGCCACGTCGACGTAGGCGCGCATCGACCAGGAGCCGGCCAGGCCGCACACGCCGATGGCGAAGTTGCGGAGCAGCTCCGGACCCTTCGGCGTGTGGGCCACCTCCGGGTGGAACTGGACCCCGAAGATGCGCCGCCTGGCGTCCTGCACGGCGGCGAAGGGCGCATTGCCGCTCGAGGCCACCGGCTCGAACCCGGGGGGCAGTGATTCCACCCGGTCGCCGTGGCTCATCCAGACGTCGAGCTTCCCGGGCAGGCCGCGAAAGAGGGGGGACTCGCCCCGGGCCTCGATGGTCGCCGGCCCGTACTCGCGGTGAGCGGCCTTGTCCACCTTGCCGCCCAGCTCGTGCGCGATGAGCTGCAGCCCGTAGCAGATGCCCAGCACCGGGACGCCCAGCTCCCAGACCGTCCGGTCGACGCGGGGGCTGCCCTCGGCGAGGACGCTGGCCGGACCGCCGGAGAGGACGACGCCGCGCGGATTCCAGGCCCGCATGGCGTTTCCGGACATGGTGCAGGGGTGGATCTCGCAGTAGACGCCCAGCTCCCGCAGCCGCCGGGCGATGAGCTGCGTGTACTGCGATCCGAAATCGAGAACGAGGATCTTCTCGCCGTGGAGGTCCATGGAAACGCTAGCCCACCCGGTAGTTCGGGGCCTCCTGGACGATGATCACGTCGTGGACGTGGCTCTCCTTGAGGCCGGCCGCCGAGATGCGCACGAAGCGCGCCTTGCGCCGGAGCTCCGCGATGTTCCCCGCGCCCAGGTAGCCCATGCCGCTCTTCAGGCCGCCCACCAGCTGGAACACGTTCATGGCCACCGTGCCCTTGTAGGGCACCCGCCCCTCGATGCCCTCGGGAACGAGCTTCT
>Ga0209048_10007227_pt1 | contig 10287 bp, 5 predicted proteins | sample FrelakmetCRP12CR_FD_187146 | JGI IMG/M metagenome (GOLD analysis project Ga0209048, IMG submission 187146) | Freshwater lake sediment microbial communities from the University of Notre Dame, USA, for methane emissions studies - CRP12 CR (SPAdes)... | ecosystem: Environmental > Aquatic >... | reverse complement strand
CTGAGCTGCGTCCAGTAGGTGTCGGACACAACCGTTCCGTCGCGGCGCACGATGCGCGCATCCGAGTAGACGAGCACTGTCTGGTCATCAAATGTTGCGAGGCAGCGTTCGAGCTTCTGCGGGAGCCAGCAGTCGTCTTGATCGGCCAGCGCCACAAAGTCTACCGTGGCAGGCACGCGTCCAAGGCAGATCTCAAAGTTCCGATAGAAGCCGACGTTTTCATCGTTCCGAAACAGAAGGAACCGTGGATCGCCTGCAACGGTCGCTCGGATATGTCCGAAGCGCTCAGCGGTGGACGCGTCATCGTTGATGATACAGATCCAGTCGGTATGCGATTGGTTCACGATCGACTCGATCTGGCGGCGGAATGCCGCGACATCGGGATTGTAGGTGGCCATGCACACGGCCACGAGCGGACCCGCGGGCCGGCGATTCGACAGCTGGATGGGCGGGCGTCCGGACGCAGTCGCCAACAGGTCGTTGCCTTGTCGATTCATGAGCTGGTACCACCAATGCAATCGGGCTCCGTAAACTTAGTGCTGCTGTTCAGAATTACGGTGACGTATCCGCCTAGTACAACCTCCCCCGTCCCCTCCTTGAAAAGGAGGGGAGATTTGCATGCGTTCCCCCTCCTTTCCAAGGAGGGGATTAGGGGGAACAGCCCGTTGAAAATGCCGGAAGAACCCTTCGACAGGGTGAGCGGAAAAGGTCCTTTGAAATCGGGGCGGGGATCCGCTCATGCTGAGCCTGTCGAAGCACGGGGCGGGGTTTTTCAACGGGCTGCTAAACCTTGGTCAGGAGCGGAATGTTCGAAGGAGAGCGCGGAGGGCACGGAGGGCAAGGATCTCAGAGCTGTTGGGTCGGCGGTGAAGAACATCATTCCGATGACGCTGATAGCCGATAGCTGATGCCGAATCACTTGAGCTTCAGCAGGGGCAGGAACGGCGATTCCGGTCGCGGCACCAGCTGTTGCTGCGTGCAATCAACCAAGAGGTCCATCGTCTCCAATGCCACCTGCCCCAGCAAGGGCTCGCGCTCGCTACCGGGCGGCCCGACAACACAATTCAAGCTGGTCATCCGGTTCCCCACCCGTACCGTCACGATGCCGGCCACAGGCCGTTCCTCCTTGCGCTCATCGGCGTACGTCACGATGGCCTTTCCCACTTCACGCAGGCCCAATGCCTCGACCAGGTCCTGCGGCAAGACCAGCATGACCGCACCGCTGTCCACCAGCACCCGAATGTTGGCGGAGCGAATCTGCTGCTGCGGAATCTCCCCTAACAGGTAACGCTCTCGGTCGAGGGCGTTTTCCAATTGGATTTCAACTTTTACTTCATCCACTGAGGCCTCCTCTCACCATCGGGTTGCGCATTGGCTGACAGCTGATGGCTGATAGCTCAGGGACATTCGCCGATCAGTACGAACACCCGAAATTCGAAATCCGAAACTCGAAACAAATCCGCAGCCTCCGGGAGGCGTCAGTCAAACGTAGGAAATTACCGCAAGGAACGCAAAGATCCCGTTGTCGAACCTTCAGGCCCCTTCCATGGGTTTGCTTTGAAATCGCGATGTCGGGTTGGTATGGTCCTGGGCGTGCAGCAGAAGGAGCATCGTGCGGTGGCCCTCCGGCTGACACATTTGTTTCTCGCGGCGTTCCTGCTCATAGGCGCGACGCCGGCGTGGGCTGCGTGGAGCACCTTTGCGGGAAACCCGCAGCACACCGCCGTCTCCGCCGTCGCGTCACAGCCGCTCGAAGCAATTCACTGGTCCACTCCGGTGGACTTGGCACCGCCCTCCGGCGAGATCCTCATCCACTACGGCTCGCCGCTGGTGACCCCCGCCAACACTGTCATTCTTCCCGTCAAGACCGGCAGCAGCGACGGCTACAAGGTGGAGGCGAGGAACGCCGTGGATGGCTCGTTGATCTGGTCGCAGAACACCGACTACATTCTTCCGCCGCACAATTGGACGCCGAGTTACTCGCCCACGCTGACGCCGAGCAATCGGCTCTACTTCCCCGGCGCCGGCGGCACGGTCTATTTCCGCGACAACGTCGACTCCAGTGGCCCGGCCACGACAGGTCAGCTGGCCTTCTTCGGTCTGTCGAACTACCTGGCTGATCCCGCCGGTTTCAACTCGACTGTGTTCATCAATACACCGATCACCTCGGACAGTGCTGGGAACATCTACTTTGGGTTTCGCACGAACGGCAGCGCTCCGCTGGGTCTGCAGAGCGGTGTTGCCCGCATCGATGCCAGCGGCAACGGCACCTGGATCTCGGCCACGGGCGCGTCGGGGGGCGACGCCACCATCACCCACGTGCCCCACCAGGCTGCGCCGGCCCTGAGCAACGACGGGCAAACCCTGTACGTGGTCGTGGCCAACCCGAGCACCACCAGTTACCTGGTGGGGTTGGACTCGACCACACTCGCTCTCAAGGAGTCCGCGCCCGGCGTGAAGATGCGGGTGGCCCTCAAGGACCCGCGGGGCAGCGGCACCAATGACGTCTGGGTCACAGATGATAGTTCCGCCTCGCCCATGGTGGGGCCCGATGGGGACGTGTATTACGGCGTCCTGGGCAATCCCTTCAACGGCTCGCGCGGCTGGATGCTGCATTTCTCCGGCACCCTCACGCAGACCAAGACGCCGGGTGCGTTTGGCTGGGACAACACCGCATCCATCGTTCCCGCATCCGCGGTGCCGTCGTACACCGGCACGTCCGCCTACCTCCTGATGACCAAGTACAACAACTACGCCGGGCTGGACGGAGGGGACGGCGTGAACCGGATCGCGGTGCTCGACCCCAACGACACCATGATCGAGCCGCATGCTTCCTCGAACGGCCTGCTCGTGATGAAGGAGATTCTGACGATTGCCGGGCCGACCCCGGATTCGGACTACACCGACCAATTTCCCAACGCCGTGCGCGAGTGGTGCATCAATACGGCGGCGGTGGACCCGCTCACCAAGTCGGTCATGGCCAACAGTGAGGACGGGAAGCTGTACCGCTGGGATCTGACCACGAACACGCTCTCCCAAGTGATCACCCTATCATCGGGAATCGGCGAAGCGTATACGCCGACGCTCATCGGTCCGGACGGGACGGTGTTCGCCATCAACGGGGCGATCCTCAATGCCGTCGGCAGATTGCCCGCAATGGCGCCCACACCGACGCCAACGACCACGGGGACTATCACCCCGACGGCAGCGCCGACGCAGACACCGAGCAACACCCCGACCGGCTGGACCAACGGCCAGCCGTGCAGCAGCAACGCGCAGTGTACGAGCGGCTTCTGCGTCGACGGCGTATGTTGCGACACGGCGTGCGGCGGCGGCGTCAGCACCGACTGCCAAGCCTGCAGCCTGATGGCAGGCGGCACAGCCGACGGCACGTGCACACCGTCTTCGGGCAATGCGTGCAATGACGGCAACGCCTGCACGCAGACCGATACCTGCCAGAGCGGGGTGTGCACCGGCAGCAACCCCGTCATCTGCACGGCCTCGGATCAGTGTCACGTCGCCGGCGCGTGCAACCCAGGCACCGGCGCGTGCTCCAACCCGGCGACGACCGACGGCACGGAATGCGGGAGCGCCAGGAACAGGGTCATCTGTGACCGACGGTCCAGTTGCCTGGCCGGAGTATGCACGGCAGAACGAACATGGCGACGAGGCAGCCGAGTGTGTACGAGCCTGCTCCCGTAAGTGCGGCTCAAGCCCTCGGTCTCCAGTTGACGAAGGTTGCTTCATGGGAGGTAGCGATGCGACGAACGATATGTACCCTCGCAGCCCTGGCGCTCTCAGCGTTCGCACACGCGGCCCTTGCCCAGGATACAGCCTCAGCAACTGCGGCAAGCGCACCGGTGTCCCCTCCAGCATCTCCTCGGAGCACTACGAGCCCCACGCAGCAGCCGGCGGATATGACATGTTGGCCTACCAAACATACATGCAAAAGCAACGAACGATGCTGTTTCGGTCCAACCGTCTGGTGCTGCCCCAATAACAAACGGTGCGACTACGATGCAGCGAAGAATCCCCTCGGCTGCAAGGACGACGAGAACTAGCTTTCTACGCTTACGGAAGAAGCAAGGCTCGCTTGAGCGCGGTTTGTCCCTGCGCCATGAGATCTGGTGGCAAGATCCCCAGCTTTCTGTGGAAGACAGACCGATGAACGACAGCGATCTTCTCGGTCTTGAGCACCGACGTTTTCTTCAAGCCCGTGCGAGCAAAGGCCGCGTGACGGTCCTCAACTCGCACCCACGTCTTCGGCAGCACGCCGGCCGGCAGCCGCGAGAAGATGCCTCGAGCGACCGGACCTGCGCGAATTCGCCGCCAGCGACCCGCGCGGCTTCTTGGCGCAGTTTCCACACGGTGCGGTCCTGGATGAAGTCCAGCGCGCCCCGGAGCTGCTGTCGTACGTGCAGGTGGGTGTCGATGAAGCCAGCGCGCAGAAGCCGCAAAAACGACGGGGCGGGGCATGCGCACCGTCATCCAGCTCGGCGACACGATCGGGGCGACCTGCGTGGCGCTGCATCGCTGTCTCGAAAGCTTTGCGAGAATGCCCTGGCCCGGTCGGCAAGAGATACGAGACGAATCAGCCATGGGGCACCGGAGTGCTGGAACATCGAAAGCAGTCTTTACATTTGGACGGCTGGATGTAAACTCAGACTATGGTCGATCGGCCGTTCTGGCGGAACCGCTTGCAACAGGCTTGGACGCGCGCGCCGATCGTGTGGCTGTCGGGCGTGCGTCGGGTCGGCAAGACGACGTTGGCCAAGAGTCTGGCGCAGGCTCGCTATGTGAACTGCGATCTTCCGAGCGCCGCGGAGCGGTTACGCGAGCCGGAGTTCTTCTTCGCGTCGGTCCGGGAACCGATCGTGATCCTCGACGAGGTCCATCAGCTGCCCGATCCGAGCCGGCTGTTGAAGATCGCCGCGGATGCGTTTTCACACCTCAAGATTCTGGCGACCGGCTCGTCGACGCTGGCGGCCACGCAAAAATTTCGCGACTCTCTGAGCGGACGCAAACGCGAGGTCCTGCTGCTCCCGGTTCTAGGCGAGGAGCTGTCGGCGTTCGGCGTCACCGATCTCACGGAACGCCTGCTGCGCGGCGGCCTTCCGCAGGCCCTGCTCGCGCCGGAGCGCGACGCGGAGTTCCATGCCGAGTGGCTGGATTCCTTCTTTGCTCGCGACATCCAGGAGCTGTTTCGCGTCGAGAAACGCACCGGCTTCCTGCTCTTGCTCGAAACCCTCTTGCGACAGAGCGGCGGTTTGATCGAGGCGACCAGTCTAGCCAAAGCGAGCGGTCTGTCTCGTCCCACGATTCTGAATTACCTCAACGTGTTGCAAGTGACGCACGCGATTACTGTCCTCCGCCCCTATCACGGTGGGGGCCGGCGGGAGCTGCTCAAGCAACCGAAGGTGTACGGATTTGATACCGGGTTTGTCGCCTACGCGCGCGGTTGGAACGAGCTCCGGACAGAGGACTGCGGGCTCTTGTGGGAGCATCTGGTTCTGGACACGTTAAAGAGTCTGAGTCCGCCGCCGCCGGTGCATTTCTGGCGCGACAAGCAGCAACGTGAGGTCGACTTTGTGGTGCCGCGCGCCCGCGGCGCGTGCGATGCCATCGAGTGCAAGTGGCGCGCAACGGCATTCGACCCGAAGGGCCTCGTCGCCTTCCGGAGCGATTATCCGCAGGGGCGAAACCTCGTCGTGACACCGGACACGCGCGAAGCATATACCCGCAAGGCCGGCACTCTCGAGGTGCGGTTCACCAATCTGATGGAACTGCGCACCAGCTTCGGTGTGCGCTGATGCGGCCGGTGAGCGCAGGGCCCGGCATGATCGGATCCCGGCCCTGCTTTCAAGGGACCGCCCGCGCGGCATGAGTTGTCTTGTGGCTTGAGAGTCTTGCTCGACAACCCGTTGTCGCCGGACGTTGCGGACGGCCTACGCGAGCCGGGACACGATGTCGTCCACGTGCGCGAGTACGGCATGGCCCGGTCTGACGACCCCGACATTCTCGATCGTGCCACCGCGCAAGATCGTGTCGTGGTCTCGGTGGGGACACCTCAACGCCCCGGCCCGCCGGCTCACGCGCAAGACGGTACCCAGACACCGTTGCGTCGTGCTATGGCTCAGGTATTCTCGCCGGGTGGCGGACTATCGGTTCACCAACTACTTCGAGAAGGAGGTTCTTCGGCGCCCGGAGTGAAGATGCGGGTCGCGAAGCGTATACGCCGACGCTCATCGGCCCGGACGGGACGGTCTATGGATGAGGATCTCCCCGGAGGGAGGCGCCAAGTCCTTCACGGAGCACTGCGAGTCCAACGCACCAGCCCGCGGATATTATATGTTGGCCTACCCAACATCTATGCAAAGGCACCGAACAATGCTGTTTCGGTCCAACCGTCTGGTGCTGCCCCAATAACAAACGGTGCGACTACAATGCAGCGAAGAATCCCCTCGGCTGCAAGGACGACGAGAACTAGCGGGCTGCGCGCAGCGTCTTTTCTATGGACCACTCCCGTTGGTCGCTACGGGCTGCCCTCGCGGGGCGCTGACAAGCTGTGTATAGCACGTGTCAATGGCCGCCTGCCCGCGGTCGACCAGCGGCGTTGCTCACGGCCTGCGCGTACGCGCGACAGGCATAGTCGGCCTTTGGTCGGATCTCGCACGCGCGCCGGTAGAATCGCACCGCCTCAGACCATTCGCTGCGCCGGCGGTAGTGGTTTCCGAGATTGTAGTTGCCCAGAAACCCGTCGGGATCCCGCTCGTGGACCCGCATCCAGAACGTTTCGTTGTTTCGCCAGTGCGTGGACTCCAGATAGGTTTGCACGCCGCCGCCAGCGAGCAGCAGCGCCGCCATCGCAGTCAGTATTGCTCGTCTTGTCGATCCCGGTGGACTGCCGATCCAAAGGCGGTCGGCCCACACCGCAACCGCCAACCCGCCACCGATGACCGAGAGATAAAGAAAATGGTCAGCGACCAAGGTGTAAGTCTGAAGGTTGAAGGACAATAGGCCCAGGACGGGCAGCAGGACGATGTAGAAGTGGGCCGCGCCCCACAGGGCGAACTCCCCGATGCGCTGCCGCCAGTACGCCACTCCGGCGAGTGCCACCGGCCATGCCAGCACCGCAAGCCACCACCTCGGGTCGGCCGCGGACACGTGCCACTCGGGATAGACCGGCGCGAGCCAGAGCGGCGCGACAAACGTGCGGGCGTAAAACCAGGCGGCGTTGGCGGCGACCAGCAGGCGCTCCAGCGGCGTAAACGTGCGCGTCCAAGGCCTCTGCTCGAACTGGACTGTGACGATGATCGCCACTGCCCCCAACGCCAGCATCGGTCCGAGGCGGGCCGCCAGCTCGCCCATGCCGGTCCGCCGAAGGCGTCCGCTGCGCTGTAGCACCACGTCGGCGACGATGAGCGACGCCGCGAACGTGACCGTCTGTGTTTTGCTCAGCAAGGCCGCCACGAAGCTCAGCAGACTGGCACCGTACGCTCCCCATGCACCGCTGCGGCGGTGGCGCAGGTAGAAGAGGAAGGCGAGAAGATAGAACACGCCGGACAAGGTGTTCTTCCGTTCCGAAATCCAGGCCACCGAAGCGACCTGCACGGGATGCAGGGCAAAGACCGCCGCCACGGCGACGGCGACGCGCCGCGCCATGCCGAAGCTGCGCACCACGAACAGGACCAGCAGGACATTGATCAGATGCAGCCCCACGTTGGTCGCGTGGTAGCCACGCGCGTCGAGTCCCCACAGCCGATACTCCAGCCAGTAGGAGCTGAACGTAAGAGGGTAGTACTGTTGTGTCGCGTGCGTCAGCGGATTCCAGATCTTCTTTAACCCGTTCACATCACGCAGGAGAGTGTTCTCCTCGACGTAGTATTGATCGTCCCACCTGATGAAGTCCGCGCCGAACGTCGGCAGGAAGGCAAGCGCCGTCACGACCAACAGCCCCGCGCCGCAGGCCCACAGGACGCCGTCCCGCGTCATTTGGTCGCGCCGGGCTGCAGGCGGCTGCGCCCGCGCTGCGCGGCTTGCCAGTCCGCTGAGCCTCTGGGCGCCATGCGCAGGACGTGAGCGTAATCATCGAGGGCATCCTGCGGGCGCCCGAGCATCTCGTAGCTTTCGGCGCGCTCCAGATACGCGATGGCAAAGCCAGGATCCTCCGCCACCTTGCGGTCGCACGCACCGACGGCGGCCTGGGCACCTTGCACGCTCCGCAGGGCGACCACATACCAGTGAAATACGCGCGGGTGGTCCGGGCGGATTTCGGCGGCTCTGCGGAAGTATGGCAGAGCTTTCCGCCACTGGCCCTGGCTGCGGTAGTGGAAGCCGAGGCTTTGTTGCGCAGGCAGGCAGTCCGGATTGTGGGTCAGGACGTGCTGCCAGAAGGTTTCGTCGTCGCGCCAGTAGCGGGCTTCGCGAGAGGTCTGCACCCCATAGGCGGCCACGACCAACAGCCCCGCAACACACACGATCGCTCGGCGCGCGGTCCACCCCGGCCTGCCGGCCAGCCGCTCCGCCCAGACCGCCACCGCAAGTCCGCCACCGAGAACCGCCAGGTAGACGAAATGGTCAGCCACAAGGGCGTGCTGCTGGAAGCCAAACGGCACCAGGCCGAGGACCGGCATCAGTGCCACCAGGAAGTCCGCCAGGCCCCAGAGTGCCAGGGCACCGAGGCCAGCGCGATGCCGGGCGATGACCGCAACAACGACGGGCCAGGCGACCACGCTGAGCCACGGCAGTGGCCCCGCTGCGGACAGGTTCCACCTGGGATAGATCGGCGACAGGCCAATGGGAAGGAGGAACTTGCTCGCATAGAACCACGGCGCCGCGGCGACGATGAAGGGTCGCTCGGCTGCCGTCGGCAATCGCGGCCACTCCGCGTTGCCGTGCTCGATGACGGTGGTGACCACCGCAGCCAGCAGTCCGAACGCCAGCAGCGGCGCGATGCGGGCCGCGATCGCCCGCGGCTGTGCCGGCCGCAGGCGCGCCGGGGTTGCAAGCAGCCACTCCACCAGCACCAGCGACGCGGGCAGAGTCACCGTCTGCGTCTTGCTCAGGAGGGCGGCCCCAAAGGCGAGCAGGCAACCGGCGTACGCACCCCAACTCCCGCGTTGCCGATCACGCAGATAGAGGAGAAAAGCGATCAGATAGAAGCAGCCCGACAACAGATTCTTGCGCTCGGCGATCCAGGCGACCGAGGCCACCTGCAGCGGATGGAGAGCGAAGACCGCTGCGGTGCCGATGGCAACCCACGCTGAACCGCCCAGGCTTCTGACCAGGGCCGTGACCAGGACTACGTTGACGAGATGGAGCCCCACGTTGACGGCGTGGTAGCCTTGGCTGTCGGCCCCCCACAGCCGGTATTCCATCCAGTATGACGTGAAGACGAGCGGGTAGTACTGGTCCTCGGTCGGCGCGAAGGGATTCCAGATCTGCTTGAGTCCGGCGGCGTCACGCAGCAGTTTGTTCGCCGAAACGTAGGCGGTGTCATCCCACGAGAGAAACCCTGCGTGCAGCACGGGACGGAACACCAGGGTCGTGAGCACCAGCAGCGCCGCGATGCAGGCCCACAGCGTCCAGGGGCCAGTCGACTGTGCCGAGACGACGGCGGGCTGGGCCGACGCACGTAATCGTGCACCGGCAAACTTCTCGGGTCGGACTGCGCGTTGCGGGCGGCTCATGTGTCGGTTTCCACTGAAGCCGCGGGCCGCTGAGTGGGCACCTATGGCTCCCTCCGTTCCGCTAAAGCCTGGCGCGCATCGTCGAGGTTGCGTTCGAACGTCACGCGTTGGCGTGTACTCGGTTTTGGCTGGATTCCAAGCGCAATGTCAATTAACCCTGATCGGACAATATCAAACCACCAAGACACCCAGATCACCAAGGCAGATCAAGGATCAGCAGAGCCAAACGGCCAAACCGCTAACCTCATCGCTGATGGACTTTGAGATCCGCTGCCTGAGGCCATGCCTTCCAATGTTTTCTTGGTGTTCTTTGTGCCTTGGGTGCATCTTTTGTCACATCGGGGTTAACAGCCAGCAGCGCAGCCGTACGACACCCGGTTGGTGTTCCCCCGATCGCCCAGGGTAGCCGCTGGCGCGCCTGACCGGCTTGAGATAAAGCGTGCGTCCATGGAGACAGCAGATTCGGGTTTGTCGCGGTTCGTTCTCGTGAGCGTGCTGTGCGTCGCGCTCGCCGCGGCGGGATGGTACATCGTGCAGTTGCGTGCCGAAAATGCTGCGCTCCGAGGGACCAGCACCAGGCCTGCGGAACCGCCCGCGG
>Ga0209048_10007226_pt1 | contig 10287 bp, 9 predicted proteins | sample FrelakmetCRP12CR_FD_187146 | JGI IMG/M metagenome (GOLD analysis project Ga0209048, IMG submission 187146) | Freshwater lake sediment microbial communities from the University of Notre Dame, USA, for methane emissions studies - CRP12 CR (SPAdes)... | ecosystem: Environmental > Aquatic >... | reverse complement strand
GGGAGCTTCCCAAGTAATTTGTCTCTCATGTTAATAATGTAACAACTGTTACTTCTTTTGTCAATCTGTATATTTTTATGAGGCGAAAAATAGATTGACATTATATTTAACATCTGTTACATTTGAATCATAAGTTACATTATCTCATTGTTATCGGCAAGGAGGACAACAATGCCACCCATTGAAAAACACGTTGCAATCAGCCGGCAGCGGACCGGCAAAGAATATCGTGAACTGCACACCTGGATAGACGATGCCGACCCGAAAACCAAGGCAGAACGCCACGATATCACCCGCATTTTCGCCTTCGGTAAGCGTATGGAAAAGCAGTATGGTCAGGAGGGGCTGAACGAATACCTGCAACACATTCATGACGATATTGCTGCCAAGTTTGAGCATCTCCAGCGCGATGTCGAAAAGATGACCGGCGATATTCTCGTCTATTTCGGGGTAAAAAAGGGTAGTGCCCTCAATTGCAGTGTCTCTAAGACTGACATGGCGATCCTGAAGAATGCAGGCGTTTCTGACGGAGATCTCGCTCACTGCCTGAAGGTATCTGAAAAGGCCCTTGAAATAGCACAGCGCACCAGCGTCCGACTCGATCTCGAACTCGTAGGACGCGGAGCCTTCTTCCACGATCTCGGAAAGGCGAAGTCACATGATATGGACCACGGGAAAATCGGCGCTGAACTCGGGATTGCACTGGGTCTGCCAAAGGCGCTCACCGACATCATGGAAAAGCATATCCGCGGCGGCATGACAGAGGCTGAAGCAAAAGAACTGAACCTGCCTGTCAAGGATTATACGCTCAACTCACTTGAAGAGAAGATTATCATCTACGCTGATCGACTGGTTGACATCATAACCGACGGCGTTGTGCAGATCAACTCTGAGAGTGAAACCCAAGGCCGCTTTGAGGAATTCATCCGGGATGTGCCCAAGTACCATAAGAATCAGGTGACGTATGAGCGGTATCTCGACTACCACCGCGAGATCCAGTCGCTCATCGCTATGAACACATAGGGACACAGGGGACAGCTTCTGTGGTTAGTTTCGCAGAAGCCATACTCTGCATTCTTTAGCTGAGGAAAGTCTGGCATGATGACTTCGTTCCGATTTCTCTGTATAACCGGCTTCTTTGCGATCTTCAGTTCGACGATCTCGAAGAGCCCGGTGCTGCCGCTTTTCGCTGCCCATCTGGGCGCTAGCCCATCTGAAGTGGGCATGGTGGCGGCAGTATCGGCCCTGACCGGCGTCCTGTTCAGCATTCCTGCCGGCTTGATGGCTGACCGATTTGGTCGCAGAAGAATGTTGATATTTTCTTCTTTGGTGTTTTCCACTGTGCCTTTTCTGTATCTATTCGTGGAACAGATCTGGCAGCTGGCACTGGTTCGTTTCCTGCACGGCTTCGGAACAGCCGCATTTCTGCCTGTAGGCATGGCATTTGTGTCAGATCTTTTTTTAAAAGAGCGCGGCGAGAAGCTGGGCTGGTTTTCGACTGCAACCCTCCTCGGCAGATTCTGCGCTCCGGTTGTCGGTGGTGCCATCCTGAGTGCCGTTACTCTGCTGGGCGATATGCGCTTTGGAGCAGTTTATGCCTTCTGTGGTGCGATGGGACTCGTTGCGCTCTGGATGACACTGCGGATGCCGGTTGTTGAAGAGCACCACACAGACGGCAGAACCTGGAGTGGAATCCGGCAGGCCTTCCTGGCTGTGCTTTCGTCCCGTACCATTATTATCACCAGTGTTGTAGAAGCTGCGATCCTCTTTGCTTATGGGACCTTTGAAACATTTGTGCCGCTTTCTGCACAAAAAGCGGGGATCAGCACAACGGCAATCGGAATGATGCTCTCTGCGCAGGTTCTTACGTTAGCGCTGACGAAGCCTGTCATGGGTCGCTTTTCTGATAGACACGGGCGGAAGCCACAGATTTTTTATGGAGCAGTTATGGGTGCACTCTGCATAAGTTCCTTCGGTCTTGCGCCCTCATTTGAAGCACTGTTTGCAGCCAGTATCCTGCTCGGCTTCTGCCTGTCCATCGTGACCTCCGCGACATCGGCACTCATTGCTGATGCAAGCCGCTGTGAGGAGCGGGGGTCAGCAATGGGGGTGCTCGGATCAATTATGGATATAGGCCATACAACCGGTCCGCTTGCTGCGGGCATTGTCGCCGGCTATTTCGGATTCAGCTATGCGTTTATTGCAGCGGGAGGACTCCTTGGGGTCATTGCGCTCTGTTTCCTCTTTTTCATGGGGAAACAGACACTGTCATTTGGGAAAAAGGATGCTGAAGCATTCGGCATCTGCAACAGATAAAAGGAGATATATCATGAAATGGATAACGCGCGAAAAAGTAAAAGTGGACCGGGTCGCCTGTCCATGGCTTATAAAGAAGTATATCGATCCCGATGCGGAGTTTCTGTTTGCTCCTGCAGACAGTGTTCTTCCGATAGCTGAGGAACAGAAGGCCATACCCTATGACATTTCGGGTGTCAAATATGGACATCATGAGGGAAGATGCAGCTTTGAGGCTCTTGTTACGGAGTATCGTCTAACGGATCCTGCATTGCTTCTGCTCGCAAAAATAGTCCATGGGGCCGACGTTTCAAACGACTTGTACGGTAGCCCTGAAGCGCCGGGACTGCTTGCGGTAGCGCTTGGATTCAGCTTGCTCGGGCTGTCGGATTATGAGATACTGCAACGTGAGTTCGTTGTGTACGATGCGCTGCATGCATATTGCAATAACCGTGTGGCAACAGCCAAATTGTAGTTTTTAGGAGGATACTGTATGGAGAGATCGATAAAACCGAAAGAGCTGATGCAGCTAAAAGACGTTATCATTGTTGATGTTCGCCGTGAGGCTGATTTCGCTGCAGGACCGCAAATGATCGAAGGCGCACTTCGGAAACAGCCTGAGGCTGTCGAAGAATGGGCCGGAGAACTGCCGAAAGACAGAGATGTCGTTATTTATTGCGCCAGGGGAGGCTCGGTCAGCAACAGTGTCCTTGATAATCTTTTAAGTAAAGGCATCCGTGCCCGATTAATCGAAGGCGGGATAGAGGCAATGAAGCCGTAACCCATCGCATACCCCCCTTTCGACCAATACTGATTTTCATTTTAGTTTACTCCTGTTTATTTATCATCTGTTACATTATTTGTCACGAGCTATTTCGTGTTTGTGCAACATGGCGTTCATCGTTCACCCAGGCTCAACGAGATCGGAGTCGGGTCACTTCTAACGCACCTTATTGCCACACATACGATTCGTGTATAGAATAGAAGTAGCCCATATCCGGAGGTGCGGTATGTCTCTCACAAAAAATACCCTGACCGAAAAAATAGCCTCCCTGCTCCCCCGCGCACTGCAATTAATCAGGAGCCGACGCGCAAAAACCATCGGAATAATCGCCCTCGTCTGTTTCATCATCTTTTCTATTACCGGCTTTTTCATCCTGCCGCCCTACGTCAGGCAAATCGCTCTTGAGACGCTGAGTAAAGAACTCGGTCGCGAAGTAACCATAGAATCGATCAGCCTCAATCCCTACACCCTTTCAGCCACGATCAGGGGGCTTGTCATCAAGGAGCCCGACAAGAGCCGGACCTTTCTTTCTCTTGGCAGCCTCCACCTAAATCTGGAGATTATGTCCCTTATCAAGCGTGGCCTTGTCATCAAAGAGATCAGGATTGAAAAGCCTTATTTTCATATCGTCCGGACAGCTGCGAACACCTATAATTTTTCTGATATCATGGAACGTACTCAAAAGCCTGCCGACACTGCGGCGCCGCCTTCGAAACCGTTGCGCTTCTCTCTGAATAATATCCAGATCACTGATGGAAGCATTGACTTTATCGACGAACCCATGGGAAAGGAACACACGGTCCGCGCTCTCTCAGTAGCCATTCCCTTCATCTCGAACCTGCCGTCCTACGTCGACACGTTTGTGAAGCCTTCACTCAAGGCCACGGTCAATGGGACCGATGTCGTCTTCAGGGGCGACACAAAGCCCTTCACTAACTCGTTTGAGACTTCGCTGAACGTCAACCTCAAGGATTTCAGCATACCCTTTTATATGACGTATGTACCCGTCAAGCCAAAGGCAAACATACGCTCCGGTCTTCTTGATATCGGGATAGTCATCGCTTATCGCCAGTACCAGGACCGACCTCCGACGCTGACTATCTCGGGCGATCTGCTGCTTAAGAAACTCGACATCGTCGATCTCAAAAATGCACCGGTAGCGAGTCTCGATTCTTTCGCCGTTTCGACTACCTCCGCAGAACTGTTTGACAAACGCTTCTCCTTCTCGAATATCGTGCTCCAGTCGCCGAACCTCACTGTCAACCGTGATCGCAGCGGAGCTCTGACGCTGTTCAGCCTGTTTCCCGAGCAATCAGCGCCAGCCGGCAAGAGTGATGCCGCTGCGACCGCCGAATCAAAGGCATCCGTGGAGGCCGGGAACATCGAGGTCCGAAAAGGCGTCATCTCCTTTTCCGATGCAAGCAATCCAAAGCCGTTTACCACAAAGCTGAGCCAGATAGAGGTGCGCGTAGCGCACTTCAGCACCGTGAAGGACAAACCGACCGCATTCTCCTCAGCCTTCATTACAGAGTCGGGAGAGATCGTGAAGGTGGCCGGCGAACTCGGCGTCGACCCGCTCTTTTGCGAGGGGAAACTCTCATTGGCCTCTGTTTCGCTCAAGAAGTATATGCCGTACCTCATGAAACAGGTGCGCTTCGACATCGCTGATGGAAAACTCGATTTCATAACCGGTATCAAATACCGTACAGGCGGCGAGAAACCGGTTATGCAACTTGTCGCACTCGAAGCATCCCTGAAGGATTTTCGTGCTGCAATGAGAGATGAGAAGAACGATTTTCTGAGGGTCCCGATATTTTCGATCAAGGATACCGCCATCGATCTTACTGAACAGAAAGTTGATATCGGCTCAATGTCTACAGACAAAGGACTCATCTTTGTCCGCAGGGACAAGGACGGATCTCTCAACCTCGCAAAACTGATGCCTCCGGCTCCCCCACCCCCACTCGCTGCAAAACCGCCTAAGACCAAGGTTCAGGCCACGAAGCCTTTACCCTGGATCATCACCATTCGTTCCCTGAATGCCGATCACTATGCTGCAAGGGTTGAAGACCTCAGCACGGCTGAACCCTTCAGGATAGATCTGGACGGCATCGCGTTCAAGGCAGAAGGCCTCTCGACAGCAAAAGATACCAAGGGTACGGCTTCCCTATCCTGCCGCGTCGCCAGAAAAGGTACGGTGAAAGCATCGGGGAACGTCTTCCTTGAGCCCCTTAACGCAGCGCTGTCCATCAATGTCAAGAACCTGCCCATTGCGCCTTTGCAACCCTATGTGGCAGATAAGATCAATGTGCTGATCGCCGACGGTGCCGTCAATGCCGGAGGGAGAGTCACCGCCCTCATGTCCCCGAAGGAAGGCCTAAAAGCATCATACAAGGGGAAATTCTGGATAAACCACTTTGCCACGGCGGATCGCACGAATGCAGAGGATCTGCTCAAGTGGGACACGCTCTACCTTGGCGAAATGGATGCCCGTTATGCCCCTCTTTTTGTTCATATCAATGAGATCGCCCTTACCAATTTCTATTCGCGCATCATCATAAGTGCGAAACGGACGATCAATCTGCAGGAGATACTCAATACTTCTCAGCCGCAACAGCAAGCTGCGGCGCAGGCCCAGCCGGCGCAGACAGCCACGCAGCCCCCTGCTCCGGCTCAGTCTCCTGTTCCTCAAAAGCCTGAACAGAAGAATATCAGGATCGATAAAATTACGCTCCAAGGTGGTACTGTCAACTTCACCGACTATAGCATCAAGCCTGCCTTCAGCGCGAACCTCATCGAAATTGGAGGGCGCATTTCGGGGTTGTCGTCAGAAGCAGACAAGTTCGGCGAGGTCGAGCTGAGGGGCAAGTATGACCGTTATGCACCCCTTGAGATCACCGGCAAGATCAACCCGCTCAGAGACGATCTGTATGTTGAGCTCAAGGCCGATTTCAAAGATATGGACCTTACTGCTACAAGCCCTTATTCAGGCCGTTATGCGGGATACACGGTCCAGAAAGGCAAACTTTCCTTTCAGCTCGAATACCTGATTGTAAAGAACAAGCTTGACGCCAAAAACAGCCTCTTTCTCGACCAGTTCACCTTTGGCGATCACGTCGAAAGCCCCGATGCAACAAAACTGCCGGTAAAGCTCGCTGTCGCGCTGCTGAAGAACCGGAGCGGCGAGATCAAGCTCGACATCCCGGTGAGCGGTGAGATCAACGATCCGAAGTTCAGCATCGGAAGCGTCATTCTCAAGATCATCCTCAACCTTCTTGCAAAGGCTGCCACATCGCCATTCGCCCTGCTGGGAGCTGTCTTTGGCGGCGGTGGAGAGCAGCTCAGCTATATCGAGTTTGATTATGGGGTATCGGCATTTTCCGATGATTCGAAGAAAAAGCTCGACACCCTCGTCAAGATACTCCATGACCGGCCGGGGCTCAAAATGGATATCGAGGGTCATGCCGATCCGGAGAAAGACCGCGAAGGACTGAAACAATATCTTGTATCACGCAAGGTGAAAGCACAAAAGATAAAAGACCTCACCAGAAAGGGAACAGAGGTCCCGTCCCTTGACGCTGTGACGGTAACAGCCCAGGAGTATCCTGAATACCTGAAGCGTGCCTACAAGGAAGAAAAGTTTCCGAAGCCGCGGAATCTTATCGGCATGGCCAAGGACCTGCCGGTGCCGGAGATGGAGAAACTCATGCTCACCAACATGAAGGTGACTGAAGAAGACCTGAAGAACCTTTCGTCCGAGCGCGCGATGGCGGTCAAGGATTACCTTCTGAAATCGAAACAGGTTGAACAGGAGCGCATCTTTCTCATCGTCCCCAAGTCGCTCGAGGCCGAGAAAAAAGAGTCGGTGAAAGGAAGCCGGGTGGATTTCAAACTTAAATGATCCATAAGGAGGATTGAAATATGAAAACTGCCGTAATAGCAATACTTTTGATACTCATGGTCTGCGTTAGTGGGGCTTCAGCAGGTTTATTCGATGATCTGGTTAAAGGCGTTGAAGGCAAAAGCGGGGCGACGGCAAAAAATGAACCCGACACGAATACCACGGTCTCTGGGCTCAAAGAAGCTCTTTCCATTGGGACTAATAATGCGGTGAAAAATGTCTCGAGGGTAGACGGTTATTTTGGCAACGAGGCCATAAAGATCCTGATGCCGGAAAAGATAAGAAAGGTTACTGAGGTACTGAGTGCCGTTGGTTACAAAAAGGAAGTGGACGATGTCGTCCTGAGTATGAACCGGGCCGCGGAAAAGGCTGCGCCTAAGGCCGTGCCCATCTTTGTGAATGCCATCAAGCATATGACCTTTGATGATGCTCAGAAAATACTGAGGGGTGGGGATACGGCCGCGACCGACTTTTTCAAGGAAAAAACGAGTGTCAAACTGTTCGATGAATTCAAGCCCGTTGTCACCGAAAGCATGGACAAGGTCGGCGTTGCCCAGTCGTACAAGAAAATGACGGCAGGATATGATCAGGTACCCTTCATGAAAAAAGAAGATGTCGACCTTGACCATTATGTTACGAATAAAGCGCTTGACGGGCTGTACCACATGGTCGGGCAAGAGGAGAAGAAGATCAGGACCGATCCCGCCGCGCAGGTTACCGATCTGCTGAAGAAGGTGTTTGGGAAATAGAACGACAAACCAGAGTAACGTAACCCATGAAGGTATCAGTCATTCTTGCTCATCCTCAAAAGGGCAGCTTCAATCATGCCATAGCCTTGACCGCTGCCGATCAGTTAAAACGGAATGGACATGAAGTCCGATTCCACGATTTATACGAAGAAAAGTTCGATCCGATTCTCGAGGGCACCGAAATTCGGAAAAATGCAGACTTCCCGGAATCGATCGCCGATCACTGCAGGGAGATTGCTGAAGTGAAGGCATAGTGATTGTCCACCCAAACTGGTGGGGACAGCCTCCGGCAATTCTGAAGGGCTGGATCGACAGAGTCATACGACCGGGAGTTGCGTATGAATTTCTCGACAATGATACGGGAGAAGGCATACCGAACGGGTTACTCAAGGCAAGTGTTGCCATCGTGTTCAATACTGCGAACACCGAAACGGAAAGAGAAAAGAACATTTTTGGCGACCCCCTCGAAACGATATGGAAGAACTGTATATTGGCCCTCTGCGGAATCGGGAATGTTTACCGGCGGATGTTCGCTATTATCGTCATAAGCACGGAAGAACAACGGAAGATATGGCTGGACGAAGTAAGGCAATCGGTTGACAAATTATTGCCTCCGTGTCGATCACCCCGGTGAACCCATACCTTATAAGCAACGGTTTGGCTTGCTCCGCTGATTTCAGGTATTCTATAACCGTATGATTAAAGATATCACTGAGAGGCTCTATTCCGATGTCCCAAGGGAAACCCTCTATCACTATACCACTTTTACGGGTCTGCTCGGTATCGTTAAGAGCCGGGCGTTGTGGGCCAGCGACATCCGCTATATGAATGATTCGGCAGAGATGAAACATACAGCTGATCTTATCAGCACGGAGATTGCTCAACGCATAGCCGGCGGACACTCGAATCCCAACCTGCTGAATCAGTTTATGGACTGGGTATCACACCGGTTCACCAATGGACATATGTTGTTCGGTGCGTCGTTCAGGTCAAACGGCAATCTGCTGAGCCAGTGGCGCGGCTATAGCTCACTGGGCAAGGGTGTAAGCATAGGCTTTGATCCGACCCATTTATTGAAGTGCGCTCAAAGCCAGTCGTTTCAGGTCGGCAAATGTATCTATGCATCTTCGGAACAAATTGCACTTATCAAGCAGGTCGTCGATGCTGTAGAAATTCTTGCGGAGAAACGCGCCGGGAATGCCGGCGATTCAAAAGGTCATGCGGCTCAATCCTATTATGAGGTTTTTGAAAAAATAGAAAGCGATCTTCTCCGCATCGCGGCCATCTTAAAACACCCCTCTTTTCAGGAGGAAGAGGAATGGCGCATTGTATCTCCGGTCCTGACTGACTTTGTAACGTCCCCGGTCCTGTTCCGGGAAGGTACCTCGATGCTCGTGCCGTATCTTGCGTTCGCTCTTCTCCCCAAGAAAAACGGCCCCATACCTATGGAGCACATATTCCTCGGGCCGACACCCAACATTAATCTTTCCATGAATTCACTGACCATGTTCCTGTTGAAAGAAGGCATCAAGCCGCGGAATGGGATAGCGTACTGCCGGATTCCTTACCGTCAGCGTTAATAAAACCCTCCTTGGCGAGGACGGTGGACATCTCCCCATGGACGCTGCTTTCCGAAAGTATCATTAATTTTCTATCATTTCCCAACCAACGCCTCCGCTTTCTCACAAAAGACTTTATACGTTGCTATAATTTGAATAGATAACTGACAAAGAACTTCTGATGACTAAAGGAGGAGTGTTATGCAGAGCACGTCTTTTTTTATCCTGACCATAGTATGGGCTCTTTCAATCATGTGCGTTACTGTCAGCTATTCCGATGAGCGAAAAGCTGTCAAGCTTCCTAATCCGCAAGTCGACAACGGAAGACCTCTCATGCAGGTGCTGAGAGACAGAAGCTCGTCCCGTTCATTCAGCACGCAGAAAATATCTGATCAGATACTCTCAAATCTGCTTTGGGCGGCCTTTGGAATAAATCGCCCGGACACGGGAAGGCGCACTGCGCCATCTGCTGTCAATTGGCAGGAAATCGATATCTATGTCGCTACTGCTGAGGGCCTTTTCTTATACGATGCGAAAACTCAAACATTGGAACCTGTTCTCTCAGGAGACATTCGCTCGGCTACCGGCAAGCAGGATTTTGTTAAGGAGGCTCCTGTTAATCTTATCTACGTAGCTGATTTCTCAAGAATGGGCACCGCACAGAAAGAGGATAAGGAACTCTATTCAGCTGCCGACACAGGATTTATCAGCCAGAACGTTTATCTGTATTGTGCTTCCGAGGGACTGGCGACTGTTGTGCGTGGATCGATTGACAAGCAAACACTGACAAAGATAATGAAATTACGCCCCGATCAGAAGATTATTCTGGCGCAATCGGTAGGATATCCGAAAAAGTAGCATCGGATTCCGGATGTTTGGTAGTCGGTCCTTATAGATCATAGAAACGGAGTGTCGATATGGCGAAAAGATCCTTCCCATTGTCTAAGGTTTACGGTTTGCTCGAACCCGGGCCGGTTGTGATGGTTACGACAGCCCGAA
>Ga0209048_10007225_pt1 | contig 10289 bp, 8 predicted proteins | sample FrelakmetCRP12CR_FD_187146 | JGI IMG/M metagenome (GOLD analysis project Ga0209048, IMG submission 187146) | Freshwater lake sediment microbial communities from the University of Notre Dame, USA, for methane emissions studies - CRP12 CR (SPAdes)... | ecosystem: Environmental > Aquatic >... | reverse complement strand
CAGCCAGGACTTGGAGAACGTGTTCACGCTGATCACGCGGTCTTGGGTTGTCGCGATGTCCAGAAAAGAAGGAGCGGGCGCCGGCGACTCCAGGGCGTCTCCTTCGTGCGGACTCGCAAAGTACAGCCGCTCGTATGCATCGTCGGCAAGGATCCAGATGCCGTGTCGGCGGCAGTGCTCGAGGATGGCCATCTGGCTTTTGCGATCGATGGTCCAACCTGTCGGATTGTTGGGTGAATTGATGTAGACCGCCCGTGTATTGGGAGGCAGCGTTTCGAGCAGTCGCTGCAAGTTCAGCGTCCACCCCTCGAGCCCGAAGGTCAGCGGAAAGGTCACCGCATCCGCGCCCAGCACCTTGGGGATCTCTACTAAGTTCGGCCATACCGGTGTGACGATGACTACGCGGTCGCCAGGGCCGACGATGGCTTGTGTGACGAGCATCAGCGCGGACATCCCCGAGTTGGTGACGGTGATATTCTCCGGACGGAACTGACGCGCACTGGCTGCTCCGTGCAGTCGCGAAGCGTAGGTAGCAAGCTTCTGACGCAATTCGGGAAGGCCGAGATTCTGCGTGTAGAACGTGTCGCCGGCATTCAGCGCATCCACCGCGGCTTGCCGAATGAACGCAGGAGTAACTTCGTCGGGTTCGCCGAACCAGAACGGGAGCACGTCTTCGCGGCCCATTCCGGCATTGGCGACCTCGCGGATTCGGGAAGGTCGCAGTTGCTGAATCGCGATGCGGGCGGTCGTAGGGTAGGGCTGCATGGATCGACCGTGGGAAAAGCTGCAATTCTCGCATGTCCGCGGCAGGCTACGGGGCGATGAAGTGCGGTCTGTTAGAATCGGCCTCTGCCTCCCCAAACGGACTATTTGAAACCCCAGCGGGCCATTCGAACCACCACACCATCAAGCCCATGACCAGCGCCCTGTTCAGCCCTTTTACGTTACGCGGTCTCACGCTGCCCAACCGCATCGTCGTCTCACCCATGTGCCAATACATGTCGGAGGACGGCTCCGCCAACGACTGGCATGTCATGCATCTCGGTCAATTCGCCATGGGTGCGGCCGGACTGGTGATCACCGAAGCGACCCACGTCTCGCGGGTCGGGCGCATCTCGCACCGCTGCCTCGGTATCTACAGCGATGAGAACGAGTTCACTCTCAAGCGCGTAGTGGATTTCTGCCGCCGAAATGGCGTCGCGAAGCTCGGCATTCAGTTGGCTCACTCTGGCCGCAAGGGCTCCGTCCATACGCCCGCGGAAGGGAGCAAACCGCTGGCAGCAGGTGAGAGGCCCTGGGCGACAGTCGCGCCATCGGCTCTGCCGTTTGCGCCGGGCTGGCATGTGCCCACTGCGCTGACCCGCGAGGGACTGGCCACAGTGAAGCAGGAGTTCGTCGATGGTGCGGCGCGCGCCGCGCGCATCGGCTTCGATCTGGCCGAGTTACACGTTGGACATGGCTACCTGTTGCATGAATTTCTCTCGCCTCTGTCCAATCAGCGAACCGATGAGTACGGTGGCAGCACTGCGAACCGCATGCGTTTCCCGCTCGAGGTATTCAAGGCGGTGCGGGCTGTCTTCCCCGCCGAGCGACCCGTCGGCGTGCGTGTGTCGGCCACGGATTGGGTGGATGGGGGCTGGACGCCGGAAGAGACGGTGCTGTTCGCGCGAGAACTCAAGGCGCTCGGATGCGATTTCGTCGACGTGACCTCCGGTCAGGTCGACCCACGTCAGCAGATTCCTTTTGGACCTGGCTATAACGTGCCTCTGGCGGAGAAGGTAAAGAAAGAGGCGGGAATCGCAGTGATGGCAGTGGGTATGATCACCAAGGCGCGCCAGGCGGAGGAAATCGTCGCTTCTGGTCAGGCCGACCTGGTGGCCATCGCACGCGCGATGATGGACGACCCTCGCTGGGCCTGGCATGCGGCGAGGGAGTTGGGGGCCGAGACGCCTTACGCCCCGAACTACGTGCGCTGCCATCCGTCCGGATGGAAGCCATAGAGCCGCTGAGGCTCCGGACAAACTGGAGCCTTAGGCCTCCCCCAAGATGGCGCTCGCGCGCGAAGAGAGCCCCGGCACCGACCCCCATGGAGGCTTAAGTCCGTCCGTTCGAGGCGCTACAATGGCACTTGCGCGATGTGTCAATGAAGAGTGAAATGTGACCGTCAGCTACCTTGCCCAGGGAAGGTTCTCCAAGCCTTACCTCGTTCTGTGGGACCCGGTTCACAGTAGGGGAGCTTGGTACGATCGCCGCTTTCAGTTGAAAGCGAACGACGTTAGCGGCGAGTTGCTCGAATTTGCCACCGCACACGCCGTAAACGTCCATCCCTGGAACGATCTGGCTGACATCCAACTGCCAGGATGGTCCGCCAGCACGCTGATCGACGATTGCGTCTGTTTCTGGTTATTCGACGATAGCTCTTCGCCAGACGACTTGGCGAGGATTCCCCCGGCGTGAGACTACTGGCCGCTGGCTGGTGGGAGAGCGATGGGCGGGAATTGGCAAAGCGGCTTGCCCATTTGGGCCTGGCTTAGAGCTTGCCTGGGTTTGCTGATTTCCGTCGACTTGTTTCGGCATAGTGACGTTACCTGAACTGACTCCACTCCCGGTGGCACCGCCAAACCTCCATGCTAACGACGCAAAGCAGCGCGGATAACCGCTTGCTTGCCTTCGCCTTGACCGCCCGTGATCCCCTGGGCAAGGTCGAGGAGGCAGGCTTCTGGTTGGAGGCCTACCGTCAGAGCATCGATGGCAACCCGGTTCGCGTATTCGACGTGGTGGATCAACTCGACGAAATGGTCCAGCCCAACCGGCTTGAATTGATGCGCGAGTATCTCGAGTCCGGCGGGCGCATGCAGACCTATCGGGAACATCGCATCGCGAATGCAATAGTGCGCTATGCGCGTGAGCTGGCGTCCGGCTACGAGTCTTGCCTGCGGCTGTATCAGAAGGCCGGGTCGGGTGCGGCCGAACTCAAACCTCTGGTTCCGATGATTGCTGCCCGTGCACTGCGGGCTCTGACGCTGGATCTGCGTTGGGCGCTGCTGCGCTACACCGCGGTGGATGCGAGCGTCTGGGGTCGCATGGGCGTGTTGTACGCGTTTTCGGACCGCCTGGGATTTTCTACCGCGCGGCTGAAGGTCTATCCAGGCATGACCGGGGATTCGACTGTGCGACGCGAATACCTGCGCGCGTTGGTGCTTGCCGTTTCCGGCATGGGGAATCTGTTGCCGCCCAACCAGGTAGTGGCGGAGCGCATCATCGCCAACGTCGCAGAATTCTTCCTGCTTCACCGCAAGCCCGCCGCGGGCTGCCATTTCGGTGTTGCCTTGCGTGAGGACAGGCCACCATACAGATTGGGCGATGGCATCGTGCCGGCTCGCGGCGTGCGCTTCTTTGGGCCGGGAGATGCTGCCGTGATGCTGGAGGGATTTCTGCGTGAAGCGATGGAGTTGCGGACTGTTCCCGCCGATCTGGGTTTGAGCGAGGGCTTCGAGCCATCGATGGTCGCCGATGTCCTAAGACATTTGTCCCGCCATTGGGGACCCAAGCCGCCGGTTCGATCGGAGGCGCGTCAACGCGTGCTCGCCACCATGCACGTGGCCCATGGCTTCGACAATGTATTGGACGCGGTCGGTGCGGAGCCGGGTGATCCTCGGCTGGACGAAGTAACCGAGGCCTGGACAGTAGAGAATGAAAGCACAGGCGGTTTCGGCGCGGTGCTCCCTGTTCGCGATGCCGACTGGCTGGCCGTCGGGACCCTCGTCGCTGCCAAACCTACCTGGCCTGCATCATGGAGTGTGGGTGTGATCCGGCGCGTGTCGGCGAAGAGTCCGACTTTGCGCTCGGTTGGTGTGCAACTGCTGGCGCGTGGCGGCGTGGCGGTACAGCTGTTTCCCCTGTCCGAGAACGGATGGGCGCCATCGCTGAGCGGCATCCTCTTGCCTACCGAAACTCAAACCAGCCTGGCCGGTGGCGAAGTGACGCTGGTGCTTCTCAAAGGGATGGCTGCGGAACTCACTAGCTGCGAGATGCGTGTTCACGACAAACCCTACGTTCTCGAGCGCCGCCGCATCACCGATATCGGCAACGACTTCGAGATCGCTCGCTTCTCCTTGCGCGCAGCCTGATCCGCCGTACTCGTTGCGGACGAGGTAGTCTTCTCAAATATCCAGCCGGATCGTAAGCTCCAGCAGGTTGCTTTGTTGGTGCTACACTCGCGCCGTCCGCCTGTGTTCACGCCTATGGAAGCTTCCTCAGTGCTCGACCCCAACGCATTGTCGGCATTCGTCGCCCGCAAGTGGGATGACGAAATCACGCCGCGCCTGATCGACTACATCCGTATTCCCTGTAAGTCGCCGCATTTCGACCCGCAATGGGCGACCAACGGCCATATCGACGCCGCCGTGAAGTTGGCCGAGGCTTGGTGTCGGATGCAACCCATCGCTGGAATGAAGCTCGAGGTACTGCGCCTGCCTGGACGCACGCCGGTCCTGTTCTTCGAGATCCCGGGTCAGTCGTCGCGTACCGTCCTGCTGTATGGACATCTGGACAAGCAACCGGAAATGGTCGGTTGGCGCGAGGGATTCGGACCTTGGGTTCCGGTGATGGAAGAGGGCAAACTCTATGGTCGCGGCGGAGCGGACGATGGCTACGCGGTATTCGCCTCGCTCACTGCGATCCTGGCGTTGCAGCAACAAGGCATCGAGCATTCGCGCGTGGTCGGGATCATCGAGTGCTGCGAAGAAAGCGGGAGCTACGACCTCCCGGCTTACCTGGAGGCGGTTGCACAGCGGGTCGGCAAAGTAGATTTGGTAGTGGGGCTCGATTCGGGCTGCGGCAATTACGAGCAGCTATGGGTGACCACGTCATTGCGGGGGATGGCCGCCGGAACTCTCAGCGTCGAGGTGTTGAGCGAAGGCGTGCACTCCGGCGATGCCAGCGGCGTCGTCCCGTCGTCGTTTCGCATCGCGCGACAACTCCTCGATCGTCTCGAAGATTCCAAGACCGGGCGCATCCTGCCGAAGGAATTTCACTGCGAGATTCCGACGGAGCGAGTCGAGCAAGCGCGTAAAGCCGGCGAGATCCTAGGGGCCAGCGTGTACCAGAAGTTCCCCTTCGCAGCTGGCACTCAGCCTATGGCCACCGATTTCGGCGAGGTGATCCTCAACCGCACATGGCGCCCATATCTGGCGGTCGTGGGCGCGGACGGCATGCCGGCGATCAAGGATGCGGGGAACGTGTTGCGACCCAAGACCGCTTTGAAGCTCTCGTTGCGCTTGCCGCCGCTGATCGATGGCGGTCAGGCCACGCGCGATATGAAACGCATCCTCGAAGCTGATCCGCCGCACGGTGCTCGAGTGACCTTCGAGGCCGATCAGGGTGCCAGCGGGTGGAGCGCGCCGCCCACAGCCCCATGGCTGAAGGCCGTACTCGAGAGTGCCTCGCAGACTTACTACGCGCGGCCCGCTGCGATGATCGGTGAGGGCGGCACAATTCCGTTCATGGCTATGCTGGGTAAGCATTTCCCCGCGGCACAGTTTCTCATCACTGGTGTGCTCGGTCCGAAGTCGAACGCGCACGGCCCGAACGAGTTCCTGCATGTCCCATACGCCAAGAAACTTACCGCGTGCGTCGCGCAAGTCGTGGCGGCGCACGGAACTCAGTCGTGATCGATTTGTTTGTCGGATTCGCCTGAACAATTTTCGGGGAGCGCTATGAGTTTGCGTAGCATCGCCGCACTCGTCACGCTGGGCGTCGCGGGTTGGCTGGTCATCGCTGCGACCGCAGATTCGCAAGACGCGGTTCCCGCCAGCGAAGAGCCGCGCCATCGAGTGAAGCTGCAGAACGAATACGTACGGATCATCGACGTCGAGGTCCCGGCCGGGGACGCCACGCTCTACCACACGCACTCCCTGGACTATCCCTACGTGATGGTGACCGACGCACTGCTGAAGAACGATGTGCCAGGAAAGCCCACCGTGGATCTGAAAATTACTCGAGGCCTCATCGGATATTACCGCGCTTCACAGGGCGCGTACACGCATCGCTTCGTCAACGCGGGATCGGGAACCTTTCGCGCCATCGGCATCGAGTTGCTCAAACCCGCGCCGTCGTCCGTGCAGGTCGTCTCTCCACTTGCCGACGCTGCCGGATACAAGACAGTGCTCGATAACGAACGGGTGCGGGGCTATCTGGTGAGCCTGGAGCCAGGCCAGTCCGTCGGTCCGGTGACGTTGGGCGGGCCGGGCATCCGCGTCGTTCTGACTGGCGGCAAGATCGAGCAGAAGGGTGCAGATGGCAAAGTCGCGACACTCGATCTGGCGCCGGCCCAGTTCGCTTGGCGGGAAAACACGTCTGCGCAATCGCTCACCAATGTCGGCGATTCGAAAGTCGAGATCGTGGAGTTCGAGTTGAAGTAATCCTCGGCCTGCATTTTCCTTGTCGCGCTGCCGGTGAGGCAGCTCGCCACCGAGGCGACTCGGGTCAAGCTGATATTCTTCGCGCTGTGCGGCCATCCCTCCTGCGTATTACTCTCCTGCTGGGCGCGCTGACGGCTTTTGCGCCGATGTCCATCGACATGTATCTGCCGAGCCTGCCCACGCTCTCGCAGGTGTTTGCGGCGGACATCGCCTCGGTGCAACTCACCCTGGCCGCTTTCTTCCTAGGCTTGGCGGTAGGACAAATATCTTATGGACCGCTTGCCGACCGCTTCGGCCGTAAGGGACCGCTGTTGGTAATGGGCGTGGCGCCGATCCTGGCGCCATTGGCGGGGGGCTATCTGCTGGTGTGGCTTGGCTGGCAGTCGATCTTCTGGGCCTTGGCACTGTTCGGATTGCTCTGCCTGGTCAGCGTGGTGCTATGGTTGCCAGAGACACGACCTGCCGGGGCGCCCGCGACCCTCGGTGTGCGCACGGCGCTTGCCGGCTACGGCGGACTTTTGATGGATCGCTCGTTCCTCGGCTACACACTCGCGGGCGGATTTGCACAAGCCGGCATGTTCGCGTATATCGCCGGGTCGCCATCGGTCTTCATCGACACTTACCGCGTTCCCGCCCAACACTATGGCTGGCTGTTCGGCATGAACGCGTTCGGCCTCATTGCGGCGTCGCAACTGAATAGAAGGTTACTGACGAAGCTTGGAGCCGGCCGCGTGCTGGCTCGAATGAACGCGATTACCGCTGGACTCGGCGTGGCACTCCTTGTCGTCGCTGCCACCGGTGCAGGCGGTTTCATCGGAATCCTCCTTCCCCTGTTCGGCTATGTCGCGAGCCTCGGGCTCATCTTCCCGAATGCAGCGGCACTGGCGTTGGCGCCGCACGGAGAACACGCCGGCAGCGCCTCTGCCCTGCTGGGCACAGTGCAGTTCGGCGCAGCGGCGATGGCCAGCATTCTCGTGGGCCTATTGCACGATGGGACGGCGCTGCCGATGGCGGGGGTCATCGCCGGCTGCGGCATACTGGCGTTGATCGCACAGCGGGCGTTGGTTCCTACGCAAGCAATAGTGCAAGGGTAGCTATTCGGGGAGATAACGATGAGCCGAGAAACCAGGATATCGCGCCGCCAGTTCCTGCTTGTTGCTTCAGGCGCATTTCCTGTGGCGGTCGGGTTGCTACCACGAGGCGGTGCCTGGGGTGCCGAGCACGCGTCACATCCACGTACGTGCGCAGGCTCCCAATCGGCCCATGCTCACTACGCAACTCTATTTCCCCGGTGAACCGGGCAACGAAAGCGATTTCCTATTCAGACGCGACCTGTTGATGGCGATTCAAGAGCAGGGCAATGCCAAAGTTGTGCGATTCGACTTCGTGTTGAAGCTTGTTTAGGTCAGGTCAACTGCTCGGCCGGTTGACCAGATAGATACCTGCGCCTACCAGCGCGACGCCCACAAGCAGCGCAGCGCGCAGCGGTTCCGCCAACAACACGACCCCGGCGAGCACGCCAAATAGAGGCGTCAAAAACGTGAACACCGAAAGGCGCGCCGCAAGATAACGCGTGAGCAGCCAGAACCACGCGAGGTAACTTGCGAAGGCCACGACCACGCTCTGGTACGCGATGCTTGCGATGACCAGTGGCGTCAATGCGATGAACCCTGGCTCGCCGATCAAAATCGAAACGGCCGGCATCGACACACCGGCGAAACCGAGTTGATAGAAGAGGGTTTTGGCCGCGCTGCTCTCCGCCAGCCTGGTCGTGCGAATGACGACAGTGGTGGCGGCCCACAATACCGCGGCGATCACGCCGAACGTATCACCCAGCAAGGACGTACGGCCGGACGCGAAGCCGTCCGCGAAAGCGACAGCTACGCCGCCAAACGCGAGCAGTACGCCGGCCCACTGCCGTATGCTCAAACGCTCGCTGGGGATGAAGAAGTGCAGCCCCAGAGCGGTCAGGCAGGGCGCCAGATAGACGAAGACCGCCATGCGCGACGCCCCGGTATGCGCGAGTCCCGCGAAGATGAACATGAATTCGCCGGCGAACAAAGCCCCCGCCACCAATCCGGGCCAGAGCGTGCCATCCCGCGCGAACAGGGTGATCCCCCGCACTCGCGCCCACAGAATGAGCAGGATAGCGGCGATCGCTGAACGCACGCCTCCCTGCATTACCAGGGACATCCCAGGGGCTGCGAGTTTGGCCGCGACGTAGTTGAAGCCCCAGCACAGACATAGCAGGGCCATCAGGGAAATTGCTGGCGGGTCGACCGGTTTGCGAATCGCGATGCTGCTGGACACGGAAGACGTCACGTTGAAGATAGCGTCCCCGCGACGCTGAAGAACGGCAACTCTGCGCTACTCAGTCCACAGCTTCTTGTACAGTTTCGGATAGAGTCGTTTGATCTTCGCTTCGACTGCGTGTCCGTGTCCGTCGGACCAGGAGTCGAGGTCGCCCGCCAATTCGGCCCGCGGAATGCGGCCCAGCCGTTCATAGAAATCTTCCTCTCCGGTCTTCTCTTCGTATGCCTCGATAGCTGCATAGAGCAAGTATTCGAACTCGACTTCCGAGTCCTCGTCGACGACGTCGGCCAGTGAATCAGGACTGACCAGTGTGTTCTCGTATACTGCTCGACCCTGCCCGATCAGCCACGCACGAAAGTAGTCGAAGGCGTCCTCCGAGCAGCCGCCGTTGATCACGTAGGCGGCACCCCACAAGTCAGCGCGGAGTGCACGGGCGTCCAGCGCGTAGAAAAAACGCTGATAGTCGATGATGTCCTCGTCAGACAATTCTCCCAGGCTGATCTTGATGATCTCGAACTGCTCATCGAGGTCGTCCCCGGCCTCCGCCTTGGCATTCTCGATGATCGACCAGAATGTTTTGTCGTCCATGATCGCGACCCTCCGGGGTGACTCGGCGCACGATACCAGTACCAGAAAGGTCAGGTGATGACCTACGCAACGCGCTCCAGCGTTACCTGGGCAAAAATCGGCGGACGCTGGCAGATCGTGGATCAACATACTTCGCGTCTGCCTATAGCGCCTTAGCAGTCGAGCGGGAATCCGGTCTTCATGGTTGGGGATGGCGATCAAGAGACGGCGACCATCGAGGGTGTACTCGAAGATCATTGGGAATGGGTCAGGTGAAGGCTATTCCTGGAGGGCGGGGGCTGCTCGTTTTGCGGCCCCCGCTTTCTTTGGCCTACCCGCCCAGCGTCGTTCCCTCGTCGAGCCCAAGCATGATGTTCATGTTCTGAACTGCCGAACCGGAGGCACCTTTGCCGAGATTGTCCAGCCGCGAAATAACTACGATCTGCTCACTGTCCCCGAAGACGAAGATGTCGTTGCGGTTGGTGTCGTTGCTGCCTAATGGGTCGAAGTATCCATCTTGCAGATTGCCGGCGTCGTCGAAGGGCATGACCTTTACGAAGCGTTCGCGACCGTAATGTTCGGCGAGCAGGCTGTGCACATCGCGTGCGGACGCCTTCTTCGCGAACAAGCGGCTCTCCAGGGCAACCGTAACCGCCATGCCTTTATAGAAGTCACCCACGATCGGATTGAACAGCGGGCGGAAGCTAAGCCCGGTGTATTTCTGCATCTCCGGCACGTGCTTGTGGTGCATCGAGAGAGCGTAGTGGCGCGGCGCACCGATCGGGAAACGTGGTCGATCCTGTGCTTCGTACTCTGCAATCATCTTCTTGCCGCCGCCACTGTACCCAGTGAGGGAATGACACGTCACCGGATAGTCCTTCGGCAAAACGCCTGCTGCGACCAGGGGACGGACGAGCAGGATGAACCCGACCGCGTGACAGCCAACGTTGGCGACACGCTTGGCGCCGCGGATCCTTGCGCGCTGCT
>Ga0209048_10007224_pt1 | contig 10290 bp, 7 predicted proteins | sample FrelakmetCRP12CR_FD_187146 | JGI IMG/M metagenome (GOLD analysis project Ga0209048, IMG submission 187146) | Freshwater lake sediment microbial communities from the University of Notre Dame, USA, for methane emissions studies - CRP12 CR (SPAdes)... | ecosystem: Environmental > Aquatic >... | reverse complement strand
CACAGTCTGTAAGGGGAGAGGGGAGGGGGAGGGGGACATTTCATAGTTGTTACGGAAAAAGAAATGCTTACTTCATCTTAAGTTCAGTTTGATAAAGCCTTTTTTTTATGATAAGTTAGCTAAAATAGCATATTCGATCAAGTGGAGCATTGTCAATTGCCGAAGACGATCAGGGAGGAGTTAGAAGAGTGGGAGAAAAAGAGTCTCTCTCCTTTTGCAGCATTGAGTTCAAGGTCGAAGGGCCGCCTTTTTTTTGAGGAGGAATGTCCTCTCCGGCCAGCCTTCCAGCACGACCGGGATCGAATCATCCATTCCAAGTCTTTTCGGAGACTGAAACATAAAACCCAGGTCTTTCTCATTCCAATGGGCGATCATTACCGGACCCGATTGACGCACACCCTTGAGGTTTCTCAAATTGCAAGAACGATCTCGAAAGCCCTCCGTCTCAATGAGGATTTAACAGAGGCCATCGCATTGGGACACGACTTGGGTCATACGCCGTTTGGGCATGCCGGGGAGGATACCCTGAATGAGATCGTGCCAGGCGGATTCAACCATGCGGATCAAAGCCTGAGGGTCGTCGATCTATTGGAGAAGGACGGGAAGGGACTGAATCTCACCTTTGAGGTCCGAGACGGTATTTTGAAACATACCAAGGGGAAAGGGGAGATTCTTTGTGAGGACCCCGAAGCGATGGCATTTACGCGTGAAGGTCAGGTGGTGCGGATTGCGGACATCGTTGCTTATATCAACCATGACATCGATGATGCGATTCGGGGTGAAGTGATTTCCTCAAACGATATCCCGGATGATTGTCTGAAATGTCTGGGCGATACCCATTCCAAACGAATTGATACGATGGTCAATGATATCATCCAAGAAACCCTTGCGTCGGGTGACGGAAGGCTGTCCATTTCAAAGAAGGTCCTCTCTGCGGTGTGGGACCTGCGGGCATTCCTTTGGGAACATGTCTATGAGAACAAAGCCGTTCATGGCGATTTTTACAAGGCGACAAAGATTTTAAAAGAGCTCTATCAATATTTGGTTGACCATCCGGATTATTTGTTAACGCTGATCAAGATGGAATCGCTCTACGACTCCTTGGAACGATGTGTCTGTGACTTTGTGGCCGGCATGACGGACCGATATGCCTTCAGTCTTTATGAAAAACTTTTTCTCCCCCTTCCCTGGGTCGTTCTATGAAGAAGAGAGGTTTTGGGAACAAGTCGAAAAGGGGTCATTCAAAAGAGTCCATTCCGGTAATCATTCTCGGAGCTGGAGGGAGGGATTTTCACAATTTCAACACCTACTTCAGGAAGCGTCCCTCTTACCGGGTGATGGCATTCACTGCCACTCAAATTCCTTACATCGCTGACCGAATCTATCCCCGGCAGCTTGCTGGACCTCATTATCCCCAAGGTATTCCCATCTACCCAGAAGGGGAACTGGCTCGTTTGCTCTCGGAATATCTTGTTGATCAGATCATCTTTTCTTATAGCGATGTTTCGCATGAAGAGTTGATGGATAAAGCTTCTCTGGTTCTTTCCAAAGGCCAGGATTTCGTTTTTCTCGGGCCTAAAGAGACGATGATTGAAAGCCAGGTCCCGGTCATTTCTGTTTGTGCAGTCAGGACGGGTTGTGGAAAGTCGGTCATCACGCGAAAGTTAGCCGCTCTTTTAAAAGAGAAAGGTCTCAAGGTATCGGTGATCCGGCATCCGATGGCTTATTGCGAGTTCAAGCCGGTGCTCCGTTTCTCGAATAGAAGGGATGTGGAGGAAGAGACCTGTACCATTGAGGAGAGAGAAGAATTCGAGCCTCTTGTGGAGGCAGGGATTACCGTCTATGCAGGTGTGGACTATGAACAGGTATTAAGGGCGGCTGAACGAGAGTCTCAGGTGATTGTCTGGGATGGAGGAAATAATGATTTTCCGTTTATCAAGCCCGATTGGGAGATTGTTCTCGTGGATGCCCTGAGGCCGGGTCATGAGAAGCTCTATTATCCCGGAGAGGTAAATTTGAGAAGGGCTGATCTTCTCATCATTACAAAGGTGAATGAAGGGAGTGAGGAGTCCTTAAGAAAGATAAGAAAGAACATCTCTCTGATGAATCCCGGGGCGGAAGTCCTGGAGGCCCCCTCGGTCACCCGTTTAGATCATCCGGAAAGAATCGCAGACAAAAGAGTATTGGTCGTCGAGGATGGGCCAACCATCACCCATGGAGGCATGCCTGATGGAGCAGGCGCATCGGCCTCGAGAAAGCTGGCCAGAGAGCTGGTGGATCCGAGGCCTTATGCGGTGGGCTCGCTGACGGAGGTCTATCAGAACTTTCCGCATATCGGTCGGGTGCTTCCGGCGATGGGTTATTCAGAAGAGCAGATCAAAGACCTTGAAGAAACCATCCAGCGCTCCGTTTGTGATGCGGTGGTCATCGCCACACCCACGGACTTGGGAAGGAGGATCAGAATCGATCAACCTACCGTGAAGGTCAGCTATGATTTCAACGTCGATCTCCTTCCTCTGATCGATCGTTTTATTGAGAAGAGAGGTGCCCCTCAGCGACGGGGGATGAATAGTGGAAAGCGATGAGAGGCAGCCGCTATAAAGCTTTTCCAGCATCCCGGCCGTATCTCAGAAAGTCCTGCAACTGAGGGATGACACAAAAGACTGCGATTTTCTTGACATTCCATATGCCTTGTGATAGAAAATTACAAATTAGAGAATCATTGTCAATCCTCTTCCACCATCCATAGGGGATCGGAGAATGGCAAAAGAAATTCTCATTGCTGATTCGGATAAGACCGATCAGAAAGAGTTTCAAAGGATTTTTGAAACCACTGATTATCACCTCATCTTTTCGGAAAGCGGGGAGGATGCTCTTCTCCGGGCAAAACTTTTCAAACCGGATATGATCATCGCTTCAGGGGCGGCCCTTGAAGAGAAGGGCGGTTTGGAATTATGCGGAGCCATCAAAGGAGACCCAGATTTTAAGCACATCCCATTCATCCTCATTTCAAGTATTTTTGATGAGATTTCGGAAAAGGACCGCAAACGATTCCAGGCAGATGGGGTGATCTCAAAACCTCTCAACGAAGGTGAGATTCTTGATTTGGTGGACAACCTGATGGAAGAGGAGGCGGCCGGAAAGAGGGGAGAAATGGCTTCTGAAAAGCAGGAGTTTACGTTGGATGAAATAGGGGAAGAGGAAGAAGAAATCATCGAATTGGTGGATGTTGTGGAAGAACCCGAACCCAGAATGAGCATTGATAGCTTCGTCCCGACAGGAAGAGGAAAACCCTTTGGGGAAGTGACTTCTCTGGATTCCTGGGAAAAACTGGAGTTTGAAGAAAAACCAGTGGAAAAGGAATTGGAGCTTCGTCCTGAAAAGAAAATCGGAGGGATGGATCTCCGATTGAAAAGAAAAGTGCCTTTGAAAGAAGCTTCGCCTGAAGAGGAGCTCTTTGACAAAATCGAGTTGGAGGAGATCCTCGGAAAGGTGGAACAACTGAAGCCCTTTTTAGAGAAGGAGTGGCCCGCTGAAAAAGAGGTAAGGGATATCGAAGAGAGACCCTTCGAGATGGAAGAGCCTGCCGAAAAATTGGATCTCTCAGAATTCGAAAAAGCGCTTCGGAGAGAGGCAAAAACTGAGCTGCCGCAGAAAGGACCCCAGCCTTTTTTTATCGAGGAACCTAAGAAAAAGATCTCAGAAGAAACCATTTCCACGGAGGAATTGGTAGAGGAATCACTAGAAGAATTCCTAGAAGAAGCCCTAGAGCAACCCCTGGAGGAACCCGTGGAGGTAGAGGAAATTAAAGAGTTGGCCGAAGAGGAATTTCCAGAAGAACTCTTGGAAGATATATTGGAAGAGGAGGAGATTGGTGCCATCGGGGAGCCAAAAGAGTTGAAAGCTGAAGAAGTCAGTCTGGAGGAAGTAAGGGCCGAAGAGATAGAAGAAATAGTAGAGATGGAACAGATAGACCAGATTGAAGAGATGGAGCAGGTGAAAGAAATTGAAGAGATAAAAATGGATAGATTGGAGAATGTAGAAGCTCCGAAGATGATTCGGGAAGAGGCTCCTTCCTTGCCGAGGGCCGTGGATAAACAGATGCAGGAGGTCATTTCGCAAAAGGTTCAGGAGATGATGGGAGAGATGATGACAAAACTCGTCCTGGAGATGACCCAGAATGTCGTCGGCTTTACCCTTGAACGGATCGAAAAGATGGTAAAAGAAGTTGTTCCGGATTTGGCAGAAAAGGCGATTCAAGAGGAGATCAAGCGGCTTCAGAAGGGAGAAAAGGGATAGGGAGGATAAAAGGTGTATCAATGGTCTCAAAGCTCTTGGACAAATCTTATAATCCCCACCAGGTGGAGGAGAAATGGTATCATCATTGGGAGAAGCGCGGCTATTTCAGAGCCGATGAAGATTCAGAACAGAAAGCCTATTCTATTGTTATCCCACCTCCAAATGTAACGGGCGTTCTTCACATCGGACACGCATTAAACAATACCCTGCAGGACATTCTGATTCGCTTCAAGAGGATGGAAGGCTACACCGTCCTCTGGATGCCGGGGACGGATCATGCAGGCATTGCCACCCAGAATGTTGTGGAGAAACAACTTCTGGAAGAGGGGCTCGACCGGCACACCCTGGGAAGAGAAAAATTGATTGAGAGGGTTTGGAAGTGGAAAGAACAATCCGGGGGAACGATCATCAACCAGTTGAAGAAACTGGGGGCTTCCTGTGACTGGAGCCGTGAACGGTTTACGATGGATGAAGGCCTCTCCGATGCGGTCAAAGAAGTTTTCGTCCGTCTCTATCAGGAAGGCCTGATCTACCGCAGCCATTACATCATCAATTGGTGTCCCCGATGCCAAACCGCATTGTCCGATCTCGAGGTGGAACATCAAGAGGTCACAGGAAAACTCTATCATCTTAAGTATCCCTTCAAGGAAAGCGACCGTTTCGTCGTCGTGGCGACCACCCGACCGGAAACGATGCTCGGGGATACCGCGGTGGCGGTCAACCCCGAGGACGAACGCTATCACGCGGTGGTCGGAAAGAAGGTCATCCTTCCGGTGATCGATCGAGAGATTCCTGTTATTGCGGACCCCTATGTGGATGTTGAGTTCGGGACAGGCTGCCTAAAGATCACCCCGGCCCATGATTTCAACGATTTTGAAATCGGATTGAAACACGGCCTTGAACAGATCAAGGTGATTGATGAAATAGGCCGAATGAACGAAAATGCGGGTCCGTATCAAGGGATGGATCGTTTTGAATGCCGGGAGAAGATTGTCAAAGATTTTGAGCGGGATGGGGTTTTAATCAAAATCGAGGAGTACCACCATGTGGTCGGTCATTGTTATCGTTGTAAGACCATCGTTGAGCCCAACCTTTCCCTCCAGTGGTTTGTCAAAACGAAGCCTTTGGCCAAGACAGCCATTGAGGCTGTTCGGGACGGCCGGACTCGAATCATTCCTGAGGTCTGGGAAAAGACCTATTTCGAGTGGATGGAGAATATCAGGGATTGGTGCATCTCGCGGCAGATCTGGTGGGGTCATCGTATCCCAGCCTGGTATTGTGATCGATGCGGAGAAGTCATTGTGTCCAAGGAGGCGCCCACCTCTTGTCCGATGTGTGGTTCCGATCGTTTGACCCCTGAGACAGATGTTCTGGATACCTGGTTCAGTTCCGCCCTCTGGCCTTTTTCCACCATGGGGTGGCCCAAGGAGACCAAGTTGTTGAAAAAGTTTTATCCCACTTCTGTCTTGGTGACGGGCTTCGACATCCTCTTCTTCTGGGTGGCCAGAATGATGATGATGGGTTTGAAGTTTAGGGGCGATGTCCCCTTCAGAGATGTATATATCCATGGCCTAGTGAGAGACGAGAGAGGTGAGAAGTATTCGAAGACCCGCGGGAACGTGGTCGATCCTCTTGACCTCATCAGTCGTTTCGGTGCCGATGCCCTGCGTTTCACCCTTGCGGCCTCAACCATGCCCGGAAGCGATTTGAAACTTTCAGAGTCCAGGACAGAGGGCTACCGTCATTTTGCCAATAAGATCTGGAATGCCTCACGCTTTGCCTTGATGAATCTTGAGAAATTCAACGTTGACGAAATTGCCAAGGAAGCTCCTCCAGGGGATTTTAGCCTTCCGGATCGTTGGATCCGGGGAAGGTTAAATCAGGTCATACGGGACGTACACCAATCCTTGGAGGAGTACAAATTCAACGAAGCCTCCCATACCCTCTACCATTTTATCTGGCATGAGTTCTGCGACTGGTATCTGGAGATGACCAAACTCTACCTCTATAAGGAAGGAGATAGGAAGAGACAGAACCTTACCCAACGGACGCTTATAGAAGTCCTCGATGCCATTCTCAGATTACTCCATCCTTTTATGCCGTTTATTACGGAGGAGATTTGGCAACAGCTTCCGGGACGAAAAGAAAATGAATCGATTATGGTCGCCGAATTTCCAAAACCGCATGAAAGATATGATGATGAAACCGTGGCCAATGAGATGGGGCTCATCATTGAAATCACCAACTCCCTCCGAAACATCCGAGGAGAGATGAACCTTCCACCGGGAGAGCAAATTACCGTGCTCTTTCGAACTAGGACTGAAGAAGTGGAGAGGAAGCTTCGAGAAAATCAATCCTTCATCCAGTTCCTGGCCCTGGTCAAAGAGTTTAAATTCGGGCGGGATCTTGAAAGGCCAATCTACAGCGCCTTTGTGGTTGTTCGAGATGTTGAAATTTTTGTCCCGATGGAGCGGTCTCGGATGGAAGAGGAGGCCAAAAGACTCCAGAAAGAGATACTGAAAATCGAGAAGGAGGGTGCTTTCGTCATGAAGAAACTCTCAAACGAGGAGTTTCTTTCTAAAGCTCCTCCGGAGGTTGTTCAGGAGGTGAAGGAGAAAGCGCTGGAGTTCCGTACCCAGCGCGAGAAATTGGAAGAGAGCCTGAATAAGATAAGAGAGATGCTGGGATAGAGAACAGCGTTGGAGTATTTTTTAAATCCGAAGCACGAAATCCGAAACAATATCGAATGACCAAAATCCGAAATAACTGATGAAAAAGCTTTGAGTCATTTGAAAATTGAGATTTTGGGTTTGTTTCGAGTTGGTCCGAGACGGACGCTTCGCCCGATATTCGAATTTCGAATTTTCTTCAATCAGTCAGATCCGGAGTTGATATTAGTATTGAAATGGAACCCCGGATTGAGGAGTTAAACGAATGAAGATGGATATTGAGAAAGTGGCCAGGCTGGCCCGCCTTGAGTTGTCTGAAGAAGAAAAGGAGACTTTTGGGAACCAGATGGAGCAAATCCTTACCTATATGGAGCAATTAAACCAGCTCGATACCACGGGGGTGGAACCTACTTCCCACGCCATTCCGATCCACAATGTCTTTAGAGAGGATGAAGTCAAATCTTCTTTTCCACAAGAAGAGGTGCTGGCTATCGCACCCGATGAAGAGGATGGGCATTTTAAAGTGCCGAGGATCATCGAATAAAACGACAAAAAAGGAATGATGGAATGATGGGTCAAATCAAACAAACGTAAAGAATTTACAAGACTTTTTCTTAACCCATTATTCCAACGTCCCATCATTCCAATCGCAGATTAAATATGGACTTACATTCATTGACCATTCACCAACTTCATGACCTCCTTGTGAAAAAGGAGGTCACCTCCAGAGACGCTACGGAGGCTCTCTACCGACGGATCAGTGAAGTCGACAAAAAGACAAAGGCCTATCTCTTATTAACAGAGGAAGAAGCCTTCCGTCAGGCGGATCAAGTCGACGGCAAGATTGCGAGGGGAGAAGAGATTGGAGACCTTGGGGGAGTCCCGATTGGACTGAAAGATATCCTTTGTACAAAAGGGATTCAGACGACTTGTGGCTCTAAGATTTTAGAAGGGTATATCCCGTTTTATGACGGAACAGTGATTAAAAAACTAAAAGAGAGGAATACCGTTTTCTTGGGAAAGCTCAACATGGACGAATTTGCCATGGGGTCCTCCACAGAAAACTCAGGATTTCAAATCACTCATAATCCCTGGGACATTGAGAGGATTCCAGGAGGTTCCAGCGGTGGTTCGGCAGCCGCTGTGGCCGCTGACGAGTGCATCGGCGCTCTGGGAACCGATACGGGCGGCTCGATTCGACAGCCAGCTGCCTGTTGCGGCGTGGTCGGATTGAAACCCACGTATGGCAGAGTGTCCAGATATGGTCTCGTTGCCTTTGCCTCCTCTTTGGATCAAATCGGTCCGATCACAAAGGATGTGGAGGACTGCGCTATTCTGATGAATGCGATCAGCGGCTACGATCCTTGTGACTCAACCTCGGTCAATGCAGAGGTCCCGGACTACAAGCAATCGCTGAAAAAGGACGTCAAGGGGATTCGAATCGGGATCCCTGAAGAATATTTTATAGAAGGAATGGATCCGGAGGTGGAGAAATCCGTCAAAGAGGCGATCTATTCTTTCAGGAAGTGGGGAGCAGAAATTCAGAGGGTCTCTTTGCCTCATACGGAATATGCTGTGGCCATCTATTACATCATTGCGACGGCAGAGGCCAGTTCCAACCTGGCTCGATATGATGGGGTGAAGTACGGGCTGCGCTCAAAAGGATATCGGGATCTGATGGAAATGTATACTCAGACTCGAGCCAAAGGGTTCGGAAAAGAAGTGAAACGAAGGATCATTCTGGGAACCTATGTCCTGTCTGCTGGATATTATGAAGCCTACTACCGAAAGGCTTCACAGGTAAGAACCTTGATCAGAAAGGATTTTGAAGAAGCCTTTCAAAAGGTGGACGTCATTGTGGCACCGACCGCACCTACGCCGGCCTTCCGAATCGGTGAGAAGACAGGAGATCCCCTCCAGATGTACTTATCCGATATCCATACCATCCCAGTGAATATGGCGGGAATTCCCGCAATCTCTATTCCTTGCGGGTTCAGCCATGATCACCTTCCTCTCGGACTTCAAATCATGGGAAAGCACTTTGATGAAGGGATACTCCTCAGGGTGGCCTACACTTTTGAACAAAACACGGACTTTCATCTTAAAAAACCAAAACTTACTTAAGGTTTCATTGTTTTGGTTCTTACTCGAACCCTTGACCCCTTGAATCCTTGAACCCTTTTATTACTATTCTATATTTTCCCTGATCCAGTTGAGGTAAGCCGAAGAGCCTTCTGTAATGGAAAGGCTGATAATTTCAGGGACGGAATAAGAGTGAAGGGACTTCACTTTTTTCTCCAACTCTTCAAACCGATGCTTTTGCGTCTTGATGATCAACAGCCATTCCTTTTCGTCCCAGATTTTCCCCTCCCATCGATAGATTGAGCGGATGGGAGCGACAAGGTTAACACACGCAGCCAGATGGTCCTCGACCAAAATATTGGCAATCTTTAAGGCTTCGTCTTCCGAGCCGCAGGTAACTAAGACAACGATGGAGTTAGACATATCCTTCCTAAAATTCCAAATCCGAAACAATTTCAAAATATAATGGAGGAGACCAATTCACAAATCTTCCATCCGGAGCATCGTTCAGGCACGACCGCCAACTTCCAGGACATGTTTTTCTCCTTATTGCGTCACTTTCCCCCATTGAGAAGCTTTGTCAAAATCCCATTTTTGTCATTCCGAGCGAGCGGAGGGAGCGCGCCGATCTCTTAGGTGTCATGCTGTTGAACCTTGGACTGATGAAGATCAGGCCTGGTTCAACATCTCGTTTGGATAGGGTTTGGTTAGGTCTTACTTTCAATCCGAAGCGAAACTTCAGCCTTTACCTTAACATTAACGTTGTGTTGTTATTGTCTGAATTTATTATTCTTTCTTCCCAAATACTTTATTAAAAGCCTTCAAGGCCTTCTCAATTTCTTCAGCGGTGACATCCAAATGGGTGACCAGGCGGACTTGGGTTTTGCCAAAAGCATGGATGAGAACTCGTTCCTTCTTCATCGCTTCAGCCACCCGGGTGGCCGTCATCGCGGTATTGGCGACATCAAAGATGACAATATTTGTTTCCACATGTTTAGGGTCGATGGAGACTCCTTTAAATTCTTTGACGCCCACTGCCAGGCGCTTTGCATTCTGGTGGTCTTCTCTTAGACGTTCGAGGTGATGGTCTAAAGCATAAATCCCGGCAGCGGCAATGATTCCTACCTGACGCATTCCGCCTCCGAACATCTTTCGAAAACGATGAGCGCGATCGATGAATCCTTTGGGCCCGGCGACCAGGGAGCCGATGGGAGCCCCTAATCCCTTCGAAAGACAGACC
>Ga0209048_10007223_pt1 | contig 10290 bp, 9 predicted proteins | sample FrelakmetCRP12CR_FD_187146 | JGI IMG/M metagenome (GOLD analysis project Ga0209048, IMG submission 187146) | Freshwater lake sediment microbial communities from the University of Notre Dame, USA, for methane emissions studies - CRP12 CR (SPAdes)... | ecosystem: Environmental > Aquatic >... | reverse complement strand
CCCCGCTTTTACTAACCGATGCCTCGCCGCGTTTTGAAGCTGTAGTCCGTCGCCTGGACACCGCCGCGCCTGAGAGTCCGCTGCGGGATGCCTGGGTGATCTTGAACCGCACAGGTGGGATCGTCCCGATCGTTCGTCCTGAAGATGAGATCCCATTTGGAATGATCACTGGAGTAAGCCTGCTAAACTTCTTGACGCGGCAGGTGGGACCGCACCCGCGACGGCAGGAAATGCGCATAGCAGACATCCTTGACATTCCGTGCCATGAGGCTTGCGACACGGACGTACCTCGCTTCCAATCCAATACGCGCATTCGCGATGTGCTCAACCGGATCTTGCGCGAGGAGCATACTGACTTTCTGATCGTAGACGATAAAGGCGCATATTTGGGAGTCAGCCGCCAAAGGGATGTGCTCAACCCGCCTCGTTTGAAATTGATTCTGGTCGACCATAATGAGCCTGGCCAGGCGTTGGGTGCCTTGGAAGAAGCTGAGCTGATTGAGATTTTGGACCACCACCGCCTGGGGAATAGTTCCACCCGGACTCCAATCCGTTTCTCTGTCGATATCGTAGGCAGCACCAGCACCCTGGTTTTCGAGAGAATAGAAGAAGTGGGTCTAAGCGCTCCACCTGCTCTGGCAGGCTTGTTGCTTGCCGGAATGCTGGCCGATACGCTGATCCTCACATCTCCAACTACCACTGAGCGCGACCGCTGCGCCGCTGAAGGTCTGGCCCGTTGGGCATTCGTACGCAACGGCCCTTTGACTGGTGAGACGATCCCCTCTTACGGCGATCAAATCTTGCGCTCGGGAGCCGGGCTTTCTACACGCGACCCACAGGAGATCGTGACCAGCGACCTTAAACAGTATGAGGCCGGCCGGTATAAATTTGCCATTGCCCAGGCCGAGGTGACCGATTTAGTCCAGGTCGACGAGCACTTGGTACCCCTAAAAAAGGCTTTGGATGGATTGAGAGAACGGCGAGGGCTCGATTTCGCCATGTTGATGGTCACTGACGTGGTGGACGATACCAGCCGTTTGTTGCTGGTCAACAGCCCTCCCATTCTGGATAGTCTTCCCTATCTGCGACAACCGGACAGCACTTTCCTGGCGCCTGGGGTCGTCTCGCGCAAGAAACAGCTGCTACCCGTGGTTTTGGGCTTATTGGAGGATTAAAGTATGTCAATTTATCATGCGCTTGTGCAATTGGAAGAGGGAAACGGCGCTGGGGCGATTTGTACAGTTGTCCGCAGCCAGGGTTCGACGCCGCGCCACAGGGGTAGCAAGATGGTGGTTTATCCGGACGGCTCGATTATTGGCACGGTTGGTGGGGGTGAGCTGGAAAGCCGGGTCATCGCTGAAGCGCGCCAGGCGATGCTGGACGGCAAGCCGCGTTTGTTAGAATATAATATGTCGGACCCTGCTCACGGTGACCCAGGCGTATGCGGGGGGCAGGTGGAGGTTTTTGTGGAACCTTTGCAACCCAAGCCGGAGTTGGTGGTGATCGGAAGCGGTCATGTAGGCAAGGCCGTCGCCCACCTGGCACATTGGCTAGGTTTTAGAGTGGCGGTAAATGACGACCGCCCAGATTTTTGCACTTCAGAAGCAGTGCCGGACGCAGACGAATACTTCCCTGTGCCCATGGCAGAGCTGCCTAAACTTCTGAAGATTACCCCGTGGACTTATCTCGTGCTGACCACCCGCGGGGTAAACGTTGATGTTCAAGGGCTGCCTGAGTTATTAGATTCACCGGCCGCATACATCGGTGTCATCGGTTCTCAGCGCCGCTGGGCCACCGCGCGCAAACAAATGCTCAAAAACGGTGTCTCAGAGGAAAAGTTGAACCGCGTCCGGTCGCCGATCGGCTTAGAACTGAAAGCCGAAACCCCAGAGGAAATTGCTGTCAGCATTATGGCAGAAATTATCATGTTGCGCCAGGGCGGCGACGGCAAGGTGATGTCAGGGATTGAGTCGTAATTCACGGAGAAAACTATGTGGCAAAACTATTATAGTGTTACGAGTATACAAGAAGCTTTACAGATCCTGGCCGAATACGGCGAGCACGCTCGAATCGTTGCCGGTGCTACGGATTTAATTTTGGAATTGGAGCGCGGGGTAAGGAAGGGCATCGATACCTTGATCGATATTACTCGCATTCCTTGCCTGGATGAAATTACCATGGATGAAGCCGGGATGATCCATTTAGGACCAATGGTGACGCATAATCATTGCGTCGCCTCAAAGCTGGTTCGGGAACTGGGTTTTCCTTTGGCTCGCGCCGCCTGGGAAGTCGGAGCGCCGCAAATCCGTAATCGTGGAACGGTGGCAGGAAATGTGATCACTGCTTCACCAGCCAATGATACCATCACACCTTTGATGGCTTTAGGCGCCCAAATCCGGTTAATCTCTTTGCGGGGCGAACGGGTTGTGCCTTTTTCTGAATTTTATACCGGTGTGCGGCGAACGGTGATGCAACCCGATGAAATGGTGGTCGATATTGCTTTTCCGGGAATGACTCCTAACCAACGCGGTACTTTCATCAAGTTGGGGTTAAGGCAAGCCCAGGCCATTTCAGTGGTCAATGCGGCGGTTATTTTAACCTTTGCCAATGATTCTGCAAAACAGATCCAAGCCGGTCGCGTGGAAGAAATCGCCATTACACTAGGATCCGTTGCCACTACCATCGTTCATGCAAAGAACGCAGAAATTTATTTGAAGGGGCGCCATTTGAATGATGCAATTATCGCTCATACTGCTAACCTGGCAGTCCAGTCTGCCCATCCAATTGATGACATCCGCGGATCAGCAGCCTATCGTCAGGAAATGGTGCGGGTTTGCGTCTCTCGTGCGATCCATGCAATTAAAAATGGAGAAGAAAGAACCGGTTTTCCTGACCAACCGGTTTTATTGTGGGGCCAGAGTAAAGCAGACCGGGAACGTCTCTCCGAAAGCCAGGTTCACAAACCAGGCTCGCCGATTGTAACTCGTATCAATGGGAAAAACTATATTTTCAATACTGGGCATAACAAGACCTTATTACGTCTTTTGCGTGAGGAGGCTGGCCTAACCGGAACCAAAGAAGGCTGCGCAGAGGGTGAATGCGGCGCCTGCACAATCTTTCTGGATGGGAAAGCTGTGATGAGCTGCCTTGTTCCAGCGGTCCGATCGCATGGCGCGGAAGTCGTCACTGTAGAGGGGTTGGCGCAGGATGGCCAATTGCATCCTGTCCAGCAGGCGTTTATCGATGCGGGCGCCGTCCAGTGTGGCTATTGCACGCCGGGATTGCTGATGTCAGCCGCCAAGCTGCTCGAAGAAGAACCGCATCCTCCGCACGAGGCTATACAGCAAGCCATCACGGGAAATCTGTGCCGTTGCACAGGATATTATAAGATCGTCGAGGCGATTGAACGCGCCAGCCAGAAGGAGGAAGTCTATGGGTAAATATACTACATTTGGCCGGCAACCAGCCCCTAAAAAGAGACCTTGGGATGTTCACCCCGTTTGGCGAGGCATCGGTTGCCTTCTGCTCATAATTGTGCCGATCCTGGGGTTTGCGATGGCACATTTTCTGATAGAAATCAATAACGCCCAAGGCTGGCTGGCTGTGCCGAGAGAGATGTCGGGGCCTTTTACTATTCCACGAGTAGGGTATACGATCTCCCATTTCTATGCCGATCTGTTGATCACTGCAATTCTGCTGCTGTTGGGTTTCGCCGCGGTGATGATTATCTATTCCCTCATGTATAGGGTGATGGGGCCTAGTCGTTATAGTCCTATGGATGCCCCCCCCATCCGTGGCTCAAGGAAACGAAGGTAATAAACCGGAATAAAAAATGGAAAGAACTGTACCAAGTACTGAATCGGAAGAAGTCGAGCTGTTCCTGCGCACCTATTACTCCCTGCTCCGTTCTTCGGCGGAAGTGAAAATTCGTACGCTCGAAGAAGTCCACGCGGGGATGAATTCCTTGCTCCACTCCACGGCTCGAGATCCGCATCCGGATATGGCGGCTTTCATCTACTCTTTGCTGCGGTTGCCAGCCTGCATGCTCGAAGTCCGGTTGGTTGTGCTTGGTCAGAGCATATCTGTGTTTGCCGCTGCCGATTATGGCGATATATCCGATTGGGATGAAGTATATGCGCCAGCGCGCCGACGGCTTTGTTTTTACAATGGTAAAGATACCCTGCTTTGTTTTATCGCCAGTAAATCCGATATCGATGACGTTATTCCCATTTTGACCGCTTATCAGATCGAGTGGAATAAACTACACCGCCTTTTACAACGCTTGCCCGCGTCAATGTCTTTATCCGAGATGGTTGCTACCTCAAGTGGTTATTCTCGATTGGCTGAACTGTTAGAGATTCCTCTGGAGGATTTTGATCGCCTGTTTGCAATTTGGGATGAAGACTTTTCTCACAACCTGGAACTTATTGCGAGCACGCCTTGCGACCTTAGGGTGCGGTTGTTGAGCAGCTCTCTAAGCGAATACCGGCGCGCTCGGAACTCCTGGTGGGAAAATATTGAACGAGCTGTCCCCGAGATACGAGAAAAACCGGTTTATTTTGTTTCCAGCAACACCCACAGTCTGGTAAACATTCTGTCCGGGTTTGCTGCGCTCCATCAAGGTGAGTTAATTCGCTATTTGGAGCGTTCCGGGAATATCGGGTTGCTGCACGAATGGGATGACATTCAATCAGGGAGCGTACCTTCGAACAAGCAGAATTTCCTCTATTATCTTCTGAAGAAATGTCAGCAGACTCCGGAAGGGCAGAAATTGGGTCGTGAACAAAAAAAACATGAAAAGGCATCAGGAATTCGGCGGATTTCCAGTACGCGTTCTTTTGACGTCGAAGTGCAGGTTTTGGAAATAGCCCGGTTCCAATCGGAAAATTGGGACCCGCGAATGAGGGTTGAAAAGGACACTTCTATCTATTCTCACAGCAATGCTTTGATCCTGAACGTGGATTACCCGCTTGGATTGGCGGCGTATGATATGCTTTCTGAAATATCGTCGCATGTTGGTGCGGTATTAGGGGTTTACATCATGGGCAAGGCAGCCACGTTGAATGCTGTGATTGGCGATGTGATGATCTCCAATGTGGTACACGATGAGCAGTCGCAGAATACTTACCTGTTCCCGAACAGTTTCTTTGCTGCAGATGTTGTTCCCGACCTGGTCTATGGCACAGTCCTGGACAACCAAAAAATCGTTTCTGTGAAGGGTACATTCTTGCAAAATACCCATTATATGGATGTCTTCTATCGTGAGGGATATACTGTGATTGAGATGGAGTCCGGACCTTTCCTCTCTGCAGTATACGAAATGTATCGCCCATCCCGCTACCCAATGAATGAAATAGTGAATTTATACGGCGTCCCTTTTGACCTGGGTATTCTTCACTACGCTTCGGATACTCCGATGGGGAAAGGCAAAAACCTGGGGGCAGGCAGCCTATCTTACTACGGTATGGATCCGACCTATGCGGTTGCCCTGGCGATTACCCGCAGAATCTTGCAATTGGAAGAAAGGCGGCTTCAAAATCAGCCCACCCGGGCCGGAAATTAATCTTTCACCGCCTGGTCGGTAATCGATAAGGCCTGGTCTAAAACAGCAAATCCTTCCGCCAATTGTTCTTCAGTGATAATCAAAGGAGGAACAACCAGCGCAGTATGCCAGTGAGTGTATAGGTACAGGCCGTTGTCCAACAGAACCTTGCGAAAAGCTGCCATCTCTGGACTGGAGCCGTTGAACGGCGCTAGCGGCTCTTTCGTATTCCGGTTACGCACAAGCTCCACGATCCCAAAAAGGCCAATCGAGCGCACTTCGCCTACCGAAGGATGCTGCTCTCCCAGGTCGTTGAGCATGCGGTGAAGGACCGGTCCCATTGCAGCCGCATGCTCAACAAGGTGATCTTCCTGCATAACCTGAATGTTCGCAACTGCGGCAGCTAACGAGATGGGGTGCGCGTTATAGGTCAGGCCGCTCTGGTAGGCGCGCTCGTTGAAAAATCCGGCAATTTTCGGCCCCATACCTACCGCGCCGAGCGGGGCGTAGGCGGATGTCAGGCCTTTAGCCATGGTCAACAGGTCGGGTACAAGGTTCCAGTTGTCCACCGCAAACCACGCTCCGGTGCGTCCGAACCCGCTCATCACTTCATCTGCAATCAGCAGGATGCCATAACGGTCACAAAGAAGGCGCATGCCCTGCAAGTAGCCTTGCGGAGGGATGATGATGCCATTTGTGCCGGTAACCGTTTCGATTAAAATAGCCGCGATGGTTTGGGGCCCTTCATATTGGATGATTTCTTCCAGGTGGTTGAGATAATCCAGGGAGAAATCGCTCTCGGATATTTCCGGATTGGTTCGATGGAAGGTGGACCTGTAGCGATAGGGGTCGAGGAAATGGACTACACCCGGCATTGTGGTTGGCTCCCAGGCCACGCGACGCGGGTCGCCGGTAGCAGCGATCGCGCCGGCTGAAGCGCCGTGATAGGAACGGTATCTAGATAAGATTTTGTGCCGGCCTGTGTAGGCGCGCGCCAGTTTTATCGCGTTTTCGTTTGCATCTGCCCCGCCCAAGGTAAAAAGGAAATGATCCAGGTTTCCAGGAGTGATTTCTGTTAACAGCTTGCCGAGCGAGGCACGCGGCTTGGTGGTCATAGGCGGTCCGGCGTAGGGTAGCTCGCGAGCCTGTTCTACGATGGCGTTGATCACCCGCTCATCACCGTGGCCTATGTTCACACACATCGTCATCGAATTGAAATCCAGGTAACGCTTACCATCAACATCCCAGAAATATACGCCTTTCGCGCGCTTGACCGGGATTGGGTCAACTTTAGCCTGGGCTGACCAGGTCCAGAAGCTGTGTTCTAGAGATGATGGCAATATTTCAGAGTCGGGAATGTCAAACATAGAGCCTCGGATCTTATGAGTGTAGGAAGGAAGTTGGCGGAATCGTATCATAGAAAAGGATCAGGTTTAAGGTGACAATCGTAGGGAGTAAAGATTGACAAAGATTCCTGGCTTTGATATGATGAATCGATTTGCTTATGAAGATTAGGTCTTTTAGGGCGGCCTAGTGATTGTGGGCGGGAAATCACCCACCAGCACAAAGGGAAATTATGTCCATTCGTGACACATGGGAGGGCAGGAAAAATGTATTCGATAATCCTGGCAATTCACAATATTATGCGTTGGGTGGTGGTGATTTTAATCGTGATTGCTGCTGTGCGTGCCTATATGGGTTGGTTTAATAAGCGGGATTGGACCGAGGCCGATCGAAAGGCGGGTTCATTTGCTGCGATGGCTATGGATATTCAGATTCTTCTAGGTCTGGCTTTGTATTTTTTCCTCAGTCCACTGATCAGAAGCGCTTTTCAGGACTTTCGGGCTGCGATGAAATTGGTTGACCTGCGTTTCTTTGCGATCGAACATGTATTATTTATGTTCCTGGCTGTCGTCTTTACCCATTTGGGTAGCGTTTTACCTCGCAAGGCGGAAGAGTCAGGTGATAAGCACAAACGCGCTGCTCTGGCGTTTAGTCTGGCTCTATTGATGATCGTGATTGGAATGCCCTGGATGCGTCCTTTGTTGCCTGGGCTGCATTAACGTTGTGGGTTTTGAGTACTAAACAGATGCATTCTCGAGTTGCTTACGGAAAAAAAGGTCTTGAATTCGACCTTCCCGATGGCTTGAACGTCACGGTAGTTGAGCCTCATTACCTCCCAGGATTACCTGACGCGGTTGGTTCGATTCGCCAGGCGTTGCAATCACCAATTGGCGCGCTACCGCTCAGCCAGCTGGTAAATCCATCTGACCATGTGGGTATCATCTTTAGCGACATATCCCGGCCAACTCCGAACAAGCTCATTATCCCGGCTATTTTGGAAGAGCTGAGGCATCTGCCAAGGGGAAATATCACTTTGTTCAATGCCTTGGGCACTCATCGGCCGAACACCGATCCTGAGCTACGAAGCATATTAGGGGACGATCTGGTAGACAATTTTCATATTATCCAGAATAACGCGTTTAATCCTACTACTCAAGAATTTATGGGCCTGACTTTGCGCGGTCACGAGATTTGGATCAATCGGGAGCTGGCGAAGTGCGACTTCAGAATCCTTACTGGCTTTATCGAGCCTCACTTCTTCGCAGGGTTTTCTGGAGGGGGGAAAGCGATCATGCCCGGGATGGCCGGTCAGAATACTGTATTGGGCAACCACGACGCTCGAAATATTGCCGATCCGAAGGCTACTTGGGGCATCACCTGGGGCAATCCAATCTGGGAAGAAGTGCGTGAGGTAGCGCAACTTGTCGGCCGGACTTTTTTAGTCAATGTAACTTTGAATAGAAACAAAGAGGTGACACAAATTTTCGCTGGCGACTTGGATCAAGCCCATATCGCGGGATGCGCTTTTGTCAAAGGAACCGCGATGGTCCCGGTGACTCACGCGTTTGACATTGTCATTACTTCAAATTCTGGTTATCCCCTCGATTTGAATTTATACCAATCGGTAAAAGGAATGGCTGCCGCGGCTAAGATAGTGCGCCTCGGGGGTACGATCATTGTCGCTGCCGAATGTTGGGACGGGATCCCAGAGCATGGATTATATGGGCAAATCCTGCGCAGTTCCTCCGGCCCGCAGGATTTGCTTGATCGCATACAATCGCCCGGTTTCCTGAAGCAAGATCAATGGCAGGCGCAGATTCAAGCTCAAATCCTGCTCAAAGCTGATGTCTTCGTGTATTCAGAAAATCTATCCGAGATACAAGTTAAAGAAGCCATGCTTAAACGATGCACTAACATAGAGGAAACTCTGGCCAGCCTCCTGACTGTATATGGCTCACAGGCTTCAATCTGTATCTTACCTGAAGGACCACAAACAATAGCCTATGTCAGAGAATGACCGTATTGAGAATTTCATACCTGTTGTTAGAACGGGAGTATTTGTTCAGGTAGAGCTGGTGTGCGAATTGGGGGTAGAGCACCTGGAATTCGATATCGTCTCGGATGATCAGGCGGATTTTCCTCGTGGCTATCTGGGAGAGAGCACACCCTTAGCCCAAACAATCCTGGGCCAGCCGGTAGGGAAGACCCTGCCATACGCCCAAGGCGATGTAATATCCGTTAAAATCCTCGCTGTACGGGAAAGCTCGAGCCTTCCGCAGGAGGATATTTCTGCACGGCGGCAGGAAACTATCCGCAAAGCGGTGGAACAATCCGACCAAACTAACGCTATGATATTTGCTTCTTCTTTTAGCGGCAAGTGGGGGGATTATGACCCGCAGGGGATTGAGGGCTGGAAAAAAGGGTCTGACGAATGAGGGGGATCCGTTTCATACCTACCCTCGAAGCTATCCTGGCGGTACTGGCTTGGGGAGCATCTTTCGTTGCCACGAAAGTCTCTCTCCGTTATGTCTCCCCGGTTACGGTAGTGTGGCTGCGTTTTGCCATGGGTGTTGTTATCCTGGGAGCAGCCACAATAGCTCGCCGGCAGTTTGCTATCCCTCCCCGGAAGGAGTTAGCTTATCTTGCCCTGTTGGGTTTTCTGGGGATTACATTTCACCAGTGGCTACAATCTACCGCATTACTTACCGCACAAGCGACAACCACGGCTTGGATTGTTTCTACCACGCCCATATTTATGGCGCTATTGGGTTGGATTGTATTGCGAGAGAAGTTGAGCGGCTTGCAAATTTTGGGGATTTTCCTGGCGGCATTCGGCGTTCTAATGGTGGTTACGAATGGGAAATTATCCAGCCTGGCTGCCGGTAAATTTGGCACATTGGGGGATTTTCTAATCTTAATCAGTGCAGTAAATTGGGCGGTTTTTTCAGCGCTTTCCAGGCGCGGCCTTCAGACGAATCCTGCCACGCGTATGATGTTTTATGTCATGGGTTTCGGCTGGCTGTTTACTTCAATCTTGTTTTTCAGCGGTCCTGGGTTCAGCGAGGTCCATAACCTGGCCTGGGAAGGCTGGCTGGGAGTGCTATTCTTAGGTATATTTTGTTCTGGGCTGGCTTATATCTTTTGGTATGATGCTTTGCAGGCGTTACCTGTAGCTCAAACCGGCGTATTTTTGTACTTTGAACCACTCGTTACGGTTCTGGTAGCCGCGCTCGTGCTTGGTGAGCCTCTACTCTTGGCTTCTCTTTTAGGCGGGGGAGTGATCTTGTTCGGGGTTTGGATGGTTAACCGGCAACAAGAAAATGATTGATTTCTCACCCACTTATGGTTGGTTAAGCGCTTTGTGCCAGTATCGGGAGATGCCATCGGCTGACATTCCAGATGGG
>Ga0209048_10007222_pt1 | contig 10291 bp, 8 predicted proteins | sample FrelakmetCRP12CR_FD_187146 | JGI IMG/M metagenome (GOLD analysis project Ga0209048, IMG submission 187146) | Freshwater lake sediment microbial communities from the University of Notre Dame, USA, for methane emissions studies - CRP12 CR (SPAdes)... | ecosystem: Environmental > Aquatic >... | reverse complement strand
CGTGCCGGGATCGACTACGGCTGCGTCGTCGCGGGCGTGCCGGAGCCCCGCGAGGGGTTCGAGATGAAGGCGCTCTTGGATCCGGAGTTCATCGCACTGCGCGCGCTGTTCAGGCTGCTGCACGCACTGACCGCGCGGCCACACCCGCATTACCCGTACCCGATACCGACCAAGGCGACCCAGCGGCGGCTCGATCGAGCGCTCGGTTTCAGGGTGACCCCGCGCATCAGCGACGGCATCGTGCCGACGCTGAGTCAGCTGCACGGTCGCGTGCTGCACGTCGTGCGCGCCGATCACCTCGATGTGGTCGGGCACTACACGCTGGCGGGCGGGAGCACCGGGAACTGGCTGCCCTCCGGCGCCGGTTTCACCTCCGAAGCGTTCAACGCCACCTGGGATTCGGTCGCGGCGGCGATCGCGAAGGGTAGTCAGTCGGCTCGCGCCGACTGACGGTCTGCAGCGTTTGAATCGACCTGACGCCGCCCGTTACGAGGGTTCGTCGGTTCCCGCAGAGAGGAGACGTCCGAAGATGGCAGTTCGCCACGTGGAACGGCACCGCACGGACCGGATCGGCTGGTTGCGCGCGGCGGTATTGGGCGCCAACGACGGCATCGTGTCGACTGCGAGCCTGGTGCTCGGTGTCGCAGCCGCGAATGCGACTCACGGCAACGTGATGGTCGCGGGGATTGCCGGCCTGGTCGCCGGAGCCATGTCCATGGCTGCCGGTGAGTACGTGTCGGTCCGCTCGCAGGCCGATTCCGAACAGGCCGCGCTCAACCTGGAACGCGCCGAACTCGATGCAGACGACCCGGCCGAGCGCCGGGAACTGACCGCGATCTACGTCGGCCGCGGCCTCGATCCGGCGCTCGCGACACAGGTTGCCGAGCAGCTCATGGCCCATGATGCGCTGGGCGCGCATGCGCGCGACGAACTCGGGATCTCCGAGACGCTCAGCGCGCAGCCGATTCAGGCTGCGCTTACCTCAGCGGCCAGCTTCGCCGTCGGCGCGGCCCTGCCGTTATTGACCGTTGCCCTCGCGCCTGGGTCGAGTCTGATCCCCGTTGTCTCCGGAACTTCGCTCGTGTTCCTGGCGATCCTGGGCGGGTTGGCTGCACGCGTGGGCGGCGCAAGGGTGGCGCTGGGCGCAATGCGCGTCACGTTCTGGGGCGCACTTGCCATGGGGCTGACGGCCGGCGTCGGGACCCTGTTCGGACAGGTGGCGTGACATGCCCGCGCGCAAATGGGCGCTCAGGTCTCCCTAACGACGAACGGCCGCATCATCTCGTGGTCTTCGTGCGAGAGGATGTGGCAGTGCCAGACGAACCGGCCGGGCCGGTCGAAGCGCGCGACGATGCGCGTGCGCGTGCCGGGCGGAACGCGGACGGTGTCCTTCGGGCCGCGCTCGTCCGCGCCGGGCGGCCGATCGTCCCCGATCCAGCGGATTCTCCCGAGGACGCCTTTTTCATTCGGCTCGCCCTCGAAGCGTCGATGGCCGACGACGCGGAACTGCACGAGGTGCACGTGGATGGGGTGCGCGTCGCCGGTGGTGTTGTAGACATCCCACGCCTCGACGGCGCCGAGCAACGGGTCCTCGGTGACCGGGTCGTGCCAGGTCCTCGCCCCCTCGCGCAGGGTGCCGAGCAGCGGCCTGGGGCGCCCGTGCGGGTCCTCGCCTTCGAGCAGCACGAGCTCGCGGATCGGCGCGGTGGGGCGGAGATCGGGGCGCCGCTCGCGTCGCAGCCGATCGGGGATGCCGCTCTCGTCCCGCACGGCACCGGAGGCCACGCGAAACGCCATCACGCGAGCGGTCGTGCGCGGGTCCGGCGGGGCCCCCCTGGGGAACGGTGTCGGCGCGGTGTTGACCAGCATCGCCGTGCGGCCGCGCACGCGCGCGTGCGAGAAGTCGACGATCACGTCCACGCGCTCGGCGGGCGCGAGGACGAGCCGGTCGAGGACGACGGACGAGGACCGGTGGGGGCTAGGCCAGACGAGGACCGGTGGGGGCTAGGCCAGACGAGGGCCGGCGGGCCTAGACGAGGACCGGCTGGTCGGCCTCGCGCGTGATCGCGCGGATCTCCTCCGAGGCCCGCTCGAACTCGGCGTCGGAGAGGACGGGCGTGCCCTCGAACGGGAGTTCGCGCTGCAGCTCCACCCAGGCCTGTGACCCTGTGTACTCGTCCTTGACCTTGACGGTCACCGGCCGGGGGATGCGGTAGGTGCGCAGCAGCAGCACGTGCAGCGGCTGGTGCCTGCGCCAGCCCAGACGCTTCTCGGCGTAGTCCGGCGTCCACACGTAGAAGGGCGAGAGCGCGTCGACGCAGCGCGGGTCGGCGATCGTGAAGTGGCCCGCGACTTCGGCCCAGGCGCGGATGCGCACGCGGTCGGGCTGCTGGACGGGGGCGCCGGAGGTGAACGCCTGCAGCGGCGGCTCACCGTCGCTCCAGACCCCCTCCTCGAGCGCACGGCGCAGCTCGGGCTGGTGGGACTCGCGCACGAGATCGCCAGCCTGGTGATCGAAGGTCGGATACAGGAAGAAGCGCTCATGGGCGAGCCGAAAGGGCTTGCCGCGCTCGCGGATCCCGCCCTTGCGGAGGGTTAGGAGCTGCTCGCCTTCCGCAAGGGCGCGGACGGTGACAGCCCATTCTTTGAAAGCAATTGGCATCAGAGAACGAGGGGATCGAAGGACGCGTAACGACGCAAATCCGGCATACTGCCCAAGCCGGGCCGTCACCGGACCGTTAAAGATACGAAATCCAGGCGGAAATCCCAAATCCCCTGCAAATCGCCGCAAAATTTCGCAGCTCTGACCGATCGGAGCGGTGAAGCGCGTTCACATACCGTCGGCCGGTGGGCCGAATCCTCCTCCGCCGGGCGTTTCCACGCGCAGTCGCTGACCGGGGCGCAGCGTGCCGGTGACCTTACCGGGCAGGGGAGCGCCGTCGAGCAGATCGCGCCCGCGCGCTCCCGGCCGCCCTCCACGAGCCCCACGCGGGCCGTGGCGCCGCCGCTCGGCTATCAGCGAGAAGGTCATCTCGCGGAGCGCTTCGGTTTCGCGCACCACGCCGTCGCCGCCGCGGTGCAGCCCGGCCCCGCCGGAGCCGCGGCGCAGGGCGTATTCGAGCACCCGTAGCGGGAATTCGCGCTCGAGCGCCTCGATTGGGGTGTTCAGGGTGTTGCTCATCGCGACGTGAACCGCGTTCGGGCCGTCCGCGTCCGGGCAGGCGCCCTGGCCGCCGCCGAGGGTCTCGTAGTAGGAGAAGCCGGGGTCCCCGAGCGTGAGGTTGTTCATCGTGCCCTGCCCCTGCGCGTGGCCGAAGGCCGCGAGCACGAGGTCGGCGACGCGCGAGGAGGTCTCGACGTTGCCGGCCGCGACCGGCGCGCCGGCGCGTGCGTTCAGCACGGTGCCCTCCGGGGCGCTTACCTCGATCGGCCGGTAGGCGCCGGCCGAGGGCGGGATGTCGGGATCGGTGAGCACTCGCACGGCGAACAGGCAGGCCGAGCGGGTGACGGCGAGCGGGCAGTTCAGGTTGCCGGCCTGCTGGGGCGCGCTGCCTGCGAAGTCGAGGCTCAGCTGCTCGCCCGCGACGGTCGCCCGGAGGCGAAGACGGAGGTCGCCCTCGGGCGCCTCGAGGATGTCCTCGGCGCAACGGACTCCGTCGGGCAGCGCGGCCAGGCAGGCGCGCGTGCGCCGCTCGGCGTAGTCCAGCACCGCGTCGGTGGCCTCACGCAGCCGGTCGGGCCCGAGGCGGCGCGCGAGCTCGGCCAGGCGCAACGCTCCGGTGCGGTTGGCGGCGAGCTGGGCGCGCAGGTCGGCGCGTCGCTCGGCGGGCTGGCGCATTCGCGCGACGAGCTCCTCGATCGTCCGATCGTCGATGGGCCGCGGCGATATCACCACGCCCTCCTCCTCGAGGGAACGGCTGTCGGCCGGCATCGAGCCGGGCACGCGTCCGCCGACGTCGGCGTGGTGTGCGCGGCTGGCGGCGAAACCGAGAAGGCGGCCGGTGTCCGGCCGCGCACCGGCGTCCGGTTTGGCCCCGGCGCCCGCGCGTCCACCCGCACCCGGACCGGCACCCGGACGGTCATCGTCGCCCGGCGCGCCAGCGGCGCCGCGGTCGGCGCCGGCGAAGACAGGGGTTATGACCGTGATGTCGGGCAGGTGGGTGCCGCCGGCGAACGGGTCGTTGAGGATCCAAGACACGCCGGGCGCGTGTCTCTCGCCGAGGACCGCGGCCACGGCCGCGGGCATGGAACCCAGGTGCACGGGGATGTGCTCGGCCTGCATGACCATCTCGCCGTCGCTGTCGAACAACGCGGTCGAGGCGTCACGGCGCTCCTTGATGTTCGAGGAGTGCGCAGAGCGGATGAGCACGACGCCCATCTCTTCGCAGGCGGCTCGCAGGGCGCCGGTCACCACCTGCAGTTCGATCGGGTCGAGCACGGTCTACTCGCCGTCGAGGGTGAGATGAACGGTCCCGTGAGCGTCCACCGCGCCCGACCAGCCGGGCGGGACGAGCAGGGTGGCCTCCGGCAGGGCGCAGAGCGCGGGTCCGAGGAGCGGCGTGCCGGGCGGAAGCTCGCCACGGTAGACGGTCGCGTCGAGCTGCTCGCCGTCGAAGACGATCGGGCGGGTGGCGCGGACGGGCGCGGCGGCGGTGTCGGCCCGCGGCCGCAGCGCGGGGGAGGCGCCGAAGGCGGACACGCGGATGGTCACCAGCTCGACCTCGGCCGCGTCGTCGCGGTAGCCGTAGCGCACCTCGTGAGCGTGCGCGAAGTGCGCGCGCAGGGCCGCGGGATCCAGGCCGGCGCCGTTACCAGCCGGCTCGAGCTCCTCCTCGACGGGCAGCTCGAACGCCTGGCCGCGATAGCGCAGCTCATGGCGGACGCGGACGCGCGCGGGGGCGCCGGCGAGCGCGGAGCAGGCCTCGGAGATGAGCATGTCGCGCTCGCGCAGGAGGCGCTCGGGAGTGAGCGAGGCACCGCTCAGCATCACGGTCCGCGAGACGTCGCGCCTGGGGGCCGCGGCGGCGAGCCCCAGCGCACACAGCACGCCCGAGGCACGCGGGCAGAGGATGCGCTCGATCTGAAGCTCGCGCGCCATCGCCGCGGCGTGCAGCGGCCCGGCGCCGCCGAACGGCATCAGGACGAATCCGCGCGGATCGATGCCCCGCTCGACGGTCATCAGGCGCAGGGCGCCAAGCATCTCGGTCTCGGCCACGCGGACGATCCCCTGCGCGCACTCGAGCACGTCGAGGTCGAGCTCGCGTGCCAGCCCCGACACCGCACGCACGGCGGCCGAGCGGTCGAGCGAAAGGCCGCCCGCCAGGGGCGAGTCCTCGAGCAGGCGACCGAGCAGGAGGTTGGCGTCGGTGACGGTGGGCGCCATGCCCCCGCGGCCGTAGCAGGCCGGCCCGGGGTCGGCGCCCGCCGAGGCCGGCCCCACGCGCAGGGCCCCGCCGGGGTCACGCCAGGCGATCGAGCCGCCGCCGGCGCCGACGGTCTGGATGTCGAGGGCCGGCAGCGAGAGCGGCCTACCCGCGACCGCGCGCTCGGCGGTCTCCGCGACCTCGGAGCCGTCGATCAGGCACACGTCGCACGAGGTCCCGCCCATGTCGAAGCAGAGCACGTCGGGCTCGCCGGCGAGGCCCGCCAGCAGCAGGGCCCCGCCGACGCCCCCGGCGGGGCCGGACAGAACGGTCAGCGCGGCGTGCGCGGCGGCGCGCCGGGAGTCGGTGAGGCCGCCCGAGGACTGCATGACCTGCGGCTCCGGCAGACCCAGGGCGCGGGAGTCGGCGGACAGCCGTCGCAGGTAGGCCTCCAGCAGGGGAGAGAGCGCAGCGTCGAGCGCGGTCGTGGCGGTGCGCTCGTACTCCCGGAACGTGCCCACCAGCTCGCACGAGAGCGACACGTGCGCTTCGGGCAGCAGCTCGGCCAGCAGCTCACCGAGCAGGCGCTCGTGCGCAGGATGGGCGTATGAGTGGAGCAGCGTCACGGCGACCGCCTCCGGCCGCGCCAGCGCGATCTCCTCGACGAGCGTACGCGCCAGGGCCGGGTCGAGTGCGCGCACCGGGCCGTCCGGGCCCGTTCGCTCGGGCGCCGCGAAGCGCAGCTCGCACGGAACGAGCGGAGGCGGGCCGGCGAGGCACAGCCGGTACAGATGGGGGCGCGCCTGGCGACCGAGCTCGATCACGTCTGTGAATCCGGCGGTGGCGATCAGCGCGGTACGCGCGGTGGTGCCCTCGAGCAGGGCATTGGTGGCCACGGTCATGCCGTGCGCGAACAGCTCCACCTCGGACGGTTGTGCCCGGGCCCGTTCGAGCACCAGGCGTACGGCGTCGAGCACCGCCACCGACTGCTCGGCCGGCGTGGAGGCGACCTTCGCGGTGTGGACGGCGGAGTCGGCGCCGACGAGCACCGCGTCGGTGAAGGTCCCTCCGACGTCGACCCCGAGCAGCATCCCCCAAGCCTAGGGGACGCCCCCGGCAGGACCCGTGGCAGGCGATCGCGCCCGATCGGGCGCACGCTCATGCGGACCGCGGCCGTCCAGGTCGCGCGCGATCCGCTCACGTCAAGGCCGTCAGGCGGCCATGAGCTCGCGATCCTCCGTGTCCGCCAGGTGCTGGTGAGAGGGGCAGTAGCCGTTCCGAGCGAGCGGCACGCGCTGACAGGCCGTGCCCTTGCGGGTTGTTGCGCGGCACTGCGGCGGGGCACCGCTCACCGCGGTGTAGCCCTCGTGCGGGTGTGCGGTGAGGAACTGCTCCGCATAGTCGATGTAGCGGAAGACGACCTGGTGGACGTGCGCCTGGGCGGACATCGGGAAGTAGTTGCGAATGTCGCAGAACAGCGTGCGGCCCGGCCGCGCGAAGTAGTGGCGGTCGGTAGCCAGGCGCTTGACGACCGCCTCGCAGGCCTGAAGTACTCGCAGATGGTTGCTCATGGCGCCGTCTCCGGGTGGCGGAGCCACGATATGGGGAGCAAGCTCCCGGTATATGGCGCGACTGAATTGATACATGGCTACTGCCCTTCACGCTCTCTTTCATGCTCAGATCGGGGGCGGAGCAAGCCGCCGGCGCTCGAGGATTCCCGTCCTCGAAGGCGCTGGTCGCTCCAGGATCCTTCACCCATGAGAACACGTCCCTGCCCCCAAAGGACCGAGATAAAGGCGCTGAGCGGATCTTTTTAGGAACCGACCGGGGAGCCGCGTGAGGAGCTGTCTGGTGAGTCCGGGGCCGGGGGCGGTCGAGGGCCCGTCGGGCTCCGGGGCGCGGGCGGGTGCGTCAGGCTGAGGGGCGTCGGGCGGGTGCGTCAGGCTGAGGGGCGTCGGGCGGGTGCGTCAGGCCCAGGTCTCCCAGGTGATCGACCCGTCGCCGGAGACCGCGACGTGGCGATGGTCGAACGACGGGTTCCGCTCGGGGTGATCGGAGCGGCGATGCGCCCCGCGGCTCTCGGTGCGCGCGAGCGCGCAGCGAGCGATCAGCCGGGCCAGCGGATGCTGGTCTTTCAGCAGCCTGCCCAACCCCTCGGCGGTGCGGACGATGCCCGCGTCCCGCCACAGCGCGGCCCGCGTGGAGGGCTCGGCGAGCGGAGGCGGTGGGAGCGTGTCCAGCGCCTCGATCTCTCCCGCCCCCGTCGGCAGAGGCTCGGACGGGCTCTCGGACAGGGCGCTGGCGACGGCGCGGCGGGCGAAGACGAAGCACTCGCTCAGCGAGTTCGAGGCCAGGCGGTTGGCGCCGTGCAGGCCCGTGCAGGAGACCTCGCCCACGGCGTAGAGGCCGGGGAGGGTGGAACGGGCGTGCAGGTCGGTGACGATCCCTCCCATCGTGTAGTGGGCCGCCGGCGCGACCGGGATCAGTTCGCGTGTCGGGTCCAGGCCCGCGTCGCGCAGCGAGTTGACGACGTTCGGGAAGTGGGCGGGGTCGATCGCGCGCATGTCCAGGCCGACAGATTGCGCTCCCGTGGCCTCCAGGCGGGCCTGGATCGCTCGGGAGACCTCGTCGCGGGGTGCGAGCTCGTCCACGAATCGCTCGCCCGAGGCGTCGTGGAGGGTCGCGCCCTCGCCGCGGATGGCCTCGGTCACGAGGAAGCCCTCGCGGCCGGCCAGGCCCGCGACGGCGGTGGGGTGGAACTGGAGCAGCTCCAGGTCCGCCAGCGCGGCGCCCGCGGCGTGCGCGAGCAGCAGGCCGACGCCTTGAGAGCCCGGCGGGTTGGTGGTGCGTGCCCACAGCGCCGCGGCACCGCCCGTGCCGAGCACTACAGCACGCGCGGAGACGACCCGCCCGTCGACGCAGATTAGGCCCCGGCACCGGTCGCCGGAGCGCCACAGCGCACGCGCGCGAGCCCCCTCGAGCACGGTGATACGCGGCTCGGCGGCGGCCAGGGCGGAAAGCTGGCGCACCACCCGCCGACCCGTCGCGCTGCCCCCGGCGTGGACGACGCGCCTGACCGAGTGGCCGCCCTCGAGGCCGAGCGCCAGGCGCCCGAAGCGGTCCGCGTCGAAGCGCACGCCAAGCGCCTGCAGGTCGCGCACGCAGTCGGGTGCCTCGCGCACCAGGACCTCTGCCGCCGAACGCCTGACCAGCGAGCGTCCGGCAACCTCGGTGTCACGCAGGTGCAGCTCGAAGCTGTCGTCGGCGGCCAGGGCGGCCGCCAGGCCGCCCTGTGCCCAGTAGCTCGCGGTCTGAGCCAGGGGTGTGGCCGAGATGAGCACGACTGCGGCGTGCTCACGCGCGGCGCAGAGCGCGGCATAGAGGCCGGCCGCGCCGGCGCCCACCACTGCGACGTCAGCCTCGGGGGAGGCCGCCATGGGGGAGGCGGGCATCGCGGGAACCGTACCTGCCCGCGGCGGAGCTTGGGTCGGCCTATCCTACCTGCCCGCCCGAGCCCCTCATTTGGAGGGGCGGGTGCCGGCGGGGGACCTCGAGATCCCGAGCAGGTCGACCACGAACACCAGCGCCGCGTTCGGCGGGATCGGTACCGCGGTCGCAAAGCCTTTGGCGCCATACGCCAGCGATGCCGGGACGATCAACTCGCGCCGTCCACCCACCTTCATGCCCGCCACGCCCTGATCCCAGCCGAGGATGACCTGGTTTGTGCCGAGGACGAAGCTGAAGGGCTTGCCCCGTTTCCACGATGAGTCGAATTCCGTGCCGCCCTTGAAGAGGATGCCAACGTAGTTGACGGTCGCCGTGTCGCCGGCTTTGGCTTCCGCGCCCGTTCCGATAATGAGGTCCTTGATCACCAGCTTGGTCGGCGCCGCGCCTGGGGGTGGCGTCACGTTGGGCTTCTGCGACAGCGGGCCGGTTGCCGCGCCGGGGCTGACGGCGCCCGGGCTCGTTGTGGTGGGCGTCGTCGTGCCAGGGGCGGTGGTGCTCGTCGGCGTGGCCGAGGTGGGCGTGACGGGCGCCCTGACGATTGTGCGGGTGATGCTGGTCGTCGAAGAGGAGCCTCCGGCGAGCTTGACGAGCGCGGCGGCGAGCACCGCCAGCGACAGCGCGGCCACGACCGCGAGCGCGATGATCGGGGCCTTCCAGTTCGAAGATGCCGCCAGGCGAGTCCGTGCGGCTGCGCCGCAGCGGATGCACCACTCCTGCGTGGGGTCAAGCGGCGCTTTGCACAGCGGGCACGTGTCGCCCGTGGGCACGTTGGGGCTTCCGCCGGCGGATCCGGTCGTCGGCGCTGGGGGGGCCGCTACGCTCACTTGCCGGCCGAGGGTGGACGGAGGATTTCGGTCGGTTCCTCGTCTCCGGACGCCGCGTCGGGCTGCTGCGAGGGCGGTGGTGGCTGGGGCGCCCTTGGTGCCCGCCCAAGCCCGGGAAGAGCGCTCGAGGGGGAGGCCGCCGGAGCCTGTGGCGGCGAGACCCCCGGGGCGGGTGCCTGGTCCGGGGCAGACGCTGGAACCGGGGTCGCTGTGGTTGGCGGCGCAGGTGTCCGGGTGGGCGCGGATGTCGAGGCCTCGGCGGATACCGGAACAGGGGTGGGCGCCGAGCCGGGGGCAGGCATCGGAGCCGCAGCCGGAGCCGGGGCGGACGCCGGGACCGGGGCCGATGTCGGGGTCGGCTGCGATGGCGCCCCGGGGGCGGACGGCGGCGCCTGCGCGGGCGGCGCGGGCGCCGAAGCCGGAGCAGGGCTGGGCGGGGCGCCGGAGCCCGGCGCGGGAACCGGCGGGGAGGACGCGGCAGGGGCCGCGGCGGGCACGGGCGGCGCGGCCGGCGCGGATGGAGCAGGTGGCGCAGCTTGCGCGGGCCGCGCGGGGGCGGGCGGCACGACGGCGGCGGGCGGTGCGGCGGGCGTGGCG
>Ga0209048_10007221_pt1 | contig 10291 bp, 9 predicted proteins | sample FrelakmetCRP12CR_FD_187146 | JGI IMG/M metagenome (GOLD analysis project Ga0209048, IMG submission 187146) | Freshwater lake sediment microbial communities from the University of Notre Dame, USA, for methane emissions studies - CRP12 CR (SPAdes)... | ecosystem: Environmental > Aquatic >... | reverse complement strand
AGATGCCGAGAAGCACCTGGCCCAGCCAGATAATGTTTGACCATGAAGACCACCGTTGCAGGGGCCGCAGCCGAACAAAAGCCGCGCCCACTGGACAGCAAGTCAGAGAGTCAAGCGTCGCCCGCCGTCGCTCCGGGGCTTGCGCCTGAAATCAATCACATCCTGGTCCCATTGGATTTTTCGCCCACCGCGATGCAGGCACTCGATTATGCGACTGCGCTGGCGCAGAAAGAGAATGCGCAAATTCACCTCCTGCACGTTCAGATGCCGGATGAGGCGAGTGTCGTGCCGGGGGCAGGTCATCTCATGCGCGAAAGCGCGGAGTCAGCCACCTTTTTGCGCGAAAAGCTCTCTGCCGGACAGCAGGAGGGGATTCCGCAGTTTTGGCCGGAGAACTGCCATATTCGCACGGGGCGCGCTTACCATGAAATCTGCGAACTGGCGCGCGAGAGTCGCGCCGATTTGATTGTGCTTGGGTCCCACGGACACACCGGCTTGAAACGGATCCTGCTCGGGAGCACGGCTGAGCGAGTCGTGCGTTTGGCCCCGTGCCCGGTTCTCGTCGTGCGCCAGCGAAAGCGCAAAGGGCGTCCTGATGAGGGACTGGTCAAATCGAAGCGGAAATTCACCATCCGCACGATTCTTGCCCCCGTTGATTTCTCCCAATGCAGCATGGCCGGTGTGATGTATGCGGCTTTCCTGGCAAAGGCGTTCGACGCGAAGCTCTGGGTATTTCATACCGTTCATCCACCGGCGCCGGTGCTGGTGGATCGCGTCAGCGCCAACCTTGCCAGTGCCGAAGTCAATCTCGCGGACGCGCGCCTCGAAATGGAGGCGTTCCTCAAACTCGATTTCCTGCAGGACGTAAAATGCGAGACCGAAATTCGAACCGGCTATCCGGTAGACGAAATCTGCGGGGCTGCCAGCCGGCCCGATATTGATCTGATTGTGACCTCCACCCACGGTCGCACAGGGATCAACCGAATGTTGCTAGGGAGCGTAGCCGAACATGTTGTTCGTTACGCCGAGTGCTCCGTTTTGGTCGTGCCCAGTCGTTGATCCGGGAGAATCCTATGAATAAGACATTGACCGATCTGATCAGTAGAGAGGCTGAAGCGCTGGCCGGCTCACCCAGCGATTTTGATTCGCTCCTGGAGTTGATCGGTGACGCACGTCTTGTTTTGCTTGGCGAAGCGAGTCATGGGACGCACGAGTTTTATCGAGTGCGGGCGCAGATTTCGAAACTCCTGATCGCGCAACGCGGCTTTAACGCTGTCGCCGTGGAAGCGGATTGGCCAGACGCCTATCGCGTCAACCGGTTCGTTCGCGGCGCCGGAAATGACGGCGATGGTGTGGAGGCGTTGAGCGGTTTCCGGCGCTTTCCGCAATGGATGTGGCGAAATGCCGATGTCCTGGATTTCATCGGCTGGCTGCGCGAACACAACGACGAGCAGGCATTCGACGAGCGAAAGTGCGGATTTTACGGCCTCGACCTTTACAGTCTGCAGGCCTCCATTGAGGCCGTCCTCGGTTACTTGAACAAAGTGGATCCGGAAGCGGCCAGGCGAGCGCGTCACCATTACAGTTGCTTCGAACACTTCGGCAAAAAGATTGAGACCTACGGCTACGCGGCGGGCTTTGGCTTGACCCCGACCTGTCAGGAAGCCGTGGTCAGAGAATTGGTGGAGCTTCGCCGCAAAGCCATGGACTACCTGCAGCGTGACGGCCAGGTCGCAGCGGACGCCTATTTCTGCGCTGAACAGAATGCCCTGGTCGTGCGAAACGCCGAAGAGTATTACCGCAACATGTTTCGCCGTGAAGTTTCGTCGTGGAATCTCCGTGACACGCACATGATGGAGTCGCTCCGTGCCCTGACGAATTACCTCGGGACGCCGGCATTGCCGGCCAAGATTATCGTCTGGGCGCACAATTCGCATCTGGGAGATGCGCGCGCGACCCAGATGGGCGAACAAGGCGAGCTTAATCTTGGGCAACTCGTGCGCGAACAATTCAAAAACGAAGCCGTGTTGATCGGTTTCACCACCTACGACGGCACGGTCACGGCCGCCTCAGACTGGGATGGGCCGGCCGAACGCAAGGAGGTTCGTGCCGCGCATCCAGACAGTTATGAAGCGCTGTTCCATGAAGTAGATGTCCCGCGATTCTTTCTCAATCTCCGAGATAACGCCAGGCTCGCGTCAACTCTGCGCGCCGAACGGCTCGAGCGCGCCATCGGCGTCATCTATCGGCCGGAAACCGAATTGATCAGTCATTATTTTCACGCCCGTTTGCCTGACCAGTTTGATGCGATCCTTCACTACGATCATAGCCGCGCTGTCGAACCACTTGAGCGGACCGCCGAATGGCAAGCCGGAGAAGTGGAAGAAACATTTCCAAGCGGGCTCTGACCGCCGAGTCCGGCATCCGCCACGTCATGCGGACAGGCGCCAGGAGGGGAATCCTCGCGGCCTCCTTTTCCCTCACCGGAGCGTTCCGTGAAATGAAATCCTTCGCAATTTTTGCGTAGCTTAAGCCAAGCATTGGTTATCGCCCCTGGGTCGAGCGCGCGAGACTCAAGATGGAAGAGGAGGCGTTATGAAAGAGACGAAGGAATTTCCAGAGGAGGAAAGCCGAATGGTGGGGTTACTGACCGGTTTGGCCATCGCCTTGGGTATCCTGGTGCACCGTGTCTTTTTTCTGGTGGCGCTCGTTGTCGCCCTTGGCGGGTGGATTGAGCGGATCCTGCAAAGGATTCACGGACAAAAAGAAAACGGACCCCGGGTGGCGACGTCATGATATCGGCTGATTTGACAGGCGGGCTCGCGCTTACGGGAACCAAGACCCCGGTGATTGCGCTCCTGACGAATGATCGCAGTCTGGAAGAATGTGTGGCTCAAGTTCTTCTGGAAGTCAGAGGCGTCAGTCACCTCGCGCACAGTCCGGGCGAGGTCCTCGATCTTGTCTGTACAAGCGGCCCGGATCTGCATCTCACCGTGATTGATTGCGAGCATGGGCCTCATGGGTTGACCTTGGTCGGTGCCATTCACCGCCGCCGTGGAGCCTTCCCGGTAATCGTGCTTACCGGACCAGGCGACAAACGTATCGAAGCCCTGGCCTACGCCAATGGCGCTGCCGTGTGCCTTTCAAAACCGGTTTCGGCCACGCAACTCGCGGAGACGATGAAGCAATGCCTCCGGTTACAACCTCAACTGGCCCTGGCCATGGTCGCCTGATCAATATGAAAGCCGAAATTGACTCCAATGTTTTGCAACACCCGCAAATCACTTCGCCTATTCGCTCGCGGACAGATGCGCGAAACACCATGAAGGCGAACATTTTTCACGGACCGAATGATATCCGTGTCGAAGAAGTTCCGCGACCGCGCGCTGGCGCGGGCGAGGCGGTGATCCGAATCACCTTAACCACGATCTGTGGGACTGATCTGCATATTCTGCGCGGCGAATACGCAGTCAAACCTGGCCTCGTCATCGGTCATGAGCCGGTCGGTGTGATCGAAGAATTAGGCGAGGGTTTGACGGGCTATCAATTCGGCGACCGCGTGCTGGTCGGCGCCATTACGCCCTGCGGACAATGTCGCGCCTGTCTCTCGGCCCAATGGTCTCAATGTGGCCATGGCCACGGTTGCGAAGCGATCGGCGGGTGGCGTTTTGGCAACACCATCAACGGGGCGCAGGCGGAATATCTGCTCGTGCCGAATGCGCAGGCCAACCTCGCAAAGATTCCCGATGAGTTAGCCGACGAGCAGGTTGTGCTGCTGGCGGACATAGCCTCAACCGGGTTCAGCGGAGCCGAATCGGCGCAAATTAAGCTCGGCGACACCGTGGTTGTCTTCGCGCAAGGACCGATCGGACTTTGCGCGACCGCGGGCGCGAAGCTGATGGGCGCGTCGTTCATCATCGGAGTGGAAAGCGATCCGGTGCGAATGACGATGGCGAAACAGATGGGCGCGGACGTGGTGCTCGATCCGACGCAGACGGACGTCGTCGCGGAGGTAAAGCGGCTCACGAGCGGCGGAACGGATGTTTCAATCGAAGCGCTTGGCCTTCAGGAGACTTTCGAGAACGCTCTTCGTTGTCTGCGTCCCGGCGGCACGCTGAGCAGCCTGGGAGTGTATTCCGGAAAACTTCAGATGCCTTACGATGCGTTCGCCGCCGGTCTCGGTGATTACCGTATCGTGACCACGCTTTGTCCCGGCGGCAAGGAACGCATGCGGCGGCTGATGAGCATGGTGCAATCCGGTCGTTTCGATCCGACTCCACTTATCACACACCGCTTCTCGCTCGACCAAATCGTCGAGGCGTATGACCTCTTCGGTTCGCGACGCGACGGCGTTCTGAAAGTGGCTATCCGGCCATGACAACGACGACGGCGTTGCCAGTGAAGAACGCACGCGAGAGCGAGCGGCCGTTCGTTCCTGCTTCAATGATCAGGCGATTCGATGAGATCGGGATTGAGGACATCCCGCTCGTGGGCGGGAAGAATGCGTCGCTCGGCGAAATGCGGCAGCAGCTCGCGGCCAAAGGTGTCGCGGTGCCTGATGGATTTGCCACGACCGCCGCTGCTTACTGGCACTTCCTTGAACAGACGAACCTCAAAGAATTGATCGACAATTTGCTCGCCGATCTCGACGTGACCGACATCCACGAGCTGCAGAAACGGAGCGCTACAATTCGCGAGGCGATCATTTCCGCGAAGCTCCCGAGCGATTTGGAACTGGAGGTTCGTGCTGCTTATTCTCGTCTCTGCGCTGACTGCGGCGGCACAATCGCCGTTGCCGTCAGAAGCAGCGCGACCGCGGAAGATTTGCCCGATGCGAGCTTCGCCGGTGCGCAGGAGACATTCCTCAACGTGCACGGCGAAGAGGCTCTGCTCACGGCGTGTCTGCGTTGTTTCGCTTCTCTCTTTTTCGAGCGCGCGATTTCGTATCGCGCCGATAAAGGTTACGCCCACACGAAGATCGCGCTCTCCATCGGCGTCCAGCGCATGGTCCGTTCCGACCTCGGGACTTCGGGTGTCATGTTCACGCTCGATACCGAGAGCGGATTCCGCGATGCGGTGCTAATCAACGCGGCTTATGGCCTCGGCGAAAACATCGTCAAAGGCTCGGTCAATCCGGACGAATACTGCGTTTTTAAGCCAACTCTGCGCCAGGGCTTCCGGCCGATTCTGCAAAAGATCATCGGAAGCAAAGAAGTGAAGATGATCTATGATGCCGGCACGGCCGCGGTGAAAAACGTGCCGGTGCCGGAATTGGATCGCAGGCGCTTCGCGGTAAGCGAGGAGGACATCCTCACGCTCGCGCGCTGGGCGTGCATCATTGAAGAGCACTATACCGCGGAACGCGGCACGCCCACGCCGATGGACATCGAGTGGGCCAAGGATGGCATTACGGGTGAGTTATTCATTGTCCAGGCCCGGCCGGAGACAGTTGAGTCGCGCAAAGACACCAACGTTCTCGAGCTCTACGAACTCGAGGGACGCGGCAAGGTTTTACTTACCGGCCGGAGCGTAGGCGCAAAGATTGCGCAGGGACCGGTGCGGGTGATCAGGAGCGCGCAGTTCCTGGATGAATTCCAGGAAGGTGAGGTGCTCGTGGCGGAGAAGACGGATCCCGATTGGGAACCGGTAATGAAGAAAGCGGCGGCGATCATCACCGATCGCGGGGGACGCACCTGCCACGCCGCCATCGTTAGCCGGGAACTCGGTCTGCCCGCGATTGTCGGAACTGGGCATGGCACCGAGTCCCTGAAAGACGGCCAGGTCGTGACTGTCTCGTGCGCGGGCGGCGACACCGGCACGGTTTTCGAAGGGCGTCTGCCGTTCCGCGTGCAACGGACGAATCTGCAGGAAATCCGCCGGCCGCGCACGCAGATCATGATGAACGTCGCCAATCCGGAAAGCGCCTTCGCGCTCTCCTTCATTCCCAATGATGGCGTGGGCCTCGCCCGGGAGGAGTTCATCATCACGAGCTACATCAAAGCCCATCCGCTCGCGCTCCTCGACTACGCGAAGATCCAGGACCCATCGGTTCGCACCGAGATTGATAAGTTGACCGTCGGCTACGATGACAAAGCGCAATTCTTTGTCGATAAACTGGCGCAAGGCGTCGCGATGATCGCGGCTGCATTCCACCCGAAGGATGTCATTCTCCGGTTGAGCGACTTCAAGACGAACGAGTACGCGAATCTCGTCGGTGGCCGCGCCTACGAACCAGTGGAGGAAAATCCGATGCTCGGTTTCCGCGGCGCGTCCCGTTACTACAATCCGCGTTATCAGGCGGGCTTCGCTCTCGAGTGCCACGCGGTGAAAAAGGTCCGCGACGAGATGGGACTGAAGAATCTCAAGCTCATGATCCCATTCTGCCGCACAGTCGAGGAAGGGCGGCTGGTGCAGGCTGAGATGGCGAAACACGGGCTCCGCCGCGGTGAGGATGGACTCGAGCTTTACGTCATGTGCGAGATTCCGAGCAACGTCTTGCTCGCGGAGGAATTCGCGGAAATCTTTGATGGCTTCAGCATCGGCTCCAACGACCTGACCCAGCTTATTCTTGGCGTCGATCGCGACAGCGAAATCGTGGCCTCCATTTTTGACGAACGAAATCCGGCCGTGAAAAAGATGATCGCGGAGGTCATCGCCGTTTGTCGCGCCAAAGGCCGCAAGATCGGGATCTGCGGCCAGGCGCCGAGTGATTATCCGGAATTCGCGCAGTTCCTGGTCGAGCAGAAGATCGACAGCATCTCCTTGAATCCCGACACGGTCTTGAAAACGACGCTGGCGATTCTCGAGAAGGAATCATGACGCAGAACTCGAATCCGAAGAAGGCCGAATGGCCGATCGCGTGGGCTCCGTGATCCGCCACGACGATGGTCTCGTCCATCTTGATCCTTTTCGACCTTGGTATTTGCGGCAATCAGTCCCGCTCCCACGGCGGTGGCAGAAAAAATCGGTTCCGTGTCCGGCCCAAGAATTATAACTTAGCCAACCATGAAACTAGGCGTCATTCTCTCACAAACCGAACCGGAAACTGTCTTCAACGCGCTGCGCCTGGCCAATTACAGCCTCGAGCAGGGCGACACGGTCAAAATCTTCCTCATTGGCAAAGGGGTGGAACTCGACCAAATCAGCGACGCGAAGTTCAACGTGCAGGAGCAGGCCCGAACCCTGCTGAAAGCCGGTGGGCGGTTCCTAGCTTGCGGTACGTCCCTCAAGTTACGCGGAATGGCCGAGTCGGAGGTGAGTCCGGTCTCCACGCTCCAGGAGCTCTACGAAATCGTGTTGGATTCCGATCAATTGGTGACGTTTTGAAGCCATGAAACTGCGCGAGAGCGGGTTGACGCAAAAGGCGTATGGGGAATCGCTGTTTAATTTCCCGCTAATTCTCGACGGATTTGAAGATGAAGCCCGGCTCAAAGATGCGATCAAGTGGGGCTGCAGCTCACGGACTCCCGAAACAGAGTTGAGAATAACGCTGGCGATCCTGGAGAAGGAATCACGATGAAGAACTCAAATCCGAAAAGCCGTAACGAAACAACGACGCCTCTCAGTCGCAAGACACCGTGATGTCCTATGAAAAAGAAACTCTCCAAGTCTCCCCGGCGTCGTGATGCGAAGTCCAAGTCCGTTTCCGCTCAGGCAGGATCTGCCTCACCTGCATCTGGCTTCTCCAAACTTCGAAAGGTGCTGGTGGGAGTGGATTTTTCGGAGTTTTCACTTCGGGCGTTGCGCTATGCCATGGGATTAGCCGTGGAGCTGGGCGCGGCCTTAACGGTTCTGCACGTTGTCCCAGCGGATTACGGATTGCTGTGTATCGGAAAGGAGGCGTCCCGTGATTTGGAGAAAGCCTTGCAGTCGCAAGCAGCGGATAATTTACGGCGCTTGGCTAAAGACGAAATCGGCCTCCGTCTTCCAGTGGATCTGGAAGTACGGGTCGGGCAGCCCGCGGAAGAGATCGTCGCGGCGGCGGCGGAATCAAAATGTGATTTGATCGTTCTTTCCACGCACGGATATAGCGGACTCGATCACATTTTGATCGGCAGTGTGGCGGAACGCGTTGCGCGTCTGGCGTCGTGTCCGGTCCTCATTGTGCGTGGCCGGAGGTTGTCGCCTGAGCGCAAGAAAGTTCGAACACCGGTATTGCGGTTCAAGTCCACCACCAAACGGACGGGTTAGAACCGCGGATAACCGTCACTGGAGGATGCAATCGGTCGCTCGGATTCCGTGGCATCAGCTCCGCATCGGTGAGGTTGTCCGTTTACTGGAGACCGATTTATCCCGTGGTCTTTCTGCGACTGAGGTCCAACGCCGCCAAAAGGAATACGGCCCGAACAAACTGACCGCGAAGCGGGGCACGCCGGCATGGCGCCGATTCCTCCAGCAGTTCAACCAGCCGCTCGTTTACATTCTGATCGCCGCGATTGGCATGACGTCGTTTCTCGGCCAATGGGTGGATTCATCGGTCATTTTCGGCGTGGTGGTGATCAACGCCATTTTCGGTTTCGTCCAGGAGACCAGGGCCGAGCAGGCCATCGAGGCGCTTGCCCGCATGGTGGTTACTGAGATCACCGTCCGCCGGAACGGTCGCGACCAGCGTGTCCCCTCCGAGGGACTTGTGCCCGGCGACGTGGTGCTGCTCCAGGCGGGCGACCGCGTGCCCGCCGACCTGCGTCTTGTCCAGATGAAGAGTTTGCAGGTGGATGAATCCACGCTCACGGGCGAATCCGTCCCCGTCCACAAAGACCCCGCCGCGCTCGCACTCGACACGGTTCTCGCCGACCGCCGCAATCTGGCCTTCGCGGGCACGCTGGTCACTGCTGGCCAGGGAGAGGCCGTGGTCTGGGCCACGGGCGACCGCACCGAAACGGGAAACATCGCGCGGCTTATCTCCACGGCCGTGGAGATCTCCACGCCGCTCACCAAAAAAATCGCGCAATTCAGCCGGCTGGTTCTTTGGGTCATCCTTGGACTGGCGGCGGCCACGTTTGTCGTTGGCGTCGTGCGTGGCGAAAAGGCCGTCGAGATGTTCATGGCCGCCGTCGCGCTGGCGGTCGGCGCAATTCCCGAGGGACTGCCCGCCGTCGTGACGGTGGTGCTGGCCATCGGCGTGTCTCGAATGGCCAGACGAAAAGCCATCATCCGCAAGCTCCCGGCTGTCGAAACACTCGGCAGCACGACGGTCATTTGCTCCGACAAGACTGGCACGCTGACCGAAAACCAGATGACTGTTCGCGAAATTTTTGCGGGCGGAGAATCGTTTGAAGTTACCGGAGGCGGTTACGAACCGAAGGGGGAAATCCAAATCGGCGGCGCCCGTCTGGATGTCGCCGAGCATCCCGCACTCGTCGAGTGCCTGCGCGCGGGCGTGCTCTGCAATGATGCCCAATTCGTGCGCGACGAAGGCGGCCGGCTCAAAGTGCAGGGCGATCCGACCGAGGCCGCGATGCTCGTTGCCGGCGAGAAAGGGGGTTTGCTCCACGCCGAGACCCACGAGAATTCTCCACGCCTGGATGTGATTCCCTTTGAGTCCGAGCACATGTTCCGCGCCACGCTGCACGACGCGCACGCGGGCCGGGTGATCTACAAGGTCGGCGCGGTGGAACGACTCCTCGACCGCTGTGTCGATGCGCTCGATGATCACGGAAATCTCGTTCCGCTTAACCAGGAAGCTGTGCATCGCGCCGTTGGACAGATGGCCGCGCGCGGCCTGCGCGTCCTCGCCTTCGTCCGGCGACAGGTGGACTCCGATCACGCGCAGCTCGAACACATTCACGTGGCTGCGGGCCTCACCTTCCTTGGCCTGCAAGGGATGATTGATCCGCCGCGCCCTGAAGCGATCAAAGCTGTCCGCCAATGTCAGGAAGCCGGCATCACCGTGAAGATGATTACCGGAGACCACCTCATGACCGCGCGCGCCATTGCGAGTCAAATCGGTCTTACGGGTCGCGAGGAAAACGGCGAGCTCGTCGCTCTCTCCGGTCGCGATCTGGAAAAAATCTCCGACGCCGAACTCCCAGAGGTCGCCGACGGCATCGCCGTCTTCGCCCGCGTCGAACCCGAACAGAAGCTGCGCCTCGTCCGCGCACTCCAAGCGCGTGGCCAGATCGTGGCGATGACTGGCGACGGCGTGAACGACGCCCCGGCGCTAAGACAGGCGGACATCGGCGTGGCCATGGGTCTTAGCGGCACGGACGTGGCGAAGGGGGCCGCGGCCATGGTGCTGATGGACGACAATTTCGCGAGCATTGAGGCCGCGGTCGAGGAGGGCCGGGGCGTG
>Ga0209048_10007220_pt1 | contig 10294 bp, 8 predicted proteins | sample FrelakmetCRP12CR_FD_187146 | JGI IMG/M metagenome (GOLD analysis project Ga0209048, IMG submission 187146) | Freshwater lake sediment microbial communities from the University of Notre Dame, USA, for methane emissions studies - CRP12 CR (SPAdes)... | ecosystem: Environmental > Aquatic >... | reverse complement strand
GACAGGCTCCGTGAGGAATCTTAAAGTGCTGAATTTATTGAAACCAAGATTTCTCGCTTCGCTTCGAAATGACACAAAAATGAATTGTGACACAGTCTCTTTTAGGGAGAGGGTCAGGGTGCAATTGAAGCGTATCCGGCAGCGCATTTCGTCAAATAGGATTGCAATCAATTTAGTGCTCTTATTAATAATTGCGCCTTTTCAAGAAATAAAAAACCCCTCCCCCCGTCGAAACGGGGGAGAAGGATTGAGGGGAAATGGAGGATGTTTCCATCCTCACGACGAAATTCAACAGAAAGTGATTACTCCTAAAAGTTAACTTTCCCAAACACGCTGAGATTGTTAACCTGTCCGCCCATTTACGGCATCATTGGTGTTGGATAGGTAATAAAAGCGCGCGAGATAAAACCTATCACTACAAAAATCACAACCGCTGCAACAACTACTGCAACCGTGTATCCCAGGGACTTTTCTTGAGGAGATTTCATCAGCACCGGGAGTCCGAGGTAAAGAAGATACAGGCCGTACAACCCCAGAATCATTAAAGGACTGAAGGCGGGGATAATCAACAAAACACCAAGTATCCAGCCAGGCGTGTATGAGTAAGCCGCAACCTTAAACGCCTGATTGATGTTCTTTACGCCTGAAAAGGTGGGCGCTAAAGCATCAATGATAAGGGCCAGGATATAGACGCCGACGAGCGTCAGAATGTAGCTAACTACTCCAGATGCAAGAGATGAGGCTATCGGAATCCGGAATCCTCCAAAACCCACAAGGGACATTCCGATAATGGAAGCCACCGGCCCGATGGCTGCCAGGATGATAACATAGGTCTTGTACAACTCCGGGATGGTTGTAGTCTCTCCGGCAATGGTCTGCCACTCTTGTTTTGGCTTGAGCAAAATCCCTTGGACGCGTTCAATTAAATTCATGGTTATCCTCCTCCTTTGTCTTCTTAAAGTTTTAGTACTGATTTTAATTACGTATTCGGCAAAAAAATCGTTTTTTTTCATTAACCGATTTTCTTGCTATCCCTTTATTCCGGAAAGGCTCAATTTCACAATGGCCCCGTTGTGGGACAATGGTCACCCTCATCACTCTACCTTACATTAGGCTTTATATTAGTAGGGAGCGGCGGTTCCGGCTGCGGATTGAGATGCGGACTGTGAACTGTTCTCCCTGAATCTCCTATAATCATACCGTTGTTCACATTAACCCTATCGCCAATTTTCAGGTTTGTCGTGTTGTTTCCCTTGACGGTTGTCACATTGCCGTTGTCATCCCTTATCGTGTAATATTCGCCGCTTATATTGGTGATTGTCCCTGAAAACATATCATAGATGGCAAAGCAGAGGCCAGCGATACAAAAAACAAAGGCTACAGAAACAATCAGAATACAAATCCTTTTCATTTCATTTTCACCTCCTTTCCTCTGGGTAAAGTCGTAAAAAACTTGGGGCGTTGTTGAAAATTACTGCTTTTGCTTCCCCTTTGTAAGCGGAATTAAAAAATTTGTTATTTCCACGATGAGGACAGTTTCGAAATAAAAAAGGCCTATCACCTTTTCTTCAGGCAATCCGGCCTATTTATGTACTCCCTATATAATAAGATATTTCATTTCTTTAAACTATACCCACCGTTTGGGTTTTTCCCTGTTTTATTAAATAAATTTAAGCAAAAGTCAAGAAAAATCCAGGGGGAATCCCGGTAAGCTCACGAAGGCGATAAACGAAAAATCTTTGGACTCAACCTTTGGCGGGTATTTTCTTTTTCAGGGTGAGCATCAGCACACCCGCTAACGCCAGGAAACCAGCGAGAAATAAGTACGCCCACGAAAAAGAGCCGGTCATGTCTTTGACAAAACCGGTGAGATACGGGCCGACATATCCTCCGACATTGCCGAAAGAATTGATAAGCCCTACCGCCCCGGCAGCTGCTGTCCCCGACAAAAAGGTGGTCGGATAAGCCCACCAGACGCCAAAAGCGCTGTATACTCCGATGGCAGTAAGAGCGATGAAGATGAGATTTATAAGCGGATCGTGAACAAAAGTGCCGACCCCTAAGCCGATTGCGCCGATAAACATGGGCACTGCTCCGTGCCAGCGTTTTTCTCCTCTTCTCGATGAAGAACGCCCCACAAAAAGCATTGCTAAGAGCGACAGGATCATAGGGGTCACAATCAGCCAGCCGATCATCAGGTTTGACCAGCCGGATATTTCCTTGAGCGCCGTAGGCATCCAGTAGTTAAAACCCCAGAAACCGCTTATCCACAGAAAATAAATCAAACAAAGCTTAAGCACTTCCCGGTTGCTGAGCGCCTCCCACACGGTATAGCGGCGCGCTGACTTTTTAGCTTCGGTTTCCTGTACAAACCGCGCTTTTAAATACTGTTTCTCCTCCGGGGTAAGCCAGGTTACCTGTTCCGGCCAGTCAGCCAGCACAAACAAAACCATAACCCCGAAGATGAGCGCGGGTACTGACTCAATGACAAACAGGACCTGCCAGCCTTTTAAACCAAACACCTCAATGCCGAGTATCCATCCGGCAAGCGGCGCGCCGATAATCGCTGAAATCTGCAAAGACGTAAGCATCAGGGCAAGCGCCTGAGGCCGCTCCTCAGGTGTAAACCAGCGCGGAAAAACGCTCGCGTACATCACCGGATAAAAACTTGCCTCAGCCGCTCCGAGCAAAAAACGCACCAGGTAAAACTGCCACGCGTTCGAAACAAAGGCCATGCACCCGGAGATGAGCCCCCAGGTGATCATGATCCGGGCGATCCACTTGCGGGGACTCCAGCGTTCAGCGATGAGCGCTCCCGGCACTTCAAAGAGCACGTACCCCACGAAAAAGATCCCCGAGCCCATGCCAAAAACCTGAGCAGTAAACCCAAGGTCAGCGTTCATGGTGAGGGCCGAATAGGCAATGTTTACCCGGTCGAGATAGGCGATGACTGACCCGATAAACGTGGGGAGGATAATATAGAGGTACTTTCTGCGAAGAAGACTTTTTGTGCTTGCGGAATTATTATCCATACGTGTTTTCAATCAACTCCAAAAAAAACAGTAACCGGGACAGTGAAAAAAATATGCCATGCGGGCACTCCCAAATTTTATCGGAATTGCCCGGTAATGCAAGGAGATATTTTTTCTTGTTTTCAGCTGAGGAACCGACTTATACCAAGTTGCATTCAAAAGCAGATCAAGGCGTCGCCGAGGAATCGACGCAGGCGTACTGTTTTAGTACGTCGAGGAGTATGACGAGGAGACAACAAAGATATGCAAATGAAGGCAACTTGGTATTACCCATGCGTTAAAGCACGATGATATTCGGAGATGAGTATTTCTTTTTTAATACCCTGGTCAATAAAATCCCAGGGAAAAATTTCAGTAAGCTCACGATGGCGGTAAACGTAAAAGTCAGGGTTGACGTCGGTTTCCTGCAGGGCTTTGTTCCAGTCACCGTTATTCTTATGCACCTGGAGAAGGATCTTGCTTACGCGCCGGTCACCTCTGCTCAAGAAAGCCTGGATGTAGCTCCATTTGGGAAGGTCATGGGTGATCGTGATCTGGCGCTCATTCTTGAGACCATTCTGGATGTGTTTAATCTTTTGCTGCAAGAGTTTTAGGTCCTCAAACGGAACCCACTGAAGCGGGGTAAACGGCTTGGGAACAAAAGGAGAAAGGCTTAAGTTAATCGTGCCCGGTAGATTTTTTTTCTTAATGCTCTTGATGATAACATGCTTTATTTGTTTCGTCAGCGAGACTATCTGCTCAATGTCCTCCATGGTCTCCGAAGGAAGTCCGACCAGAAAATAAAGCCGGAGATTCGGGATGCCGCTGGCAACCACCATCTCCACGGCCTCAAAAATTTCTTCATCAGTGATATTTTTTCTAATCAGACGACGGAGCCGCTCCGAACCCGTTTCCGGAGCCATGGTGATTGACTGGTGACCACTTTCTTTCAATGCGTGCAAGAGTTCCCGGGTTATGACATTAGCCCTCAGCGAGGATACCGAGAGTTTTCCTCCCGTGGCCCTTATCCGGGCGCAGATGTCTTTGAGTTGAGGATGGTCCCCGATCGCCGCACTGATCAAGCCGATCTTTTTTTCACCGCGTAAAGCGTTCTGAATGGATTTTTCAATCGTGTCTAATGACCGCATCCGCACCGGCCGATAGACCCATCCGGCAGCGCAGAACCGGCAGCCAAACGAACAGCCCCGGCCGATTTCCACCAGAAACATCCCGCCTAACTCTATCCCCGGAGCATGGATGACGGACTGGGTCGGATAGTCATCCACGTTTTTGACCCAGCGCCGCTTGACAATGGGTGGGATCCCTTTCCGGGGAAGAACCTCAGCAATCTGTCCGTTTTCCTGGTAGGTAACAGAATAAAATTGGGGAACGTAAATACCTTCAACTGCGGTGAGGCGGGTTAAGAGATCGCGGCGCAGAACTCCTTTGCTCTTGAGTTCCAAAATCAAGGAAAGGGTTTCCGGTAAAAGCTCTTCAGCCTCACCGAGCGCAAAGAAGTCCATGAATTCTGCCAGCGGCTCCGGGTTAAGGAAGGCGGCAACACCCCCGGCACATATCATCGGGTAGCCTTCTTTGCGCTGCGAAGCGCGAAGAGGAACTCGCGCTAAATCAAGGATGGTTAAAACATGGGGATAGTCATTTTCAAAGGAAAGAGAAAAGGCGATGAGATCGAAATCTTGGAGTGATCTCTGGGTCTCGAGGGAAAAAAGCGGCGTCGAGGAACGTTGAAACTCCAGAAGGTCTGCCCGTTCGGGAAGGAACGCCCGTTCGCACACTGCCTGAGGAAGCTCATTGATGATCCGATAAACGGATTGAAAACCCAGGTTGGCCATTCCCACATTGTAATAGTTGGGAAAAACCAGAGCAAGGGAGAGCTTCCCCCCCGAGGGCTTAACAATCGTTCCTTGTTCCTGTGCCAGGAGGGCCCTGGCCTTCTCCTTTAACTTCCACGACATAGTCTCTCATGGCCGCACAATAAGGTAAACCGGGGTTGTTCTCTATTGCCCCGACTTACCGTGTTGCTTTTATTATACCATCCGTTACGTTATTCTGCATGACGCCGGAGAAACGTCGGCGTATCATAGTCATGGCCGTCATTAAAATAGCCGTCAATGATCGTGCCTACTTTGACCACATCAGGCGTCACCTGGCGAAGCTCCTGAAGCTTTTTCCGCCAAACCGCAGGGCTGTCGTCATCCTGGATATACTTGTTGAGAAAAGAGACATTGCTCTTGAACTGTTTCGCTTTTTCCGCCTCGGCTCTCCCAAAACCCGTGGCGATAACCGTCACGCGCACTTCATCTCCCGCATTCTCATCAATCACTGCACCAAAGATGATATTCGCTTCTTCATGGGCATCTTCCTGGATTAAGGTAGAAGCCTCGTTTACTTCAAAGAGCGTTAAGTCCGGCCCGGCGGTAATATTAATCAGTATGCCCTTGGCGCCATCAATGCTGATATCTTCCAGGAGCGGACTGGAGATCGCTTTTTGCGCTGCTTCCACCGCCCGATTTTCGCCGCTTGACCGTCCGATTCCCATAAACGCCATACCCATTTCCGACATCACGGTGCGGACATCGTTAAAATCGAGGTTCACCAGACCGGGGATGGTAATCAGGTCGGAAATCCCTTTAACCGCATGAAGAAGAACTTCATCTGCCTTTTTAAAGGCATCAAGCAACGTGGTCTTTTTCCCGGCATTTAACAAAAGCCTTTGATTAGGAATGGCGATGAGCGTGTCGACCATATTTTTTAATTCTTGAATACCCCGCTCCGCCGCCTGCTGCCGTTTTTTTCCCTCGAACACAAAAGGTTTGGTGACCACCGCAACCGTGAGCGCCCCCACCTCCTTAGCGATCTTCGCCAAGACAGGGGCACCTCCGGTACCAGTACCTCCGCCCATGCCTGCGGCAATAAAAACCATGTCCGAGCCAGCCAATAAGCTCTTCATTCTCTCCGCATCTTCCATCATCGCATCGCGGCCTACTTCGGGCACACCCCCTGAACCCAACCCATTCGTCAGCTTAAGTCCTAATTGAACTTTAACTGTAGAACGGCAGGCACCCAAAGACTGCAGATCCGTATTCGCCCCAATAAACTCCACTCCTTCCAGGCGGGAATCAATCATGGTGTTCAGCGCATTGCACCCTGCTCCTCCTACCCCAACAACTTTTATCTTTGCATCCATGGTGGTTACATCCGCTAATTCTATCATCTGTTTTTCCTCCTCTCTTATGAAATGATGTTGCTAAATTATAAGACCTTACTTTTTCGACAAGGTCTTTTTTCTCCTTTAATCAAAAAACCTCCAAAAACCATTTTTTCATCCTCTGGGCAAAAGTATGAGAGGAATTTCCGTTGCCATTAAAGTTATGGTTAGCCTGATGATTATTCCCATAGAGAATTAATCCGATTCCCGTGGCATACATGGGATTGTCTGCCACGCCTTTTAATCCCTTCACTCCCTGGGGATACCCAATCCGCACTGGAAACTTAAAAATTTTTTCTGCCGTCTCCTTTATCCCCGGGAGAAGGCAAGCACCACCCGTTAAAACCACTCCCGCCCCGATAAATTCCACCAGCTCAGATTTTATGATCTCTCGGCAAACCAGTGCGAGGGTCTCCTCGGCCCGGGGTTCAATAATCTCGCACAGGGTCCGCCGGGCTATGGAGCGGGTTCCACTTCCATCAGCGGTTAAAACATCGATCATTTCATCGCGGCTGACCGAGTTGGCAAAAGCGTTTCCGTATTCTCTTTTTATCCGCTCCGCTTCTTTGAGCGGGGTTCTCAGCACCAAGGCAATGTCTGAGGTAAACTGGTTGCCGCCAATAGGTATCACTGATGTATACGTAATGCTCCCATTGAAAAAAATGGCAATATCGGTTGTGCCCCCTCCTATGTCAACAAGCGCAACGCCCAGCGCTTTTTCTTCAGGGGTAAGCACGGCTTCACTCGAAGCAAGTTGCTGGAGGATGATATCCTTCACGTCGAAACCGGTCTGATTAGCACACTTAACAATATTCTGGGCTGAGGTTACCGCACCGGTTACCACGTGCACCTTTGCCTCAAGAAGCTTCCCGGACATTCCTAAAGGATCCTGGATGCCGCCTTGGTCATCAACGATAAATTCCTGGGGCAGCACATGGATGATTTCTCGATCGGCCGGGATCACGATCGCCCGTGCCGCATCAAGTGACCGCTTGATATCCGCCCGTTTGACCTCCCGGCTCTTGACCGCGGTAACGCCATGGCTGTTAAAGCTTTTCACATGACCTCCGGAGATTCCCGTATAAACCGTCTCGATTTTATAACCCGCCATTTTTTCTGCCCCTTTTTTGGCATGACGGATGGAATCAATGGTAGCCTCGATATCAACAATCATCCCCTTTTTCAGTCCTTTGGAGGGGGAGGTTCCAATGCCCACAATTTCGATGCCCTCGGCTGTTTTTTCCCCTACAATAGTACAGATCTTCGTCGTTCCGATATCAAGTCCAACAACCACATTCCTGCTGTTTCCCATGTATACCGTCCCTCCTTTCTCAACTTTTCGAGGACGAAGCTATCTTAACGCGGGCTTCATCTAAAGAAATTATTTCTATCGCCTGAGGTTCGATCTTCCGTTTTGCCAAGTCTTCTTTGAGGTTTCTCAGCAACGCAAGTTTTTTTGAGTAATTCTTAAGATCCATCTGAATGGGAATATTCTCAGTGAGCATATAAAGAATGATTCCATAATCGCCATCCACATGAACCTCCGAAACCGTACGTGTGGGAAAAACCCCCATGTGCTCAGCCGTCTCCAAGAAATCAAGAATCTCCTTGATACGCTGAGTGTTCGGTTCGGCAAGCGAAAGCCCCGTTATCACGGGCATATCAATGTTATCCTGCCGTTCAACTTTTTTAAATAAATCTCCCTCTCGGTCGACCAGAAAAAGACCTTCCTGACTCGCCAGAGCTACCGGAACCCGTTCAGTAATTTCTATAATAAGCTGGTGGGGAAAGTTCCGTTCAATTCGCACGTCTTTCACCCAAGGGTTGGCAATGATCTTTTGCGAAATCTCCTGCAAATTAAGCGCAAGGATATTATATCCCTGTCGTAAGTGAGCAAGGCTCATCAACTCCTGGGGCTTAACGTTTTTACACCCCTCAAAGCGGATGTCTTGTAAGGCAAAATAGGGGGAGCATGCAATAAAGCGCCCGCCATAATATAAAGAGGCCGCCGTCAGAATAATAAGCGCTGAAAAAAGCATAAGCCGGAGAAAAAGAAAATAAATTTTTTTTATCTCTCCGTGCTTTAAAAGTCTCTTTTTCCACAGGAAAGATTTTTGATTCGTTATTTTTTGGGAGTAATAATAATCTAAATCAATCATCACGCCTCATCTTCGCATCAACGTACAATCGCGCTGAAAGCAAGATTCGTTCGGCCAGGCTCGGAAAATCAATCCCCACCCGAGCTGCGGCCATGGGTAATAAACTTGTCTCCGTAAAACCGGGAATCGTGTTTACTTCTAAGATCGTAAGCTCACCATGTTCACCTAAACGAAAATCTACCCGCGCGGCGCCCGTGCATTCCAACGCCTGGTACGCAGCTACTCCCAGCTCCTGGGCGCTTTTCGTTATTGTCTCCGGAAGCGGGGCAGGAATAAGATACTCGGTTTTTCCCGGAGTATATTTTGATTCATAATCATAAAATCCGCTCTTCGGCACAATTTGGATCACAGGAAGCGGTTCCCCGTTCAGAACCCCCACCGTGATGTCCACGCCCTCTACATACTGTTCCACTAGTATTTCCTCACCATAGTAAGCTGCTCTTTGCAGTGCTTCATCAATCTCTTTTTCGGACATTACAATTGAGGTCCCAATCGTAGAACCACCACAGACCGGCTTTACCACCAGAGGAGGAGCAATCGAGACCGTTGAGCGGGTACCGGATACCACCACCTGAAACTCAGGGGTAGGAAGCCGATGATATAAAAATATCTTTTTGGCCATCGTTTTGTTCATGGCCAGAGCACTGGCCAGTACTCCTGATCCTGTGTAGGGGATACCCATCACCTCCAAGAGTCCTTGAATCGTACCATCCTCACCCCAAGGACCATGGAGCGCAATAAACGCCACCTCGATTCTTTCCTCCACCAGACGGGCAGGAATTTCCCGGTCCACATCAATCCCTATTGCCTGAAAATCTTTTTCCAAAAGCCCCTTTAGAATCGCCTGCCCGGTTTTAAGGGAAATCTCCCGCTCCGGCGAAAGCCCACCCATGAGAACTCCAATCTTTTTCTTTTTTAACGTTTCCTTGGTCATGCACGCTTCCATCTTTTCCTCTTCTTTCATCCTTCTCATTAATCGTGCCCTACCCTCTCGCTGTCTTCTGGCTTCTTGCTTTTATGCCTCTCCCACCACTCGGATTTCGGGTTCGAGCTTTATGCCTTTTTCCTGCCACACCTTTTCCTGTACCAGAGCGATCAGCTCTAAAATATCATGCGCAGTTGCCTTCCCACGATTGACGATAAAGTTCGCGTGCCGTTCCGAGATCTGTGCTCCCCCAACCTGATATCCTTTGAGCCCTGATTCCTCAATCAACTGGGCGGCATAAAAACCAGGAGGATTTTTAAAAACCGAACCCGCGCTGGGAAGTTCCAATGGCTGCTTTTTTTTCCGCTTCGCTAAGTTGACTTTAATGTCTTGCGCAATCGTTTCCTTATTGCCGGGCCGTAACGCCATATCAACCGTAAGCACAATCGCGTCAGCCGGCAACTCAAGCCTCCGGTAGGAAAACCGGAGCGCTTCTTTTTCCAAATGCCTTACTGCACCGTCAGAAGCAAGAATGGTAAGGGAATGGACGATATCTTTCATTTCTCCCCCATATGCTCCTGCATTCATAACCACTGCTCCTCCAACAGAACCGGGGATGCCACTGGCAAATTCTAATCCCGTCAGGCAATGCTGAAGGGCAACCTCAATGAGGTGCCATAACCGTTCACCGGCCTTCGAACTCACATAAAATTCTTCTTCTTTCCCTTTGGTTATCTCAATCCCAAGGAATCCGGGAGAAAGCTTTACCACGACTCCCTTTACCCCTTTATCGCGGACCACAAGGTTCGTTCCTTCTCCCAAAACCAAAAACGACATTTTTTCTTCACGAAGAAAAAGCATGAGCCTTATAAGGTCCTCCTGGTCGTGTGGAAAAGCAATAACCTCCGCTGGCCCTCCCACCCGAAAAGAGATAAAGTCCTTGAGTAAAATGTTAAAAAGCAAATTCCCC
>Ga0209048_10007219_pt1 | contig 10294 bp, 9 predicted proteins | sample FrelakmetCRP12CR_FD_187146 | JGI IMG/M metagenome (GOLD analysis project Ga0209048, IMG submission 187146) | Freshwater lake sediment microbial communities from the University of Notre Dame, USA, for methane emissions studies - CRP12 CR (SPAdes)... | ecosystem: Environmental > Aquatic >... | reverse complement strand
CTCCTTCTCGTTCGTCAGGAGCTCTGCGGTAAGTTCTCTCATCTCAGCAACGTCGCTTCCCCGCCTGCGCGTGCCCGCGATCGGCCTTGTGTCGGCAAGCCCTTTTTGAAGGCGGACCAGACGTTCGGGAGAGGAGCTCACGAGCTGCAGATCGCCGAAATCGAGATAGGCGGCGAATGGCGATGGGTTGATTCGACGCAATATCCTGTAAAGGAGGAGCGGGTCAGCATCGCCGATCGTTGCGGAGAGCCTCTGCGACAGGTTTGCCTGGTAGATGTCTCCGGCCGAAATATACTCCTTGCACCGCTTGACCATGGATTCGAAGTGGTCTTTAGTCATGTTCGACGTGAGACTGAAACGTTCAGTCCCGCTTTTTTCAGACAACAGAACATCGCCCTTCATTTTTATAGCTGCGAGCATCGAGCTATGAGCTATGAGCTTATCTACAGCATTATCGTAAAACCCTGCCCACTGTTCCGGCGCAGCACGGCGGAAGCCCAGCTCCTGCTCCCGTGCTCCGGGATTCACGATCACCCACGCCTTATTCAGGATATGATCAAATGCAACGACCTTATCGACAAACAGGAAGTATGACTCGGGAATATCGAGATCGACTGTCGCCTTGCGAGGCAGCTTCTCGAACTGGTGCACGAAGTCATAGGAGAAGAACCCGAGCGCCCCGCCGGTAAAGGGAGGAAGGCCGTCGACCCGCCCCGTCCGGTAGTTGGCAAGAAGTTCGCGGAGCTTCGCGAGCGGCTTGCGCTTCATAGTCGCCCGCTTGCCGTATTTACCCGCGGGTATCGCCGGCAGGTTGAGTTCCACGTCTTCGCCGCGAGACTTTAAGATCAGGTACGGGTCTGCCGACACAAAGGAATACCTGCCGATCTTGTCATTTATTCGTGCACTTTCAAGGAGCACAGGGTGGCCGTCCGCCCTCAAGACTTCAAGCGCCGCAAGCGGTGTGAGTCCCGGTATGTCGATCTCAACGGAGAGGGGCAGGATCGTTCCGGAACGGATGCAGTCGAGAAATTCCTTTTTTGAAGGCCTGATCGTATCCATGGAAAGTAAAGGAATTGTAGATGCAATTTTCAGGCCGGTCAAGATAATTCTTGAAAAAAATTTTTCTGCAGTATGCTGCAAAATATGTTATAGTAAATATAAGAAAAGAGCATTCTGAGAGGTAACTCTTGATCTTTGAAAGAATTTGACCGGTTCATAAGGCGTTGACGAACCAGCACCGAAAGGTGCACAAGATGATAACCCGTTATAAAGTGGCTCAGGCACCGCACTTCATGGAGCGCCGAGACTGGAAAGACGGTTGCGAGTTGAGCGGCTGGTCTCCCGGTTCTATAACAGGTGACCATGAAAGACGGAAGAGCTGATTGCCACTAAGCTGTGGGCATACGGGGGAAAATTCAATACACAAAGCTTCACAGGGTCTGCTGAGCAGAGCCGCAGAAGCAGGATGTATTTCCCGATACGTAGCCGTGGCTAAGCGGGATATCAACAGCGGTTCGGTGACAACGCCTTTTTTATTGTCTGTTAACCCCTTTCTTTTTTCCTTTCCCTTCTACTACTAAGTCTCATTAATCGTCTCATAATAGAAACGACATAATCGGAAATCCCCCCCATCTTTTTCTCGACAAAACCTATAAAATATTTTAAACTGTGTCCTGATTGAGGGACCTCGGTATGAACCACTTCATGGAAATCAAAATCTACTACGAGGATACGGATTGTGGAAATGTGGTGTACTACGCCAATTACCTCCGCTATATGGAACGGGCGAGGACCGAATACATGGACGCTCGCGGAGCTTCGGTAAAATCTCTCATGGATCAGGGCACGCTGTTCATGATTGTTCGCGTTGAGATTGATTATCGCTCGTCTGCTCGCTATGGAGACACGCTTCTCGTCGAGACCTGGGTTTCGGAAACCACCGGCGCCACACTCACGTTCCAACATACGATGAAAGAGAAAACCTCGGGAAGGCTGATCATCGAGTGTAAAGCAAAGGCCGTCTGCGTCGATACCGTGGGCAAACCCAAACGAATACCGCGGGAAGTCCTGGAGAAACTGCAGTGAGTGAAACGAGCGCCGACACTATCTCACTTCGGGGCGCAGGCATCGTACCTGTTATCCAACCGAAAAAAGGCAACCGTTTTACTCTTGACAGTCTCCTCCTCGCTGACTTTTGCCGCATAAGGCTTCGCGACAGGATTCTCGAACCAGGGGCCGGAACCGGAATCATCTCGCTGCTGCTCGCCAAAAAATTTCCCACGGCGCGGTTTGTCGCGGATGAAGTCGAGCCGCGTGCATTCGGCCTCCTCTGTAGAAATATCGAGGGGAACGGCCTGCTTGACAGCATCGTTCCCATTGATCGGGACATTAACTATCTGAGCAGGTCGATCGCGCCGGACGCCTTCGATGCCATCATTGCCAATCCACCGTATGTACAATGCGGGACCGGCAGAAAAAGCCCATCCATTGAACGGCAAACCGCTCGACAAGACCAGTCCGCATCTCTGCATATCTGGCTCAATCTTCAAACCCTGCTAAAAAACAAAGGCAGGTACTTTCTCGTTTTTCCTGCGCGTCGGGCGGCAGAATTGATGTCTCTACTGCGGGATAGAAAACTGGAACCAAAACGCCTTCGGTTCGTACATCCCTCGGTGAATAAGCCGGCAACACTGGTTTTGATAGAAGCAGTCAAAGGCGCAGGCGCTGGAATCGAGGTTCTGCCGCCGTTCATCATTCACGAGGAGGGCGGTGGCTATACAAAAGAGATGCGGGAGATGTACGAAATTGAGGAGCGATCATGAAAGACAAGGGACTTAAAAAAGCGATTATCATCGGTGCGGCAGCCGGGGCATTCATAACCCTCGGCACGGCCCTGTCCATGGACATGTTCTTTTCCGGTACGTTTCATAGTACATGGCGCGACGCAGCTATAAAAGACGTCACCAGGATGTTCGGGCCGGCCTACGGTCAGAACTATTTCGCGGTCACGCTTTACATTGCATTTGTTATGGGTTTTCTTGCGGGGTTCGGTGTCGTTCTCGGCGCGATCTCCGGATTCACGATAAACAGGTTCCTTAAGCTCCTGACCAAATAGGGGAGACTGCCCGCAATTTCTTTCGAAAGCAAATCTTTTGTCTTGGTGGTCATTCCTTCGAGCAGGGCAATGTCTTATTGTGTCATATTTCAGGGTGCGTTGCTCCTGCATCACTTCTTCTCTTCCCCCTTTTTACTCAACAAATCCTTTTCGATCACGCGCCGTACGGCTTCCCGGGTATCGGGATCATGTATCTCCTGAACATAGTCTTCTATCTGAGCACGCACTTCCCGGCTGAGACTAGCGCGAACTACGGGAGCTTCCGTCGATGCCGATGATACCGACGATGACGGCACCTCGCCGAGCTTCAGCGTGATTTCCCGTATCGCTTCTCTTCCGAGACTCGCGTTCACCTTCTTGACGATCTCAGGTTTGAGCAGAGAGAGCTGCTGCATCCACGCCGGACTGTCCACGATAAGCGTGAGTTTCCTGCCCCGCACCGACAGAGGCTGCGCATGGCGTGCGATCACTTCGCCCACGACCTTTTCCCACTGAACGAGAACACGGTACTCGCTCAGGCGGTTCTCCAGTCCATGGGCCTTCAGCATCCTGCCGAGCGTCACCGAAAGCTTGTCGATCTTGACTGCCATAATGATTGATCATAGCACACGGAGAGTTCTTTTGACAACAAGGAACAAGATGGATATAATATATAAATCCGCTTTGTAAACAAGCATGCGGACAACAGAGGAGCGCATATGCCAGAGTTACGAAAAGACCCCATCACCGGTCGCTGGGTCATCATTTCTTCCGAACGCGGCAAGAGGCCTACGGATTTCCAGGACCAGCGCGGCAAGAAGCGCGGAGGGTTCTGCCCGTTCTGCGCGGGAAACGAACGGACCACGCCGAACGAGACACTCGCCTATCGCGACAACGGCCAGCCCAATGGACCAGGTTGGAGACTCCGGACCGTACCGAACAAGTTCCCGGCGCTCCAGATCGAGGGCGACCTGAATAAGCAGGGCGAAGGCGTCTTCGACAAAATGAACGGCATCGGCGCACACGAGGTAATCATTGAAAGCCCTGACCACAACGCCACGCTCGCGTCCCTCCCCCTCGAGGCCATGGAAGAGGTGCTCTGGGCATACCGGGACCGGATGGAAGACCTGAAGCGTGACTCCCGTTTTCAGTATACCCTTATCTTCAAGAACGAAGGTCTCACCGCAGGCGCAACACTTGAGCACACACACTCACAGCTCATCGCTCTCCCAATCGTGCCGATCCAGGTGCAGGCAGAAATCGACGGCAGCAGGCGGCACTACGATTTGAAAGAGCGCTGTATCTTCTGCGACATTATCCGGCAGGAGATACACTCGGGCACACGGGTGGTGCTGGAGACGCCCCTCTTCATCGCTCTCGAACCCTACGCCCCCCGCTTCCCCTTCGAGACCTGGATCTTGCCCAAAAAACACAATTCCTGCTATGCCTGCTCCTCGAACGAGGATTTCAAGGACCTTGCCGGGCTCTTGCAGAACATCCTCCGGAAGCTCGACCGGGCGCTTTCTAACCCGCCCTATAATTATGTGATCCACACTTCTCCATTCAGGGACGAGCGAAACGATTACTACCACTGGCACATCGAGCTCATGCCCAAACTCACGAACATGGCCGGTTTCGAATGGGGATCGGGATTCTATATAAACCCGACGCCGCCCGAGGATGCTGCGAAGTTCCTGCGGGATATTAAATTATGAAAATCCTGTTCGCGGCATCTGAGGCGGTCCCCTTTGCCAAGACCGGGGGGCTGGCAGACGTTGCCGGGAGCCTCCCGCCTGCAATCGCCTCGCTCGGGCATGATGTTCGCGTGGTCATACCGCGCTACCGGCAGGTGGACCTGAATGCCTTCACCCTCAAGCCGGTAGCCGATTTTTTCGTGCCCCTCGGAGCCTGGAAGGAGCGCTGCGAAATCTATGAGGGCGCCATGGGCGGGGATGTCACGGTCTATTTCGTCAATAAGGACATCTATTACGATCGACCGGAACTTTACGGCACGGCGAAGTCCGATTATCCGGACAATGCAGAGCGGTTTATTTTTTTTTCTCGTGCGATATTGGAACTCTGCCGTGTCATGAATTTCAGGCCCGACGTCGTGCACTGCAACGACTGGCAAACGGGACTTGTGCCGCTCTATCTGAAAAAATTCTACAGCGGCGCCGGGGCGCTGAACGCGGTGAAGACGGTCTTGACGGTGCACAACCTGGGGTATCAGGGACAGTTCAGACATGAGGACATGCGCCTGACCGGCCTCGACCAGGACGTGTTTACGCCGGGGGGCATAGAGTTCTTTGGCAAGATCAATTTTCTGAAAGCCGGTCTCGTGTATTCCGATATCATCACGACCGTGAGCAGGACCTACAGCCGCGAAATCCAGACGCCGGAATACGGTCACGGTCTCGAGGGTGTGCTGCGGAAACGTGCCGGGGACCTCTACGGCATCGTGAACGGGATCAACTACAAAGCCTACGACCCGGCGTGTGACCATGCCATACCGGGAACCTTCACGGTATCGAGGCTGGGGGGCAAGGCTGAATGCAAGAAGGCACTCCAAAAAATCGTTGGTCTGCCGGTTTCAGACGGCCCGCTCATCGGAATGGTCACGCGCCTTGCGGACCAGAAGGGACTCGACATCCTGGTCGAAGCCCTTCCGGAAATCATGTCCCTCGGCGTACAGCTCGTCATTCTCGGGACCGGAGATGAAAAGTATAACAAAATTCTGACCGAAGCCGCGAGCCTCTTCCGGAGCCGAATGCATGTCCTGCTCCAGTACAACGACAAGCTCGCAGGGAGCATCTACGCCGGATGTGATATCTTCCTTATGCCTTCACGGTACGAGCCGTGCGGTCTCGGTCAGATGATCGCGCTCCGATACGGCACGGTTCCCGTCGTCCGTAAAACAGGGGGGTTGTCGGACACGGTCACGGCCTATAATCCGAAAACAGGACGCGGGACCGGCTTTCTGTTTAAAGAGTATTCAGCTCCGGCGCTCATTGATTGTCTGCGCCGTGCCCGCAAACTCTTTCGTGATCGGAAGAGGTGGAAGCGCCTGGTTCAAAACGGCATGAAGCAAGACTTCTCGTGGGAAAACTCAGCAAAGGAATACGTGAAGATATACCGGAAGGCGCTAAGAAAAAAATGACCTTGGTGCGCGAATTTGCACGGAAAGGTCGGATGAAGTTCATTTCAAGAACCAAATCCGTCTTTTCCATCTTTATCCGTGTCCAAATGATTTGTTTTTTGTTCACGGTGATCATCTGTGGTTATGTAGGCTATTATGGATACGTCGGGAATAAATGAACTCAGCATCTTGAGCGAGATCAGCCGGATATCGAACTCAACGATCGGCCTTGCCGAAAAGCTCCGGCGGGTCGTTGAAGTCGTGGCTCGGGGCATGGGGAAGGAAGGCGCATCCGTATTCCTGATCGACCGATCCGGCAAAACCGTCACACTTGCCGCTGCCATCGGGCTGCATCAGGAGACCGTCGGCAAGCTGAGTTTTCCGCTCGGCATGGGCATCGCAGGATGGGTAGCGGAGCAGAAAGTTCCTCTCGCGCTCGAGGACCCGTTTTCGGACCCGAGGTTCGCCTACGTCCCCGAATCGGGAATCGAGAAATTCAAGTCCCTCATGGCCGCGCCGATCATGGACGAAGACCAGTGTCTGGGCGTGATCTTCGTGCTCTCGACCCCTGTCTGGCGCGTCACCTCATCCGACATCACCCTCCTCACGACCACGGCCAATCAACTTGCAGGCGTTATCAAGAATGCTCGGATGCTCCAGAGCATTCAGGACCGGTTGACTGAACTCGCCACCATCTATAAAATCAGCTTGGCGCTCACGTCCACGCTCGACCTTGAACAGATCCTGTCTCTCGTGGCCAGAAACAGCACGCAGTCGCTCCGCGCACAGGGCTGCACTATCAGGCTCATGAACCTTCCGGAGATCCCATCACGTAAAACATTCTCATCGTACAGCGTCGTCGGGGAAGCGATCCTGGTCATGGATGCCAGAATCGGCAGCGCGGTGACTGAATGGGTAGTTCGGGAAAAGAGGGCCATCCTGATCCCGGACGTGACCAAGGATTCGTTATTACCCGATTCAGCGAAACTGAGTGCGGGTTCAGTCATCGGCGCTCCTCTCATATTCCGGGACAAAGTGCTCGGGGTCATCACGCTCTATAACATACAGCAAGGACAGTTCTTCAATGAAGACGATCTCCAATTCCTGACAACCGTGGCAAGCGGCGCGGCTGTGGCGGTCGAAAACGCAGCAATGTACGAACGCATGGAGGACCTTGCGACAGAAGCGCGGACCAGAGCGCAGGAGCTCTCGATCCTTTATGACATCGGCACGGCCATGAGCATGACCCTGAATCTGGACCGTCTCCTCAGGATCATTCTGACTGCGGCTACCATGGGCGGCAGCGGCCTCGGCTTCAACAGGGCGCTCCTCTTCCTGACGAATGAACGCACCAACACGCTTCAGGGCATGATGGGTGTCGGCCCGTCGAACTGGGAAGAAGCAGGCCGCGCCTGGAACGAGGTCTTGGCCAGGCACAAAAGCCTGATGGAGTGGATCCAGACCGGCGAGCTCTTCGAGAACAAGGATTCAGCGCTCAACGATCTGGCGCGGGGCATCCGCGTTCCTCTCGACTCGAATGGGGGAGTGATGTCGCTCACGGTGCTCAACAGGAAACCGTACAATATCACCGACGCCGGCTCCAGCCCGCTCGTGAAGAAAGAGCTCAGAGAAACGCTGCGCGTGGACAATTTCGCGACCGTCCCGCTCGTGGCAAAGGACCGGGTCATCGGGGTCATCCTTGTGGACAACATGTTCAATCGGCGGCCGATCACCGACGGCGATATCCGCTTTTTAAGCCTCTTCGCGCACCAGGCCGCGCTTGCCATCGAAAATTCAATCATCCACTCAAACCTCGAGACCATGAACAAGGACATCCGCGCCCTGCACGAACAGCTCGTCCAATCGGAAAAAATGGCGGCCCTCGGCGCCATGATCGCTGAGATCACGCATGAAATCAGGAACCCGCTCGTTTCCATCGGGGGGTTCACCAGGAGGCTGGCCAAAAAGCTCCGGGATGGGGAAGACAAAAAATATATCGACATCATCCTGAGCGAAGTCTCACGGCTCGAGGGAATTATTCACGACAACCTTTCATACTTAAAAGAGGCGTCTCTCCAGCTGAGTGAGGCGGACGTCAACGCCATCATCGAAGAAATCCTCATGCTTTACGAGGACGAGCTTGCCCAGCGGCGCATCACGATCAAGCGGGACCTCTCTCCCACCCTGCCGCGCGTCATGGTCGATATACAGCAGATAAAACAGGCGGTGATCAACATCATGAAAAACGCGATGGAGGCCATGGAGAAAGGCGGTACGCTCTTCTTCAGGACCTATTTTCTTCCTGAAACACATGAAGCAGCGATCGAAATGGAAGATACCGGGCCCGGCATTTCCGCTAAAGTCATGCATAACATATTCAATCCTTACTATTCCACGAAGCCCCGGGGCACGGGGCTGGGGCTCCCGATCACGAACAGGATCATCAAGGCCCACAAAGGCAAAATTGAGGTGAGGAACAAAAGTACCGGCGGAGCGGTCTTCACCATCAAGCTGCCCTGTCCTTCACAAGGAGGTGGATGATCCTGGGCAGAGAATTGCCGAATATTGAGTCCACCGTGGAAAAGAGACGATTAAACCGATATGTACCGAGGAGGCATTGATGAAAAAAATATTGGTTGTTGATGATGAGGAAAATATCAGACAGCTTTATCGGGAGGAATTCGAGGAAATGGGCTTCGAGGTGACGACCGTTCCGGACGGCGCCCAGGCGCTCGTGAAGATGGACGCCGCGAAGTTCGACCTTGTCACCCTGGATATGCGCATGCCTGATATGGACGGGATTGAGACGCTGCGCAAAATGAAGGAAAAGGACAGCGCCCTCCCCATCATCATCTGCACCGCCTATGAAGAGTATAAGCAGGACTTCGCAAGCTGGATTTCCGATGCCTACATCGTCAAGTCCTCTGATATGACGCTGCTTCGAGAAACAGTGAAAAAACTGCTCGGATGAACGAACAGGCGGAAGTCATCATCGAGAAGCTCGTGTACGGCGGCAGCGGACTGGCAAGGCTCGAAACAGGCCATACGGTTTTCGTGCCGGGCGCCCTGCCGGGTGAACGGGTCGTCGTGATGATACGCAGAAAGAGAAAAGGAGTTTATGAAGCCGATCTCGTCGAGGTCATCCAGCCATCGGACGACCGCATCACCCCTCCCTGCACAGGAGAAAAGCAGTGCACCGGCGCCACCTGGCCGCACATCGCCTATCCTGCACAGCTCAGGTTCAAGCAAGATATCCTCTTAGACGGCCTCAGAAGAATCGGAGGGATGACGCCGAGGCAAGTGCTCCCGATCATTCCTTCCCCGCTCACCGACCATTACCGCCTGCGTACGCAGTTCAACGTGCGAATGTCGCATGGCACACAACGGATAGGTTTTTTTCGCCAGGGTTCCTCCGACTTGATAGAAGTAGAAGAAGCATTTCTCCTCCACCCGCTCATCAATAAAACATTGAACGCCGTACGAACCATGACGCCTCAACTCCCCTTGCTCAAAGAGATCCATATCAATGCAGCTCCTGCGGGAGAAGTCCATATCCTCTTGTTCAGCGAACAGGAATCCTACCCACGCCCGGATTCATTCTTCTCCAACCTTACAAAAGCCGTTCCTGAGGTCATCGGTATGACCGGCTATGCCCGTAAAAAAAAGGCGTTCACCATCGGCAAGAACCATCTCACGCTCGAGGCCGAAGGCTTGACACTCCGCGCTACGGATGGAAATTTCTTTCAGGTCAACTGGGAACAGAACAGGAACATGGTGCGGACGCTTCTGGATTTTGCCGCACTGCCGACCGGAAACGAAACCGTGCTCGATCTGTATTGCGGCATCGGCAACTTCGCTCTGCCGCTCGCAATGAAAGCGAATACCGTGATCGGCATTGAATCGGGTTATTCGGCAATCGAAGACGCCAAGGCAAATGCGGAACTGAATGGCTTAAAGAACACGGAATTCATCGCCGACGATATGCAGAAAGGATTAAAGACGTTGCTTCAAAGAAAGGTGCGGGCAGACGTGATCGTGCTCGACCCGCCGCGCGCCGGCGCAAC
>Ga0209048_10007218_pt1 | contig 10294 bp, 6 predicted proteins | sample FrelakmetCRP12CR_FD_187146 | JGI IMG/M metagenome (GOLD analysis project Ga0209048, IMG submission 187146) | Freshwater lake sediment microbial communities from the University of Notre Dame, USA, for methane emissions studies - CRP12 CR (SPAdes)... | ecosystem: Environmental > Aquatic >... | reverse complement strand
CTCGGGAGCGCCGTCGAGCTCCTGCGAAACGCTGAAGCCCCGGTTCTGGGTGCCGTGTTGAACGGCGCTTCTCGCCGGCACCACTTCGCGAGCTACGGCTACGCGTATTCGCACAGCGAAGCGGCCCATGAGCGAGGGCTCGAAGCGGCCGATGAGCGAGGACTCGGAACCAAAGCCACGGCTCGCTGAGAACCGCAGCTGCCTGAGAGCCGGGCTGCCTGAGAGCCGGGCTGCGTGAGCCGGCGCGGGTGCCCGTTCGGGTCCTCCGAGAGTCCCGGAGGCACCCTGAGAGCACCGAGATCGGGTGGTTCAGAAATCTAGGCTTGTGTGAAACCTAGGCGTGTGCAGTCCGTCGCCGGTAGCCGACGAAGACGAGGACACCACCGGAGAGCACGAGGCTCGCTCCGATCGCGGTCAACGGCGTTGCGCTCGCGGACCCCGTGAACGGCATCTGATTCCCGGTGCTGCTGGCGCCCTCGACCTTGACGCAGGCTGAGACGCCACCGGACTTCACTTGGCACGGGGCGCTACCGTCGATCTGCGAGCCCGGGTCCGTGGTCTGAGCCCAGGCAACGGCGGACAAGGAGAGCACCGCCAGGATCGTGAGGGCGGTCATCGCCAGGAATCGCCGCATTGGAGCCCCTTCCCAACTGCTCGAACAACTACCTCGTTGACAACAACCAGTCTCGCATACCACGGGGAGTGTTGTCCAGCGGCCATCTTGACCACCAATGGTGGTCAAGATGGCCGATCAGCCACCGTCCTGGAGCCGGCCCCACAGGTCGTTTCCGTGATAGGGCTCCAGGGTTCCGGCGAGGACGAGATCGCCGTCAGGCTTGACCTGTCGGACGGCTCTCGTGCCGTCGTCGATCCCCTTCAACCCGCGGAGCTTCCCGAGACGCCATCCGGGCGCGGCCCAGACGTTCACTGTCACCGTGTCGGGGCTGATCAGCGGTTGGCGCGCGACGTTGAGGCGGTATCGATGGTCGGCCCTGAGTGGCAGTTGACCGGCGAGATCCAGCGTGATCGTGCGTTGCTGACCTGAGGTGAGGCTGACCGTCAGTGAGGTGGCGTGATACCCGAGTTCCGGGAGTGACACGATGTCGACGCGGTGACCGTCGCTCCAGGCGTTCGTCACGGGAAGTGCCGTGTAGATGGTGACGTAGCTTCGGTTCTCGCCGGCGACGAATCTGTCCCCGTTTGGCCCGATCACGTAGGTCGGGAGGCCCGATGCCGGTGCCGTGTTCGTCAGCGTCAGAGTCACCCGACCGCGCGCGAGGGCACGGTTGGTCGAGTACGGAGCGACCTCTACCGAATAGCCGAGCCGCCGCTTGAGGTAGGGGTCGATCTTGTTGTTTCCGGCGCTCTGCGTCGTGGCCATGACGAGATCCGCGTTCGGACGCGGCATCGCACCAGCCGCGTGCGCACGCTCGACGAGACGCTCCGCCTCAGGGTCCGCCATCCACAGCATCAAGTGCTTCGTGCGGGTCGCCTCCCCGAGTGCGCGCAGCACATGGGCAGGATTTCCAAGATCACGTGACGCGAACGCGTGCCATACCCCCTGGGCCACGTCGGCCAAGAACTGCTCGCGGAGTTGCTTGTCGTCGGCAAACCTGACGTAGGCGTCGCGGAGTGTCACGGCGACGACGTTGTCGGCCGTGATCGGGTCGGGCCAGGAGGCCACGCTGATGGGCCCGGTCAGTCGCAGTACCGAGGAGAGCCCGACGGGGTCGATGGACACGACCCCATCCACCTTCGGGCCACCGGACTGCGGGTAGAGGTCGGCGATCACCGCACCGACGGTGGGAAAGTCCGGTGATGCGTTGGTGCTCTGCCATCTCCGTTCGGGTTGGAATCGTGCATAGCGGCGCACATAGTCCGCCGGCGCGTGCAGGACCCGAGCTTCGTCAGCGCTCTTGGGGTTCAACTCGGTGATCCGTGAGACCTTCGCGAGATCGAGATGACCGTTGGCTGCCGTCAGCTCCCCGTAGTTGCCGATGAGGCCACCGGTGGCCCTTGCCTCAGCGTTGTTCTGCATCGCAACGAAGTAGCGCCGCGGGCCACTACCACCCAGCATTCCTGGCAGGACTCGCGCCGCCAGCGCGGCCGTCTGACCGTCGCGGGCGGCACGTTCCACCTTCCGATCGAGCTTGTCGAGTTGTTGCTCGAGTGGGCCCACGAGGAATCGGTGATCGATAGCGTGCATGCGCACGTTCGCCGTGGCCAGTGCGCGTGCCGTCGCATCGAGCTCGGGTTGCAGACGGCGAAGTTCCTCCAGGTCGAGCGTTCCGTTGGTCAGGCGAAGTCGTTGCGGATCGGCCGTCGAGGCGAGACGTTGCCCGACGTCGGCGAGATCGACACCGATCGACGCGAGCTGGCGCGCGGCGCGCAGGTTCGGTGCGAGGATGGGCACCGAGAGACCAAGCGACGCGACCGGGTCCGAAAGAGCCTGGCTGGCGGCAACGAAGTCACGTCGCGCGGTTCTGAATTCCGCCGCCGCAACTCTGGTGTGCCCGTGCTGAGCGGCACTGAGCCCTCGTTGGGCGGCTTCGGCCGCGCTCGTGGCATTCGAGCGCGCTCGAAGCACAGCGAGCGCAGCCGGTGCCGTGACCATCACGACGGCTGCGATCATCAGCCCTGCCACCACGAACGCCACGCGAGGAAGACGACCCCGGGGGGAGTCCAGACGCGCGAAGAGCGCGGGGACGACCACCGCCGTGAGGAGCAACGCCCCAAACGCGAGTGCGGTGGCCGCTGCGATGAGGCCGCGGCCGGCGAGCAGCGCGAGAAAGGCCAGCACGGCTTCCGTCAGAGCGAGACCAGCAGTCGACGCGCCCCGAGATGCACCGAGTGCTCGCCAACGGGCGACCAGCCCGAGCCGGAAGACGTCCCGACCGCGCCCGCGGAGCCGGGCACCAAGGACGAGCAGTGTGTCGATCACGGGGAGCGCGAGGAGCAAGGTCGCCACGACGGCCGCAGCGGGAACGGGTTGGACCGTGAGAGCATCAATCGCGAGCACCGTCGCCAGAAACCCGATGAACATCGCGCCCGGACGTCGCAGGCGTGCCTCGATCGGTGGTGTGAGAAACGCAGCGGTCCCTAGGCACGCGCCTGCGAGCGCAGCGCCCAGAACCGCGATCGCGTCCTGACCGGCGAGGCCACCCAGAAGCGCCGCGGTCGCTCCGATGCCGCCGGCCCAGCCGGCCAACAGCACGTCGCGAGTCTCGGCCGAGCGCCACGCCGATGATGCAAGCCACACGAGGGCTACCGTCAACGCCGCGTCGAGCGCCGCGGTCCCCGTGACCTCGAACCGCAGGCCGGCCGCCACGACCGCGATCGCGGCGGCCGGCAGGGCAACCGGGCTGATCTGGCGGGGGAGGCGTCCCCGTTCGGTCAGGAACCCGGCCCACCAGAGCCAGGCGCTCGCCACGAGGGCGACACCGAGGACTCCATCGAGCTCGCCCACCGCGAAGGGCACGGCGACGACCACTCCGGCAAGTGGGCCGAGCGCTGTCTCTACCGCAGCCCGCGCCCCGTCATGGCGAGCCTGCCGGGTCCCCTCGGTGACCAGGAGGGCGGTGATCGTCGCGCCGGCGAACGCCAGGAACCAGGCCTCGGTCACGCCTTCGATCCAGTCTGTTCCTGCCGCATCGTGTCACTTGAGGTTAGGTGGTCCCGGGGGCGAAAAGGCCGCACGTGCGCCGAGGTCGATCACCCCCGCGCGCGGAGATGACATCAAGATCGGGAGAGGCGCCGGGCGTTCAGCGGGTGGTCGCCAGAGCCTGTCGGGTCGCATCGACCCAAGTCTGAGGTACCGGACTCGACGGGTTCCCGGTCCCCCACCAGTCGTACTGCTCCGTGTAAGCCCAGACGTACTTATCCGTGGTTGCGAGTGCGTTGGTGAGCGTCGTCCGCCAGACGTTGGCATCCATGGCCAGGCCTTCCCAACTCTTGTCGTACAACCCGAAGCCCGCAGACACCTTCGACGCCCACGTCGCCTTCAAGGGCTGCGGGATCAGCGGGCTCGTGGCCATTCCCTGCTTCTGCCACGAGCGAAGCTTCGCGTAGTCGGGAGAAGTGCGAAGTGTGTAGATCTCTCCTCCGTCGACGACGGTGGCCGGGGTTCCGACCGTGGACTGCACCATCCCGATGAAGAACGAACCGAGCGTCGGGAAGAGCGTCGAAAGGTCGTAGTAGATGATCGGGGACAGGGCGGACGGGGTGCTCGGCTCGCTGGCCCACGCGCCGTGGAAGGCGATCACTTGGATGTCTGGCCACGCCCCGCGCATGGCATCCACGATCTGCTGGCCTCGAAGGAGGGCTTGGGCCTGGCTCTCCGCCAAGGTGTGGCCAGGCGTGGCGTCCCACACCGGGCCCGAATAGGGCTCGTTGTCGTAGACGACTCCGGCAAGTCCGGCTTCCCGTGCCGCTCGAGCGAGGTTCGCAAAGTTCGCGATCGGGATCGAGTAGTCGTCGAAGAAGCTTCCCGCGGGTGTCGCATACACGATGAGGAAGTTGTGGGTGAGCGAAGTGAAGTGCGTCGCCGCCACTGGTGCCAGTTCGGCACGGAATTGGTCATACGTGACGGGAACCTGGCGCTGGACCTGATGACTCAGTGTCGGCATGGCGATGACCACGCCATCGAAGGGCATCTTCTCCATCGATGCCACGTGATCATGGACGAACGAGGGCGATGGAACGTCCCACCCGTGTTTGATCAAGAACGGGCCCGTGCTTCGAGCCGGCGGGGTCGCAGCCACGGTGAGGTTCACCGCGGCCGTGTGCGCTACGGAGCGGCTGGTTCCCTTCACGGTCAGCGGATAGCTGCCCGGTGGGGTCGATGCGCCGACGTTCAGGAGCAAGGTCGCGGGACTTCCCGCGAGGACGGATGCAGTGCTGAAGCTGCCGGTGGCTCCTGGGGGTGCTCCGGTCAAGGACAGCGTCAGCCGCTGAGCCGTGCCCGGCCCCCTACTCGTGACGAGGGTCAGGGATGCTGACGATCCGGCAGCGACGGTCACCGATCCTGGCGAAGGGGTGATGGTGAAGTCACTCGGAGCGGCCTGTGCAGGTGTGGAGGGCGTCGCCGAGTGCCCGGCAGACGTCGCCGAGTGCCCGGCAGACCTTGCCGAGAACGGGGCGGCAGCCGCTGGGGGGGCGGTGACCGTGGCGACAAGCGCAGTCGCGAGGAGGCCGAGTGGGCCGATCCCCTTGAACACCCGGTGGGTGCGGCGCTCGACGGTCCGGCTGAGCCTGGGCCGGCGGCGCTGGCAGCGCAGGTACTTCGTCTCCACGACGAAGCCATCGACGCCCAGAGTGGCATTCTGAACAACAATCTCACGGACAGTGGCAACCAGGCCCCTCGTCGAGGACGGCCAACCCAGTCGGGGGTCCGAAGTGAGCCCCCGGCTCGCCGTTCGACGTGGCCCAAGGTCGGTGGGACAGGCTATGAGCGAATCGTGATGAGACTCTCGTACTTCGAACTGGTGACGTTCGCGCGGGGTCGAAACCAGTCCGCGTCGGGAGTTTCACCACCGGCCCAAGCCAGCAGGGCTGCCGGTACGTTGGCTCCGGCCTCGTGAGAGAACGGGTAGCCGCCACCGAAGCGGGGATTGAGTTCCAGGACGCTCGGGCCGTCTGCCCCCTCGATCACGTCGCAATCGAGATTGCCAATGTGACCCAGCGCAAGCCCCATCGCTTTGCCGAGCTCTTCGAGCTGTTCGCTGGCGACCGTCACTGCCCGATCTGTTTCTCCGGCTCGCATCGACAGCTTCTTCTTGACGAACGTCGCCATGTAGGAGCCGTCGAGCCGGTTGAGGACGTCGAGACCGTATTCTTGCCCGAGAACCTGTTCTTGAATGAGGATTGGCCGGTCGCGATCGCTCAAGCTCACCTGGGCCAGCATCGTCTTGAAGACCCGTTTCTTCGCATACGCGTATCCCGCCCGCAGCTCCTCTTCGTTCTCGACGTATTCGATACCGATCGAGGCGCTTCCCCAACGTGGCTTCACGACCAATGGGTAGGCCAGCGTCCCACGGTCGAGGTCATCGATTGCACCGGCCAGCTCGATATAGGACCGCGGTGTTTTGATACCGAGACCGCTCAGGAATTCAGCGGTCTTCCACTTGTCGAAACAGATATCGATCACCTCGACGGAAGAGACGATGGGCAAGGTGCCGACCTTCAGAAAGCGTTCGCGTTCGCTTGCCAACAACGGTAATTCCAGGTCGTTGAGCGAGATCAGCATCCCGACGTCCCGCTGCCGACACACGCGAAGAAGCTCATCAACGTAATTTGATGCAGTGACGACGGGGAGCAAGAAAGCCGCGTCAGCCTCTTGGAGGGCGGGTGCGGTGGGATCGGCATCAGCAGCGAATACGACGCCGTTACCTTCGAGCACTTCCTTGAAGTATCGCACCAGGTAGTTGCGTCTGCCGGCGCAGGTCAGCAAGACGTTCACGACGACGAGTCTCTCTCTGCAGGGGTCGCCACATTCTTCAAGCTGTCGCGGGCGCGGAGTTGAGGTCCCCTTGTCCGGCGGGGACAGCCGGGGCGCATGGTCACTCGGTTGCTCCGACTGCGCTCATCCAGCGGCTCTCCCACGCATCGAAGGAGAACTGCCGCTCGATCACCTCGCGTGCCTTGCGTCCACAAGCCTCTCGGGAATCGCTCGAGAGCGCGATCAGGGCTTGCATCGCATCCAACCACTCGTCGTCGCTCGTCGCGCAGGCCATCGCAGTCGACGCGAGGATCTTCGTGTTGACACCGACCGGACTCGCGACCATTGGCAGAGCCGCGGCCGCGTACTGCAGCAACTTGTATCCACACTTGCCACGGTTGTACGGGATGTCCAACAGCGGCATGATTCCGAGGTCGCCTTCCGCGAGCCAACGCTCGGGTCCCCCTTCGACCCACGCGCGCCGATCGATGATGTCCTCGAGTGGGCCAAGGTCGCCGTGCGCATAGCCGATGACGAGCAGCCGTGCTCCGGTCCGGCGATTCAGCTCGAGAAGTGCATCCGCGATGGCCGCCAACTCTCTCTCGGTCGATCGCGAGCCCACCCAGACCACCCGAGGTGGATCTGCGATGACGAAGTTGGTCTTGGGTGAGTAGGCCTGCGGGCGAACGCAGCTTGGGATGACCCGGACGTCGTCGCACCACTGGGCTGCGTAGTCCGCGAGATAGTCGTTCCCAGCGAGGACGCGGTCAGCCGCACCGCAGGCGGCGAGAACCTTCCGAGCCTTCGGGAACAGCGCAGCCGCGCGTCCATGTCCAAGATCATGCTGCAGCGCGTCATCGAAGTCGTAGACCGCGAGTTCGGCTCGGCGAAGGAGCCGCTGCTCCGTCCTCCCCCGTCCGATCGGCGATGCTTCGCGGTGAACGAGCAGCCGGCCGAGCCCTTGTCTCGCCAGCGCCCGTGTGGTGACCTCGGCGCGAAGAAAGGCTGCCGGGTGGCTGAGCAGGTCACGCCCCGATCCCATCCCGAGGCTCGGGTAGCCGGGAAGGTCAGCTCGCACACCCGTGAAGTCGAGCCAATCGAAGACGCGGACCCGCGTACTCCCAGCCCGGCGTCCGTACGGCGCGAGGCAGGTCAGCGACCCGCTCGTGTGATCCACCGCATCACGGTAGCGGCATCGCGAATCGAAACCCGTCCCAAGGCTGTGACCATCGAAGAGATGCTTTCCTCGTGCCGCTACCGTCGTTGCGTGCAACGAATCTCTCGAGGCTCGATGCTGAGACGTGCGGGTGCAACAGCATCACTCCGACAAGCCTCGGCCGGAAGTCGACCGCAGCGGCCCTCAGTCGCGGTGCCCTCGTCCACCTACGGCCCGTTTCGCCGAAAGTGACTTTCGAGGAGTCCACGCTTCCATTGGCGACGGGCCGTGCCGAAGACGCCGGGCAAGGCTTGGGTGGGGCCGTGGAGGCTCACTCCGCGGCCGCAAAGAGTTCGATCCTGCTCGTCGGATCATTCCTGGCGATGTGCGCTCAAGGGGTCTCGAGCCTCGCGATCGCAGCCGCGCTCACTCCCAGCGAGCGAGGCAACTACACGCTGGCGATCAACGTGCCCGTACTGCTGGTCGTGCTCGTCAGCGGCGGCCTCTTGTACAGCGTGCCGTACCTTGTCCGAAGGCGGGGACTTCCCGCTTCTGCGATCGGCATCGGCTTCGCGGCTGCGCTCGTGGCTTCAGCACTTGCCGGCCTCCTGATCGCACTTGCCTTCTGGTTCCAGCCTGCCCATCTGTTCGATGGCGCCGATCAGACGACCGCGGTCATCGCGCTCGGTGCCGCGGTCCTGGCCGGCGGGCTCGCGTACTGTTCGGAAACGGCTCTCGCGTTCGACGCGGTACGTCAATACGTAGCGGCGATCCTGATTCAGCCGCTCGTACTCATCGTCTTCCTGGGTGCGTTGATCATCGTCAGGGGCGGGCTGACGGCGACCTCGAGCGAGGCAGCTTGGTTGGCGTCAGTCGCCATGGTCACCGTCTTCTTGACCATGGTGCTGCGCAGGATTGCTCGCTCCCATCGGGACGGGGCGAGGCGAGCGCCCCAACGCCGTCGTGTGATCACGGAGATGCTCCAGTACACCTGGCGCACGCAGGCGGCAGTTTCGCTTCAGCACCTCGCGTACAGATCGGATCTCCTCTTCGCAGCCGCGCTGCTCTCGTCCTACCAACTTGGGCTCTATGCAATCGCGACGTTCGTGGCCGAGGTCTCCTGGATGCCGGCAACTGCAGCGTCACAAGCGCTCTTCGCGGACCTCCTCGGCACCGCGAGTGCCCGACGCACGCTCCTCGGGATCCAGAACTCGCTTGCCCTCACGGTGGCCTGCGCGGGCGCCGTCCTCGTGGGGAGTGTCCTGCTCTTTGCCGGGATACTTTCCCAATATGCGCCGGCGTTGCCCGCGACGGCCATCCTGCTTCCCGGTGTGGTGCTCGCGAGCATCTCGCGCCCGTATTCGGCCCACTTGATCGCAATGGGGAGAGCCGGACACGCGGCTCGACTGTCGGCAACCGGGGCAGTAGCCGGGCTCGTGCTCTACCCCGTCGCCATCATCACCCACGGGATCATCGGTGCCGCGGCCGCGACGTCCATCGTGTACGCGTTGCAGGCGCTGTACGCCACGGTCGGCCTTCGTCGAGAGCGACCTCACGAATGGACCCTGATCTTCCGATTCGACCACGGGTACAAGGATGTGGTGCAGGCAGCGACCGCAAGGATCCGACACATCAAGCACCGGAGTTGACGTGCGCTCACGACCGCGCGCTCCGGCCGATCTCGAACCGCGCCGCCTACGACGCGCGGCCTACGAGGAGGACGCAGTGGAGATGGGGCTGAGCCTTCGTTGTTGCGTCTCGTAGACCGCGAGAGGCAACAGGACGATCCAGATGTGCCCAGGAGCCTGCAAGTACGGATTGGAAGCGTTTGCGATGATCATGCCGAGCGCTCCCACGAGCGCCGCGATCGCAGCCGGGAACAGGTCGTCGTCGTAGCGTGCGCGCAGCACGCGCCAGAGTGTCATGGCCCAGACCAACACGAGCAATGCGAACCCGAGCGGCCCGAGTTGAAAGATCAGGAGCGGGTACTGACTCTCGAACTCCCACGGTCGTTTGTCGTTGCGGCGGTATCCGTTGATGACGGCGCCGAGTCCAGCACCCCATGGTTTGTCGAGGCTCGCTTCGAACAGCCGATTCGACTGCTCGGTGCGGACTTGCGACTCAGAGGAGCCTCCTCCTCCGGAGGTCAGGGTGACGTAGGACGCGTACTCGGTGACGCTGAGGCCGGTCAACGCGCCCACACCAAGGACCACGAGCAACTGGACGAGCAGAACAGCTGCGAGGCGTTTGACGGGAGCCCGCCCGGCGCCGGCGTCGACTGGGTCGTGCTCGCGCCCGCTTCCGTGCTCGTCAGGGTCGCGGCGTCGTTGTGCGATTGCCACGAGCGCCAAGGCGAGGATTGGTCCGAGCACGCACAGGACGATGACGGCTCGGCGTCCCGACACGAGTGCAGCGATCACCGAAGCAGCCAAGGCTGCCACGCGAATCCAACGAGGTCCGAAGACGGCTGATCTTCCCGGCACCATCAACGTCGCGGCGATGAATGGGACCAAGGCGACCAGCGACGAGATCCCGTAGAAGTCGCGTGTCGCGATCACACCTTGCTGTGCGTTCACCGCCGTGTCTTGCTCGATGAGCCGGAGCGCTCCACCGATGATCGGGAATCCTCCGCTCAGGAGCCCCGCGCCGACCAAAGCCTCCTGGACCAGACTCAACGAGACATAGAGGGCCAAGATGGGCAG
>Ga0209048_10007217_pt1 | contig 10295 bp, 7 predicted proteins | sample FrelakmetCRP12CR_FD_187146 | JGI IMG/M metagenome (GOLD analysis project Ga0209048, IMG submission 187146) | Freshwater lake sediment microbial communities from the University of Notre Dame, USA, for methane emissions studies - CRP12 CR (SPAdes)... | ecosystem: Environmental > Aquatic >... | reverse complement strand
CGCGCTGGCGCTGGTGTTCTGGGCGCCGATGCGTGATTCGATCGCGGCCCTTATCGCCGGATGGGGCCTCACCGGCGGTTACGCGTGGCTCGCGGCCGCCGGCGGCAGCCTCGGGGCGATCGTGATCCTGACGGCGGTGTCGGGACTGCTCGCGCTGGCCGCGATCGCCGTGCTCGCGGGTCCCGTGTTCGCGCGCGCCGTCGAAACGCATTGCCATCCGGCACTCGTGCGCCGTGCCGGCGGGACGCTCGCGGGAAGTCTCGCCAACGCGGCGGTCGCGATCGCCGTGTTCGTTCCGCTGTGGGTGCTCGCGTTGCCGCTGGCGCTGTTCCCGCCGGCCGGCATCGCGGCGACGCTGCTCCTCAATGCCTGGCTCAATCAGCGGCTGTTCCGCTACGACGCGCTCGCCGAGCACGCGAGCTCCGCGGAGCGCGCGACGGTGATCGGGTCGGCCCGCCGGCGCTTCTTCGGAATGGGGTTGGCGCTGGCGCCGCTTTCGTTCGTGCCGCTCGTCAACCTGGTCGCGCCGGTCTACGCCGGCCTCGCCTTCACCTGTCTCGCGCTGGATGAGCTCGCCGCTCTGCGGCGAAGTGCGGTTGCCCGGTGAGAGGCGTGTGGCCGACGGAGCTTGCCGACCCTCTCGAGCTTGCATCCCTCCTGCGGATCGACCGAACCGGCGGGCAGGTGCGAGGCGCCCTCAACCCCGTGGATGGCTGCTCCGGCGCGAATCCGCCCTACGTCGCCGTGGCGCCGGAACGTCGCGGGCGGTGCCGGTCTTCCCTCGGCCCTTGCGCACGACCCCGCGATGGCAACGGCAAGACCCCGCTTTGACCGGACGATCGGCGCGGTGATACTGTCTTGCCTGCCAGGGACAGTTGTTTGAATGCCCCGGAGATTGAACTGGCTCACACTCAGCTTTCGGGGCGCGCTTCATGGTAGCCGGAGGTCATATGCCAACAAGACTCGATTACTCCAAACTCACGCTGATGGACGCTCTCGATCTCGCGACTTTGATTGAGGTCGAAGCATCCAAGCGGTACACGCAGTTCGCCGAACAACTCGGAAGCCGTCTTGACAATGATGCCGCGTCGGTATTTCAATCGATGGCCGTCAATGAGAACAAGCACGGTGAACAGATCGCCGAGCGCCGGCTCGCGATGTTTGGCGACGAACGCCCGACGGTCAAGCTCGACGACATCTTCGATGTGGAAGCCCCGGACTTCGGTGCATCCCGCCAGAACATGTCCCCGCTCGATGCGTACCTGGTCGCGCTGTCCTCCGAAAGGAAGGCCTTCGCGTTTTACGACCTGGCCCTCCGCTACGTCGAGCAGCCGGACGTCAAGGCGCTATTTGAGGAGTTGCGGGCAGAAGAGGCCGAGCACGTTCGCATGATCGAGGAGATCATCAAGAAGCTGCCCCCGGAAGCCAAGCTCGACGTCGAAGACCAGGACGACACGTCGATGCGGATGGGCTATTAGGGCCTGTTCACGCTCATTGGCCGGCTGTATTCCGCGGCGATCGTTCGCGATCGCGAACTAGACGCTCGCTGTTCCACCGGACGCGGGCGAGCACGGACGCGGCGACGCGCGTCGATGCTCGTCGCTGGCCCCGCGACCGCGATGCCGACTCGTTCAATGCATCGGCCATTCGTCGGACGGCGCGATGGCTTTCATTGAGCGCCACGCACTGCGGCCGCGGTTGGCCGCGAACCCCCGTCGTCTGTCACTGGATCACCTCGTCGGCGCGCTGCAGCAGCGATTGCGGGATGGTGATGCCGAGCGCCCTTGCGGCCTTCAGATTGATCGCCAGATCGAACTTGGTTGGCTGCTCCACCGGGATATCGGCGGGCTTCGCACCCTTGAGAATCTTGTCGACGAAGCCGGCCGCGCTGCGCCAATGCCACGCGCTGGACGAAACGTAGGACATCAAACCGCCGGCCGCGACGTATTCGCGGCGGCCGAAAGCGGACGGCACCCGGTAGCGAAGCGTCAGTCCGACGATGTGGACGCGGCGAGCCAAGAACATCGGGTCGCTCACGACGACGAGCGCGCCGCCTTTGGCGCGCGCGATGGCCCCGTCCAGTTCGCTTTCTGCGGCGACGTCGATACGATCAACTCTCAGGCCAAGAGTCTTCGCGCGCAACGACATCGCGTCGAAAAAGAATCCGTTTCCGGGGTTGGCGCTGTTCATCAGCACGCCGACCCGCTTGAGTTGCGGGACGGCAGCCGACAGCAGCTCCACTTGTTTTGCAAGAAGCTCTTCCCCCGCCGCCGAAGTGCCGGTCAGGTCGCCACCCGGCCGGGCCAGGCTGGCCACGAATTTCGTGCCCACTGGGTCTCCGGCGTTGATCATGACGACGGGCAGACCCGGAGCACCATCACGCGCCGCGGCGATGGTGGTCGTGCCAAACGCCAGGATCAGCGCCACTGGGAGCGCCTTGAGTTCGGCGGCGAGCTCGCGCTGGCGCTGCGGATTCGTGCCCGCCCAGCGGGTTTCGAGGATGACGTTCTTTCCTTCGACCCAGCCCAGTTCGCGCAGACCCTCACGCAGAGCTTCCAATTCGATGCGGCGCGTGGATGTCGGTTCGGTCTCAGGAACGAGCAACCCGATCCTGAAGATCTTTCCCACCTGCTGACCGCGAACCGTGAGCGGCTCGAGCAGGCAAGCGCCGGCGAGGAGGGTGACGAATGTCCGCCGGTCCATCACTGAATCACCTCGTCAACGAATGGAAGCCCGGTCATGGTACGCCTTCCGGCGGGGCATCACGCCCGCCGACGGATGACTGATTTCGGGATTTTTCGCGTCGCTGCCGCACGTCTCCGGTTCGCCGCTCCAAGCCCGCCAAATCCGACCCTGTCATGTCCGGGGAGGGACGTACGGCAGCCGTTGGGCGCGTGCAGTTCTGCGCCCGGACCCGACCCCACGGCTCGCGGCGGAACCTGACCCCGTACGAATTCGCGCGACAAGGTCAGCAGAAGCGGATCAGCGAAGGCGGCAATTTCGCGCTTTGAACTGTCTCAAAACGGGGCCAACGTCGTCGCCGCGGAAACTCCGGTCCAGTACTGTCTGCTCGACCGGGGTGCTTGCGCGTCGTAGGGCGGCCGGCAGGCTGGTGACTGCAAGACGGTGAGCATGGAACGTCGTGCTTACGTCTCACACACATCGAGCCGGAAGCTTGCGGCCGCGTCCTGCGCGAGCGCACGCGCGAGCCAAGGCATGATCTCATGCACCTGCTCGGAAAACTTCCACGGCGGGTTGACGATGAACATGCCGCTGCCGTGGAGACCCGGCCCGTCGGGCGAGGGCGCTTTCACCTGCAGCGCGACGTCAAGCCAGTCCGCGCCCGCCGCTCGCCGGAGCTTGTCGGGCAGTTGGATGGCTTCGCGACGCTGAAGAAGCGGATACCACACGGCATATGTGCCGGTCGCGAACCTCTGCATGCCGTCGCGCAGTGCCGCCAACACCGCCCGGTAGTCGGACGCGAGTTCGTACGATGGATCGATCAGCACGAGCCCGCGACGCGACTGAGGCGGCAGCACGGCCTTCAGGCCGGCGAACCCGTCCCCGGCGGTCACCGCCACGCGGCGACCATCCTGCGCAAACTGCCGGGCGAGAATCAGTCCCTCGGTGCTGTGCAACTCGAACAGCCGCAGGCGATCCTGCGGCCGGAGCAGCCCCAATGCAATCCGGGGTGACCCCGGATAATGCCGCAGCACGCCATCCACGTTCGCGACGCGGACCTGATCGAGATAATCGGCCACCGGCGACGGCAGATCGCTGCGCTCCCAGAGCAGGGCGATGCCGTTGCGGAACTCGGCGTTCCTCGACGCGAAGCCCTGCTCCAGCGAATACATGCCGGCGCCGGCGTGCGTGTCCACCACGACGATCGGCTTGTCCTTGCGCATGAGAAGGCGCAACAGTGCGACCAACACGACGTGCTTCAGCACATCGGCGTGGTTGCCTGCATGAAATCCGTGGCGATAGCTCAGCATCTGGGCGATGGTCAGGGTCGGCGGGGAGCGCCCGCGCGGCGCATGACCGGACAGGGCTTACGGGCTCTGCAATGTACGGCACATTCTTGCGACGGGTGCGCGCGAACCGCGAGGGCTTTCGATGGGCGGCATTCGATCGGGCAATGTTCGATTTCGCCATGTCGATGGTCTTCCGCCGCCGGCGAATCTGCAGTCCGGGGCGTTGGTCCGGGAGGCGGCATTTGACCGACCATTTTGCAGCGCGAGTGCAAATGTCGGCCTCTGGCCGATGGCAGTCCGGCGGCGGCCCGGAGTGTCAACCGGAGTCGTCAATACACTTTGGGAACGAAGTGCTGTTTTGATATTCTCGGTCGCTTGTACCCCGGATCGGCCTGACGCGGCGGGAGCTCGATTTCGATGGGAGTGAGGTCCGAATATTGAATCTGCTGCAACAGGTGAGCGATGCAATTGAGGCGCGCCTTCTTCTTGTTGTCGGCGTCGACCACGAACCAGGGCGTGAGCCGGGTATCCGTCTTCGCAAACATGGCGTCCTTTGCCATGGAATACTCGACCCAGTGCTTTCTCGACTCGATGTCCATCGGGCTGAGCTTCCATCGCTTCGTGGGGCTGCGCATGCGTTGCTGGAAACGCCTTTCCTGCTCTTCGTCGTTCACCGAGAACCAGTACTTGATCACATGGATCCCGGAACGAACCAGCATTTCCTCGAAGAGCGGCGCGGCACGCAGGAATTCCCTGTATTCCGCGTCCGTGCAAAAACCCATGACTCGTTCTATGCCGGCGCGGTTGTACCAGCTGCGATCAAACAGCACGATCTCCCCGCGGTTCGGCAAGTGCGCAACGTAGCGCTGAAAGTACCATTGCCCGCTTTCCCGCTCGGTCGGAGTGCCCAGAGCGACGACACGACAGACCCGCGGATTCAGGCTCTCCGTTATGCGCTTGATCACGCCGCCCTTGCCCGCCGCATCGCGCCCCTCGAAGATGACCAGCACCTTGAGACCCTGGAGGCGCACCCATTCCTGAAGCTTGATGAGCTCGAACTGGAGATGGGCGATCTCTTCCACATATTCGTAGTCCCTGGGCGGTTTGCGTTGCTTGGTTCGTCTGGCCGAATGCCAATACTGTTCGATCCTGGTCGCTTCCTTGACGTCGGCGATGACCTCGCCGGAGGACTCCGGCGCCAAGGATCCTTTTTTCCGTTTCATGTTTGTCTCGCCTTTGGCTTGCCCGGCTGCGCCAGCGCGCGCGCGCATTCGGCGATGAGGTCGGGTCCGCGGTAGATGAGCCCCGTGTAGACCTGCACCAGCGTCGCGCCCGCGTCGATCTTTTCCTTCGCGTCGTCGCCGCACATGATGCCGCCGACGCCGATGATCGGCAGCGCGCCGTCGAGGGTGCGCGCGAGCGTGCGCACGACTTCCGTCGCCATCGCGCGGAGCGGCCGTCCGGACAGCCCGCCCGTCTCGTCGGCGCGGCGCATTCCCTTGACCCCGGGGCGCGCGATCGTCGTGTTGGTCGCGACGACGCCGTCGATCCGGTGCTCGATCAGCAGCCGTGCGATGCCCTCGATCGCCGTCTTCGTGAGGTCGGGCGCGATCTTGACCGTCACCGGCGTGTACTTGCCGTGCCTGTCGGCGAGCGCCGCCTGCTCGCGCTTTAGCGCGGTCAGCAATGCGCGCAGCGCGGCGTCGCCCTGCAGCTCGCGCAGGCCCTTGGTGTTCGGCGACGAGATGTTGACCGTCACGTAGGACGCACGCCGGTAGACGGCGCGCAGGCAGCCGACGTAGTCGTCGACGGCACGGTCGTTCGGCGTGTCGAAATTCTTGCCGATGTTGAGGCCGAGGATTCCCGAATACCGGGCGCGCGCGGCGTTCGCCAGAAAGCGCTCGATGCCGCCGTTGTTGAAGCCCATCCGGTTGATCAGCGCTTCCGCCGCGACGAGGCGAAACAGCCGCGGCTTCGGATTGCCCGGCTGCGCACGTGGCGTCACCGTGCCGCATTCGATGTGGCCGACGCCGAACGCGGCGAGCCCGTCGATGTGCTCGGCGTTCTTGTCGAGCCCGGCCGCGATGCCGATCCGGTTGGGAAACGCGAGTCCCATGGCCGTCACCGGCGACGGCGCCGCCGCGGGCAGGGCGAGCTTCGCGATGCCCGCCTTCGCCGCGACGTCGAGTCCCGCGAACGCGGCGTGATGCGCGGCCTCGGGATCGAGTGCGAAGAGCAGCGGGCGAAAGAGCGGATAGAGCATGAAGGGCGGAAATGGTGCGGCGCAATGATACCATTTGCCGCATTCGCCCCACGCGTGCGCAAGCCTTCCCGCAGGGAAACGCCACACCGTGATTCGTCATGTCATTGCCTGCGTCGTCGCGCTGGCGTCGCTCGCCGCGGTGCCGCCGCTCTCCGCGTCGCCGTCGGTGCCGCGCGATTTCGCCGGACGCGCGGAGGTGCGCGCGTTCATCGACGAAATGGCGGCGACGCAGGGCTACGACCGGACGACGCTCGTGCGCGCGTTCCATGCCGCGCGGCCCCAGCGTGACGTCATCGCCGCGATGCAGCGGCCACTGCTCGAGCCGCCGAAATGGTACGACTACGCGCGGCCGTTCCTCGCGCCGGCGCGCGTCGACGGCGGCGTCGCCTGGTGGAACGCGCACGCCGACGTGCTCGCCCGCGCGGAAGCCGAGTTCGGGGTCCCGCCGGAAATCGTCGTTGCGATCGTCGGGGTGGAAACCGACTACGGCCGCAACACCGGGCGGCACCGCGCGTTCGACGCGCTCGCGACGCTTGCGTTCGACTATCCCCGCCGCGCCGCGTTCTTCCGTGCCGAGTTGCGCGACTACCTGTTGCTGACGCGCGCGCTCGGCGTTGCGCCGCGCACGCTCACGGGCTCGTTCGCCGGCGCACTCGGCGTTCCGCAGTTCATGCCGGGCAGCTACCGTAGCTTCGCGGTCGACTTCGACGGCGACGGCCGCGTCGATCTCTGGAAGAGCCCCGCGGACATCGTCGGCAGCGTCGCCAATTTTCTCGCCCGCCACGACTGGCAGGCCGGCGAGCCGGCATTCCTTCCCGCGGTGATCGCGCCCGAGGCGCAGGACGCCGCATTGCGGCGGCTCGACGGAGGCATCAGCGAGCGCCGCGCGCTCGAACTCTGGGCGGCCGACGGCGTGACGGCGGCTGACGTTCCGGATGCGATGACGGGCGAGCCCGTCGGGCTGCTGATGCTGGAAGAGCGTGGCGACGGGGCCGATGCCGCGAGCTTTCGCATCGCGTGCCACAATTTCTACGTGCTGACGCGCTACAACCGCAGCCGGCTCTACGCCGCGGCCGTGTGGGATCTCGCGCAGGCCATCAAGGCGCAGCGGGACGACCCTTCGCGCTGACGGATCGCCACAACCGACAACTGCGAGACCCCATCATCGTGGAAAGCGAACAGGACAAGGACCGCCCGCTGCGCGACGACACGCGGCTGCTCGGGCGCCTGCTGGGCGACGTGCTGCGCGCGCAGACCGGCGAGGCCGGATTCGCGCGGATCGAGGCGATCCGGCAGACTGCGATCCGGTTCCGTCGTGCCGGCGCGGACGATGCCGCCGCCGTGCGCGCGGAGCTGGGAGCGCTCCTCAACGACCTCCCGATCGCGGCCACGCTCGACGTCGTGCGCGCGTTCAGCTACTTCTCCCACCTCGCCAACATTGCCGAGGACGTCCACCAGAACCGTCGCCGCCGCGCGCACGCGCTCGCCGGGTCGCCGCCGCAGCGGGGCAGCCTCGCCGACGCGCTCGACCGGATCGCGGCGCAGGAAATCGACGGGCCGGCGCTGCTCGAATGGTTCGCGGGGGCGCTGGTCAGCCCGGTGCTGACGGCGCATCCGACCGAGGTCCAGCGCAAGAGCATCCTCGACTGCGAGCGCGAGATCGCGCGGCTCCTGCAATGGCGCGACCGCGAGCAGCTGACGCTCGACGAGACGAACGCGCTCGAGGCGGGCCTGCACCGGCAGGTGCTGATGCTCTGGCAGACCGCGATGATCCGCCTGTCGCGGCTCGCGGTGCGCGACGAGATCGACAACGGCCTCGCGTATTACCGGTACACGTTCCTGGCCGAGCTGCCCGCGCTCTATCGTCTGCTCGAGGAAGGCCTCGCGCGGCGCTTTCGCTTCGGCGCCCCGGTGCGCGTTCCGCCGTTCTTCCGGCTGGGCTCGTGGATCGGCGGCGACCGCGACGGCAATCCGTTCGTCGTCGCATCGACGCTTGAATACGCGATCACCGCGCAGGCGAACGTCGCCCTCTCGCATTACCTCGACGAGATTCACCGGCTCGGCAGCGAGCTGTCGCTGTCGACGCGGCTCGTGCAGCCGACCCCGGAGCTGCTCGCGCTGGCCGCGATGGCGGGGGACGCGAATCCGCATCGCGCGGACGAACCCTACCGGCAGGCGCTGATCGGCATCTATTCGCGCCTCGCGGCGACGGCGAAGGCGCTGACCGGCCACGCGCCCGCGCGCGCGCCGCACGCCGATCTCGCGCCGTACGCGGGGCCGCAGGCGTTCGTCGCCGACCTCGCCACGATCGAGGCGTCGCTCGCCACGCACGGAGCGACACCGCTCGCCGAGGGCCGCGTCGTGCCGCTCAAACGCGCCGCCGAGGTGTTCGGTTTTCATCTGGCGGTGCTGGACCTGCGGCAGAACGCCGACGTGCACGAGGCGGTGGTCGCCGAGCTCCTGGCCGCCGCCGGCGTCTCGGCCGACTACAGCGCGCTGCCGGAGGCCGGGCGGCAGGCGCTCCTCCTGCGCGAGCTCGCGAGCCCGCGCCTGCTGCACTCGCCGCATCTCGCTTACTCGGAGCGCGCCGGCTCGGAGCTCGCGATCCTCGAAGCGGCGGCCGGGATTCACCGCCGCTACTCGGCGGATGCGCTGCCGAACTACGTCATTTCGAAATGCCAGTCGGTGTCGGACCTGCTCGAGGTCGCGGTGCTGCTGAAGGAGGTCGGCCTCGTCCGCGGCGACGCGCTCGCCGTCAACATCGTGCCGCTGTTCGAGACGATCGACGACCTGGACCGCTGCGCCGTGATCATGCGCGCCGCGTTCGCGCTGCCGCGCTACCGGGCGTGGCTCGACGGGCGCGGCCGGACCCAGGAAGTGATGCTGGGCTATTCCGACAGCAACAAGGACGGCGGATACCTGACCGCGAACTGGGCGCTCTACCGTGCCGAGCTTGCGCTGGTCGCCGCGTTCCGCGAGCACGGGATCCAGCTGCGCCTGTTCCACGGCCGCGGCGGCACCGTCGGCCGCGGAGGCGGGCCGAGCTACGAGGCGATCCTCGCCCAGCCGGCGGGGAGCGTCGCGGGCGGGCTGCGCATCACCGAGCAGGGCGAGATCATCGCGAGCAAGTACTCCGATCCCGAGCTCGGCCGGCGCAATCTGGAAACACTGGTGGCGGCAACACTCGAGGCGGCGCTGCTCGACCACGAGCGGCTCGGCGAGCGCGCGACGCTCTACTACGCGACAATGGACGAGCTCTCCGCGCACGCGTACCGCGCGTATCGCTCGCTCGTCTACGAGACGCCGGAGTTCGCCGAATATTTCCGCGCGGCGACACCCATCGCCGAGATCGCCGAACTGAATCTCGGCAGCCGGCCGGCGTCACGGACCGCGTCGCACCGGATCGAGGACCTTCGCGCGATCCCGTGGGTGTTCAGCTGGGGCCAGTGCCGTCTGATGCTTCCGGGGTGGTACGGATTCGGGACCGCCGTCACCGAATGGCTCGCGGCGCATCGCGACGGCGCGCCGCTGCTGGCCGCGATGCACGAGCACTGGCCGTTCTTCCGCAGCGTGCTGTCGAACATGGGCATGGTCCTCGCGAAGACCGACCTTGCGATCGCGTCGCGCTACGCCGAGCTCAACGCGGATGTCCGGGTGCGCGAAGAGATCTTCGGGCGGATCACCGCCGAGCATGCGCGGAGCATCGCGCGGCACGCGGCGATCACCGGAACGGGCGGACTCCTCGGCGACAACCCGACGCTCGCGCGGAGCATCCGCAACCGCTTTCCCTACCTCGATCCGCTCAATCACCTGCAGGTCGAACTCCTGCACCGGTATCGCGCGGGGCAGACCGACGAGCGGACGAAGCGGGCGATCCACCTCACGATCAATGGATTGGCGGCGGGGCTGCGCAACTCCGGTTGAAGTTCCGAGGCCCTTAGACGCTTGCCGTGGCCGGGTGCGTGCCGCGTCCGCCGCGCGCACCGAAGCAGCGTCCATGAGTTCCGGGACGCCGCCTGGTGCCGCGCAGCGGCTCGCGGCGGCGGTGTGCCGAAACTCAT
>Ga0209048_10007216_pt1 | contig 10296 bp, 10 predicted proteins | sample FrelakmetCRP12CR_FD_187146 | JGI IMG/M metagenome (GOLD analysis project Ga0209048, IMG submission 187146) | Freshwater lake sediment microbial communities from the University of Notre Dame, USA, for methane emissions studies - CRP12 CR (SPAdes)... | ecosystem: Environmental > Aquatic >... | reverse complement strand
CTCCATGGGACACATCCGCGACCTGCCGGAGAAAAAGCTCGGGGTCGACGTCCAGGCGGATTTCCAGCCGACCTATCAAATCATCCCGGCCAAGAAAAAGATCGTGTCCGAGATCAAGAAGGCGGCGGCGAGAAGCGACCGCGTCATCCTGGCGGCCGACCCGGACCGCGAGGGGGAAGCCATCTCCTGGCATCTCAGCCAGCTCATCCAGGAGGATAATCCGAACATCTCCCGGGCCATCTTCCACGAGATCACCAAGGAGGGCGTCGAGGAGGCCTTTAGGAACCTCGGCCAGCTCGACGAGAACAAGATCCAGGCCCAGCAGACGCGCCGCATCCTGGACCGCCTCGTCGGTTACCTCATCAGCCCCCTCCTCTGGAAGAAGATCGGGAAGGGGCTGAGCGCCGGCCGCGTCCAATCCGTGGCCCTGCGGCTGATCTGCGAGCGGGAGAAGGAGATCAAGGCCTTTGTCCCCGAAGAGTATTGGACCCTCACGGCCCAGCTCGAAGCCGAGATCCCACCGCCTTTCAAGGCCGCGCTGGCGAAGATCGACGGCAAGAAGGCCAAGGTTAAAAACGGCGACGAGGCCCAGGTGATCGTCGCCGCCTGCGAGAGGGGCCCGTTCGTCCTGGAAGGCATCAGGGTCCAGGAGAAAAAAAGGCAGCCCGGCCCGCCCTATATCACGAGCACCCTGCAACAGGACGCCTTCCGGGCGCTGCGCTTCCCGGTCAGGAAAACGATGTTTATCGCCCAGAAGCTCTACGAGGGCCTGGAAATCGGCGAGCTCGGCCAGACCGGGCTGATCACCTACATGCGAACAGACTCGGTCCGCATCTCCGACGGGGCCCGGGCGGCCGCCAAGAAATACATCGAACAGTTCTACTCGCCCGCCCATGTGCCGGCCAAGCCGCACCTGTTCAAGAATCCCAAGAAGGCCCAGGACGCCCACGAGGCGATCCGGCCCGCCCACCTCGATTTTCCGCCGGACAGGGTCAAGCCGTTTCTCAAGAAAGAGGAATACGACCTTTACCGGATGATCTGGAACCGCTTCATGGCCTCCCAGATGGCGGCCGCCGTCATCGAGGAGACGGAGTTCGACATCATGGTCAGGACCGCCCCCGGCCCCGCCGATCCCCCCGCGGTGAACGCCCCAGCCTACAATTTCAAGGCCAAGGGCGAGGTCGTCAAGTTCGACGGCTTCCTGGCCGCCTACCCGAACGGCAACGGGGAAAAGGAACTTCTGCCCAAGGCCCGCGAGGGCGAAACGCTCAAGCTCCTGGGCCTCGAGTCCAAGCAGAAGTTCACCGAACCGCCGCCCCGCTACACGGAAGGCACGCTGGTCAAGGAGCTCGAGTCCCGCGGCATCGGGCGGCCGAGCACCTACGCCCCGATCATCACCACCCTCCAGGATAGGACCTACGTGGTCAGGGACAAGGGGAAGTTCATCCCGACCGAGCTCGGGATGTACGTCACGGACTTTATGCTCAAGTCCTTCGCCGACCTCATGGACTATGAATTCACGGCCCACATGGAGGAGGAACTCGACCAGATCGGGGACGGCGAGCAGAAATGGGTCGACAGCCTGAGGGAATACTATACCCTTCTCGAGAAGGACCTGAAGTTGGGCCAGGAGACCGAAGGCGTCAAGAAGACGGGCATCCCGATCGACGAGAAGTGCCCCAAGTGCGGTCAGACCCTGGTCATCAAGGACGGCCGCTTCGGGCGGTTCAAGGCCTGCTCGGGCTATCCGGCGTGCAATTTCCGGGAAAGCCTGACCAAGAGAGAGAGCAAGCCCCTCGACGAGAAGTGCCCCAATTGCGGCTCGGCCCTAGTCCAAAAATTCGGCAAGTACGGACCCTTCGTGGCCTGTTCCGACTACCCGAAGTGCAAGTACATCAAGAAAGAGAGCGCCGAGACGGGGATCGACTGCCCCGTGCCGGCCTGCGGCGGCAAGGTCCTCCGGCGGAAGACGCGGCGGGGGAAGCTGTTCTACGGCTGCAGCAACTACCCCAAGTGCACCTTCGCGACATGGGACGAGCCGGTGAACAGGCCCTGCCCCGCCTGCGGCCAGAAATTCCTTCTCAAGAAAAACCTCATGCGGGGCGATCCCTATCTCCACTGCTGGAACGAAAAGTGCGCCTTCAAGGAGACCGTGGCTTCGGAGAAAATCTGGGAAAAGGCCAAGAACGACGAGGACGCTCCCGGACCCGATGAACAAGGAACTGTCTGAGTTTCTCGCCTACCTGCGGCACGAGCGGAACGCCTCCGCCCACACGATCGCCGGCTACGAACGGGACCTCCGCCAGCTTTCCGATTATCTCAAAGAGAGCGGCGTCCGCTGGAACAAGGCCGGGAACCTCGTCCTGCGCGGTTTCCTGGCTTCCCTTCACGAGAAGAAGCAGAAGAAATCGACCATCGGCCGGAAGCTGGCCGCCATGCGGTCCTTCTACGAGTTCGGCCTGCGAAAAAAATGGATCGCGGAGAACCCCGCCAGGATTCTGTCGACCCCCAAGCAGGATAAACGGGTCCCCTCGTTCCTCTCCGAGGAGGAAGCCGCCCGCCTTCTCAATCTGCCGATGACGAACAAGCCCATCGACCTCCGGGACCGGGCGATCCTGGAGCTTTTCTATGCGACAGGGATCCGGGTGAGCGAGCTCGTCGGCATCGACATCGAGGACATCCACTTTGACGAACGGCTCGTCCGCGTCCGGGGCAAGGGGAAAAAGGAACGGCTCATCCCCTTCGGACGGAAGGCGGCGGAGGCCCTCCAGGCCTACCTCCGCGCCCGGCCGTTCCTGCTCGAAGACAAGCTCGGGGGGACGGCCGTTTTCCTCAATTACCGGGGCGAGCGCCTGACGGCCCGGTCGGTCCAGCGGATGGTCAGGAGCTATATCCGGAAGACGGCCGTGAGCCGAAAGATCAGCCCCCATTCCCTGCGGCACTCCTTCGCCTCCCATCTTCTCGGCCGTGGCGCGGACCTGAGGGTCATCCAGGAGCTCCTCGGGCATGCGAGTCTGGCCACGACCCAAAAATACACCCACGTCGACCTGCGGCAGCTCCTCGAGGTCTATAAGAAAAGCCATCCACGGTCCTGACGGAAACGAAGCCCGCGGCGGGCGGAAAATCCCCCGGCCCGCGAAGCCAACGCGCGTTTCCTCCCCCCTCCCTATTCTGACAACGTTCGTTGATCTCGTCCGGCCCGCCGATGTTCTTAAATAATTAATTATCAGCAAGATAGACAAGGCTCGGCGTCTGGCATCGCGTTTGCAATGAAGGGCGGCGAAAGGAGGTCTTGTCATGACCACAAAAAAAAGCAAGGGACTGGCCCTGGGGCTGGCCGCGGCGCTCGTCATCCTGTCCCTGTCCGGAGCCTATGCCCAGACGAATGCGCCGAAGGCCAAGGTCAACATCAACACGGCGAATCAGGCCGAGCTCGAAAGCCTGCCGAGGATCGGTCCTAAAGTCGCCCAGAGGATCATCGATTACCGGGCCCAGAACGGGAACTTCAAGAAAATCGAGGACCTCATGAAGGTCAAGGGGATCGGCGAGAAGATCTTTGCCCAGATCAAGGACCTGATCACCGTCGGCCAGGAAAACCAGGTGAAGTGAGTCGAGGAGGGGTTCCCCCCTCCTCCCTCCGGGGTCAGGCCCCCGCTTCAGGGAGCCCCGGCCATGAGATAGGCCGCCAGGAACTTTCTGAGCTTGCGTAGGGCCCGGCCGCGGTGGCTGACCCCGTTCTTCTTTCCCGGCGCAAGCTCGGCGAAAGTCTTCCGGAGCGGCGGATAGAAGAAGAGGGGGTCATAGCCGAAGCCGCCCCGGCCCCGGGGTTCGAAGCCGATCCGGCCGCGGACCTCAGCCCGAATTTCCCGGATGACCCGGCCGTCCCTGGCCAGGACCATGGCGCAGACAAAACGGGCGCCGCGCTTCTCCGGGGGGACGTTCCGGAGCAGGCGCAGGACTTTGCGGATGTTTTTCTCGTCCGTTGGTTTGGGGGAAGAAAAGCGCGCCGACCGGACGCCCGGCGCCCCGCCCAGGGCGTCGATTTCAAGCCCCGAATCCTCGGCCAGGGTCAGGCCCTCCCATTCCCGGCTGTAAAAAAGGCTTTTGGCGCGGGCGTTTTCGAGGAACGATGCCCCTCTTTCCCGGTACGAAAGGCCGGGCAGGACTTCCCGGAGGCCTAGCGCCGACACCGGCAGGCCGTCGAGGCCCTTCAGGATCTCGCGGACCTTGCCCGGGTTGGTCGTTGCCAGAAGCAGGGCGGTCTCACTCAATCTTCAGCTCTTCGATATCGGCCAGCTCGAACAGGCCCTGGTTGAACTCCTGCTCCTTTTCTTCGGAGGCGGCGAAGAAAAAGGTCACGATGAAGGACTTGCCTTCCTCTTTCAGGGTCATCTTTTCCAGGCGGATCCCGTGGTGGAGGGCGAGCTTGCGGAGGCTCGACAGGATGTAGGGCCGTTGCTTGAACTTGACGTGATAGTGAAACTGGGCCCTGCGAAGGTAGGACTCCTCGACCTTCCTGAAGAGGACCAGCGTGGCTATGGTCAGGCCGGTGAAGATGAGCGCCGGCACGTAATACCCCGCCCCGATCACCAGGCCCAGGCCTGCTACGAGCCAGAGGGTGGAGGCCGTCGTGAGCCCGGCGATCGTGCCCCTGGCATGGAGGATCGTCCCGGCGCCGAGAAACCCGATGCCCGTGATCACCCCGGCCGCCATCCGGACCAGGCTGTCGGTCGTCCCGCCCTTGGCCTGGATCATCAGGACGGCCAGCGTCATCATCATGGCCGACCCGACGCAGACGAGGATATTCGTCCGGAAGCCCGCCGGCTTCTGGCTGGCCTCCCGTTCGAGACCGATCAGTCCTCCCAGAGCGATGGCCAGGACCAGTTTCAGGATGACTTCGATGATGTCCATGGGGTCTCCCTTCGGGATGGCTCGCCGCCGCCGGTCGCCTTGTCCATTTCAGTTCCCTTATTTAGCACCGGTGCGGGAGGTTGTCAATTCCGCGGCCCGCAGAGACCGCTGGAGAATTACCCCGTATCGTGCTAAAATCTTTCGTCCGGCGTTCCGCCGGAACATCACGAGGCCCCGGTCCCCGACGCCGGGCGGCCTGGATGAAGGAGAGTCACAAATGTCCACGTTCATTAAAAAAGTCCACGCCCGGGAAATTCTGGATTCGCGCGGCAACCCGACGGTCGAAGTCGAGGTGACGCTCGACGACGCCTCGTGGGGCCGCGCGGCCGTTCCTTCCGGCGCCTCGACGGGCGTCTACGAAGCGCTGGAACTCAGGGACGGCGACCAGGGCCGCTACCAGGGCAAGGGCGTCCTCAAGGCGGTTGAGCATGTCAATATCGACCTCGCGGAGTCCGTCCGCGACCTGGACGCCCTCAACCAGGCAGGCGTGGACCGGGCCATGCTGACCATGGACGGCACGGAGAACAAGTCCAAGCTGGGCGCCAACGCCATCCTCGGGGTGAGCCTGGCCGTGGCCCGGGCCGCGGCCATGTCGGTGCGTCTTCCCCTTTACCGTTACCTGGGCGGCGTTTCGGCCGCGATACTCCCCGTGCCCATGTTCAATATCCTCAACGGAGGAGTCCATGCCAACTGGCAGAGCACCGACCTCCAGGAATTCATGATCGCTCCTGTCGGCGCCCCCAACTTTCGCGAAGCGCTGCGCTGGGGGGCCGAGACCTACCACTCTTTGAAGAGCGTCCTGAAGAGCGGCGGATATTCCACGGGCGTGGGGGATGAAGGGGGCTTCGCGCCCGCCTTCAAGAAAAACTCCGACGCGGTCGAGACCATCCTGAAAGCGATCGAGAAAGCGGGATACAAGCCCGGCGAGCATATCGTCCTCGCCGTTGACGGAGCCGTGAGCAGCATTTATGAGGATGGTTTTTACCATCTGAGGACCGAGAACAAGAAAGTGAAAGCCGACGGAATGGTCAGGATGTACGAGGAGTGGATCCGCAAGTACCCGATTCTCGTCCTGGAAGACGGCCTGGCCGAAGACGACTGGGAAGGCTGGAAACTCCTGAACAAGACGCTCGGCGATAAGATCGAGCTGGTCGGCGATGACCTCTTTGTCACCAACGTCAAGCGCATCGCCAGGGGAATTGATGAGAATGCCGCCAACGCCGTCCTGATCAAACTGAACCAGATTGGAACCCTGACGGAAACCGTCTCCGCGATCGAAATGGCCCGCAAGGCCGGATGGGGAGCCATGATCTCCCATCGGAGCGGCGAGACGGTGGACAGCTTCATCGCAGACCTCACCGTGGCCATGGGCACCGGACACCTCAAGACCGGAGCACCCTGCCGCGGCGAGAGGGTTGAGAAATACAACCAGCTCATGCGGATCGAAGAAGAACTGGGCTCCAACGCCGTTTACGCGGGGCGCCGGGCGTTCGTCCGCTGAGCCGCCATCGCCTTCGCCATCACGTACGCCGAATACTCAAAACACTTTGTCGATAAGAAAAAGGTCCTCAAAAGGGCCTTGAGTATGGCATTGGCAGCCTTTGTTTTCTTTTTGATCATTCCGCCGCTCCTGATCTGGTTGTTCATGCTTCTTTGACCGGGTTCTCATCCGTGTCTCCGGCATCGCTATAAAACCCCTTGACACGGAACTTTATCTCATGCTATATGACTTAGTCTATTGACATAGTCGACTAAAGAGGCGGACCCATGAGGCTTTCGACCAAGGGCGAATACGCCAGCCGGGCCATGCTCGAGCTCTCCCTCCGGTATGATCAAGGCCCTCTCCACATCCGGGAGATTTCCGAGGCCCAGAACATCCCCCTCCGCTTTCTGGAACAGATCCTTCTTCTCCTCAAGCGGGCCGGGTATCTCAAGAGCAGGAAGGGCCAGAAAGGCGGCTATGCCTTGGCCAAGCCGCCTTCGGCTATTTCGGTGGCCGAAGTCATCCGCGTCATGGACGGGCCCCTGGCCCCGATCGATTGTGTCAGCGTCATGGCTCACGAGACCTGTCCCATGGAGGAGACGTGCGGACTCCGATGGTTATGGAAGGACGTCAGGGATTCCGTGGCGGGAATCCTGGAGAAGACGACGTTCGCCGACCTGGTGAAGAAGAGTTGCGCAGTCCGCAAAGCCACTAAACCGACTGAAAATAAATGAGATAGAACCGACGCGGAAAACTTTCGAACCGAGGAGATCACGATGACCGGAAGGATGACGCAAACGACAATCAAGCGGGTCGTCGCGGCTTTTCTCTCCGCCATGCTCTTCGGCGGGCTCGCCCTGGCCGAAGAACCCAAGGACTCCCCGCTCGTGACCGCCGCCAAGTCCTTGACGCTCAGCGGTTATGCTCAGCTCCTGGCCGTTGATTGGGACAAGGGGGTGGACAGCTTCTCCGTCCGGCGGGCGCGTCTCTCCCTCGCTGGGGAAATCGTGAAAAACCTCAGGTTCAAGGTCTCCGCCGACCTGACGAAGTCGCCCGCTCTCCTCGACGCGATCATCGAGTTCGAGCCGTCCAAAATGGTCGGCCTGAGGGTCGGCCAGTTCCTCGTCCCCTTCAGCCTCGAGAGCGTCACACCGACCGGGGACATCGACATGGTCAACCGGTCTTCCGTCGTGGACTCGCTTGCCCCGGCCCGGGATATCGCATCATCGGGGAGGGACGTCGGCGCCGCCCTTTACGGGAGTTATTCGATCGTGGATTATGCCCTGGGCCTTTTCAACGGGAGCGGTCTCAACAAAGCCGATACGAACAGCCACAAAGACCTTAGCGGCCGGATCGTCTTCCATCCCCTCAAGTTCCTCTCGCTCGGCGCCTCCCTCTACCGGGGAAAGCAGGACTCTTCCCCCGGCGCCCCGCTCGTCCGGCGGAACAAGGAGGGCCTGGAGGCGGCCCTCGTCCTCAAAGCATTCTCTCTCAAAAGCGAATACATTCACGCCCAAGACGGCCTAGTTTCTAAAGCCGGCTGGTATGTCCAGGCCGGCTTTTTTGCCCTTCCCGCGAAGCTCCAGCCGCTCGTCAGGTACGAATTTCTCGATCTCGACCGGGCCGTTTCCGGCGACGGAACGAATATCATTTCCGTGGGCATCAACTGGTTCATCGTGGGCCGGACCAAGCTCCAGTTGAACTATGAAATCCACAGGCTTCAGGCGGGCGGAAGGGAAAAGTCCGGCCTCTTGGCCCAATTCCAGGCCGCCTTTTAACGGGCGGACGAGAGGAGATCTCGATGAGAAAAACCGCGCTGATCCTGGCCTTTCTTCTCGTCCCGGCCGCCTCCAGGCCTTCGGCTTCGGTTCCGGGTCCTGACCGGAGCGCCGCGGCGGAATTGCGCGGCAGCCTTTCCCTCTCGGGCGCCTGGGCCATCTATCCCATGGCCCTCAAGTGGGCCGAGGAGTTCCAGAAGCTCCATCCCGGCGTCCGCATCGATGTCCAGGCCGGCGGGGCGGGCAAGGGTATTGCCGACGTCCTTGCGGGGTCGGTGGACATCGGCATGGTATCCCGGGAGATCAATCCCGCCGAGACCGCCAAGGGGGCACTGGCCGTGGCCGTCGCCAAGGACGCCGTCGTTCCGACGCTGAGCCGCAGGAACCCGTTCCTGGCCGATATCCTCCGGCGCGGCCTTAAAAAAGAGGAGTTCGCCGCGATCTGGATCACGAAGGCCGCCGCCTCCTGGGAAGGACTTTTGGGCCGGGCGGGGAAGACGCCGATTCACGTCTACACGCGCTCCGACGCCTGCGGCGCGGCGGAAACCTGGGCCGCCTACCTCGGCCACAGGCAGGAAGACCTGAACGGCATCGGCGTTTACGGCGATCCCGGCGTCGCCGAGGCCGTCAAACGCGATCCTCTCGGGATCGGCTTCAACAACGTTAATTTTGCCTATGACGCCAAGACAAAGAAGCCGGTCGAGGGGCTCGAGATATGCCCCATCGACCTCAACGGGAACGGCACGCTCGACCCCGGAGAGCGGATTTACGTTACGCGCGATGACGTCATCGCGGCCATTGCCGGAAAGGTCTATCCGTCTCCCCCGGCCCGGGATCTCTATTTCGTGCTGAGGGGGAAGCCGAGGAGCGCGCTCCTCGTCGAGTTCATGACCTGGATCCTGAGCGAGGGGCAGAAATACGTGCCGGACATGGGATACCTCATACTCGGCCGGGAGAAGACAACCCGGGGCCTGGCCGCGATCGGAGCGAAGAGCCCGGAAAAATGAAACGACTCCTCAAGGACGCGCTGGCCCGCCGCGGAATGTCCGCACTGTCCCTTCTTCCCGGCCTTCTCGTCCTTCTCGTCGTCCTCGGCCTGTTCCTTAAGTCGAAGGCGATCCTCGTCGTCCAGCCCCTGTCCCGGCTCCTCTTTGGCTCATCCTGGCATCCGCTCAGGGGGGAGTTCGGCCTCTTCCCGTTCATCTCGGGCACGGTCTGGGTCACCGTGACGGCCCTTGTCCTGGCCGTCCCTGTTTCGATCCTGACAGCCATCTATCTCTCGGAATTCGCGCCCCGCGTCATCCGGGAGTCCGCCCGGCCCATGATCGACCTCCTGGCCGGGCTGCCGTCCGTTATCTTCGGCGTCTGGGGCGTCATCCTCATCGTCCCCTTCGTGGGGCGTGTCCTCGCTCCGCTCTTCGGCGCCTCCTCGAGCGGGTACACGGTCCTCGCCGGCGGGATCGTGCTGGCCATCATGATCTTCCCGACCATCATCCACATCTCGCTCGAGGTGTTCGCGTCCATCCCGTTCTCCCTTCGCGAAGCCTCGTTCTCGCTGGGCGCGACCCGGTGGGAGACCGCGCGTCACGTCGTCCTGCGCAAAGGGAGCCAGGGCATCCTGGCGGCCTCGGTCCTCGGCTTCTCCCGGGCTTTCGGGGAGACCATGGCCGTCCTGATGGTGGCCGGGAACGTGCCCATCGTCCCCAAATCGCTCTTCGACCCCGGCTACCCGCTGCCCGCCCTGATCGCCAACAACTATGGCGAGATGATGTCCATCCCCCGCTACGATTCCGCCCTGATGCTGGCCGCGCTGGTCCTCCTGGCGATCGTCCTCTTCTTCAACATACTGGCCAGCCGCATCCTGGTCCGGGCCGGGAGGAGGTCGCGGTGACGATGAACAGCCTCAACGGGACCTTGAGAAAACGGAAACGTGTCGAACGCTTCTTCAAGGTCCTGATGGTCGTTTCCACGGCCCTGGTCATCGGCAGTCTTCTCTTCATCGTCGGGACGATCGTCTGGAAGGGCCTCCCCGCCCTGAGCCTGTCCATGATCACGCAAACGCCCAAGGGGGGGTTTTACCTCGGCCGGGAAGGCGGCATCCTGAATGCCATCGCCGGATCGCTC
>Ga0209048_10007215_pt1 | contig 10297 bp, 10 predicted proteins | sample FrelakmetCRP12CR_FD_187146 | JGI IMG/M metagenome (GOLD analysis project Ga0209048, IMG submission 187146) | Freshwater lake sediment microbial communities from the University of Notre Dame, USA, for methane emissions studies - CRP12 CR (SPAdes)... | ecosystem: Environmental > Aquatic >... | reverse complement strand
TGGGCTTCCCCTTTTCAGTTTCAGATTGATGGTCGCAACTCAATCTTGGTGCTTCGACACCGTCACTGGAAGGTGGGAAGTCCCTTCGTATTCGCGGTAGGCGCACTGCGAAGGCCGTGGGCGCGTAGCGTTAGATGCTTCCTTGGTGCTCGAGTTGGAGAACGATGGACAGGCTGTTCGCAGCATCCATCGACCATCCAACCAGGAGCATTGCCATGACACCGCTACGCCAGCGGATGCTCGAAGACATGAGCATTCGCAATCTCGCCGAGAACACGCAGCAGTCCTACGTGCAGCAGGTCTCTTCGTTCGCCCGGTACTTTGACCGTTCGCCTGACCTGATGGGCCCTGAGAAGGTCCGTGAGTACCAGGTGCATCTCCTCGAAGACTGCAAGCTGGCACCGAGCAGCGTCAGCATCGCCGTTTCGGCCTTGCGCTTCTTGTACAAGGTGACGCTCAAGCAGCCCTGGGCGCCAGACGAGATTCCGATGCCCAAGAAGCCGTTCAAGCTGCCGGTGATTCTCAGCCCCGAGGAAGTCATGCGCTTGCTCGAGTCGGTCCACAGCATGAAGCATCGGGCCATCCTGATGGCGGCATACGCAGCTGGATTACGGGTGTCCGAGGCCACGCATCTGAAGGTCACGGACATTGATAGCCAGCGGATGATGCTTCGAGTCGATCAAGGTAAGGGCGCCAAGGATCGCTACGTGATGCTCTCGCCGAGGCTGCTGGAGGAGTTGAGGTCGTACTGGCGTGCAGCGCGCCCGAAGACCTGGCTGTTTCCAGGTGATATCGCAGGCAGTCCGATCTCGCGCGATGCCGTAGGCCAGGCATGCCAGCGGGCGCACCGGTGCTCCGGCATCCAAAAGCCGATCACGCCGCATTCGCTCAGGCACGCCTTCGCAACACACCTGCTCGAGCGCGGCGTCGATGTGCGCCGAATCCAGTTGCTGATGGGTCACCGCAGCCTGAGCACGACCACGCGTTACCTGAAGGTCGCCACCAGCACCATCTGCGCGACAACCAGCCCGTTGGATCTGCTTCCCAATATCGGCCCACCACAGCCGAGCGCACCCGAGCCCGCTCACTTCTGAGGAGCCTCGTTGCGCCCCACGGGGCTAGAGGTGGCGGACATCTTCCGCCAGATCGGCCCTGCCTATCGCCAGGAGCATGCTGACTCGCTCAGCCGTGGGCAGCGCCGTGTCATGACCGACATCGAGCGCTGTCGCACGGCCGCGCTCGGCGGCCACGTCGAGCAGTGCGACGCCTGCGGCCATCAGCGCATCGCGTTCAACAGCTGCAGGGACAGACACTGTCCGAAGTGCCAGTCGCTCGTGCGCGCGCAGTGGCTGCAGGAGCGGCAGGCCGAGCTCTTGCCGGTCGAATACTTCCACGTCGTCTTCACCGTGCCGCAGGAGATCGCCGCGATCGCCTACCAGAACAAGACCGTCGTCTACGACGTCCTGTTCCGCGCCACCGCCGAGACCCTGCGCACGATCGCCGCCGACCCCAAGCATCTGGGCGCCGACATCGGCTTCATCGCCGTGCTGCACACCTGGGGCCAGACCCTGATGCATCACCCCCATCTGCACTGCGTCGTGCCCGGCGGCGGCGTGTCGCCCGATGGCAAGCGCTGGATCGCCTGTCGGCCCGGCTTCTTCCTACCCGTGCGGGTGCTGTCCGCTCTGTTCCGGCGCCTGTTCCTCACGCAGCTGCGGCAGGCGTTCGGCGACAAGGAACTGCAGTTCTTCAACGCGCTCGCTCCGCTACAAGAGCCAGCGGCGTTCGCCAAGTACCTCGCGCCCGTGGCCGACGCCGACTGGATCGTCTATGCCAAGAAGCCCCTCGGTGGCCCGGAGCAGGTCCTCGAGTACCTCGGTCGCTACACGCATCGCGTGGCGATCTCCAACAACCGTCTGCTTGAGTTCGCCGACGGTCAGGTCTCCTTCAAGTGGAAGGACTACCGCCAGGAGTCCAAGCCCAAGGTGATGCGGCTGGACGCCGAGGAGTTCACGCGCCGCTTCCTGCTGCATGTCCTGCCGCCGGGCTTGCAGCGCATACGCCACTACGGGCTGCTGGCGAACTGCCACCGTGAGGTCAAACTGGAGCATTGCCGCCAACTGCTCCAGACGCCCCCGCCACCGCCGCCACAAGAGCCCCTCGACTACCTGGACCGGTACCAGCGCCTGACTGGCTTGTCGCTGCGCGACTGCCCGCGGTGCGGGCAAGGTCAGATGGTGCGCATCGATTCCTTCCTGCCCGGCACGCTGCCGCGCGGCCCGCCGTGCGTTGCCTCATGAATACCCGCCAACGACACCCGCACACGTGCTTCGCGATCACCACCGCGAACCGATGGTGGGCAATTGCCCTTTGGTCGCACCGACGTCTTCGCAGACCCGGTCTCAGGCGATCTCGAGCCCGCCGCCACCTGTCCAGCGCGCGCTCGCGGCCCCCGGTGAGACCGGCGGCCCTGCCGGCAACTCGCCTGCGCGCCTGCGGTGCGCCACTTCCTGTGCCTCAATACGGCACCGGCGGCATTCAATCCCCATAGCACGCCACCGCCGGTGCGACGGTTTAGCACAACGGGATCTTTTGCCTACCGGTCGCGGGACGGCATCGTCTCGTTGGCCGACGCCGGCTCGCCGCGCCCGCCAGCCAAAAGACTCTCTGCACTATGCAAAGCTCTCCATAGCGCTGCACAGCAGCCGCCCAGATGGTCGAGCCGAGAGGGCGTGGGGCGAGGCCGACGATCTCGGCTTTGCGGCCAGCATTTCAATCGGCTGACCGGCAGTTGTGGGTCAGCAGTTCCAGTACGGCTGATCGAACTGCGGTCGTACGGCCTGCATCGGATGTTGGCCAGCGTCGCAAGACCGTGGGCGACTGCGTTGGACAATGGGCTCCTTCGAACGGCTGTCGAGGCATGACGGCTGCACATTGGACGGTCACTGGCGCAGCGATTCACTCGCCGCCTGGACGACCGAAAGTGTCCGGGCTGCGACGGTCTGAACGTCAGCTGGGTGAGGGTGAAGCGAATCCAGGCAGCGCCAATGCGTTCGGGAACTTCGGGGCGCCACATGACCGTTCAGCCGCTCTCGCCAAACGCCAGCATGTGCCCCAGCCGCGGGTCGCCCTGGCCGCCCAGCACCATGGAATAGGCCGCCGCGACGGCCTCGGCGCCGCGGTGAGATTGCACCACCAGCCAGGGTGCAGCCGAGTCGTTGACCTGTGCGCTAAAGCCGTGCCAGGCCACCACCAGGCGCTGGCTGAACTCGGCAGCACCCCAGTCGGCGTTGCGCTTCTTCACCTGCGCCGGCGCGAAGAACAGCGTGGCCTTGGGGCCGGGCAGATCCCGTGCGCCGCCCAGGCTTTCCACATGCGTGCCGCCAATTGAGCAACTGTAGGCCAGCCCGGCGAACCGGATGTGGATGGCCTTTCGCAAGGTGCCGTTGCCGGCGAAGTCGACGTACACGCAGGATGTGCAGGCCGGCAGCGTGTCGAGCTGGTCATAGGTCAGCACGCGGCTGTAGACGCCCAGGCTTCGGCAAAAGGCGACGTTGGCCGCCGAGGTCAGGCCCACCACCTCCACCTCGGGCCGTTTCGCCAGTTGTGCGGCGGTGGCATAGGCGGTCTTGCTGCTTGCCGACGACAGCAGCATCACGCCACGCCGTCCTGCCCGAGTGGTGCCGAAGAAGCCGTTGTCGGCCAGGAAGTCGTCGATCAGCCAGGCCGTGAGGAACAGCGGCCGCAGCAGCGCCTGCAGGTCCTCGCTGTCAGCGGTGTAGAACGGGTCGGCGCTGCAGCGCTGGTACTGGTTGTAGACCGCATGCAGTGTGGCGCGGTGCGGCGCGCCATCCGCGAAGCTGGTCGGAGACAGCCTGGTGGGCTGCAGCACTGCGTGGCTGGCCATCGGCCAGTACCCATACAGCCGTTCGCCCACCGCCACGCCAGGCTGCAGCGACTGCACGACCTCGCCGAAACCCCACACCGGAATGCAGCCCCAGGCCGTGCCATCAGCATCGGCCGGCACCGGGAAGAACTGCCAGTAGTTCATCGCGTCGCCGAAGGCAGCGTAGGTGATGTTGTTCGAGGACAGCGCGAAGTTGTCGATCCGCACCCGCACCTGGCCATCGGCCAGTGCAACATCGGAGTCCGTCCGCAAGCGGGTGATCGGCAGTTGGTTCTTGCGGACCTGCAGGGTCGTCGTGCTCATAGGGCCACACTATGCCATTGCGATCGTCGCTGCAATCGGGGTCGGCCTCGGGTCAGCGGGCGCGTGGGCCGCTTCAACGCTGATCTGTGAACATGGTCAGTCCGCACGCCCGGCTGATGTTCCGTACGAGGTCTCTCGACACCAAGCGGCTCAAGCTGAAGACACCCTGGCGCGACGGCGCCACGCACCTGGTGATTTCGCCGCTGGAGTTCAAGCGGTTGCGCGTTGAACTACCGCTTTGTGGCTATCAGATTTATTGGTGCTACGTCAGCAATGGGTCGAATGGGTAAAGTCAACGCGCCCTTTGCGACACACATCGCGGCCTCACTCGTAGATCTGGCCAGTTTGGCCGCTACGAAACGGTCGTTCGATGTCGCGAGGCCCCTTGCGATCGTGGTCGGTGCGATCGCGAACGCCCTGTCTGGAGAAGCTGGACGCGCGTCTCGGCCGAGATGATCGCGAAGAGGTTGCCCGAAAGGGAACTTTCAATGTTCCCGTTCGGCCAGCAGCAGACAGTCGGGACTGTCGCCCGAAAGCAGCTGTCCAGACAACAAGTCACCAACGTATTGCCAGCGATCAATCGCCTTACCATAATGTCATTCGTAAGGACAAGAGGAGGTTCCAATGTCAAGCGACGTCACGCTTACTAGCAAGGGTCAAACAACGATTCCCAAGGAAATTCGGCATAGCCTTTCCATGAAGGCCGGGGACCGGATGACGTTCACACTGATGCCAGATGCCACAGTAGTCATGCGGGTGAAGACCAAGAGTGTTACTGAACTGGCGGGTGTGTTACACAAGAAGGGGCGCAAGCCCGTTCCGGTTGAGCAGTTGTCGCGGTGATGCTGGGCTTCGATACCAATGTTCTCGTTCGCTTTTTGGTTCGAAATGACGAAGTTCAGTTTGAGAAGGCACGAAAGCTGATCAAGCGTGAAGTCGCGGCAGGGCGCCTCGTCTTCGTAAGCCAGTTGGTTCTCCTGGAAACTGAATGGGTGCTGCGTAGCCGATACAGCTTGCCGAAGAATCTGATCATTGAAGCCATCTCGGGCTTGCTCTGTGCAACCGATGTTCGATTTGAGGATGAACCGGCCATCGAGGAGGCTTTTTTCATCTGGAAGGATACGACTGCCGATTTCGCTGATTGTCTGATCGGTGCCCGAAACCGACGGCTTGGATGTAGAGCGACGGCAACCTTCGATGCGAAGGCTTCCGAATTGCCGGGGTTTATAGCCGCCTAATGATGATCGGCGAAGCGTGGTCACATCGCGTTTGCTGGAAGCGTTCCTGGCCTGCCCCGTAAAGTGTCATCTGCTGTCAGAGGGGGAGATCCCCCCCGCGCCGAGCCCAAGGTTGCCCAAATCGGCCAGCGCAAGCAAGTCGCTAGGGGACTAGCTGCGCCCCTTCCACCCTCACGCGCGGCGTAGACAGCACTGCGCCAGTGCGGACGCCATCGACAGTGAGGCGCCGGTTCTGCCATTGCCGAAACAAGCTTGCCTGGTCGCGGTTGGAGGCCTCTAGCAGCCACACCACGCCGCTGTCATCAGTGAGGGCCCACCAGGCGTCTATCTCCGATCCCTTGAGGGTCAGGAGGCCGACGATGTGCACGACATCCGTGCCAGGCGAAGAGGCGGAAGTCTGCGTTGGTTGAACAGCGGCTGGTGCTGCAGCGAGGTTGCCTGCGCAGCCGGCGCCCAAACTGATCACGACGAGTGACACGACATGCAATGCAAAATGATCAGAGGGCGCTCTCATTTCACAACGACGATCAGTGTCGTGTTCGCGGGCACGATCACGCCATTGCGGATATAGGTTGTCTTGCCCGCTGGAACGGTGTCAACCTGATAGGTGTGGGTGGTTGCGGTATAGCCCGACACGAGCGCGGCAGCAGTCGTCGGTCGCAAGAATGCGGAGGCCGACACGTCAATGGGAAGGAGCGAATAGCCGCTATCCGTCTTTGCTCGATAACCGTAGAAAGCAGGCATTCCGGTCGGAGGTAGGGCGGCGAAGATCGTAGCGCCGAAGTGGGCAAACTCGTCAGCGAACCCCAATCCTCCGTTGTTCTTGATCAACGTGTCCAGGCACATATAGCTGGTAATGCCGGTGATGCAGCCGGACAAGAGCTGGCGGTATATTGAAAGACCATATTGGCGATTGACATAGGCGCCGAACGAACCGGCGATGGCGTAACTGGGGCTCGACGAGAGCCAATTGATGTAGCTGACGGCGCCACCGGTTTGCAGATAGTCTGGCACCCGCTCCTCGGCCATGGCGTCGTACCCGCTTCCGTCTGCATTCTTTACGACGGTTGGCGAGACAATGTCCTCGCTCATCATTGCCGTGGTCTCCTCCAGCCAGGTGTCGTGTGAAACATGACGCACGACCGTGCGCTGGTAGAAGTTGATCATGTGGGTTGCTTCGTGAATCAAACTCGAGAGGGAGTAATTCAAGTTCGATTGCACTTGATCGGCGTTGATGAAGAACACGAGTGCCTCGTTGGAACCGGGCAGCGATGCCGCTTTGAAACTGTTCGCGGTCGAGAAATAGCCAGCCCAGTCAGTCGAAGCCGGTGCGTTGACGATGACGATGTTGATGTCTTGCAGTGGTGAGTCCTGAATCAGGTAGCTATAGCTGGCCGCGCTCGAACCCCAAACGTCGCCTAGCAGAGCAACGAGTTGGGAGAAGCCACCGTTGCCGCCGCAAACGGTGTTGGCGAAGGAAGTGATGTTCGATAGCGTCACTTTGCCGGATGCCTGTGCGTTCGGGTCGACCCATATGACCGCATTGCGGCCGTTGGCGACAGGGCATACGGCCTGCACCGTCGTCGCGTAGGGCGTTTGGGTCCCGCCGTACAAGTCATTCCACATGCGCGCCGTGTAGAGAGCCGGCGCCGACATTGTTTGTAGTGGAGCAAGCCCGGCGTCAGCCAGCGCCATCGCAGAGCTTCTAATGGGGCCTAGCGCAAGTAGCGAACGCGCCACCTTGACGTTGTCAGCGAGCACGCGCGAGTGAGCCGCATCGTGCCGTTCGCGCAAATTTGCTCCGGACGACACTGCAGGGGCCTTAGCTTGTAAGGCTACCGGGGCTGCAAGTGGCATGGCCAATATGCCTGGGTTGGGGACGCTAGAAGCGACAGCATTGCTCCCGTTGGAGAACAGTAGCGTGACCGTCTTGCCTTGCGAAACGCCTCCGATACTCACATTGATGGTCGTGCCGACCGTCGTCGAATTGCTGTAGCGCCATATGCCAGTGCCGCTGCCGCTGTAAGTGTTAGAGCCACTTGCTGCGCAATTCAGACCTGCGCAGTCGGGGACGAAGGTATTGGCCGCGGTCGATAGGACACCCTGCGAGATAGTGCCGCTGGACGTGCCGCCAGCACTGTTCATGACAGTGAGCGTGACGGTGTAGGTGCTGGCACTGGTATAGGTGTGCGTAACGCTGCTGCCGCTGGCACCGGCGCCGTCACCGAAGTTCCATGAATACGTCAGCGGGAGGTTGCTCGGGTCGGTGGCAGCCCCGTCGAAACGGATGCTTTGACCGGTGTACGCCGAGGTTATCGAGGACGTCAGAGTGGGCGGATTCGGATTTGGGTAGGCGACGTTCAGAGTGATGCTGCTACTGGCCGATAGGCCGCTGGTATTGGTGGCCGTTGCACGTACGGTATAGCTGCCTGCCGCAGCGAAGCTGTGCGCGACGCTGGCACCGCTTGCCGTTGGCGAGCCGTCACCGAAATTCCATAGGAATGTCAGCGACTGCCCGTTGGGATCGATGCTGGTGGCCGTCAGACCGACGCTGGTGCCTGCCACCGGTGCGGCGGGAATGACAGAGATTCCGGGCGGGGCCGGCGGCAGCGGGTTGATTACAGTCACGGTCACCGCTGACGGGGAACTGTCTACCTTGCCGTCGTTGACAACCAGAGTCGCCACATAGGTGCCGGCGATGTCGGCGCGAAACGTCGGCGTCGGCGAGGTCGCGCTCGACAACGCCGCGGCACTGCCTGCCGGCTTGCTGGTCAATGTCCAGGCGTAGGTTAGGGAGTCACCATTGGCATCGCTGGCGCTGCCGTTGAGCGTCACCTGCGTTCCGGCAACAACATTCTGAAGTGCACCAGCATTGGCCACCGGGGCGATGTTTGCCGCCCCTGAATCCCCGCCGCCGCCACCACCCCCGCCGCAGGCAACCAGTATCCAGACAAGTACTGCGGTGATCGTGACTCTTGCGAGCGCCTGAGTTAGCGAAACTTGGCTTCTCATTTGACCTGTCTCCTAGGCAGCGACTGCTACGCCATTGCAGCGACGGGCCACAAACTCCAACACACCCAACGTCCCGTTGCAGGATGCTGTTCGCACAGAGCAAACCGACATTGCGCCAACGCAATGCGAGCGCAGCACGCCCCCTTCGAACCGGGGGTGGGCAAACCCTCGGAATCCGATCGGCGGCACCTGAAGGGGTGGCACCCTCTGGGTTGCTCCCATCAAGGGCCACCAGGCACATACCCCTGAGACACGGGATTGCCCCCGGGGACACGGGGTTGACCTCTCTGCCGCCGCTCGGAACCATTCGGTCATGGAATCGCCCAACGACCGGACCGAAGTGCCGCAGGGCAACTGACCTTGAGCAGTGGCTGCAAGCTTGCCTCGAACTCAAGCAAGAGATGGAACGCCTGAAGGCGTTATCCGTGTAGCCTGAAAGCGAGACTGATGCACTTCACCCGGAATCCATAGGAGGGACATCGTGGAGTTCCAAACCGTCGTTCTTGCCTCTGTCGGGATCGCAGCACTAGCCCTCATGACGCGACGATGGTTCTGGATCTTGCTGTTCCTCCTCGGTGCCGTCACATCTTTCTTTGCCATGGTCGCCAGCGTCATCCAATTTCAGATTCTTGGCGCAATTGGATTCTTTGTGCTGATGAGCATTGCCGGGATGATCGCCGACTCGATGGCCGAGAGATGAACCTGGGGAGTGTCCGAAGCTCGGACCCGACGAGCAGGACAAACGCAGCGTGGTGTCGATCGAGTTCGGGGATGTCGATCGGTGGCTGTTCGGGACAGTCGAGCAGGCGGCAGGGCTGGTGAGCGTGCCGCCGGTCGAATTGCTTGATGCCGGGCCGGTTGGGTGACCCGAGCGCATCCAGCTACCTCGAGCGAGCGATTGCGATCAGGATCGCGTCCACGTTCTGCTTCAAGTCGTCGATGTCGTCGTGAATCGAATCGAGGCTATCTTTCAGAATGTCTGGCTATTTCACATATTGTATTTCGCCCATTTCACACAGTCCTTCTCGCGGCTGTTAATCACGGTTTGCTCGCTCCCATCATGTTGCCCAGCCGCTCAGGTGATGCACGTCAATCCGGACTGGTCACCAAAACCCAACATGAACCATGGCTTTGAGGAATGAGTCGGGCCATAGACCTATGTGGACTGCCAATCCCACGATGACCCGTTTCCTATCTGTCACGCAGCGTGCGATCACGGTACTTGTGAGTGCACTGGTGTTTGCTTCAGCGGCGCAGGCTGCTGAGTCCAGGGGAGAACTGCTTTACTCGACGCACTGCATCGCCTGCCACACGTCGCAGGGGCATTGGCGCGACGGCAAGCTGGCCACGAACTGGAGCAGCCTCCGGGCTGAAGTGCGACGCTGGCAAGCTGCCGCCATGCTGCAATGGTCGGAGGAGGACGTTCTTGACGTGACTCGTTATCTGAATGACACGTTCTATCGGTTCCCGCAGACATCCGGCCCGCTGAGTTTCGAACTGCGCCGTTGATCGAGGCCCGGAGGCGCTTTGACGTCATACGCATCGAGCACCCATGTACGAGCCCAAGACACATCCCCCCATCCCTCGTGAACAATTCGCAAGGCGACTCCTGCTCCATGGGGCAGCCGCATTGGCCGTGCTGGTCTTTTCACTCGCCTTGGGAATGACGGGGTACGAGTACTTCGAGGACCTGCCGTGGCGCGATGCGTTCCTGAATGCCGCAATGCTCATGGGTGGCATGGGTCCAGTCGACGCCCCTCGCAGCGATGGTGGCAAGCTATTTGCTGGGCTCTTTGCGCTCTACGCAGGCCTGGTGTTCCTGGTGGCTGCGGGCCTC
>Ga0209048_10007214_pt1 | contig 10299 bp, 8 predicted proteins | sample FrelakmetCRP12CR_FD_187146 | JGI IMG/M metagenome (GOLD analysis project Ga0209048, IMG submission 187146) | Freshwater lake sediment microbial communities from the University of Notre Dame, USA, for methane emissions studies - CRP12 CR (SPAdes)... | ecosystem: Environmental > Aquatic >... | reverse complement strand
AGCAGGCCCTCCCCAAGCGGAAGCCCACCACGCATCGCGACGAAGCCCGTCGCGATGCCGGCCCCGCTCACGCTAAATTTAATCAAGATCGGAACCATTTTTTAATTGCGATGTTGACTGCGCGGGAAATGCACGCGCAGCGGCGGCAGGAAGGCATTCGGATCATAAGATTGCAACAAAGGGGGACAAGTGATGCCTGTGCACGGAGGTTCAATGCAGGAAGCGCAACCGGCGAAGTCTGCGATCACGGTGGGAAACATACCCGCAGAACTAGCGGAACTTGCAACGCGAGGAGCGCCACGGGGCTCCAAGTTGAAAATGTCGATAGAGAAGAAGGTAGAAAATATTTGGCTTGAGTCTAAGGAGCTTGGCTGGAGCTACAACGATTTTGTCTCTTATCTCCTTGAGGTTTTGGTCGTTCTCAATCACAGGACATTCCTGCCAAAGCCGAATTCAAACGAAAACAGCTCAGCGAAGGCAAATGGAAGCCTGACCCAAAAATAGGGAACAACGCGCGAGGACCGTAGTTCATCCCGCGGGACGGAAGACCTGTCTATCTTGCCTCGACACGCAGCCGCTGAAGCAAGTCCTTGATCGGATGATGCGCCCAGGCTTTCGTCACGAAATCCCGATGCTCGGTTTCCGGAGATGTGGCGATGAAAGTCACGCTTCCACCGCGAAGAGGGCCCTTCAATTTCGTGCCGACGTTAACGTCGTGGCCCTTCAGCATACTCGCAAGCTCAGTATTTCTCGCCCTCGTCGAGTTCGCGTAGGCGCTGAGAAAGAACGCTTTGTCGCGCGACGAGATCCAGTTCGCGAAGGTATCCATGTCGCCATAGAGCGCGTCGAGGAGAACGATGCCGCGGACACGGGACCCCGCTCCGCCATGCCGGATGCAGGAGGCCGCTGTCATGTAGCCGCCGCTGTAGGCCACGATCACGATGGGCATTTTATCGAAATAGGACCTGGAGCGGGGATCTCCGTGCGCGTTCGCGAGTTCGACGCTCGCTTCGTCCAGGAAACGCTGGAAGCCACCGGGCTGCCATAGTTTGCCCGCGCTTGAGTCCGCTGCGTTCGATGCCAGTTGAGGCGCGACAAGAACGGCATTCACCCCGGCCTCGGACACCTGCTCCGGAACGCGCTGACGGTCGATGACGTCGCGCTGCAGCATCGCGCCGTGACCGTGCAAAAAAATCACCATTAGCGCAGGCCGCCTCAGATCGAAGCCGCGAGGAATGTGCATGAGCACGCGGCTGTCGCCGTAGGTCCTATCTTCCCAGTAAACCTCGCCGCTGGATGTACGGTGCCCGCGCCTGCCCCCATCGCTCACATCGAGAAAGGGCCTGCCCGTGCCGGGATTGATGCCGTGATAGGGGAACGGCGCATTTTCAAATTCGACGAGCTTCGTCCTGGTATGCCTCAACGGGAGCAGGGGCGGCTCGGATTTGATGGTCGATCCCTTCTTTACCATCTTCACGGGTACAATGAGCGACTCGAGTTCAATCGGTTCCCGGCTCTTGCTCGCCTTCAAGAACGCCTGTTTGGCCGTGCGGTTCAGGCGATCTTCGGCGGGCCTTTCGTAAGCGGGCTCCTCATCGGCGAACGCGACGGTGCTGACGTTCTGAGCCACCGGCCCGGAGTGCTGTGCAAAGTCGACCGGCCCGGCTTCGTCACGGCAGCCGCTAGCAATTATTGCAAAAATCGCCACCACTGGGTAGCGAAGGTTCTGTAATAAATTCTTAATCATTTGGCCGAGACATTTTAACAGGAACTGGAACGTCATGTTTACCAAATCGGTTTGGTAGCTGTGCTCCTTGTTTTGGATAAATCCAAATCGTGTCCATAATGAGCTAGAGCGTTGATGAACTTGAGGCGAAAGGGCTTTCTAAAGCGTTTTCCTGCTAGAGTGCACTTTGCAGTCCGTCGCTAAGCCTACGTTGCCATAAAGCAACTACCATAAGATTAACCCCTATCGGAATTGTTGAACCTCAGGTTAGTTGATAAGACCAACCCATGAGCGATTCATCGATAACTATGGAAGATACGACGCCAAACGGCGCCAGCGGTCTTCAGGCGCGGCTCGATTTGCGGAAAGTGTCGGCGCTGACTGCGACGGCGCTTGCGGTCGCGGATATGATCGGGACCGGTGTTTTCACAAGCCTTGGCTTTCAGGTCCGCGATATCCCGTCGCCCTTCTCCTTGGCTATGCTGTGGGTCGTGGGCGGGCTCGTTGCTTTGAGCGGCGCGCTGTCCTACTCCGAACTCGCAGCCGCCTTCCCACGCTCGGGAGGCGAATACAACTATCTCTCCCGCGCTTTCCGCCCCGCCATCGGATTCATGGCCGGCTGGATTTCGGCGACGGTCGGCTTTGCAGCGCCTGTCGCTTTGGCGGCCATGGCTTTCGGACAGTATTTCGCGGGTGTCGTCCCAGGGGCCCCCGTTCTCGCACTTGGGATCGGGATCACGTGGCTCGTCTCGATGGTGCATCTTTTCGGCATCCACAGCGGCAGCGCGCTGCAAAACATCTCCACATTGATCAAGCTCGGCCTGATCGTGGCCTTGATCCTGGCTGGCCTTGTCATTGCCCATCCTCAACCGATCTCTTTTGCGCCTTCAGCTGCAGACGTCGGCACCATCACCGGTGCGCCATTCGCGATCAGCCTTGTTTTCGTTCTGTACTCCTACTCGGGGTGGAACGCGGCGACGTACATCGCGGGCGAAATCAAGGATCCGGAGAGAAACCTTCCGCTGTCGATCCTCGCGGCCGTAATGATCGTAACCGTCCTCTATGTCGCCCTGAACGCGATCTTTCTTTACACGACGCCGGTGAGCGAACTCGCAGGCCAGATCGACGTCGGACTTATCGCCGGCCGTCATATCTTCGGAGAGGCGGGAGGCCGGATCGTTGCCTCCCTGATCTGCATCGGGCTAATCTCCTCCATAAGCGCAATGATGTGGGTCGGCCCGCGCGTGACCATGGTCATGGGCGAAGATAACTCGATGCTCGAAGTCTTCTCCAGAACAGCGAAGAACGGCGTCCCGGCCAACGCGCTGGTGCTGCAGCTTCTTGTCGTGACCGTTCTGTTGCTCACTCAGAGCTTCGAGGCCGTACTCGACTTCATTCAATTCAGCCTGACGTTCTGTTCCTTCCTGACGGTTTTGGGAGTGATCTTCCTGCGTTACCGGCAGCCGCACCTGCGGAGGCCTTACCGCGCGTGGGCATACCCCCTTACACCGGTTCTCTTTCTAGCCGTCACCGGCTTCGTCCTTGGCCACCTGCTCATAGAGCGCCCCCTTCAATCCATTGCGAGTCTCTTCACAATGACGGTAGGGCTCCTGATCTATGCGTTATCGGAGCGCCTCTCAAAAAGGAACTAGCATATATGACCAAAATGAACGTGTTTCTTCGATCCTTCTTTCTGTGCGCATTCTTGCTTGCATTGGCGCCAGGCTTGGCGCGTGCAGCGGATGGGCAAGCGTCGGATGACATCGCTCATTTCCTGGCCGGATTGCCGCCCTCGGCGAACTCCCCGCTGGCAAGCTTGACGAACGATGCGGCATGGAAAAAATACGCCGAAGTATTCAACACCGACTGGAAGAACCTGGAGAACAAGCAACTTGAGAAGGTTCGCGCCTGGTCGGCGGCTAACGTCAAGCAATCGCAGCCGGTCTTGTTCTATATGTTCAGCGGGCCCGATTACCTCTATGCGAATGCTTTCTTTCCGAACGCGAAGACCATCGTCATGAGCGGGCTTGAGCCCAGCGGCGCCATCCCGGAGTTGAGCGACATCAACTCGCACACTGTGGCTGGCGAAGTTAACGGAATTCGCGCGGCCCTTGGGAACATTCTGAAGCACAGCTATTTTATCACCAGCCAGATGGGCTCGCAGCTTTCCCGGCCGAAACTTTCTGGCACACTTCCGATCATCTATGTCTTCCTTGCTCGCTCCGAAAGAACGATCCACGACGTCAGCCTCGTAGGGCTCGACAAGGATGGGAAACTTCATCCGCTGGATGAGGCCGGTTTCGTACCTGTCACAAAAGGTGCGAAAGTCGTGTTCGCAGGAAGCGATGGCGAGGAGCGCACGCTCTACTACTTCAGGACGGACCTTTCGAACAAGGGCGTTCCGAACAGCGGTTTTCTGAAGTTCTGCGAAAGCTTTGGGCAGGGCGACGCTTTTGTAAAAAGCGCCTCCTATCTCCTCCACACGCCCGGCTTTTCAGAGGTTCGGGAGTTCCTGATCAAGAAAACGGTTTCGCTCGTTCAGGATGACACGGGCATACCTCTCAAATTCCTGAACGACAATGAATGGCAGCTTCACCCCTTCGGTACTTATCTCGCGCCGATCCGGCAGTTCGCTCATGCGCAGCAGCCGAAGCTTGTGGAACTTTTCAAGAAGAATAGCGAAGGTCCGCTGAATTTCACGGTCGGTTACCGTTGGGGCAAGCCGTCGAATCTGTTGCTCGCTGTGAAGGCCACGCCGAAGGCGCAATAGGTCTTTTCGGCATCGCCGTCGCGATGCCGTTGGCGTCGGCGGTATCTCGACCTACATATGGCTTCGTTGCGGAAACAGCAGCGAAGCCATAATGATTTTTAGACCATTCCGGAAGATACTTGTCGCTAATCGTGGCGAGATTGCTTGCCGCATCGCACGCACGGCGAAAGCCATGGGCTATCGAACCGTTGCTGTTTTCTCCGACGCCGATGCGCGCGCTTTGCACGCGCGCTTGACGGACGAAGCCGTTCGGATCGGGGCCCCTCCACAGGAAAGCTATCTCAATATTCCGGCCATTCTCGAAGCCGCCCGAAAGACAGGAGCGGAGGCGATCCACCCCGGCTATGGTTTTCTCGCCGAGAATGCCGATTTCGCCGAGGCCTGCGAGCGCGCCGGGATCGTCTTCATTGGCCCTTCCGCTGAAATCATCCGGAAGATGGGCGACAAGGCCGCCGCGAAGGCCATCATGCAAGCTGCGGGCGTGCCTTGCGTGCCCGGCTATTACGGCGAGGATCAATCCGACAAGAAGCTTGCGGCCGAGGCTGGAAAGCTTGGCTTCCCGCTCCTTATAAAGGCCGTAGGCGGCGGAGGAGGCAGAGGAATACGCGCGGTCCACACCGCAGCCGAGTTACACGACCAGCTTGCGGCTGCCCGGCGCGAGGCGAAGAGCGCGTTCGGCGATGACCGGCTCATGCTGGAACGGCTTATCGAGCATCCGCGACATCTCGAAGTGCAGGTATTTGGCGATGCGCATGGCAATATCGTTCACCTTTTCGAGCGTGATTGTACAACCCAGCGGCGGCGGCAGAAAATCATCGAGGAAGCGCCGAGCCCTGCCCTCACCCGTGCCCTTCGCGAAAAGCTGACCGGCTACGCGGTCGAGGCCGCGCGGGCGGTTGGATACCAAAACGCGGGCACCGTGGAGTTCATCGCGGATGCGGATCTGAGCATCTACTTCCTGGAAATGAACACCCGGCTTCAGGTCGAGCACCCGGTCACCGAAATGATCACGGGCCTCGATCTCGTGGAATGGCAACTGCGCATTGCGGCAGGCGAGCCGCTCCCCTTGAGACAGCATCAGATTTCACTTTGTGGCCATGCCATCGAGGCGCGGCTGTGCGCAGAAGACCCTTACGATGGGTTCCGCCCGCAAACGGGCACGGTGCTTCGCGCACCTCATTCGCGGGACGGGATCCGCATCGACACCGGCGTCGAGGAGGACAGCGAAGTCTCCCCCTATTACGACTCGATGGTCGCCAAGTTTATCGCAGGCGGTCGCGATCGGGCGGAGGCGGCGCGTCGGCTTGCTTGCGCGCTGGAGGATGAACCGCTGCTCGGCTTCCCGACGAACCAGCAGTTCCTCGCGCAGCTGCTCCGCAGCAGGGAGTTTCACGAGTCGTCGCTCGCCACAAACACGCTGGATGCCTGGTTTGAGGCGCAAGCCCCCCTTTTCAAGCGTCCCACGCCGTCGAGCGAGGTCTGGGCGCTTGCGGCAGCGCTGTATGCTGATCGCGGAAGCGTGAGCGAATGGTTCTGGTCCGGCAACGCGTTCGATTTCTCGCTTGAGCTCGATTGCGCCGGGGAACGGAAGGCGGTGCGCTACAGGCGCTTGCACAAAGGGACAATCGCCGTTTCCTTCGAAGGCGGCGCAACGGAAGTGACGCTGATCGATGCCAGACCTCCCAACATCGTCTTCGAGGCGTCCGGGGTGCGAAAGCGCGGCATCGCGCTTTGGAACGGCGCAAAGCTGCATCTGAGCACCGGCGACTCCTCCTTTGCCTTCAGCGAAGCCGACAGCCATCACGCGACGGATAATATCACCGATGGAGAAAGGATCATCGCGCCCGTGGCGGGCCTTATCCTCAACGTCTTTGCCGAGCCGGGGCAAATCGTGGGAGCGGGGCAAACACTCGCGCTTATCGAGGCCATGAAGATGGAAACGCGGGTAGCCGCCATTCACGCAGGCCGGGTTAAAAGCGTGCACGCTCAGGCGGGCGCGCAGGTTGCCATGCAAGCGCTTCTCTTCGAGATCGAAAAGCTGGACGAGCCCGCCAATGTCTAAGGCAATTCTCACATGCGCCTTGAATGGCGTCCTGACCGACCCCCGCCAGCACCCGATGGTGCCGATCTCGCCGCAACAGATGGCGCATTCCGCGCGTGAGGCTTTCGACGCTGGGGCCTCCATCATACACGTCCATTTTCGCTCCCAATCCCCCGGCATGGGGCATATGCCAAGCTGGGAGCCGGACGTCGCGGCAGAGGCCGTGAACGCCATCCGGTCCGCCTGTCCAGGCGTCATCATCAACCAGACGACCGGCGTTCTCGGTACGGACATCTCAGGCCCGGTGGCCTGCCTCAAGCGTACAAGGCCCGAAATCGCGGCCTGCAACGCTGGAAGCCTCAACTATTTGAAGCTCCGCGCGGACAAACAGTGGGCCTGGCCTCCCCTGCTTTTCGACAACCCGGTTACCAAGGTGAAGGCGTTCCTCGACGCGATGGCGGAAAGCGGCTCGCGCCCCGAGTTTGAGTGCTTCGACGTGGGCATTGTCCGGTCCGTCGGTCTCTATATCGAGAATGGCATGGCGGAAACGGCGCAATACAATTTTGTGATGGGCGTCGCTTCCGGGATGCCGGTCGATGGCGATCTTCTCGCTTTGCTCCTGAAATATCGCCACAAAGACGCTCCCTGGCAAACGACGCTGATCGGCCGAACGGAGATTTGGCCGATTCACCAGCGCGCCGCCGATTTGGGCGGGATGTTGCGCGCCGGGCTTGAAGACACATTTTATCTGCCAAACGGGGAGAAAGCCGTCAGCAACGGCGCGCTCATCGAAGCCCTGGCTCAGTGCGCGCGCAACGCGGGACGCGAAATCGCGTCCCCGGAAGAAGCAAGACTAATGCTTCACCTGGGAGGAGCATCGCATGCGGAGGACAGAGCAACCGTCGCAAGCTAACGGAGGCAAACCCTTCGTCTCGTCGCCGGAGCGCTTCCTGCACACGGCAGCGCGCAGGGGAAGCGCGCCCGCCTACTACGTGCGGGACGATGCCGGGTGGGTGCCGACATCCTGGAATACATACCGCGATGAAGTCCGGCAAGCCGCTTGTGCACTTGTCGCGCTCGGCGTGAACCCAGGCGATTCGGTGGCCGTCCTCGGCTACAACAAGCCCGAGTGGGTTGTCATGGATTTGGCCGCGATGATGGTCGGGGCATCGGTTGCGGGCGTCTATTTCACCTCGTCCGCCCAGGATGCGGCTTACATCATCAATCACGCACAATGTGAGATCGTGCTGGCAGAGAAAGAGGAGCACTTCCAGCGGATCGCAATGGGGCGCGCGAACGTCCTTCGCCATGTCATCATGATGAAAGGCGCGTCGGCGGATGATCCCCTGCAAATGACGTGGGAGGCATTTCTTGCGCAGGGCGAGGGCCGGTTCGACGCGCAAGTCGAGCGGCGCTTGCAGGCCATTCAGCCGAGCGATATCGGCTGCCTCATTTACACATCCGGCACGACCGGCCCGCCGAAAGCGGTACAGCTAAGCCACGGCGCCCTCACCGAAACGGCCGGCCTCATTCAGAAGCTTTGGGATGTCTCCGAGCAAGACTGCGCCATTTCCTATCTGCCACTGGCGCATATCGCAGAGCGTATGATTACGGTGCATTTCCCGCTGACCGTCGGGAACGCCGTCTACTTTGCGAGAGATATTCAGCAACTCGGCCAGCATCTGCTGGAAGTGAGGCCTCATGTTTTTTTTGGGGTGCCCCGCGTTTACGAAAAGATTGCAGCAGCCGCGCAGGTGCAGATCGCGAGCGCGAAGGGGCTGAAGGGAAGGATCGCCCGCTGGGCCGTGCGGACCGGCCAGGAGTGGCACCGCAAGGAGCAAATGGGGCAGCGTCCTGGACCGAAGACGGCCTTCGCGAAGGCGATCGCCTCAAGGCTTGTGCATCGGAAAGCGAAAAAGGCGATGGGTTTTGACCGCGTGCGTTATGCGGCTTGCGGCGCGGCGCCCATCCCGGAAGAGACGCTGCACTTCCTGAACGGGCTCGACATCCCGGTTCGGGAATTATGGGGGATGTCCGAGACGTGCGGAGCCGGAACGACAAACCTTCCTGGCGCGACGAAGGTCGGCTCGGTGGGGCGCGCGCATCCGGGCCTCGAGCTCAAAATCAGCCCGGAAGGCGAAATCCTCGTCAAAGGTCCGTACATCTTCTCTGGCTACGCGAAAAACCCAGATGCAACGGAAAAGGCGCTTGCCGATGGCTGGCTCAGCACCGGCGATCTCGGCCGCATGGATGAGGACGGGTTCGTCTACATCACCGGGCGCAAGAAGGACATTATCATCACCTCGGGTGGCAAGAACATAGCACCTGCCAACCTCGAAATGGACCTTGCGGCCCTGCCGCTGGTCGAGCACGCCATTGTGTGCGGAGATCGACGTCCATACCTGACCGCGGTCGTCACGCTAAATCCAGCGGCGCTGACTCAGTTCGCGACGCAATGGGGACTGACGGAGAATGATCCGCGGCTCAAGGACGCGATTAGCCAGGAGTTGCAATCCGGCATCGACGCGATCAATGCCCGCCATGCGCGCGTCGAGAATATCCGGCGGTTCACGATCCTGCCCCACGCCCTGTCGATAGAAAGCGGCGATCTCACCCCGACGATGAAGGTGAAGCGCGCTACCGTTCTCAGAAGGCTTGAGCCTGTTATCGATGAGCTTTACCAGCAAAGGGCCGAGGAGCGAGGGCTGGCTTCCTAATAATATCCAAGCTCCCGCATGACGTCCCCGTGCATCGAGTCGAAGAGCTTTTGATGCGGCTCGATCTCCGCGATGTTTTTCTTATCGTCCCCGCATCGAAAATATGCTGGAAATTTCTTGTGCAGATCGGAGAAACCGACCTTCAAGTCATTGATTGTCGGCTTCCCGAGAAACTCGGCGATTTTGTTGCAGGCTTCCCTGGGCGCTCCCGTAAGCTCTTCATACCTTAAGAACAGCGTGCGAGGACGCCGCTGCGGGGCCCAAGTCTTATAGTTATCGGCCCAGAAACCCGGGAAAATTTCACCGCGTATAAGCTCTTCCAAAGTTACAGGAAGCCCCTGAATGTCGTTCAGATAGTGGAAGTATGAGACAATCGCGGACCTTCCATCCCGGATGAGGTAGATGGCCGGTGCGTCGTCCAGGGGAGGCTCGTTCGTTTTGATGATTTCGAGGTCTTTCCGCTCTGCAGGACCTTTGCGCCTTCCTCGCTCATAATGGCCAACCAGATCAGCGACGCCCGGAGCTATTTCCCACCGCGCAATCTCCCCCTCGTAAAGCGAAGTAGAGCGTAATCCGAACACCTGGTTCAGAATTAAGCGCAGGAATGAACTGCCGGAGCGGGGATAGCAAGAAAGCCACATCGATCGATTTTTCAAGTGAGACTGTGATTGTTGCCGAGGATGCTTTTCCGGAGATCCCCAAACTAATTCGGGGTTGCTTTCTCCGCCGCCGCTATGGAAGCAATCCCGATCCGCTTGGCCTCGTAACCACGATCAAGGATAGGACGCCACCAGTCCCCACTCTTGAGGTACCAGGCGATGGTCTTTTCGATGCCGGTTTCAAAGCACTCCCGGGCGCGCCAACCCAATGCCGTTTCCACCTTTATGGCGTCGATGGCATAACGACGGTCGTGACCGGGCCTGTCATGGACGAACGTTATCAGCGCGCGTCTCGGCTGTCCTTCGCGGGGCGACAGGCGGTCAAGATGATCGCAGATCGTCTCGACGATATGCAGGTTGGTGCGTTCGTTCTTCCCGCCGATGTT
>Ga0209048_10007213_pt1 | contig 10300 bp, 8 predicted proteins | sample FrelakmetCRP12CR_FD_187146 | JGI IMG/M metagenome (GOLD analysis project Ga0209048, IMG submission 187146) | Freshwater lake sediment microbial communities from the University of Notre Dame, USA, for methane emissions studies - CRP12 CR (SPAdes)... | ecosystem: Environmental > Aquatic >... | reverse complement strand
GCACTGTCGCCTTTGGCCAGCGCGCCGAGGCGGGCGTGCCGCAGGAAGAGCCGCACCATTTTCAGAATGGCGCGCAGTTTCAGACGCTGACCGGCAAAGCCGGCCACCATAAGTCCAAGGACGGCGGCGATAACTAATGCACGCTTGGCAATGGGCGTTGCAACCATGTTCATTTTTTGCCTCCTGTTGAGCTCGATTCCCAACCCGATAGTACGTATTGTTGAAGCCCAATCAGCCCGGGGCTCCTACTTGGCCGTGGCGGTGACGTCCGGATAGTCAGCCGGGACTTCCAGAGGAATGGTCTGCATCCCCTTGGCGGTCTGCAGCGCCTTAGCCAGATCAACATAGCGCCAGTTCTTGTTGTCATAGGTGTGGAAATAGTATCTCTTTCCGGTTAAATCCACGGCCACCGTCCATTGATCGTGATCGCATATGATCCCCTTTTCAGTCTTTTCCCGCGCCGCGCCTTTGGGGACATCCACGTTATTGATGATGGTCATGGCCAGGTTCAAACCCGCCTCCGGACCCTTGACGGGCAAGGCCGCCTGGGTCAGGGCCACCATCCGCACCAGCCGGGATGGCGGGGTAAAGTCTCCCGGCAGGCCGACCATCCCCGATCCCTGGCCGAACTGTTTGAGGGTCAACCCATTCAGCTGCTTCTGGGGCACATTGTCCGGCGAGAGGTTTATGAAGTTGTTCAAATAGGTGGTCATCCAATCAAAGGTGGGACTGTTGGTCGCGACTCCCAAAGGATTATCGAAAGTGTGCAACTTGCCCTGAGAATATTCGATGACCAGGCAATCTCCCTGGGCGTCATGCACCACAAAATGCAGGGGGAGGACAAATCCCGCCACCACTGTGGGTCCTTCGCAAACCCGCACCTTGCCGATTGCCTGGCGGACTTCCGCCACGGTGGCGAAGTTGGATAACAACCAGGTGGCCACCTCAAAATGAGATAATGTAATGTTGGCCTTCTTGGGGTCGAAGGGCTCGTATTCGGCATAGCCGGGGAACATCAGGTTGGCAACCACCAAGCCCTTTTCATTGAGTCCATCGCTAAACAACGGCATCTTAAAGGCAGTCATGCCGACCATGCCATATTTCGTGGTCCAGGTAAGCCCTTTGGAGGTATTGTCCGGCAGGGTCCCATGATAGACCGTGCCTTGGGGAACCACCGCCAAGCCGTTTTGAAAGTCGACGCCGCCCTCGAAGGTGCGGGCATAAAACACCAGGCCGTCCTCGGTCTTGATCCGAATACTGGTACAGGCGTCGGCCGCCTGAGCCACCATCAGAGTGAGCGCCACTCCGGCCACTAGTGAGAAAAACTTTGACATGAAAAGGACCTCCTAAGGTTGAGAATCTTTAAATTTCGCCCTCCCTGAAGTTCTTATCGCTTTTAATCGAATATCGGTTTCGTTATCAAAGCTGGCAACACGGGTTTGAAGACAAAGCGAATATTGAAGCGCTGGCCGAACTCATCGGGATGCCAGGCCATCCACTGAAATTCCAGGCTCGTCTGGATGGGGGGAAGGGCCCCGAGTTTAAAGGTCTTGCCGACGCCCAGGCCGATGGGAAAGGTGACCTGATTTTTCCCGTCAGCCCGCCAATCCACCATGACGTTGGGGGCAAAGCCCACCTGCCAGGCGTTGGGCAGCATCCGATAGAGAAAATATTGCAGATTCATCCGGTTTACCGCGGGTTTGGAGTTGTTGCCGCCCAGGGACCACCAGTTTTGCACAAAGACCCCGCCGATCCACTGTTTGGTGAGAAAGCCCAGCACCACCGCAGGTCCCAATTGGAATTTGCCCTGGCCTAAATGTGTATCGGTGGCCGTGGGCAGGATTAAAGTGGGCGCCACGCCAAAAATCAACCAGGGTTTCCAGTTGGGGACCAGAAACGGTTCCAGGGTAATGTCCCCCAAACCGCCGGCGCGGCTCCACTCCACGGTGCGATTGGTCACATCCACCCCGCTGGCGTACGGGGTGGATTCCAGGGGCACCACCGGCCGCATGACTAGGTTCAACTCCCGGGTCAGGGGGATGGGCAGCACCGGCTGAAAATTCATCACATACTGGACGCGATAGGCGGTGGAAGGGAAACCCTTTTGAAGGTACCAGTTGCTCTGGGTGACGATGTTCCACACCGGGCCTACGGGGTTGTTCAGGTGCCTGGCTAAATCCGTCAAATCTCCATGTTCCTCGGCGACCGGAAGGCCTCCGGGCTTGATCTCGATTGCGTCTCCTCCGGATGCGAGGCTAACCCGGGGAAAAATGGCCAAACTTAAGGCCAATACCAAAACCAGCCATGCCCCTGTTTTTCTCTGTATGGCCACTCTGTATCCCCCTAAAATTCGTGGACTTCTGAAAGAAATTCTGGCTATACTACGCCGGTTGCCTTAGGGATTCAAACAAATTCTGCTGCAGCAAAATGAAATGGAATTTTAGTTCCGAAGACCTTAGTTCCAGCAGAGTCTGCTCACCCCACTACTTTATCGGGCTTGGGGATTAATTACTTGACTCAACAGAAAATGACGGTATGAAGTGGGCCCCATCGGCCTCGGGGATACTAATCTGGAGATCGTCAAGGTCTTTGCCTTCGGCAAACTGCTCCACGCCCCAGTTATGGACGTCTGGTTCCGTCCCGGCAACCCCAATTTAGGCGACACTGCCACCAACGGCACGGCTTACGTCAGCAACCTGATGATCCGCCCGTTCCCGTGGATCGCTATACCCGCACCCATAGTGAGCAATTTAAGCTGAAAGTGACCGTAAATTATTTTATATTGATTAGGCCGATAATTCGATTAAATATGCAGGAAGTCTTCTGGACAAACTGAGAAATAGGTGACCGACAACGAGACTGGCGCCTAGTGTCGTGTTTCAGAAATAACTTTAATAAATAAGGGGTTCGTCACATATTGTCGAACTTATTAATCAAACTAATCTCTTGTAGGGGCGGACCCATGTGTCCGCCCTATGAGGGCGCACACGCGGGTGCGCCCTTACAACGAATTCGCTATTTAGCGGTAATAATGAGTTTAAAAAAATTTCTGAAACACGACACTAGTACAGGATTTCATAAATACGCCAACGTCATATATCGCCCGACTATCCCAACGTCACGGCCACGGGCAAGCCGATGCAGTGACCGGCGATCATGACCGGGCCCCACCGATAAGGGCAAATAACCCGTCTATCAAAGTCAGGAATCAACAAAAGGAGAAAAATTATGAGCAAAAAGATTTCCTGGAGGTTGTGCATTCTGGCGGTCTTCCTCTTGGTTGCCCCCGTAGTCGGCTTCGGGCAGGAAAAAGCGGCCCCCCAGGCCGCTGCCCCGGCCCCTCAGGCGACCCCAGCGCCGGCGCCTAACGCCCCGGCCTTAAAGGAGGCGGTCCCCGACCCGAAGGAGGTACTCCGCCAAAGTTGCGATTTTCTCAAGAATCAACCACAATTTTCTTTCAAGGCCGAGATTGCCAACGATCGGGTTTATGCCGGCGGCAAGAAGCTGCAATTCGGCATGGAGGTTAAGGCTGCTTTCCGGCGTCCGGACAAGCTCCGGATCGATGGGGACGGCGACCTGGATAGCAAACTGCTCATTTTTGACGGCAAGGCCCTAACCCTCTATGACAAGAATAAGAACCATTATGCCAGCATTGACGTTCCCGGCGATATCGACGCGGCCCTGGACAAGGCCTACAACGACTATGGCCTGAGGGTGGGGCTGGCCGAGTTGGGCAGCACCCAACTCTGTAACCGCGCCGGCAAGGACCTGGTCAACGCCCTTTACGTGGGTCTGCACAAGGTTCAAGGGGTTCCCTGTCATCATCTGGCCTTTGACCGGAAGGATATTCATTACCAGGTCTGGATCGAAGCCGGGGATAAGCCGGTGGTGCGGAAGGTCGTGGTCACCCAGAAGAAGCTGCCTGGTTCGCCCCAGTGGACCGCGTATCTCTCCGATTGGAACTTGGCCCCATCATTAGCGGAGGACCTGTTCGCGTTTACGCCGCCCGCAGACGCCCAAAAGATAAAATTTATGCCGGTGAAGAAGACCGAAACCCCGGCGCCTAAGAAAGGAAAAACCAAGAAGCAAGGAGGTCAGTCATGAAGCTATCTCAATGCATGCGTCTGCTGGCGGTAGTATTCCTGACCGGCTTACTTGCAGGCCTTCCCGTTCTCTCCGGGGAAGTTTTAGCTCGGGGCGGCGGCGGCGGCTTTCATGGGGGCGGCGGCGGTTTTCATAGTGGTGGCGGCGACTTCCATGGGGGCGGTTACGGCCATGGCGGTGACTTTGGCGGCGGCAGCTTCAGGCCGGAACCGGTTCACCCGGCAGGCCCCCAACCTGGACCGCATCCGGGACCGGGGCCTAATCATCCGTATACCCCCAACACCAACGTCAACGTCAATAGAAATGTCAACGTCAGCGGTTCCGGCTGGGGGCCGTACTACGGCGGCGGATGGGGCGGCGCGGCCGCCGGGGCTGCTGCCGGTCTGGCCGTGGGCACCGTGGTGGGAGCCCTGTCAGCCGGAGCGCAGCCGCTGGCGGTGGGCGGGCAGACTTACTACTACGACAATAACAACTACTACCAGCCCTGTTATCAAGGCAGTGATTCAGGCTATTGCGTGGTTCAGAATCCCAATGAGTAGCCCGAAAAGCAAGGCTTAATCCAGGCAACCAGGCCCTCCGGCGGACAGAGGTCGACAGCCGCCAAACTTTTTCCGGATGGGCCTGGGTGCCTCACGTCTCCTCCCCAGGAGGTCACTTCAGGTTGCCGGTGACGTCCACTACCTCACTGCCTCCTTGCATCGGCACGGCCTGCTTTGGGGCTCCGGGCTGCATATCGAGCTTTTTCAGGTCAATGGCGCGGAGCCTAAGGTTCTCGTAAGTCCGGAAATAAAAAAATAGATTTTTCAGATCCTTGATTGCGATCCATTGCGTGTAATCGCTGTCTTTCAAGGTATTATCCTCGGGCCGGACCGCGCCCCAGGGAATATCCACGGCATTGAGGCGGTACGCCGCCAGGTTGACTCCTGGCGCGACATTTTCCGCCGGCTTGGCGTAACGCACCATGGCCCAGGCACGCACTAACCGGGAAGGCGAGGTCCAATCCCCCGGCATTCCCTGCCAACCGCTCCCCTGACTGGGCGGGGCCAACACGGTATTGCTCATCTACACCGGCTGGACTGCCGCGGCCCGGATATTGAGATAATTTACGAATATTGATGAGGTGCCAGTCAAAGGGCGGGGAATTGGTAAGCACGGCGAGATCGGCGTGATCGTAGATGCGCAGGCCTTCCTTCACCCATTCGATGACAATGCCGTTGCCCATGGCGTCGTACACCGGGAAGTGGATGGTGGTGGCCGTTGAATGCATCGCTCACGGTGAGGAAGTTCGGATTGCCGACGCAGGGGGAGGTTATATTACAAGTTTTGCCGCACCGGCCATTTCAGGGATCTGTGCTCTTTTGCGAGGTGCTTTCCAGGACCTCCGGCCCTTTGAGGTAAAAAGCATGCTCCTCCAGTAAAACACGGAATAATCCCGGCTGGCTTGCCAATTCTACCGGGGAGCCCACCTCTACGAACTTGCCTTGTTCCAGGCAGCAAATATAATCGGCAAATTGGGAGATGAACGCCACATCATGTTCAACCAGGAGAACCGTAAGACCCTGGCAAATTTCCCGCAGGATTGCGGCCAACTGGGCGCGGCCGATGTCATCAATGCCGGAAGTGGGTTCATCGAGCAGCAGGATAGTGGGGTGTAAAAGGAAGGCACGGGTTACCGCCAGCAACCGGCGTTGCGCCCCGTGAAGGCCTTCGCTGCTGGCCTTGGGCAGATGGTAATCCAGGGGATAAATGTCAGGGCCGGCGGCCTTTTCCAGAACTTGCCAGAGGCCGGTCCGGCGACACACCTCTTCCAGTTCGGCATCCGAAGCTTCGGCCATGGCCAGCTTGAGATTAGCGCCGATGGTATCGCCCACAAAGAGGGGAAACTGGGAGACTTTGACCACATGGCGACGCAAGGTGCCCAGGGTGACGCTGTTTATATCCTGACCGTCAATGAGTATCCGGCCTCCCTGCGGATCTTGCAGCCGGGCCACTAGGTTGAGCAGGGTAGATTTTCCCATGCCTGCCCGGGCCACGATAGCCGTGACCTTCCCCGGGGTAAAGGAGTAGCTGAGATCATTAATGATCTTGGGGCCATGGGGTGTGTAGGCAAAGTCGAGATGTTCAACCGACAGAGCGCCCTCCCGGGGAACGAAGGCCGCGGCCCCCGGCTTATTCTGCACTTCAGGCTCCATTTCTAGGATTTCCACCACTTTTTCCACCTGGGGCCAGGAAGATTGCAGACCCGCAAAGAACTGTATGAGCTCCTGCAAGGGGTTAACCGCCTCAGGCACGAAATAGTAAATTCCCAGGATGGCCCCAGGCGCGGCCGGGTTTCCTGATTTCAAGGCATAAAAGACTCCATAGATCAGAAAGATCGCTTGCAAAATCAGCGGCGTGCTGATTTGAAACTGGAAAGCCATTTCATTACGCAGGAAAGCCGCCATAGTGTCGCGTATAAAGGCCTTGAGGCGATTACCAAAGGCCTCGGACCGCTGCGGCTCCGCACCCATGAGCTGCACCTCCAGGGGCAGAGCGGCTGAATTGGAAAACTCATTGGCCAGGGCCATTTCACTATCCCTGACCTTCTCGAAAGCCTGCCTCAACTTCAGGGAAAGCCACCAACCCCCTACCGGCAGGATAAAGATAGTAGCCAACAAGGTCACCTGGATCCAGAGAGGGGGGGTACCCATCATCGAAAAACTATTAATGAGGAAAATTATGGCGGTAATGAAGCCGACACCCCGCACCACGGGAAAAGAAATCACGTCGCGCAGCAAGATCTGACTGCTTGACGAAAACCGGGTGACAATGAGCATAGTCTCGCCCAAGTCGTGAGAGTGGTGGTAGGTGGGACCCAGGTCGAGGAGCTTATCGTGCAGGCGCTGCTGCAACTTGACTGCCATGAGGTTGTTTGACCAGGTCAAGGTGAGCCGATCGAGAAAACTGAGGAGAATGGAGAACAGCGTCAGGAAGGCAAAGAAAATGGCCGCGGTTTCCGGGTGGTGGGGAAGAAAGGGAGCCAGAAAACCTCCTGTCATGGCGGCGGCGCCGCCCAGCCCCGTAATCAGTGTGGCCAGCACCTGAATATTATATTTCTGCAGGAGTTGCCGTACCATGGGCAGAATGGTGCCGAATATGAACCAGCCTCGAGCCGCTGACACTACGGACCAGCCCCAGCGGAAGAGTTTCCGGTAACGTATCCCTCCGGCTATATGAACCGTCATTTCTTCCCAGGGCTCACCGGCTGCCGGGATCATTTTGCCGGGAGCGAGGGCGGCTTTGCTTGCGACCCCTTTATCGTCCTTCATCACACCTAGTCCTGGGAAAAGAGGTTATCACCGTTTTGCTGAGAGGAGCCTGCTCCAGTTCCTACCAGTCCCCGTCCCCAAGTCTGCTTGGGAAACACCAAAGACGGCCTCAAGAGCCGTCCTGGGCGAACTGGCGATTGGGGGAGAGCCTGATTCTGAAGGGATGCCTCCCCCGAAATCTCAAGCGTTGGATATCCAGACCTAAAATTAGCCTCCCGCGCCAGCCGCAAGTATACAGAGATATCTGCTGGTGTCGCAGACAGATATTCCTCATTGGCCCACGGAACCATAAGAATTAAGCATTTATGATAAGATAGGAGAATTTTTCGCACCATCAAGGGGGATGCAAATTTTACCCTCTTGCGGATGTGGGGTAGTTAATGAGCAAATCATTACCCTGACCCCAGATATGGTGAAATATCTCTGAGAAACGAATGAGGGAACTTAAGCTTGAGACCATCCACCGCAGGGTGGTCTATTGCCTCAAGATTCTGGAGGAATCAGGGGGCTAACGGCTATCGCCATGAGCTTGGCAATGTCCTTAACCTCGGCCTCAGTCTCCGGCAACGGTACATAAGCCAACTCTTTGCCCTCATGGTCGTCCTATCTGGTTTTGCCGCAGTCCCGTTGGGTAGGCAAGGCCCCAACTCTAACTTAAGTTCTGGTATAATCCATGGGGGCAGCCCAATTTACGATTAATTCTGGAGTCTGGTAATGGCTAAAGATTCTCTCCCGAAGGCCGGTGGGCTAAAGGGTGCTGCACCCGGAAAGCACCTGGGCGGGCCCTGGGAGCTCTACCGTGAGCTCTGGCGTTTGTCGGCTGGGAAGCGAGGCTCGATTCTCTTGGCCCTGGCCCTCCTGGTGGCAGGCATAAGTGTGAAGCTCGCCCTGCCTTACCTGGCGGCGCAGGCCATTAATGCAATTCAGATGGCGGGGCCGAATTACCTGCGCGACGCCAGTTTTTATCTGATCGCGTCGTTTGGGGCTTATGTCCTGAGTTGGGCGCTGCATGGTCCGGGGAGGCTTATTGAGCGCAAGCTCGCCATGCACCTCAGGCAGAAGCTCGCAGACGAGCTCACGGACAAGCTCCTTAAAGCGCCCCTCGCCTGGCACGAGAAAAGCCATTCGGGGGAGACGACCCATCGCGTCCAGCAGAGCACCCGGGCCCTGTATGACTTTGCTCAAACCCAGTTCATTTACGTGCAAAACATCGTCAACCTCATCGGCCCCATCATCGCCTTATTTTTTCTCTCTAAGGCGACCGGGCTCGCCGCCCTCATCGGCTATGCCTGCATCGCCTCCGTGATCATTTACATCGACCGGCGCATGATGCGCCTGGCGGAGGTGGAGAACGCCGCGGAACGGAGCTATCAGGCGGCGTTGGTAGATACTTTGGGCAATATCGTGTCAGTCTTTGCCCTGCGCCTGGAGGAGGCCACCAGAAAACTGCTGGGGTCGCGGCTGGCAATGGTCTTTGTGCCGATGAAGCGTTCCATCATGCTCAATGAAGTAAAATGGTGTACGGTGGAGCTCCTGAATGCTGCCCTGTGGTGTTTGCTGGTGGCGTTCTACGCCTGGATGGCCCGGTCCGGCGCCAGCGGGGGAGCCAAACCACTCCTGATCGGCAATGTCTTCATGGTGTACCAGTACACCCAGCAGGCAGGCGGCGTCATCAGCGCCATTGCGGCTTTTTACCAGATGTTCGCCCGGCAACAGGTCGACTATGCCAGTGCGGCGCCCATTCAGGAGGCCGACATCGACACGTCCCGCCTTACGCCCGCGCCCCCGGAAGTGGGCGACCGGCTCAAGCACTGGAGCACCATCGAATTGGCAGAGCTGACCTTCACGCACCTGGGCAGCCACTCCGAAAGTCCGGTCTTGAATAATGTTCATCTGCGGCTCAGGCGTGGGGCACGCCTTGCCCTGGTGGGAGAAAGCGGCTCGGGTAAAAGCACTTTGATGCGAGCTCTGGCAGGCCTGTACCTGCCGCAGCACATCCATATCAGCATAGATGGCAGGCCTGCTCATGACCTGCATGATCTACACGACATCGCCACCCTCATCCCCCAAGACGCCGAGATCTTCGAAGACACGTTCCGGCAAAACCTGACCATGGGCTTAAATTGTTCCTCGGGGGCCCTGGTCGCAGCCATCAAGGCAGCCCGCCTGCAATCCCTCATACAATCTCTCCCTGAGGGTATAGACACATTCATCGTCGAGCGGGGCGCCAACTTCTCCGGCGGCCAAAAACAGCGCATCGCCCTGGCGCGGGGCTTGATCGCGGCTCGGGGTTCATCCGTGCTCTTTCTGGATGAGCCCACCTCAAGCCTCGACGCCCGGACCGAGGCCATGGTGCATGAGCGGATCTTCCACCTGTTCCGGGATGCCTGCGTGGTGTCCTCCGTGCACCGGCCCCATCTGCTGTCGCGCTTCGATGAAGTGGCCTTCATGGAGCACGGGCGCATCATTGATGTGGGCACGGTCCGTGATCTCGAAGAACGCCACCCGACCTTTCGCGTGTCCCTGGAAAAGGCGGCGGCTGAACGTGAAGCATCATCGCCACCGCACGCCTCTGAGGACAATTACCCTGAACTAGCCGCTGATGATGAGCAGGGCCAGCAGGAAATTGGCGGAAGCACTGGTGAAGCCCTGGAAATTTCCCTCAATAAGACATAAGCCGAAGCCGAGCATCTAGAGCGTCATCATCGTGCTGATGGTCAGGCCTTTAATAGTCTTGAAAATATTTTCCGTCTCTTCACTGAGAGTACCATGTCTTACCATCAGCTCGATTGACCTGCCCCCCAAAAACTGATCCACATGTTAAGTTAGAGTGGTGGATCAACGGGAGGCAGGGAGATGGGTAAGAAACGTTATACGCCGGAACAGAT
>Ga0209048_10007212_pt1 | contig 10301 bp, 7 predicted proteins | sample FrelakmetCRP12CR_FD_187146 | JGI IMG/M metagenome (GOLD analysis project Ga0209048, IMG submission 187146) | Freshwater lake sediment microbial communities from the University of Notre Dame, USA, for methane emissions studies - CRP12 CR (SPAdes)... | ecosystem: Environmental > Aquatic >... | reverse complement strand
GCGAGCGCCTCCTCCACGGAGGGGCCGCGCGCGAAGCCGAGCAGGAGGACGGCGCGGCGGCGGACCGTGGGACTCGCGTCCCCGAGAGCCGCGACGAGGCGGGGCTCGGCTCCCGCGCCGGCGAGGCTCGCCACCGCCTCCAGGGCCGCGGCGCGCACCGCGGGCCGCGGGTCGGCGAGCTCGCGAGCGGCGATCTCGGCCGCTGCCGGCTCCGCGAGCGCCGCCAGGGCGGAGAGGAGGGCCGCCTTCACCTCCGGGTCGCGCTCGCGGCCCACGGCGGCGGCCACGATCGGCGCGGCGGCGCGCGACCCCAGGCCCCGGAGCGACTCGGCGGCGCGGCGGCGCGTCCGGGAGTCGGAGGAGGCGAGGTCGTCCATCGAGGCCTCGTAGAGGGAGCGCTCCGCACGGCTCGGAAGCGCCCGCTCCAGCCTCGCGACGTCGGAGCGGGAGAGGCCGATGCGGCCCGCGTCCTCGAAGCGGGCCGCGAGCTCCTCGACGCCGCGCGGCGCGGGCTCCTGGACGCCGTCCGCCTCCTCGATGGCGATCCCGGCCCGCTGCGCCGCCGCCTTCCACGGGCGCAGCCGCTCGATCTCGGCCCTCATCTCGGCGATGAACCCGGCGAGGTCGGCCGGCTCGGAGGGCTCCTCCCCGCGCCCGGGCGCGCCGGCGATGCGCGCCTGGTCGATGAGGCCTTCGAGGAAGCGCTCGCGCTCGCCTTCGAGCAGGCGCACGCGCTCCCGGAGCTCCTCCTCCTGGCGGCGGCTCTCCTCGAACTCGCGCCGCAGCTCGCCCAGGGTCGCCGAGGCGGCCACCTCCCGCTCGCGGGCCGTCGAAGCGCCCTCCTTCTCGCGGGCGGCCACTTCGCGCGCAGCGCGGAGCTCGGCCTCGAGCTGGGACAGCCGACACTCGAAGTAGACGATCTTCTCGAGAGCGCCGCGGAGTAGTTCTTCCGGATTCCCGCTCAACCCGCCTCCCAACGCCACCCACCGGATGAATCCAGGCGACCCGCCGGCCTCCGGGCCGGGGCTCGGGGATCGCCGAGCGATCCCGAGATCTTGCGTCGATATCGGAGTCTAGAGAGTCGGGATCGAAAACGCAAACCTTCCGTGTACCCGGCGGGGGCGCCCCCGGAAGGCGCCGCGACAGGCGAGGCCGCCCCCGCCCCGTCCACGCGGGTCACCTGGCCCGGAATCACCTCGAGCCGCATGCCCCCCGGCGGCGCGCTCGGAGCGCCCACCATCGCGGCAAGGAAGAGCTCGAGGCTCGCGAAGATCCGCATGCCCGGCAGGTAGCCGGAGGCCTTCCGGGCGCTCGCCCGGCGGCGTCGTTCGCCACCGCCCAGGCCATCGGCGGACGCTTCCGGCACGGGCAGCTGCCGGACCGGCTAGAGCCGGTCCAGGTCCTCCTTGCCGATGCCCGGGGCCCAGGGGAGGACCTCCCACTGCGCCAGCCCGCCTTTCACGTAGGGATCCTCGTCGCGGAGCCTCAGGATCTCCGCGTCCTGGGTCCCCTCCGGCAGGCGGAAGAGGACCGCGCCCCCGAAGCGCGGCTCGAGCGGGCCCGAAGCCATCAGGAGCCCCTTCTCCTTCAGGCCCCGGAGGTAGGCGCGGTGCGCGTCGACCAGCTTCAGGACCTCCTCGAGCGGCTTTCGGTAACGGATGATGGCGAGGACGTACACGGCGTCACCTCCGGACTGCGGTGAGAGGGCGCCACGGTCGTACCATGAGCCGAGGGAACCGGTCACCTGCCCGCGACCGCCGGCCGCGACCCGGAAGCACCGGCCCCGGCTCACGCCAGGCCACGGAGCCCACACCCAGTCGCGGCACGAATGCTCAGCCCCGGAAGCTACGGCGAGCTCTCCGGCCCTACGACGATGCCGCCGGCCGGCCGCCCGGCGCTTTCGGCCGAGCGACGCGCACCCTCGTCGCCCGCCGCCGGTCCGACTCGCTCACGGTGAACGTCCACCCGTGCCAGTGAAGCCGGTCCCCAGCGGCGGGGATCGCGCCGGCGAGCGTGTTCAGGAACCCGGCCACGGTCTCGTAGGCGGCGTCCTCCGGCACCCCGGCCCCGGTCGCCCGGTTGAAGTCGATGACCGGAGTCTCTCCTGGCACGGCGAAGGTCCCGTCCGCGAGCAGCTCGACCGAGGTCCCCTCGTCCACGTCCCACTCGTCCTGGATGTCGCCGACGATCTCCTCCAGCACGTCCTCGAGAGTTGCCGCCCCCATCACGCCGCCGTACTCGTCCACCACCACCATCATGTGGACGTGCTTGCGCTGCATGTCGAGGAGCAGCGCCTGCACCGGCTTCGACCAGGGCACGAAGACGGCCGGCCGGAGCAGGTCCCGCAGCACGATGAGGTCGGGATGCTTGAGCAGCGGGACGAGGTCGCGGGCGTGCAGGATCCCCACGATCTGGTCCAGGTTCTCCTTGAAGACCGGGATGCGGGAGTGGCCCTGCTCGGCGAGGAGCCGGATGATCTCCTCGACCGGGGTGTCGATGTCGACGGCCATGAGGTCGGTGCGGGGGACCATCACGTCCCGGGCGACCTTGTCCCTGAACGCGAACACCTTGTGGATGAGCTCGCTCGTGCGGTCGGCGGGGTTCCCCTTCGCGCGCGCGTACTCGGAGAGCTTGCGCTCCATCTCCTCGAGCGGAGGCATGGGCAGCGAGAACCGGCCCCGTCCGCCCGCGAAGGGGGCGACGGCGAGCCCCAGGGCCTCGCCCACCCACCCGAGCGGCAGCGAGAGCCACATCACCACCGGCGCGAGGTCGAGCGCCACCACCTCGGCGTGCCGCGCCCCGAGGCGCCGGCCGGCGGCCGCGAGGCCCACCGTGAAGAGCGAGCCCAGGACCACCGCGACGACCATCCCGGGGACCCGCCACCCGGGCGCGAGCGACACGCCGACGACCGCCACCATGGCGCCGGCGCCCAGCGAGACCAGGGCGACGAAGAGGCGCATGCTCGCGGCGGTGCGCTCCGCTTGGGCCGCCAGTCCGCCGAGCGCGCGGGCCCGCAGCCCGGCCCCGGGCTCGCCGGCGAGCGCCTCCGCCCGCGGCGACCCGAGCGCGGCCATCGCTGCCTCGAAGGAGGCGGCCATCGCCCGGAGCACGAGGAGCCCCAACGTGGCGACTGCAAGCGACTGCGCGGTCGCGCCCGATACCTCCATCGGACCGAAGGAATACCATCCTTCTCGCTTTCACGCGGCCCCCACGCGTGGTACGCCACCCACGTGCAGGTCGAGAATCGGCGGCGCGCCGGCGCTCTCATCCTCGGGCTCGTCCTCCTGACCGCCGCCTCTTCCGTGGCGGTGCGCTTCTCCCTCCCCTCCGGCCTCGCCGCCGGCCTCTGCTTCGTGGCCGTCATCGCAGCTGCGCTCCTCATCTCCTGGGGCGCCGAGGCCGCGCAGTTCTTCGTCTCCCAGGGGCTCGCGGTGGCGGTCATCGCGCTCCTGCAGGTCGTTCCCGAGTTCATGGTGGAGGCCGTCATCGCCTGGCAGGCCGGGAAGGACGGGCGGGTGGACCTGGTCTTCGCGAACGCCACCGGCTCGAACCGCCTCCTCACCGGCTTCGGCTGGCCGCTCGTCTTCCTCGTCACCGACATCTACCACCGCAGGCAGGGGCGCGGCCCGCTCCGGGCCATCGAGCTCCGCTCCGAGCACGTGGTGGAGGTCGCGGCGCTGCTCCTCGCCTCCTGCTGGTACCTCGTCATCCTGGCAAGGCGCTCGCTCGGCCTCGTCGACTCCGTCGTGCTCGGCGGAGGGTTCTTCCTCTACCTCTGGGTGCTCCACCGGCTGCCCGCCGAGGGCGAGGAGGAGATCGACGAGCTCATCGCACCGGCGCGCATGCTCGCCACCACAAAGCCCGCCCGCCGGCGCGCGACCTTCATCCTCTCGCTCTTCGCTCTCGGCGGCCTGGTGATGTGGGCCGTCGCCGAGCCCTTCCTCTTCGCCATGAAGGACGTGGCGACCGCCATCGGCGTCTCCCAGTTCGCCTTCGTCCAGTGGGTGGCGCCCTTCCTCACCGAGTTCCCCGAGAAGGTCACCGCCGTCTACTGGGCGAGCAAGGTGAAGCTCGCCCCCATGGCGCTCTTGAACCTCATCTCCTCCACCGTGAACCAGTACACGGCGCTCGTTGCCATGGTCCCCGTCGCCTACGCGCTCTCGGCCGGGCGGCTGACCGACATGCCCATGGACGAGCTGCACCGGGTCGAGCTCTTCCTCTCCTTCGCCACCACCCTGTACGGCGTGGCCTGCCTCGCGAAGCTCCGCTTCACGCGCATGAACGCGAACGTGATGATCGTCCTCTTCGTCCTGCAGTTCCTCTACCAGGGGAACATCGACCTTCCCGGCTACGGGCCGGGAGGGCTCCACCTCTTCGCGGTGAGGTCGCGCGTCTTCGTCGCCTGGGCCTACATCGCCTTCGCCGCCGTGGAGCTCTTCGTCCACCGCAAGGAGATCCGGTTCTTCTCGGCGCTTCGCCAGACGCTCGCCCACCTGCGGCGATAGCGGGCACCCCTCGTGGGTTCTCCCGGACGTAGGGGCGAATCCGGAGCCCCGGCGGGTGTATGAACGCCTCCGTGCGGATCGACCTCGGGGGTCCTGCGGGCAGGATCGAGGCGCTCCACGAGGAGCCGCCGGCTCCCCGGTTCGCCGCCCTGGTGCTCCACCCCCACCCTCTCTACGGCGGGACGATGCACAACCATGCCACCTACCAGATCGCGAAGGCAGCCCGGTCGCAGGGAGGCGTCACGCTCCGCATGAATTTCCGCGGAGTCGGGCTCTCGGCGGGATCGCACGCCGGCGGCGCCGGCGAGGCCGACGACGCGAAGGTCGCCCTCGCCTGGCTCGGGGCGCGCCACCCGGGGCTGCCGCTGTTCGCGGGCGGCATGTCCTTCGGCGCCTGGGTCGCGCTCAGGGCCGCGTCCGGGCCCGAGGGGAAGGGAGCGCTCGCGGCCGGCGTCGCGTTGCGGCGCTTCGACCTCGACTTCGTCCGTTCGTGCGCGAAGCCGGTCGCCGCAGTGCAGGCAGAGCACGACGAGTTCGGAGCGCCGGACGAGGTGCGCGCCCTTCTCGAGGGATCAGGAGGGCCGCGCCGGCTCTGGGTGGTGCCCGGGACCACGCACCTGTTCCTCGAGGACCTGCCCGCCCTGCAGGACGCCGCCGCTCGAGCGTGGGCCTGGCTCGTCGGGGAGGCGTGACGTGGCGGCAGGGACGAAGGTCGCGGGCCGGATCCTCGAGCAATCGTCCGGAGAGCTGCTCCGCATCTGGCGGCTCGCGCGGGCGGCCTCGCGGAACGCCGTCTTCCCGGGGATGCTCGACGGAGTCATGGCGAGCTTCTTCCAGAGCGCCGGCCGGGTTCTCGCAACCGGCGGCCCGCCGGAAGATGCCTGGAAGGGAACGAGCGGGATGCTGCGCGTCTCTGAGCGTCTCGGAGCGGCCGAGCTCACCGCCGAGTGGGCGGTCGCGATGGAGGTCCTCGCGGCGGTCTGCGAGTCCTTCAGCGCCGAGCCGGCGGTGGGCGAGTGGATCGCCCGCGCCGTCGCCGAGGCGGAGCGCGCCACCTCGCGCCAGCCTGGAGCCTCGAGCGCGGGGGTTCCGGCCGGAGTCCTCGAGGTGCGCATCGTCGGCGACATGCCGCCGCCCAAGCGCGTGCTCCGGGCATCCGCCGAGGCGGACGGCTAGCGATGGATGGCGGCGGTCACAGCCCCGCGAACTGCACGCCCTCGAAGACGAGCGTCGGGGTCGAGAGCGCCGAGTAGGGGTACGGGTCGTTGCCGACGGCGACGAGCCGCCTCCAGAGCTCGAGGTGATTCCCGGAGACGTTCATCTCGCCGACCGGCTCTGCGATTCGGCCGCTGCGTACCTGGAACCCCTGCACGCCGAGCGAGAAGTCGCCGGTGGTGGCGTTCGAGTTACCTCCCAGGAAGCCGGTGACGAGGACGCCGTCCCCCATGCGATCGAGGAGGTCTCCCTGGGCGAGCTCGCCGCGACGCCAGGCGAGGTTCGAGACGCGGGCGGTGGTGGGCGGCATGGCGAGCTTCCGCCCGTAGTAGCAGTCCACGTAGAAGTTCCGGAGCACCCCCCGCTCGAAGACCGGGAAGGGGCGCGCGGCGAGCCCCTCGCCGTCCCAGAGGCGGGAGCCGAGTCCCCGCACCAGGTGGGGGTCGTCGACCATCTCGAGGAGCTCGCTGCCCACCGTCGTCCCGAGGCGCCCCTCGAGGAAGGACCGCTTCTGCTGCAGCGACGAGGCCGCGAGCGGGGCGAGGAGCGCGCTCACCAGGCGCCCGGCGGCGCGCCGGTCGACCGCCATCGGAACGACCGCCGACTCGCCCTTCCTGGAACCGATCCGCGCGAGCGCCCGATCGGCCGCACCGCGGCCGATCGCGAACGGCGCGGGAAGGTCGGCCCGGAACCGGGCGCTGGCGGAGTCCCAGTCCTCCGGCCGCCTTCCGTCCGGATCGCGCACGCTCACCTCGGCGGACACGCCGTAGTCGGTCCCGCTCCGGGCGCCCTCGAAGCCGTTCGAGGTGACGAGCGCCCGCTCGGCGGACGTGTCGCCCACGCTGGCGGAGACGGAGACGATCCGATCCGCGCCGGGGGCGGACCGGGCCCCTGCCTCCGCCTCCTCCGCGGCCCGGCGCCTCGCGACGGCGTCGAGCGAGGCGTAGCTCTGGTCGGCGAGCTCCAGGTCGATGTCCGCCCGCCCGCGGTAGAGCTCCGGGTCGGGCAGCCGCCGGCTCGGGTCCGGGGCGAGCGTGCGGGTGAGCGCCACGCCCTCGGCGATGAAGCGGTCGAGCGCCTCCGGCCTGAGATCGCTCGTCGAGAGCGAGGAGTACCGGCCGTCGACGTAGAGGTCGAGCCCGAGGCCGCGGGTCGTCGCCTCCGTGACCGTCTCGAGCTTCCCGTCGCGCCAGGCGAGCTCCACATGGCGTGCGCGGGACGCGGCCGCGGCTGCCTCGCGGGCTCCGTGGCCGATGGCGAGCCGGACCGCCGCGCGGGCCGCGTCGAGCAAGGACTCGGACATGGCTACCCCCTCCCGCCGACCGTCATCGACGACACCCGCACCGTGGGCAGGCCCTGCGACACCGGCACGCTCTGGCCGTCCTTCCCGCAGGTCCAGCCGCCCTCGTCGATGACGAGGTCGTTCGACACCATGTCCACCTTCTCGAGCGCCTTCGGCCCGTTTCCGATGAGGTTCACGTCCTTGATGGGACGGGTGAGCTTGCCGTCCTCGATGAGCCAGCCGTTCTTCACGAAGAAGGTGAAGTCCCCGGCCCCGATCTGGACCTGGCCGTTCGAGAAGGTCTGGCAGTAGATGCCCTTCTTGACGGAGCGGATGATCTCTTCCCGGTCGTGCGGCCCGGGAAGCATGTAGGTCGAGCGCATCCGCGGAAGCGGCGGGTACCGGTAGCTCTCGCGCCGCCCGTTGCCGGTCGGGGCGACCTTGTAGTGGCGCGCGGAGATGGCATCGTGGAGGTAGGAGGCCAGCACGCCGTTGTCGACGAGGACGGTGCGCCCCGCCGGGTTCCCCTCGTCGTCCACGTGGATCGAGCCCCGGGCGCCAGGCTCGGTCCCGTCGTCGACGATGGAGACGAAGGGCGCGGCCACGGGCTTCCCCATCTTGTCCGCGTAGATCGAGACCCCCTTCCGGTTGAAATCGGCCTCCATCCCGTGGCCGATGGCCTCGTGCAAGAGGATGCCCGACGAGCCGGCGGCGAGCACAACCGGCATCTCGCCGGCCGGGGGCTGGCCCGCCTCGAAGAGGATGGCGGTCCGCTCCCAGGCGCCCTTCACGAGCCGGTCGAGGCGCTCGGGCGTGTAAAGCTCGAGCCCCGCCCGGCCGGCGATGTTGTAGCCGTTCTGCTCGCGGCGGCCGCCCCGCTCGGCGAGCACCGAGGCCGCGAGAAGCGTCATGGGCTGAAGGTCCTCGACCACCCGCCCCGACGAGTCGGCGACGAGGACGGCTCCGCTCTCGTCGTGGAGGTAGACGTTCACCTTCCGCACGCTGGGGTCGGCGGCGAGGAGCCGGGCGTTCACCTTCTCGAGGAGCGGAAGCTTCTCCGCCGAGCCTTCGTCCCCGGGCTCCCGTGGAGCATAGCGACCGGACTGACGCGGCTCGAGGTGGAGCCTGGCCGGAGCGTCGCGAGAGGCCCCGTCGGCGATCGCCGCGGCGGTCCTGGCGGCGTCGAGGATCGCCGCGAGCGAGAGGTCCTCCGTGTAGCCGTACCCGGTCTGATCGCCCTTCACCACCCGGACGCCGACGCCGAGCTCCACCGAGCTGAAGGCGCGGTTCACCGCTCCGTCCTCGAGCGCGAAGTCGCTCTCGACCCGGTGCTGGAAGAACACGTCGGCGAAGTCTCCGCCGCGCGACAGCGCCGCGCCGAGCGCCTCCCGGATCACACGCCCGGTCACCCCGAAGCGATCGAAATACCCTACGCCGGCACCCGTCGGGCCCGCCTGCTCTCTCATCTCGATGACCGTCCTCTGTGGATGGCCGGAGTATCCGCCAGCCCTTACAGTCTCTAGCGCCCCATCCGGGCCGATGCCTTTCAAAGTAAGATAGCTGCCGATTCTCCGCACTGCAGCGGGAGGCTGCCCCATGCGACGCAGGCCGACGGGCCAGGCGTTCCTGTTTATTTTGTTCGCCCTCGCCCGAGCTCCTGCGCTCGCGGCCGAGCCAGAGGGCCCGCCGCCCCTCATCCCCCGGAACGTGCTCTTCGGGAACCCGGAACGCACCCAGCCGACGATCTCCCCGGAGGGGACCCGGCTCGCCTGGATCGCCCCGGACGAGCAGGACGTGCTGCAGCTCTGGGTGGCGACGATCGGCAAGCCCGGCCCGAGGAAGGTCAGCGCCGAGAAGAGGCGCGGCGTCCAGAGCTACCTGTGGGCGGAGGACGACAGGACGCTCCTCTACCTGCGGGACTCGGACGGCGACGAGAACTTCCACGTCCTCGGCGTGGACCTCGATACAGGCACCGTTCGCGACTTCACGCCGTTCCAGGGCGTGCGCGCCTCCCAGGTCTGGGTGAGCCCGAAGGTCCCGGACAGCATCCTCGTGGCCCTCAACCTGCGCGACCGCCAGATGTTCGACGTCTACTCGATCGACCTCCGGAGCGGGGCGACGAGCCTCGAGACCGAGAACCCCGGCAACGTGCTCCGCTGGGTCGCGACCGACGAGCTGGAGACGCGAGGGGCCGAGGCGGTCACCCCGGAGGGAGGCACCGAGATTCGGGTCCGCCGGAGCGCCAGCGCCGCCTTCACGACGCTGCTCAAGGCTCCCTTCGGCGAGCGCCTCTCGCTCGTCGACTTCACCGCCGACGGGAAGCGCGTGTACCTCCTGTCCTCCTTGGGCTCGAACACGGTGCGGCTGGTGTCGAAGGACCTCCTCACCGGCAAGGAGGGCCTCGTCGCCGCGAATCCCGACGTGGACGCGGACTCGGTCCAGGTCTCCCCGCGCCGGCACGTCATCGAGGCCGTCGACTTCCCGGCGGGCCGCCAGGCCTGGGTGACGGTGGACAACGCGGTGAAGGCCGACTTCGAGGGCATCCGCAAGCTCGCGCCCGGCGACTTCGTCGTCGTGAGCCGCGACCGGGCCGACCGGGTGTGGCTCGTGGCCTTCACCGAGGACCGGGGGCCGAGGCGCTACTTCACCTGGGACCGCTCCTCGAGGAAGGGGACCCGCCTCTTCACGCAGCAGCCGAAGCTGGAGGGGCTCCCCCTCGCGGAGATGAAGCCGGTGACGATCGAGGCCCGCGACGGCCTCGTCCTGCGCGGCTACCTGACCTTGCCGGTCGGGGTGCCGGCGAAGGGGTTGCCGCTCGTCCTTTTCGTCCACGGGGGGCCATGGACGCGAAACACCTGGGGCTTCGACGCCGACGCGCAGTGGCTCGCGAACCGCGGGTACGCGGTGCTCCAGGTGAACTTCCGCGGCTCGACCGGTTACGGAAAGGCGTTCCAGAACGCCGGCAACAAGGAGTGGGGCAAGAAGATGCACGACGACCTCCTCGACGCCGTCGGCTGGGCCGTGAAGCAAGGCTACGCCGACGCCCGCAAGGTGGCCGTCCTGGGAGGCTCCTACGGAGGGTACGCGGCGCTCGCCGGCGCGGCCTTCACTCCGGACGTTTTCCGCTGCTCGGTGGACCTGGTGGGGCCCTCGAACCTCTTCACGCTGCTCGCGAGCATCCCGCCCTACCAGGCTCCGCTCCTCGCCGAGCTGCACCGGCGGATCGGGGACCCGAAGGACGACGAGAAGCTCCTGCGGGACGCCTCGCCGCTCTTCTCGGCCGACAGGATCAAGGTCCC
>Ga0209048_10007210_pt1 | contig 10302 bp, 13 predicted proteins | sample FrelakmetCRP12CR_FD_187146 | JGI IMG/M metagenome (GOLD analysis project Ga0209048, IMG submission 187146) | Freshwater lake sediment microbial communities from the University of Notre Dame, USA, for methane emissions studies - CRP12 CR (SPAdes)... | ecosystem: Environmental > Aquatic >... | reverse complement strand
TAAAATAGCGCACGATCAACGGTGCTAGTTCTAACTGGCGCCCCAACCCATCAAAGTACAATCCCGTTTTGGAATCAAGGTTACGAACGAAATATGCTGAGAAGCCCAACACCAACCCCACGATGCCTTCGGCCACAACCGCTCCATATAAGAGCTTACCGATCAATTTTTTGAACTGTACTGTTCCTTGAGGCGGGGAAGTTGAAGGTGAGGGAGACACTGCTTTGTTGGCGAACTCCTGTTTTAGCCGCGCGTTCTGTTTTCGGTGGATGATTAGAAGGAAAATCCCCAACAGGAATAACGGCACCCCGACGAATATGTGGCGCGAGCGGACTGCAGCAGCAGAAAGCGCTAGCATTGCATTTAGTAGAAAGGGGATAGCTAGAATAACGGATTTCGTCACTGTGCGAAAGGCAGCAGCCGAAAAGACTACGGTCAGGAACAGCCATGTAAAGGTGGGCGCAACGACATTTGCGGGAGGTAGTTCACCCGCATAGACCTGAACCCACATATCGAATACGAATCCGACCGAATACGATGCAACCGAAGCCGCGACAAATCCTGCCACATTACGAGCTACTGTGCCTCTGGTGTTCACCCAAGTTGCGACGCCGCTGATTGCAAAAGCGAGAAACACCAAGGTGACGAAGTAGATCGCAAACGTTATCACTGCACGCCTCTATTCATGGGCTCAGTTTTGTTTTCCATCAGTTTTGTTGCCTGGCAAGAAGCTAAGTTATTGGAAAGACTGGATCAGTATAGACAATCTGGCAGCCGAATGCAGCATAGCTCACGCGCCGTCAACCGAGGCGACAGGAAACTGGTGAAGGCGTGGTGCGATATTGGACATTTTGAGTCCTTTTGTCTAGTCTCTGAAACCGCCCCCCTTGATTTTCAAGGAGTTGCGCGTGCCCCGAGGCCCCCAACATTAGACAAAACGATGCAAGAGCGCCGCCACCTGACCCCGACCGAGGTTGACCCCAAAAGCAAGGCCGCGCTTGAGCTTGAAGCGCTATACGACTATACTTCACAAATCCTAGATGACGATAGGACCATATAATATGGCAAACACGCTGAAAAAGGGCGCGGCGCCGCTTAAAGAATTGGCCGGAACCGCGACCCAAGACAACGAGCCGACCGAGGCCCGGACCAGCAAGAAGGCAGGGGTAAAATCAACCGTGCTGATTGGCGCGCATTTTCCCCGCGCCGTGCGCCGTTCTTTGGCGCAACTGCAAGCCGACCCGCGCAATGACGGCAAGAAGATCAACGACCTTTTGGCCGAGGCCCTTAACGACCTTTTCGCTAAGTACAACGTACTGCAGACGGCGAACATTGACCGCGGAAGCCAGACCTAGCAGAATCAACAGCAAGCCGCCGATCGCGCTGGATTCCAGAAACGACAAAGCCGCCCACCCCGACAAGAGTAGCGGCCTTGCGTTCATCACTTCGGGCAGTTTAGAGCCTCCCGGCTTGAACTGCCCTTACAGCTTAGCAAAGGCTAGGCAGAGAGGCAAGAGGATGACCACCCCTAAAGACCCAGTTGAGATGTTGAAGGCCCGCGAGCAAGAGCAGCAGGACAAGGCCCGCGCCGAGGGACGCCGCCCGTTGTCCGCCGTCAAGCGCCGCATGATTGAAAGCAGCGTGAAGATAGACGCAACCTTACCCGACGAGGTTGTGTTTCAACATTCGGTTTTCTGTCAGACGGTTTTACCCTACCGCGACCCCGGCCCCGATGTTCGGATATGGGAGCGCGAGCAAGGGCAAGTAAGCCTATCGCTTGAAGCAGGACGCATTAAAGACCCGCAAGGGCAATATGTACCCGTTGGCCTACCCTATGGCCCCGCTGCCAGGCTGATCCTGTGCCATCTGCACACCGAAGCCCTAAAGACCGGAAGCCCCGCCGTTGACGTAGGCGACAGCCTAACCGCCTTTGTCCGAAGGTTGCATGGTTTTGACCCGGACGGGCGACAAATCCGCAAAGTCAAAGACCAGCTTACCCGCCTTGCCGCCGCCCTCATCCGCCTTGCCGCCACCCGCGAAGGGCGCACCGTCCAAATTAACACGCAGATCATTACCGCCTTTGAAGTCTGGCAGGAGAACTTTGAGGGTGAACGCTTCCTGTTTCCCCAAGAGATTATCCTAAGCGCGGACTACTTCGAGAGCCTGCACAAACACGCCGTACCGCTTGACGAACGCGCCGTTACCGCCCTTGCTCATACCGCTATGGGCTTGGATGTTTACGCATGGCTTGCCCAGAGGTTGCACCGCCTAGACCCGCAACGAGGGCAGTTTATCCCGTGGACGGCCCTGCATGAGCAGTTTGGGCAAGGGTACAAACAAGTTAAGTTTTTCCGCCGCGACTTCAAAACCACCCTTAACCAAGTTCTAACCCAGTACCCCGCCGCCCGTGTCAAGACCGACAAAGGCGGAATGCTGATAGGCCATAGCCCGCCGCCTGTGCCACAGCGCCACGTCATCTTGCTTCCCACGCCGACCCCCAAGGCATAGGCCACAAGCGGCACGGTCACTTTCTCACCCTTTGCCACTAAGGGCTTGGAATCTGTGCATAAGTCAGTTATCCACGGTCACTTTCTCACCTTTTGCGCGGTCACTTTCTCACCTTTTGCCCCCCAAAAGCACGGTCACTTTCTCACCCAAACCCTATATTAAGAATCCTTATATCTTTTTCCGATAGCTGGCGGCGGAAAACGTGAGAAACGTATGGAAATAGAAAACAGATTACCCTTCGGGCTCGCGCTAACGCGCTCGCAGAGCAAAAGACGGTAATCAAAAAGAAAAGGTAGCAGGGGAGGGGGAATCAAGCTTGAAGAGGTACTAGACCTTGGCAAGAGAGTGCAAGCCGCCGCCGAAGGTCGTCTGGGCGTCCTGACCGTAAAGGCAGGTCTGCGGATCGCGTCCCTGGAGAATGCTCAGCGCCCGTTCGACGTAACCACGGCTGGCAGCGATGATCGCCCCATTGATCTTGTTCTGCTGCTGCGCCTGGGTGGCGGCCTCCTTCAGAGCCGCCCACAGAGGCTCAAGCTGCAAACGGTCGGAGGGTTTAGAGGACTCAATGCAAGCCCTGGCGCCGCCAGCGTCGGTCCTGAATCCGCGCTGCAGGAGATAGTGAACCTGCTGTTCAAGCAGGACCTGGAGGCGGTCGGCGCAGGCCCGTTTCTGAATAGCAAGCTGCTCCAGTTCGGACAAATTACGCGCCTTTAAGGCAGCGTATTCTTGGAATAACGAACTGCGCAATTCTGACAGGGCGGCAATTTCATCCTGCAACAGGGCGGCAAGCATAGGGCGCCTATTTAAACAGTTCACCTTCGAAACCAAGCAATTGCTTGGCAACCCTGACCGGGTCGATCTTGTATTCACCGCTGTCGATGGCCTTGCGCAGGGACTCGACGCGTTCCCTATTGACGGTCGGCTCGGCGCTCAGCGAAGTCTCCAGTTCCCGCAAGTGCAATGACTCCGGGGTCAGCCGTAACTCGTCAGCGCCCGCTACCGGGCCACTTTGCCCACTACGCATCTTGTCCGCCGTGGGGGAGACAGTTCGTTCGTTCCGGCTGACACCGCGAACCGGGGGGGTAGACGCCCCGTTGATGATATTGACGGCCATCGGCATGGTCCTCTATGTGGCCGAAGATTATACCTAGAGTGATTATCGGCCGCATCGAGGAAAACTTGAGCATCTCAGGCTTAGGGTTCGACGGCGATTTGATGGGCGGCGATCACTGTGCCCTCAATCATCTGCTGGGACGCTTTATTGCGAACCCGCAAACGCTCGCCCAAGGCCGCATCGCTCAGCGCGATGCCGCTGGAGCTTATCTCCATGCCGGTCTGGCGTACCAAGACAGTCACCCGTTCCCCCCTTTTTATCAGCAGCGGCGTAGCCACAGCCCGTGGCGGGATCAGCGCGCCTATGGGTAGGGAACGCCGTAACTGCTTGCCAAGCAAGCGGGCAGGGACGGTCTCAAATTCTCCCGGCAGGGTGGTCAGATCACGGCGCTCGGCTCTGAGGTCGGCAGCCGTGAGGATCGTATCGCGGGGCAGGAAGCGACTGGCCACTAACACCTCGCCAAACATCCGGACACTAGCGCTTAGGTAGACAGTCCAAGGCCGCGGTCCCGAGCATCGCACTCCCACCGAGGTATTGCCCAAGGCGCGGGCACCGTTAGGCAGGAACACCTCTACTTCCACACCGCAGGCCGGCAGGCGCAGGCGCGGGTCCAGCGGACCCACCTGAATCGCCGGCGGCTCGGCTTGGCCGTCATATTGGGTCAGCAGGAAATCCCGGACCCGCTGTTGGATCCCGTCGATAGGGTGGACAGCTTCGGACCGGGCGGCGGGTGGGACCAGTATTCCTAATACACCGAAGACGATGATCCAGCAAAAGGGTTTGAAAAGGCTCATTAGTGCGTCCGAATTATAGCAGGGGGCGTCAACATTCAGTCACGCTAAACTTATTAAGCAATTCAAATGCCAGGATGAAGGATTGTCGGCCGGCGCGTTGACCGCGGCGCCGGCGGCAAAGCGAACGACAGGTAGGCCCGGCCATGCGCTACGGTATAGGGATGGTTTGGGTGCAGCCAAAGGATCTGGCATAAAGCTTGCTTTTAAGGGTATGACTGAGGATGCGCCGTATTTCTGACGGCGACTCAGAGGCTGATGCAAACACCCATCTTTTTAAGGAATCGCACACCGTGTCGATCAGTTTCGATAATGCCTTGGGAATCCACGCGCAGGCCCTGGCCTGGCGCTCCCAGCGGGCTGAAGTGATCGCCGCCAATCTGGCCAACGTAGATACGCCGAATTATCTGGCGCGGGACATGGATTTCCAGTCCGCGCTGGCCAGCGCCCAGGGTAGTGACTACCTCAAGGTGACTTACCCGGCCCATCTTCAGACCTACGGCAGTAACCCCGGGGAACTGCTCTATCGGCTGCCGACCCAGCCGGCCATCGACGGTAATACCGTGGAGGAGGAGCAGGAGAAGGCCGCGTTTGCCAGTAACGCTCTGCACTATGAGGCCAGTTTGCGCCTGCTCAGTGGGCGCATCCAGGAACTGCTGAGCGCCATTCGTGGAGAATAACCATGTCCTTGTTCACTGTTTTCAATACCGCGGGCTCATCGCTGCATGCGCAAACGGTGCGCCTGAACACCACGGCCAGCAACCTGGCCAACGCCGACAGCGTAAGCAGCAGTACAACAACCACTTACCGCGCCCGCCATCCGGTGTTTGCCACCCAGCTAAAGGATGGCGATGACGCGGCGGCCGGGGTGGAGGTGCTCGGCATCGTGGAAAGCCAGGCGCCCCTGCGGCGGGAATATCAGCCCAACCATCCCCTGGCAAACCAGGAAGGGTATGTGATGATGCCCAATGTCAACCCCATCGATGAAATGGCCGACATGATCTCTGCCTCGCGGACCTACCAGAGCAATGTAGAAGTGATGAATACTTCTAAGCAACTGCTGCTGAAAACCTTGGCATTGGGCGAATAGCGCGGAGGACGTCACCATGAATACTATCCAGGATTCCACCTCACTGGAGTCTCTGAATACCAGCCTCAAGACCAACAAGTCCTCGTCCCAAGAACTGGGTCAGGAGCAGTTTCTCCAACTGATGATTGCGCAGCTCAAGAATCAAGACCCTACCAAGCCCTTGGACGGACAGGAATACCTGGGACAGTTGGCTCAGTTCAGCACCGTCAACGGGATCCAGGGACTGCAGCAGTCCCTCACCCAGTTGTCCCAATCCCTGCAAGCTTCCCAGGCCTCCAGTTTGGTGGGCCATACGGTCATGATCGACAGTAACGAAGCCTATCGGGCCGCCGACAAGCCGCTTCAGGGTAGCGTGAATCTCACTGACAGTGTCAAGAATTTGACGATTGTCGTGTCTGACAGCAGCGGCCGGGAAATACAGCGCCTAACTCTTGGTGACCAGGCTGCTGGCAACGTCAACTTCTCCTGGAATGGCAAGGATAGCAGCGGCAACCAAAGCGCGGCGGGGATTTACCAGGTCAAGGCCGAAGATACCGTGAACGGCAAATTGCAAAGTGTCGATACCCAGTTGCAGGCCACCGTACAGAGCATATCCCTGGGGCAGGGGGGGCAAAGCATGACCCTGAATCTTGTCGGCTTGGGAGGGATGAATATCAGTAAACTTCGGGAAGTCCTCTAACCGTTATAGAAGGAAAATCACGATGTCATTTAGCACCGCCCTCTCCGGGCTTAATGCCGCCACCGCCGATCTCGGGGTGATCTCCAATAATATCTCCAACAGCAATACCACGGGGTTTAAATCCTCGCGGGCCGAGTTTTCCGATATTTTTTCCAGCAGTGCGTTAAGCAACTCCCGTACTATCGGTAGCGGCACGCAACTGGCAGCGGTGGCCCAGCAGTTCCAGCAAGGCAGCATCAATGCCACCAGCAATCCTTTGGATCTGGCCATCAATGGCGATGGCTTCTTCCGTCTGAATGATAACGGCAGCGTGGTCTACACCCGCGCCGGCAGCTTCGAGACAGACGGCGAGGGCTATATAGTCAACAACGCCGGTCTGCGCCTGACGGGTTATCAGGCGGATAGCAATGGCAAGCTGACCCAAACCCTGGGTGACCTGCATTTGGATACCGGGGATATGGTGCCACAACCTACCTCCCAGGTGAAGTATGGGCTGAATCTGGATGCCGGGGCGACGGCTATCGATACGACCAAAACACCGTTTGACCCCACCAACTCCGCCAGTTACAACTACACCACTTCAGCAACGGTCTTTGACAGTCTGGGGACCAGCCATACCCTGACTTCCTATTTCGTCAAGGCGGACGCCACCAAGAATGACTGGCAGGTGCACTTCACCCTGGATGGGGGAGTGCCGTTTGACACATCGAAAACCCCGTCGACCCCAACAATCTACACTGCGCCGCAGCCCTTAAGCTTTGATAACAACGGTGAGCTTACGAGTGGCGGTGTCATAAATCTCGCGGGTATTGCGACTGGCAATACCGCGGCGAATTTAAATCTTAAGCTGGATTTCAGTAAAACGACTCAGTTCGACGGTCAGTTCAGCACCACCTCTCTGGAGCCGGATGGTTTTGCCAATGGTCAATTGACCAGCGTGAACGTGGGAGACGATGGCACCCTGTTCGGCCGCTACTCCAATGGCCAATCCAAGGCAGTGGGTCAGGTGGCTCTGGTGAATTTCCAAAATGCCCAGGGTTTGCACCCGATTGGCGACACCAACTGGGCGGAGTCCTCTGCCTCCGGCACTCCGCTGGTGGGCGCTCCCGGCAGTGGCAGTCTGGGGACGTTGAAGTCCAGCGCCTTGGAGGGTTCCAATGTGGATTTGACCCAGGAACTGGTCCATATGATTAATGCCCAGCGCAATTTCCAGGCCAATGCCCAGGCGCTCAACACCTCGAATTCCCTGACTCAGACTATTATCAATCTGCGCTAGGACTGAAGGAATAAGCCCATGGATCATATGCTCTATGTCGCCATGACCGGCGCCCGGCAGACGCTCCAGGCCCAGGCGCTCACCACTCACAACCTGGCTAACGCCAGCACCACCGGCTTCCGGCAAGACATGGTGGCCTTCCGCAGCCAGCCGGTGTTCGGTGAGGGCCTGCCCAGCGAAGTCTATGCCATGACCGAGCGGGCGGGAGTGGACAATACACCGGGCCCGCTCTTCACCACCGGTCGGGAACTGGATGTAGCCGTTGACGGTGAAGGCTGGATCGCCATGCAGACCCCCGACGGCGGCGAAGCCTACACCCGGGCCGGCAACCTGCATCTTACGCCTGGCGGTATCCTAACCACCGAGGCAGGGTACCCCGTGCTGGGCAACGCCGGTCCTGTCGCCATACCCCCCGCGGAAAAGCTGGAGATCGGCGCCGATGGCACGATTTCCATTCGTCCTCTGGGCGAGGCGGCGTCCACCCTGGCAGTGGTGGACAGGATTCGCCTGGTGAAGCCAAGGGCGGCGGCACTGACAAAGGACGCCTCTGGATTAATGCGTTTGCAGAATCCACCCGCTCCACCGGACGCCTCGGTACGGCTGGTCGCCGGCGCCCTGGAGAGCAGCAACGTCAATACCGCGGCGACATTGGTGAACATGATCGATTTGGCCCGCCAATTCGAAATGCAGATTAAGATGATGAACACCGCCAAGGAAAACGCCGACACCACCAATCAACTGTTGCGCCTGGAATAGGAGAACTAACATGAATCCCGCACTGTGGATTGCCAAGACCGGCCTCGACGCCCAGCAGACGCGCATGGCGGTGGTTTCGAACAATTTGGCCAACGTCAACACCACCGGCTTTAAGCGCGGTCGCGCCGAGTTCGAGGATCTCCTCTATCAAAACGTGCGCCAGACGGGCGGCCAGTCCTCCCAGAACACCCAACTGCCCTCCGGGTTGATGCTGGGTACGGGGGTGCGCACCGTGGGCACGGAAAAGCTGTTCACCCAGGGCAGTATGACGCAGACCGGCAATAACCTGGACCTGGCTATCAACGGGCGGGGATTTTTCCAGATCCTGCTACCCAACGGCAGCGTGGCCTATACCCGCAACGGCTCCTTCCAGATGAACGACCAGGGCAAGGTGGTAACCGCCAACGGTTATGAGCTCCAGCCAGACATCACCGTGCCGGCCAACACCCAGAGCATCACCATTGGCACCGATGGCGTGGTCTCGGCGCAGATCGCCGGCGCGACCGCGCCCTCCCAGGTGGGCACCCTGCAACTGGCGGATTTCATCAATCCCACCGGCCTGCAGCCCATCGGCGAGAATCTCTATGTGGAATCGGCCGCCAGCGGCGCGCCCCAAGTGGGCAATCCGGACAGCAATGGGCTGGGTTCGGTGGTGCAGGGTTCCCTGGAGGGTTCCAATGTCAATGTCGTGGAGGAACTGGTCAACATGATCGAAACCCAGCGGGCCTATGAGATGAACTCCAAGGCTATCGCTACGACCGATAAGATGCTCGAGTATACCAACAATAACCTCTAGCCTGCGCCATGATCAAACTTGCTCTCATCACCTTGGGGTCCCTGCTGGCGCTGTCAGGCTGCACGGGCATCTTGAACCAGCACCAATTCACCCCCGTCGCCCCTCAGGCTTTCCCTGATCAGCCGCCGGCGACGCCGGCGGCTGGTTCCATCTATCAAGCTAACCGGTATATGCGTCTATTCGAAACCCGCGCCGCCCGGCGGGTAGGGGACATCGTGACCATCCGCCTGGTAGAGAGCACCAATGCCAGCAAGAAGGCCGGCACCAATTTTGACAAGAACGACGAGGTAAACCTCGCCAATCCCACCCTGTTCGGCTATCCCTTCAAGATCAAGGGCGCCACTCTGGAAACCGACGTCAAAGGCAGCCGGACCTTCGACGGCAAGGGGGAGAGTGATCAGAGCAACAGCCTGCGGGGACAGATCTCCGCCTTCGTGGTGGAGGTCTATCCCAACGGCAACATGGCGATACGGGGAGAGAAGATGCTCACCCTCAACCAGGGCGAGGAGTTCGTACAGATCTCCGGGGTGGTCCGCCCCGACGATATTGGCGCCGACGACACCGTACTTTCCACCCAGGTGGCCGACGCACAGATCACCTATGCCGGCAAGGGCGCGCTGGCGGACGCCAATTCCGCTGGCTGGCTGGTGCGCTTCTTCACCAGCCCCCTGTGGCCTTTTTAGCCGGAGTCCATCGCTATGCTCAGACGTTTAGCGCTTCCCCTGTTCCTGCTGCTGGCTGGGTTACTGCCAACCGGCGCCGCGTATGCCGAACGCATCAAGGATTTGGCCACGCTGTCCGGAGTGCGCGGCAATCAGTTGGTCGGTTATGGCTTGGTCATGGGCCTAAGCGGTAGCGGCGACCAAACCAGCCAGACCCCCTTCACCACGCAAAGCCTGATCAACATGCTCGCCAGCCTGGGGGTGACGCTACCCCCCAATCTCCCTCTCCAGTTGAAAAACGTAGCCGCCGTTTCCCTCCAAGCTGAACTGCCGCCCTTCGCCAAGGTGGGGCAGACCATTGACGTGACCGTATCGTCTATCGGTAACGCCAAAAGCCTGCGCGGCGGTACCCTGTTCATGGCCCCCCTGCGCGGAGCCGATGGCAAGGTCTATGCCATGGCCCAGGGCAACGTGGTGGTGGGCGGCCTCGGGGTAGAAGCGGAGGGTTCCCATATCACCGTGAACGTTCCCAGCGCCGGGCGCATCCCTAATGGCGCTACCGTGGAACAGACCGTCGACAACGGCTTCACCGCGGGCGGCCCCCTGGTGCTAAACCTGCGCCAGCCCGAT
>Ga0209048_10007209_pt1 | contig 10303 bp, 8 predicted proteins | sample FrelakmetCRP12CR_FD_187146 | JGI IMG/M metagenome (GOLD analysis project Ga0209048, IMG submission 187146) | Freshwater lake sediment microbial communities from the University of Notre Dame, USA, for methane emissions studies - CRP12 CR (SPAdes)... | ecosystem: Environmental > Aquatic >... | reverse complement strand
CCCTTGGAGCAATGAGTGGGTCCTGCAAGCTGCATAAAGACTCGTTGGCTCCTCGCATCAGGGACGAGCTGAACAGCTGCGGTGTATGTGTCATCCCGGTGCCGGCTTCTCTGCAAAAAAGCCTGGAGTCTCTGGGGAAAAAAGCCTGCCAACAATATGCAATGAAAGAATTTGCGGAAAACGTCATACTGCTTGATACGGGGCACGCCAAACTGATGACCTCTTATTATCCGTTGGACATCTTGCGGCAGATTCCCGGATTTGAAAACGCCCGCTTCGAAGATCCCTATGCGGGCGGAATCGGCAATTCAATAAGGTACCTGGGGATGCTGCCGAGGGATGATCGTTTGCAGGTGAACGGTTTAAAGAACGTCTTCTGCGGAGGGGAAAAAGCCGGACTACTTGTGGGCCACACCGAAGCGATTGTGACAGGCACTCTGGCCGGACATAATGCCGCCAGATATGCACTGGGACTTGAGCTGATCGAGATCCCCCGGAGCTTGGTGTGCGGTGATGCGGTCGCATACGTGAGAGAAGCAATGCAGACCAGGGAAGGCTTAACCAAAAAATACACCTTTTCGGGATCGGTCTATTTTGAGCGGATGCAAAATAATAACTTCTACCTTACCGATAAAGAACAAATCAGTCGAAAAGTCGCACAGGCCAATATGGCGGGTTTCTTTGCCCTACAACTTCGGTAAACCAGATCGTCATTTCTGGCCCGAGTCACCCTCGCCCGGTTATGGGGGCAATTGCAGATGCAAGCGCTACATAAGGCTGAAAACGGAATTGCTGGCAAGCGACCAGAAGTAGGAGGGGAATATCCCCATGATAAGGACAGCCGCGGTCGTTGCCGTCAGTGCGACCACAACCGCGGGGGAAATCGCCGAAAGCATTATGGGATTTTCAGAAGGCTGAGGCTCACAATACATCAGGACGACCACCCGCAGGTAGTAGTAAATTGAGACCACACTGTTCACACCAGCTGCGATGACCAGCCAGACATACCCGGACCGCAACGCCTCGGTAAAGATATAAAATTTTCCCATGAATCCCCCTGTCGGCGGAATGCCGGCCAGGGAGAACAAAAATACGGACATGACAAGCCCCAGTGCAGGGTATTTAAAACCAAGGCCGGAATAATCCGAAATGCTGTTGTATTCTTCCCCCTTTTTGCAGAGGAGCGCGACAACCGCAAACGCCCCTATGTTCATGAAGGCATACGCCATGAGATAGAAGAGCATTCCCGCCTGCGCAAAGTTAGTTCCGGCGACAAATCCCAAGAGGATATACCCTGCATGAGCGATACTGGAATAGGCCAGCATCCGTTTGATATTATCCTGGGCAAGGGCGATGATGTTTCCGAGGGTCATAGTTGCAAAAGCGGCGACCCACATGATCGTGATCCAGCTTCCCTGCATGGGGGCCAAGGGAACGAGGATTGCCCGAATAAGCGTCGCAAAAGCCGCGGCTTTAACACCGGTTGCCATGAATCCCGTGATGGATGTGGGGGCGCCTTCGTACGCATCGGGCGTCCACATGTGGAACGGGACCATCGATATTTTGAATCCGAACCCCGCGGTCATCAACACCAGGCCGACGACCAAAAACTTGAATTGCAGGATTTGTGGGTGGGTTTTAATAAAATTGGCTATTTTGATGATATCCAGGCTTCCAGTGGCCCCGTAAATAAAAGCGAATCCGTACAGAAGAAATGCTGAGCCAAAGGCACCCAACAAAAAATATTTCAACGCGGCTTCCCCTGATTTCAACTGATCCTTATGAAATCCGGTCAGGGCATAGATGGAAATGGACATGGTTTCAAGGGCCACAAACAGAAGAATCAGGTTCCCTGCGGTAGCCATGAAGATCATACCAACACCGGCAAACAGAACAAGCGCATAATATTCGCCGGACTTGATGTTTTCAAAAAAATTCTGATAGCTTAACGAGACCATGATGGTCAGGACGATAATCAGGCAGATCACAAGGGTAAGGAAAAACGAAAACCCGTCGGTTAAGACCATTCCGCTAAATGAGGAGAAGGAATGCGCTGTGGGGCCGGTAAAAACAACACTGATGAGGGCAAGGACGGATCCCAAAAGGGCTAAATAACCGATGAATCCGGCCTTTGCCCATTCCTTAGAAACACCGGCGACAAGTACGATCAGTGCTGTTGCAACAAGAATCATCTGCGGTAAGACAGCCATGTAGTCCATTACCGGCAGAGCAAAATTTAGCGTCTCCATTCGGTTCCTCCAGAGTTAAAGCAATATACCGACACAGCAGACTCGGTGATTTCGATCATCGTTTAAATGAAAGCCGCCCGCCGCAAGAGATTGTGTCACAATTGACGGCAATATCATCCTTTCCCAAGGCCGCTGTGACAGGGTTGCCGTTTTTTTCAGCCGCATACATTTCATATCTACTTTTGTAATGCTTGATGAAGAGATCTACCGAAGCATCCATTTTCCGCAAAAACGGGCCGGGAAAGATCCCCATAACAAACACCAGGACCGCAATGGGAACCATTACCACAATCTCTCTTGTGTTCAAGTCGGTCATTTTATGGTTGGAGTCGTTGGTAACCGGCCCGAACATCACCTTCTGGTACATCCAGAGCATGTAGATCACACCCAGGATCATTCCGGAGACGGCAAATACGCCGACTGCGGGATAGGTCTTGAAGACCCCCACAAGAATCATGATCTCGCCTACAAAACCGTTTGTCCCTGGAACCGCAACGGAGGCAAGAGTAACGATCATGAAAAATGTGGCAAATATCGGCATTACCTTGGCAACGCCGCCGAAATCTTCCATGAGCCGGGTATGCCGTCGCTCATAAATCATCCCTACGAGAAGAAAGAGTGCGCCGGTGTTCACCCCGTGGTTCAACATCTGGTAGATGCCGCCTTCTATCCCCTGGATATTGAGTGCAAAGAGTCCGAGCATCACGTATCCGAGATGGCTGACGCTGGAGTAGGCCACGAGTTTTTTCATGTCGGGCTGTACCCATGACACCAGTGCGGCATAGATGATTCCAGCAATGGCCAGGAACGCGATCACCGGGAGAAACTGATGGGTCGCGTAAGGGAAAAGGGGCATGGAAAATCTCAGGAAGCCGTAAGTCCCCATTTTAAGAAGGATAGCGGCAAGAAGGACACTGCCTGCCGTGGGCGCCTCCACATGGGCGTCCGGAAGCCATGTGTGCAGTGGGAAAATCGGCACCTTGATGGCAAATGCGATCATAAAGGCGGCGCACAGCCAGAACTGGATCGATATCGGGATATGCAGGTTATAGAGGTCAAGCAGGTTGAAGGTGCCTGTTCCCGTGGTTTTATAGCTGTAATAATAAAGATAAATGATGGCGACCAGCATGAATATGCTTCCTGCCGCCGTGTATAAGAAGAACTTGACCGCGGAATAGATGCGGCGCTCTCCCCCCCAGACTCCGATGAGAAGAAACATGGGGATCAGCATGAACTCCCAGAAAACAAAAAAGACGATAAGGTCAAGAGAAACAAACGTACCGATCATGGCGGTTTCGAGAAAGAGCATGGAGATCAGAAAATATTTTGTTTTTTCCTTGATATACGTCCATGAACACAGCACGCATAACGGGACGAAAAAAGTGGTCAAAATAACGAGCCAGAGGCTGATCCCGTCCAACCCGACATAATAGTTCAGCGAAAAGCTTGTAACCCAGGGGACAAGTTCCACAAACTGCATACCAGGGATGCCGGCGTCAAAGTAGACCAGGAGCAGAAGCGAAATCAAAAATTCAATGGTAGAAGTCGCAAGGGCGATTTTCCGTAATAGTTCATCATTTTTACCATCTTCGCTTCTGATAAATATCAGCAGGGTCGCAGACAGTAATGGAAAGAAAATGATGGTACTGAGGATCGGAAAATAAAGTTGGTTCATCGATTTGCTCCCGGAGATATACTCAAATTGTATAAATTATTCATACATAAAACTCGTGATTAATCTTGCATCTACATATAAAAGCATTTATCGTCCATTCATCCCTTAGCGGATATACATATAATATGCGACTAGAACGAACGCCCCCACCAGAAAAGATACGGCGTAGCGTTGGACATAACCTGTCTGGGAAGCCTTGCAGACGACACCGCATTTCATGAAAAATCCGGCGGTCGAATTGACAAGCCCGTCAATGACCACCACATCAATGCCTTTCCAAAGAAAAAGACTGATCGAGTGTAGAGGGTTGATGACCGTTTTTTCATAGAGTTCGTCCACATACCACTTGTTCAGCGACAGACGGTAGGAGAATGGGTTTCTGGCCGCCAAAGTATCAGGCAGCGATCTCTTTTTCATATACATTGTAAAGGCGAGAAGAATTCCACCAAATACGATAATGGTGGTAAGAATCATGAGCGAATATTCGAGTTCAAACGAGTGGTGGGCCACAGCCTCGGATGCCTCATGCATCAATGCCTGCCCGCCGGTGGATTGAAGGAGTTTGTCTTTTCCGAGTCCCATCACGGGGTCGAGGAAATGCTCGACGAGGTTCCCTCCCCCGAGGGATGCAGGGACGCCGATGTAACCGCCGACAATGGAGAGAACCGCAAGAATAATCAACGGAACGGTCATTGATTTCGGGGCTTCGTGAATGTGTTTTTTCACCTCTTCGGATGCCCGGCATTCATTGAAAAACGTCATGAAGATCAGACGGAACATGTAAAAAGCAGTCATGGCGGCAGCAAGGACGGCGATAGGCCACAGCAGGGAACTCCCATGCCCACTGCTGAAAACCTTCCAGAGGATTTCGTCTTTGCTGAAAAAGCCCGAAAATCCTGGGAATCCGACAATGGCAAGGGTCCCGATCAGCATGGTATAAAAGGTGATGGGCATTTTATGTCTTAAGCCCCCCATGTTTCTCATGTCCTGTTCCCCGCTCATGGCGTGGATGACGCAGCCCGAACACATGAAGAGAAGCGCTTTGAAGAATGAGTGGGTCAGAACGTGGAAGATGCCCGCAGCAAATGCTCCGACGCCCAGGCCAAGAAACATGTAGCCGAGTTGGCTCACGGTGGAGTAGGCCAGGACTCTCTTGATGTCGTTTTGGGTCAGGGCAATGGTGGCGGCCAACAATGCGGTTAAGGCTCCGACACCGGCAACAATCCCCATGGCCAGAGGAGACATGGAATAGAGGATATTGCAGCGCGCCACAAAATAGATCCCGGCTGTTACCATGGTGGCCGCATGAATAAGGGCGCTGACGGGCGTCGGGCCGGCCATGGCGTCCGGGAGCCAGATATAAAGGGGAATCTGGGCCGATTTAGCGGTGCATCCCAGAAAAAACAGGAGGCAGATCAAGGTAATCAGGTTGGGTGACAGCAGGGATGCGTTAGTAAACACATCGGAAAATTTCAGTGACCATACCCCGTGCTCCCCCAGATAGGTCACCATCAGGAGCAGCCCCACCGCGAAGAAGAAATCTCCCACCCGGTTGGTGATAAACGCTTTCTTGCCGGCAACGGCGTTTGCCAGATCGGAAAACCAGTAGGATATCAGCAGGTACGAACATACGCCGACGCCTTCCCAGCCAAGAAACATTAACAGGAAATTATCGGCCAGAACCAGGGTGATCATAGAGAACATAAAAAGGTTGAGATAGGCAAAATACCGGTAATAAGCTCCTTCATCATGCCACATGTATCCGATTGAATAGACATGAATCAAAAAACCGACTCCGGTAACAAACATGCAATAGAACATTGACAGCGGATCGATCTGATATCCCACTGTCGCGACAAAATCCCCTGAGGAAATCCACGTAAACCAGGTGAAATCATATAAGCGCTTGTCCGAAGGGAGCTCAAGCAATTGAAGAAACAGGACCAGCGTGACCAGAAAGGAGAGCCCCACGGCGCCGCAGGCGATCCAGTGCACAAGGCTTTTGTTTTTCTGCGCGATTTTCCAGCCGAAAAGGCCGTTGATCACCACGCCTGCAAGGGGAAATGTTGGAATAAGCCATACTAGATCAAACATAGTCATAAACCTCGATTTACCATTTTAGCAGATTGAATTTATCGATGTTGATGGTGCCTGTCTTCCGGTATAAGAGGACAAAGATGGCAAGCCCGATTGCAGCCTCCGCTCCGGCAACGGCCATGACGCACATGACCATGAATATCCCTTCAGCCGACTGATTGGCGCGGGAAAAGGCGACAAAGGCAAGATTCACGGCTCCAAGCATGATCTCTATGCACAGGAAGACGACAATGGCGTCTTTCCGGCTGATCACTCCGAATACGCCGATGACAAAGAGCATCGCGGACAATGCAAGATAGATGCTTTGATAATCGGTCATTGGAACATTCCCCTAATAATGATTCCCAACATGAAAAAATTGAAACGGGTCATTATCGACCCGGTGTTTAAAATCATCTCAGTCCTTCCTTGCCAGAAAAACCGCGCCGACCACCGCAGCGGTCAGAAGAACGGAAACCAGCTCAAAGGGGCAAAGCCCTTCGAGAAAGATGTAATTTGCAATCAGATTCACCTCGCCGATTGTGGATAGAGCAAGGGGCGCCATGTCCCCCTTTACCGCCATGGGGCTCAGTCCCACGCCCAGAATCAAAAGACTGATAAAGAAAAGGACGAGAATGACAAAACGACCGGTAAACAGGTTTTTCTTAATATCCCCTTCGTCACTGTTTGCCCTAAGATTCAGCATCATGATGGCATACAGGATAAACATCATGATGGCGCCGGCATAGACGATCACCTGGAGAACGGCTATAAACTGACTGTTCAACAGTAAGAAGAGGACTGCCAACGTCAGGCAGTTTGCGACCATCCAGAGCGCGCTGTGCACGGTATTTTTCGAAAGAATGACAAGAAGCGCAGCCGCCACCGCTGCAGCACCGCAGATTACTGCCGCTATCAGTTCCATGTCCCTTTGCCCTCTTGTTTTTCCCTTGTATAAAGCCGACCCTATCCTCTTCAATCAGCCGTCGAACCTGATCGGTTCACGTATCGGCTACCCTTTAAACTGAAATTGCTCGGGGTCTTTTAATTTCGCGATATCGAATATAAAATTCTCACGGCTGTAATCTACATAGTCGTAGACGCCCGTCAGACTGATGGCCGCCACCGGACATGCCTCCTGACAGAAACCGCAGAAAACGCATCGAAGTTCATCGACGATGAATTCTTCCGGATACCTCGTTTTTCCTTCTTCTTCATAGGGAACGACGGAAATTGCATGTGACGGGCAAATGGCGGCGCAGAGTCCACAGGCGACGCATTTCAGTTCGCCCTTTTCGTCAACGTTCATTCTGTGGAGCCCTCGCCAGCGAGCGCTTCTTTGCGTTTTCTCGTCGGGGTATTGAACAGTGACCGGTTTTCTAAAAAAATTGCTAAGCGTATACCCAAGCCCCATCAAAATAGGCTTTACGTAATGTCCTTTCTCAGCTCTGTCTTTGCTGACAATGATAATTTCGGATTCTTTCATCATTACTCCTGCTTTAAAGCGTGTCGTCCTTCCAATCTTGTCCATGGCGTGGAAGGTCGCCATGAAGCTATCAGCCCAAAAGGGCCATCACTGCTCCGGTTGCAATGATATTTGCAATGGCCACCGGCAACAGGAATTTCCACTCGAGCTTCATCACCTTGTCGTATCGCAGACGGGGAATCGTGGCCCTTATCCATATACATATAAAAATGACAATAAATGATTTTGTAAAAAACCAAACAATGCCCGGTAGAAACGGTCCATGCCATCCGCCAAGAAACAGAGTGGTCACAAGGAAGGCAAAAACAAACATGTGGGTGTATTCTGCAATAAAGAAAAGAGCGAATTTCATGCTGCTGTATTCAACGTTGTATCCACAGCAAAGCTCGGATTCCGCCTCTGGCATGTCGAAGGGGATGCGGTTCAGTTCGGCGATGCCGCTGATGAAGAACACAAAAAAGGCAACCGGTTGCCGGACAATATTCCAAATGCCATCCTGGGCGGCAACCATGTCCACCAGGCTGAAAGAACCGCTCACCATGATGATGCTGATAACGGCAAAGGCCATGGAGAGTTCATAACTGATGATCATGGCCGATGCCCTCAGGCCTCCCATGTAACCGTACTTGTTTCCCGACGACCATCCGCCGAGTATGGTCCCGTATGAGCCCATGGTCGCAAAGCCCAGGATAAAAAGGATACCGATGGACGGGTTCGCCAGGTACAGATTGATTTCTTTGCCAAAGATAATAATGGGACCCCCAAATGGAATTACGCCAAGGAGCATGATGGCGAAGGAAATGCTGATAATCGGCGCTAGAATAAAAACAGGTTTATCGGCGTTTTCAGGTATCACGTCCTCTTTGAAAAAGTTTTTGATCCCGTCCGCGATGGGCTGAAGGAGCCCGTGATATCCCACCCGCATTGGCCCGTATCTGAGCTGGAAATGGCCTAAGGCCTTTCTTTCAACCCATGTGGTATAAGCAATGAGAAAAAGGCACACTCCAAAGATGAGGAGCAGTTTGATTACAGGAATGATGAAAAAATCGATCATTGGAAATACTCCATTAGGCAGCCTTTTCGATTCTGACGGCGCTCACTTTGTACTCCGGAATTTTACACACGGGATCCACCGCTGTATGGGTCAGGAGGTTGACCGCAGCCTCGTGGAAATGGAACGGCACAAACACCATCCCCTTCTGTGAGCGCTCGTTCAGCCAGACTTTGACCCTGATGCTGCCCCGTTTGGATGTGATTTTGATGTAATCTCCTTCGGCAATTCCAAGTTCTTCCGCATCCTTAGGGTTGATCTCGGCCAGAAGCTCCGGATACAGGCGATTCAAGCCTGTGCCGCGCCTTGTCATGGTCCCGGTATGATAATGCTCCAAGACCCTGCCGGTGCTCAGTACGAATGGATACTCGTTGTCGGCTGATTCAAACGGGGGTTTGAACGGGATGGAAAAGAACTGCCCTTTTCCCCGCGAAAATTGCCCCCTGTGGAGGACGGGGGTCCCGGGATGATTCTTATCCGGACACGGCCAGATAAGTCCTGCCTCTTCTATCCTTTCGTAGGTTATCCCCCCGTAACTCGGCGTTAACCGGTTGATCTCCCGCATGATCGCCTCGGGGGTGTCGGCCGGCATGGTATAGCCCATTCTTTTGGAGATTTCGCTGATGATCCATGTATCGTCTCTTGCCTCTCCAGGCGGTTCGACTGCTTTTCTCACCCTTTGGACAAGGCGCTCCGTATTGGTGAAAGTACCGTCCTTCTCCGCAAAGCATGTGGCGGGGAAAACAACATCGGCCAACATTGCTGTTTCGGTCAGGAATATGTCCTGGACGACCAAAAAATCAAGGCAATGGATGCAGTGTTCGAGGTGCTGCTGGTCGGGGTCGCTGAGCATGGGGTTTTCACCCACGACATAAATAGCCTTTATCTGACCGGATTCAGCGCCGCCAAACATCTCGGTGACGGTCAGCCCCGGTTTGAGAGGAATCTTTAATTCCCCCCAGGCCGCGCTGAACTTCTTGATGTTGTTTTCATCCGTCACCACCTGATATCCGGAAAAAACATTGGGTAGCCCGCCCATATCGCAGGCCCCCTGGACATTGTTCTGTCCGCGCAAAGGGTTTACCCCACCGCCGTCAACGCCGAGATTGCCGCAGAGCATGGCGAGGTTGGCCAGGGATTTGACATTGTCCGTCCCGGTGGTATGCTGAGTGATTCCCATGGCATAGAGGATGGATCCCGGCTTGGCATTTCCAAACAGGCGCGCCGCGCCGTACAGCTCATCAATGGAAAGGCCGGTGATGGCGGACACGTGCTCCGGCGTGTAGGATTCCAGGTGGGCCTTTAACTCTTCAAAACCTTCCGTCCTCTCATCAACGTATTCTTTGGCATACAGACCTTCTTTGATGATGATGTGCATGAGGCCGTTGATCCAGGCGACATCGGTCCCTGGTTTGGGACAGAGCCACATGGTGGCGTGATTCACGAGGGAAATTCGCCTGGGATCGATCACCAGGAGTTTCGCGCCTTTCTTCATCACCGCTTCCTTGACGTAATTGGCGATGATGGGATGGTTTTCGTCCGTATTGGTTCCCGTTGTAAGGATCACCTCCGCTTTTAAGATATCGCTGATGGGGTTTGTCATGGCCCCACTTCCGAACGAGGCGGCAAGTCCTGCCACCGTTGCGGAGTGTCAGAGACGGGCGCAGTGATCCACATTGTTCGTGCCGATCACCGCGCGGATGAATTTCTGGAAGAGGTAGTTTTCTTCGTTGGTAATCCTGGCCGATGACAGGCCGGCGATGCTA
>Ga0209048_10007208_pt1 | contig 10304 bp, 10 predicted proteins | sample FrelakmetCRP12CR_FD_187146 | JGI IMG/M metagenome (GOLD analysis project Ga0209048, IMG submission 187146) | Freshwater lake sediment microbial communities from the University of Notre Dame, USA, for methane emissions studies - CRP12 CR (SPAdes)... | ecosystem: Environmental > Aquatic >... | reverse complement strand
CCCGGCGGTCAAGGCGCCGATCGCGCCCACGCCGGCGCCGGCGCCCGCCGTCCCCGCTAAATGAGCACGCCCCGCAGCGACCCACGGCACGGCGCGTCGCGCGTCGCGCTGCCCCGCATCGTCGCGCTCGCGGCGATCGCTTCCGCAATGCTCGCCTGCGGAGGCTGCGCGTCGCTGCAATCGTGGATTCCGTCGATTCCGCCGCCGTCGTTCGGCTGGCTGGCGTCGCTCTTCGGCGCCGGCAAGAAGATCGCCCCGCTCCCCGATTTTCCGGTCACCGCGAACACGCAGATCAGTTGGCAGGTCGCGATCGGCAAGTCCAGCCCCGGCCTCGCGCCGGAAGTTACGTCGAATGCAATTTACGCCGCGAACAGCGGCGGGACGATCTTCCGCATCGATCCTGCCAGCGGCGCCGTGGTCTGGCGGATCGAGGCCGGGCGCAGGATCGCGGCGGGCGTCGGCGCGGACGCGACCCTCGTCGTCGTCGGGACGGACAAGGGCGACGTCCTCGCGTTCGACACCAACGGCAAGGCGCTTTGGCAAGTGAAGGTGACGAGCGAAGTGCTCGGGCCGCCGCGCGTGGCCGAAGGAACCATCGTGGTCTGGACCGGCGATGGCCGCATGCATGGACTCGCGGCCGCCGACGGCAAGACGAAATGGGTCTACCAGCGCACCAACCCGCCGCTCACGATCAGGAATTACGCCGGAGGCACCATCAGCCGAGGTGGCATGTTCTCGGGCACCGCGGGCGGAAAATTGCTCGCCGTCGACCTCGCCACCGGCAACATCGGCTGGGAAGGCAATGTCGCGACCCCCAAGGGCGCGACGGAGCTGGAGCGCATCGCCGACGTCACGTCGCTTCCGGTCGTGGAGGAGCGCCAGGTCTGCGCGGTCGCCTACCAGGGTCGGGTCGCCTGCTTCGAGGTCCTGCGCGGCGACCTCGTCTGGACGCGCGACGTCTCGAGCCTGTCGGGAATCGCGATCGACAACCGCTACCTCTATGTTGCCGACGACGCCGGCGCCGTGCATGCGCTCGACAAGGTGACGGGCGCTTCGGTGTGGAAGCAGGACAAGCTCGCGCCGCGCAAGCCCGCCGGGGCGCAGCTCGCCGGCGATTTCCTCCTCGTCGTCGATCCGCAGGGATTCATCTATCTACTCGATCGCAACGACGGCAAGCTCGTCGGCCGCGCGCCGACGGACGAAACCCCGCCCACCGCGCAACCCGCGCGATCGGGCGCCAATGCAGTGTGGCAGACCGAGGGCGGAACGCTCTTTGCCGTGACCGGGCGGTGAGCGGGAGGCGCCGCGCACCGCGACCTTCATGCTGCCCATCCTCGTCATCGTCGGCCGCCCGAATGTCGGCAAGTCGACGTTGTTCAACCGGCTGACGAAGACGCGCGCGGCGCTGGTTGCCGATTTCCCCGGCCTCACGCGCGACCGTCACTATGGACGCGGGCGCATCGGCGAACGCCGCTTCATCGTCGTCGACACCGGCGGCTTCGAACCGGTGGCGAAGACGGGCATCCTGCACGAGATGGCGAAGCAGGCGCGTGCGGCGATCGCGGAGGCCGACGCCATCCTCTTCGTCGTCGACGGGCGCGCCGGTCTCACCGAGCAGGACAAGACGATCGCGCGCCTGCTGCGCAAATCGGGTCGAAAAGTCTTCCTCGTCGTCAACAAGGTCGAAGGCCTGCTCCCGGGGCGCGCCACGGCCGAGTTCCACGAGCTCGCGCTGGGCGAGCCGCACGGCATCTCGGCGGCGCACGGCGAGAATGTCGACGAGGTGACCGAGCTCGCGCTGTCGTCGATCCCCGAGACGGCGCAGGACGAGATGCCGCCGGGACCCGACAATCCCATCAAGGTCGCGGTGATCGGCCGGCCCAACGTGGGCAAGTCCACGCTCGTCAACACACTGCTGGGCGAGGAGCGGGTGATCGCGTTCGACGAGCCCGGCACCACGCGCGATTCGATCTACCTCGATTTCGAGAAGAACGGCCGGCACTACACGCTGATCGACACTGCCGGCGTGCGCCGCCGCGGCAAGGTGTTCGAAGCGGTCGAAAAATTCTCGGTGGTCAAGACGCTGCAGGCCATCGAGGACGCGAACGTCGTCGTGCTGATGTTCGATGCGGACGATGGCGTCACCGAGCAGGACGCGCACCTCGCGGGGTACATCCTGGACGCAGGCCGGGCGCTCGTCGTCGCCGTCAACAAGTGGGACCGCGTGCCCATCGAGCGACGCGAGGACGTCAAGCGCGAGCTCGACCGCAAAGCGGGCTTCCTCTCGTTCGCGCGCCAGCACTTCATCTCCGCCAAGGCGGGCACTGGCGTGGCCAGCGTCATGCGCTCGGTCGATGCCGCCTATGCCGCGGCGATGGCCAAGCTGCCCACGCCCAAGCTGACCCGCGCGCTGGCGAAGGCGGTGGAGCGGCAGCAGCCGCCACGCGCCGGAAAGGGCCGCCCGAAACTTCGCTACGCCCACCAGGGTGGACAGAACCCGCCGCTGGTGGTGATCCATGGCACCGCCCTCACGCATATCCCCGCGTCCTACAAGCGGTACCTGGAACATTTCTTCGTCGAGGCGTTCCAACTGCGCGGGACGCCCCTTAGGATACAATTCAAGACCGGCGCCAACCCGTACGTGGGCGCGCCGGCCCGCCGCCGGGGGCATTGACGTATACGGCCGGTGCCCCCATATGCCATCGGGAAGCCGGGCCGGGCGCCCAGTGCCTGGGCCAACAACAAAAGCGGAGCCACGCGATGAGCAACAAAGGGCAAATGCTGCAGGACCCCTTCCTGAACACGCTGCGCAAGGAGCACGTTCAGGTCTCGATCTATCTCGTCAACGGCATCAAGCTGCAGGGGCAGATCGAATCGTTCGACCAATATGTCGTCCTGCTCAAGAACACGGTCACGCAGATGGTCTACAAGCACGCCATCTCGACGGTCGTGCCGGCGCGCGCGGTGGCCATGCCGCACCATGTCCCGGCGGCCGACGCGGATGCGTGACCGGCGCCGCGACCGCTTCGCCCCGATCCAGCGCATCGATCCACGCTTGACCCTCCCCGCTCGCCGGGCTGCCGTGCAGTTCGGATTCCCGGCTGCGCCGCTGCCCCAATTCGGCGCAAATTCGCCCGCACCCCATGTTTGAGCGACCGCAAGGCGGTGATCGCGCGCTTCTCGTCGTGCTCGATTTCGGCGAAGGCGATCCGCACGAGCGCCTGGCGGAGCTCACGGCGCTCGCCATTTCCGCCGGTGCAACGGTCGCCGGCGCGGTCACCGGCCGCCGGCAGCGGCCCGATGCCGCGCTGTTCGCCGGCAAGGGCAAGGTCGAGGAAATCGGCGCATTGCGGGTCGAGACCGACGCTGACGTCGTCATTTTCGATCATTCGTTGTCCGGCGCGCAGCAGCGCAACCTCGAGAAGGCGCTCGAGTGCCGCGTGGTCGACCGCACCGCGCTCATCCTCGACATCTTCGCGCTGCGCGCGCGCAGCGCCGAAGGCAAGCTGCAGGTCGAGCTCGCGCAGGTGAAGCACCAGCTCACCCGCCTGGTCGGCGGCTGGACCCACCTCGAGCGCCAGAAGGGCGGCATCGGCTTGCGCGGCCCCGGCGAAACGCAGCTCGAGACCGACCGCCGCCTGCTGGGAATCCGCGTCAAGGCGCTGAACGCGCGCCTCGAGCTCGTCGCCCGGCAACGCGTCACGCAGGGACGCACGCGGCGGCGCGCGGCCGTGCGCACCGTCGCGCTCGTCGGCTACACCAACGCCGGCAAGTCGACGCTGTTCAATCGCCTTACCGGTGCCCGTGCGTTCGCGGCGGATCAGCTGTTCGCGACGCTCGACACGACGCTGCGCCGCATCCACGTCGAGGGTGCCGCGGCGATGGTGCTCTCCGACACCGTGGGCTTCATTCGCGAGCTGCCGCACGACCTCGTCGCCGCGTTCCGCGGCACGCTATCCGAGGCCGCTCACGCGGACCTGCTGTTGCACGTGATCGACGCTTCGCACCCGAATCGCGACGAGCAGATCGCCGCCGTCGACGCGGTGCTGGAGGAGATCGGCGCGCAGGGCGTGCCGCAAATCCGCGTCTACAACAAGATCGACGCGACCGGCATCGCGCCCGGTGGCGAGCGCGACCCCTCTGGTATACTGCGCGTGGTCCGTGTAAGTGCGTTGACGGGCGCCGGCTGCCCCGAATTGCGCGCCGCGCTCGCCGAACGGTTCCCGTCGCACGAACCGCTCGCTGCCGCTGGCGCCGCCTCCATCGTGAACGCCTGACGCGGCCACTTCCGCAGAAGCGACCCGCCTTTTTCATCGACGATCCCAGATGTCGCTCAACGATCCGCAGTGGGGCAAGCGCGGCAACAACAGTGGGCCGCCCGATCTCGACGAGATCTGGCGCAACCTGAGCCGGCGCCTCAACGAGCTCTTCGGCCGCAAGGCCGGCGGGGGAAGCGACGGCGGCGGCGATCCGGGTGACGGCGGCCGGTTCCGCAAGTTTCCGCTTTCGGGCGCGGGTATCGTGGCCGCGCTGGTGCTCTTCGTCTGGCTCGCCAGCGGCGTCTACATCGTCGACGAGGGCCGCCGCGGCGTGGTCACGCGCTTCGGCAAGTACACCGAGACGACCCAGGCGGGCGCGCGCTGGCACCTGCCCTTCCCGATCGAGGCGGTGCAGCTCGTCGACTTTTCGCAATCGCGGCGCGTCGAGGTCGGCTTCCGCGGCAATTCGAAGAACAAGAAGGCCAACGAAGCTCCGATGCTGACGGACGACGAAAACATCATCGACGTCCTGTTCACCGTCCAGTACAACCTCAACAATGCCGAGGCGTACGCTTTCAACGTGCGCAACCCGGATCAGATCGTGCAGTTCGTCGCCCAGACCGCGATGGGCGAGGTCGTCGGCAAGGCGAAGATGGACTTCGTCCTCTACGAAGGCGGCGAGCAGATCGCCAAATCCGCCGAGAAGCTGATGCAGGAGATGCTCGATCGTTATGAGGCGGGCATTTTCATCCAGAAGGTCGCGCTCCAGAGCGTCCAGCCGCCGGACAAGGTCCAGGCGGCGTTCGACGACGCGGTGAAGGCGGGGCAGGACCGCGACCGCTTCCGCAACGAGGGCCAGGCCTACGCGAACGACGTCGTTCCGCGCGCCCGCGGCAACGCGGCGCGGCTCCTCGAGGAAGCGAACGGCTATCTCGCGTCCGTCGTGCAGCGGGCCGAAGGCGACGCGTCGCGCTTCCGGCAGATCCTCACCGAATACACGAAGGCGCCCGCCGTCACGCGCGAGCGCCTCTACATCGACATGATGCAGACGGTGCTCGGGAGCACGAGCAAGGTCCTCGTCGACCAGAAAGCGGGCAGCAACCTCCTCTACCTGCCGCTCGACAAGCTGATGCAGCAAAGCGGTGCCGCCACCGTCGCGCCGTCGACCACGCCCGACCTGTCGGCCTCGCGTCCGTCGACCGCGCCGGCGCCGGAAGCCTCGGTCACGCTCGACCCGTCGCGCGCGCGCGAAGCCCTGCGCAACCGCGACCGCCCCGGGGAAACGCGATGAAATTCATGATGCCGACCCTCGCGCTGGTCGTCGCGCTCCTGCTCGTCGCATCGCAGGCACTCTATACGGTCCACCAGACACAGTACGCGATCAAGTTCCAGCTCGGCGAGATCGTCGAGACGCAGAGTACGGCCGGGCTGTACACCAAGTGGCCGCTGCTGCAGAACGTCAAGTTCTACGACCGCCGCACGCTGGTGCTCGACAATCCCGAGCCCGACCGCATCACGACGTCCGAAAAGAAGCCGCTGCTGATCGACTTCTTCGTCCTTTGGCGCATCACCGACGTCAAGCAGTTCTACGTCAACACGCAGCAGGGGGACGAGGACGTCGCGCGGCAGCGCCTCTCGACGACCGTGCGCGCGAACCTGCGCGAAGAGATCAACAAACGCACCGTGCACGAGGTGATCTCTTCCGAGCGCGACAAGATCATGGCGACCACGCGGCAGAAGGCGGACACCGACGCCAAGACGTTCGGCGTCGAGATCGTCGACGTGCGGCTGCGCCGCGTCGAGCTGCCACCCGACGTGACCGACCCCGTCTATGCGCGCATGGAATCGGAGCGCCGACGGGTGGCCAACGAGCTGCGCTCGCTGGGTCAGGCCGAGTCGGAAAAGGTCCGCGCGGACGCCGACCGCCAGCGCGAGGTCATCATCGCGGAAGCGTACCGCCAGGCACAGAAGATCAAGGGCGAGGGCGACGCCAAGGCCGCGGCGATCTATGCCGCCGCGTTTGGCGCAAATCCCGAGTTCTTCGCGTTCTACCGCAGTCTCGAGGCCTACCGCGCGACGTTCCGCGGGCGCAACGACGTGATGGTCCTCGATCCGGGTTCCGATTTCTTCCGGTATTTCCGGGGCCCGGGCGGACAAGGCGCGAAGGCGCCGAAGTAACGCATCGGCGGCCGGCGTTCCGGGGATCGATTCGTGGCGGATTCGCTGTGGGCGGCGTTTGCGCTGGTGCTCGTGATCGAGGGGCTGCTGCCGTTTGTCGCGCCACGCGTCTGGCGCGACAGCTTTCAGAAACTCGTGCTCCTGACCGACGGGCAGTTGCGGTTCATCGGCCTCCTTTCCATCGCCCTCGGGCTCATCGGCTACTGGCTCCTTCGCCATGCGTAAGTGGATCCTGCCCGAGTACATCGAGGACATCCTGCCGGCGGAAGCCGAGCGCATGGAAGCGTTGCGCCGCGTGCTGCTCGATCACTTCCGCGCGCGGGGCTTCCGGCTGGTGCAGCCGCCGCTGGTCGAGCATCTCGACTCGCTGCTGACGGGAACCGGGCACGATCTCGACCTGCAGACGTTCAAGGTCGTCGACCCGATGTCGGGCCGCCTTCTGGGCATGCGCGCCGACATCACGCCGCAGGTCGCGCGCATCGACGCGCACCTGCTGAACGAGCCCGGGATCACCCGCCTCTGCTACGCCGGCAGCGTCCTGCGCACGACCGCCGGGATCGGCGAGACGCGCGAAGTCGCGCAGATCGGCGCCGAGCTCTTCGGCGAGGCGGGCATCGCCGGCGACACCGAAGTGATTCTCCTGCTGCTGTCTTCGCTCGCCGCGGCGGGCGTGCGCGCGCTGCATCTCGACCTCGGCCACGTCGGCGTGTATCGGGCGCTCGCGGCTGGTGCCGGTGTCGCCAGCGACAGCGAGGATTCCGATCTGTTCGATGCGCTGCGCACGAAGGACGTGCCCACGGTGGCGGCGCTCACCGCGAAGCTTGCGCCGGCCTGGCGCGACGCGCTCACCGCCCTCCCGTCGCTGTATGGCCCCGCGGGCGACGTGCTGCTCGCGGCGCGCGCGCGGCTTCCCGACACCCCGGCGATCAGCAACGCCCTCGCCGCGCTCGAGAGCCTTGCCGAGGCGGCCGGACCGCACGTCGAGGCGCTCCACATCGATCTCGCCGACCTGCGTGGCTATCACTACCACAGCGGCGCAATCTTTTCGGTCTTCACGCCCGGACTGTCTGCCGCGATCGGCAACGGCGGCCGCTACGACGGCATCGGCAAGGCATTCGGGCGCGCGCGACCGGCAACCGGATTCACGCTCTATCTCCGGCAGCTCGCCGGCATCGTGGCGCGTTTGGCGCCGGCACCGTAATATTCGCGGCTGTACGTTCGCGCGTCTTTCCCTTCGAACATTCCGGCTCCAACCTCATGGGCAAAAACGTCGTCGTCATCGGAACCCAGTGGGGCGACGAGGGCAAAGGCAAGATCGTCGACTGGCTGACCGAGCACGCGCAAGGCGTCGTGCGCTTCCAGGGCGGCCACAACGCCGGGCACACGCTGGTGATCGGCGGCCGCAAGACGGTGCTGCGGCTCATTCCGTCCGGCATTCTTCACCCGGGCGTGTCCGTCTACATCGGCAACGGCGTCGTGCTGTCGCCGACGGCGCTGCTGCAGGAGATCGGCGAGCTCGAAACCGCGGGCGTGGAAATCCGCTCGCGCCTCAGGATCTCGCCGGCGTGCCCGCTCGTGCTGCCCTATCACGTCGCGCTCGACCAGGCGCGCGAGGGCGCGATGGGAGAATCGAAGATCGGCACGACCGGACGCGGCATAGGCCCGGCCTACGAGGACAAGGTCGCGCGCCGCGCGATCAGGCTCCAGGACCTTTTCTATCCCGATCGGTTCGCCGCGAAGCTCGAGGAGGTGCTCGAATTCCACAACTTCGTGCTCGTCCAGTATTTTCACGCCGCGCCCGTGCCGTTCGCGAAGACGCGCGATGACACGCTGGCGCTGGCCGACGCGCTGCGCCCGATGGTGGCCGACGTCGCCGCGCTGCTGCAGGACGCGCGCGGGCGGGGCGATGCGCTGCTGTTCGAAGGCGCGCAGGGCGCGCTGCTCGACATCGACCATGGCACCTATCCTTACGTGACGTCGTCCAATTGCCTCGCCGGCGCCGCGGCGCCCGGCGCGGGTGTGGGCCCCCAATTCCTCGACTACGTGCTCGGGATCGTGAAGGCCTATGCGACGCGCGTCGGCACCGGCCCCTTCCCCACCGAGCTCACCGACGACATCGGCGCGCGGCTCGCGAAGCGCGGCAACGAATTCGGCTCCGTCACCGGCCGCCCGCGACGCTGCGGCTGGCTCGACATTCCCGCGCTCAAGCGTTCGTTCGCGCTCAACGGCGTCACGGGCACCTGCATCACCAAGCTCGACGTGCTGGACGGGCTTCCCGAGATCCGCCTTTGCACCAGCTATACGGTGCACGGGCAGCCCCTCGCGCTGCTGCCCTCGGGCGCGGACGCCGTCGCCGAATGCGCGCCGGTGTACGAAACGCTGCCGGGCTGGCAGGAAAGCACGGTCGGCGCCAAATCGTTCGACGTGCTGCCGGCGAACGCGCGCTCGTACCTGCGCCGGGTCGAGGCGCTGACGGGCGTGCCGATTGCGATGGTGTCGACGGGGCCCGACCGGTCCGAGACCATCGTGATGCATCATCCTTTCCACTGAGTCGCGCGACGCCGGGGGACATCGCATGCCGAACCTGCACGTCAGCTGGGACGAGTACAACACCCTCGTCGAGCGCCTGGCGCTCAACGTGTACGAATCCGGATTTCACTTCGACCAGATCATTTGCCTCGCGCGCGGGGGGCTTCGCGTAGGGGACGTGCTTTCGCGCATCTACGAGCAGCCGCTCGCCGTGCTTTCGACGCATTCCTATTCCGCCGAGGGCGGGACGATACGCGGCGAGCTCGTCATCGCGGAGCACATGACGATGACGAAGCCGCGGCTGGGGGAAAAGGTGCTGCTGGTCGACGACATGGTCGATTCCGGCCACACGCTTGCGGCCGTGTACGCCGAGCTGCCGAAGCGTTTCCCGCACATCACGGCGCTCAAGACGGCCGTGCTGTGGTGGAAGGCGTGCTCGGTGTTCAAGCCGGACTACTACGTCGCCTACCTTTCCGAGAATCCGTGGATCCACCAGCCATTCGAGGTGTACGACTCGTTGCGGCCAAGGGAGCTCAAGGCGCGCCTGTCCTCCTAGCCGGATCCCAGGGAAAGCCGCGATTCGGACGCCTCCTCCCCGCCAAGCAGCCCTAATTCAGGCGTGAAGATTGCTTGCAGTATTGGATGGCGCTACGCTGAGCGCAATCGGTCGACAGTCTTGTAGGGAGCGGATTCTCCCGGGGGAACCCCATGAAGCGAATATTTGCCCTCCTCATCGCAATCTGCGCCATCGGCGCGCCGGCTAGTGGCGCGCTGGCCCAGGACGGGATCACGCCTACGTCGATCCTGATCGGGCAATCCGCGGCATTCACGGGCCCCGCGGCCCAGCTCGGGATCCAGATGCGCGACGGTGCCAAGCTCTGGTTCGACTACATCAACGCGCAAGGGGGGGTCAACGGCCGCCGGATCGAGCTCAGGTCGCGCGACGACAAGTACGAGTCGAAGCTGGCCGCGGAGAACACCAGGAAACTTATCGAGGAGGACCGAGTCTTTGCCCTCTTCGCTTACGTGGGCACGCCAACGAGCCAGGCATCGCTGCCGATCTTCACCGAGGCGCGCGTGCCATTCGTCGCGCCGTTCACGGGCGCCGAACTGCTGCGCACGCCGTTCAATCGCTACGTCTTCAACGTACGCGCCAGCTACTTCGACGAGACCGAGAAGATCGTCGAGCACCTGACCCGCACGGGCGTCAAGCGCTTTGCAGTGTTCTACCAGAACGACGCGTACGGGCAGGCCGGTCTCGAGGGCGTCAAGCGCGCGCTCGCGCGGCGAAACCTGCAGATCGCGGCAACCGGGACCGTCGAGCGCAACACGACCAAC
>Ga0209048_10007207_pt1 | contig 10305 bp, 11 predicted proteins | sample FrelakmetCRP12CR_FD_187146 | JGI IMG/M metagenome (GOLD analysis project Ga0209048, IMG submission 187146) | Freshwater lake sediment microbial communities from the University of Notre Dame, USA, for methane emissions studies - CRP12 CR (SPAdes)... | ecosystem: Environmental > Aquatic >... | reverse complement strand
CCGCCGGTCCCGACTGGCCGACGCCGCGTTGCCCGTCTTCCTCGATGCGGTCGCCCGGTCGCTGCGGGCCGGCGATTCGCTGGCCCGGGCCGTCGAGTCGGCCGCGGCGCGGGCGCCGGCTCTGCTCGCGGCCGACCTCGTGCCGCTCACCGGATCACTCGCGGGCGGGGTCGGGCTGCTTCCTGGCATCGAGGCATGGCGGGCGGGTGGCTCGACGGCGCCCCGGACCCTCACGGCGGCCGCGCTGTCCCTGGCGGCGGAGACGGGAGGCGCGCCAGCCGGTGTGGTCGACGCCGTGGCCTCGACACTCCGTGATCGCGGCGCGTTGGTGCGCGAGGTCTGGGCGCTGTCGACCCAGGCCCGCGCCTCGGCCGTGGTCATGGCTCTCGCCCCGATCGGATTCGCCGCCCTCTCGGCCGCAGCCGACCCGAGGATCGGTCGCTTCCTGTTCCACTCACTGCCCGGTGCCGCCTGTCTCGGCGGCGGTCTGGTGCTCGATCTCATCGGTGCCGCCTGGATGGGGCACCTCGTGCGGAGGCGGCGGTGACCATCGTCGGTCTCCTCGCGCCCGCGGCTGCAGCCGTGGCGGTGGTCGCGGCGCGACGGCGGCCTCGTCCACCGCAGCGAGCGATCTCCCTCGGTCGCGGGGCACCGGTCGTCCGGGTGTCGACGTCGCAACGACGCGGGCCTCGTGCCGCGGCCCGGGTCGGTCGGGTGGTGCGCAGCGTGGCGAACCGCCCGGCCGATCCGGCGGCCGACCGGCGTGTCGGCCTGGCGGTGCTCACGGCCGTGGTGCTCGTGCCCCTCCATCCGGTGGTGGCCCTGATGGCGGTCGGCGCGCTGTTCGCCTGGCCGGTATTGCGCGCTCGCCGGGCGAGCCGCGAGCGCGAGCGCGCGGTGCGTGACGAGTTGCCCGACCTGGTCGAGTTGTTCCGACTCGCGGTCGGTGCCGGGCTCACGGTTCCACTCGCGGTCGCCGCGGTGGCCGGTCGGGTCGACGGGTGCTTCGGTGCCGCCCTCGGCGACGTACGGGCCCGTGTCGGCGACGGGGAGCGGCTGAGCGAGGCGCTCGAGGCGTTGGTCGAGGTCGGCGATGCGGCCCGACCTCTCGCGGCGGCCCTGATCGCTTCCGAGCGCGAAGGCGCACCCCTGGCGGTGTCCCTGGAACGGGTCGCTACCGACGCCCGCCTGACCCGGCGCCGGGCCGCCGAGGAGGACGCCCGGCGCCTCCCGGTGCAGCTTCTCTTTCCCTTGGTGGCCTGCGTCCTGCCCGCCTTCGGACTTCTCACCGTGGTCCCTCTGCTGGCGGGCTCGCTGCCGTCGCTCGCGCCCTGAGCGCCGCCTGCTCGGCGGCCGGTCGCCGCCCACACTCCTGCGTCGAAAGGCACTCCCATACTCGTCGTCATCGTCCATCTGCAGGTGCTCGCGCTCCGGTTCAGGCCCGGTGCCCGGTCCACGGCCACCGGGCGACCCCCGGGTGAGGCCGGCCAGACCACGGCCGAGTACGCCCTCGTCCTGCTCGGTGCGGCCGCGGTGGCCCTGCTCGTCGTGGCCTGGGCCACCAAGACCGACCGCATCGGCAAGCTGTTCGACTTCGTCCTCGACCAGATCGTCGGACGGGTGAAGTGACCGGGCCGGGGCGGGGGGATCGGGGCCAGGCGTCGGTCGAACTGGCCCTGCTCCTCCCGCTCGTGGCTCTTCTGCTCCTGCTCGTCGTGCAGATCGCCGTGATCGCCCGCGACCAGGTGCTGGTGCAGCACGCGGCCCGCGAGGCAGCCCGGGGCGCGGCGGTCGGCCCCGATCCCGACAGTGCCGACCGCCGAGCGGCGACCGCCGCGGGGGGCCTCGACGGGAGCCGACTCGACGTGCGCACCTCGGTGGTCGACGGCCGGGTGATCGTCTCGGTCACCTTCCGTGAGCCCACCGACCTCCCCCTGATCGGCCTCGCGCTGCCCGATGTCGACCTGCGTGCGGGGGCCACGATGCAGCGAGAAGAGCCCTGATCCCCTCGTGGGGGTGGGCCGATGTGCCTAGCATGGAGTGAGGCACCGAGAGCGCGACGAGTCGCCCCCGGTGTAGCGAGGGAGACGATGGCCACCATCACCGAGCAGTTGCAGAAGACCCGCAGCCACCACGGTTCGGCCACGATCGTTCTGCGATCGGGCACCACGATCAACGGGACGGTCGAGGAGGTCAACCTCGCCGACGGCGTCGTAGTGGTCGACGGTTGGACGGTCCGGGTCGAAGAGATTGCCGGTGCCCGTGCCGGTGAGGCGACGACGGCCGCGAACGGCAACGGCAGCGCCAGCGCGTACAGCTGATCCCGGGTCCCCCCGGATCCTCGACATCCATCGTGTCGTCGCGCCCCGATCGGGGCGCTCGGTTTTGTCAGGCTGGGTCGAGCAGCCCGCGCAGGAGGGCGACGGCGCCCGCCTTGTCGAGCGGCTCGTTGCCGTTGCCGCACTTGGGTGACTGCACGCACGAGGGGCAGCCGTCGCGGCATCCGCACGACTCGATGACCTCGAGCGTCGCGGCCAGGTGCCGATCGGCGGCGCGAAAGCCCAGTTCGGCCACGCCGGCTCCGCCGGGGTAGCCGTCGTAGACCACGATCGCCGGTCCTCCCACCTCGGCCTGCCAAGGGGTCGACACGCCGCCGACGTCCCACCGGTCGCAGATCGTGAAGAGCGGCAGGATGCCGATGGCCGCGTGCTCCGCCGCGTGAAGCGCTCCCGGGATGGCGGCGGCGTCGAGGCCCGCGTCGAGGAGCAGGTCGGGTTCGAGCACGTACCAGAAGGCGCGGGTGTCGAGTTGCGACGAGGGCAGGTGGAGCTCTTCGGCCCCGAGGAGCTCGCCGGTGAAGGCGTCGAAGCGCTTGTAGCCGGTGACCCGGGAGGTGACCCGCACGCCGCCGAGGCCGAGGTGGCTGCGCCCGACGGTGTCGCTGCGCTCCTCGGCGAGGATGGTGATCTCGGTCTCGCTCCGCGGCTGGGTGTACTCGCCGTCGTCGGCCGGCTCGACCAGTGCCACCGCATCGTCGAGGTCGAGCTCGGTGACCCGGTAGGCCTGGCCCTGGTGCAGGTAGACCGCTCCGGGGTGGACCAGGCGGAAGGCGCGGCCTCGGTCGACCGTGCCGACGAGGGTGCCGTCGGGTCGGGCGATCCGAAACTCGTCGCCCCCACCGCTGCGGAGGCCGACGCCGTGGGCGGGCCAGCCCCGACCAGCCCATACCGCCTGCGGCTCGTCCCGGTCGTCCCGCATGGGTCGGGGACGGATCTTGAGCCGGTCGTCGAGCACCAGGCGGCGCACGCCGTCGTCGAGGAGCCCGGGCCACCACTGCTCGTCGCCCGGTCGCAGCGGCAGCTCGTACGCGGCGCAGGCGAGGTGGGGGAGCAGCACGTACGGATTGGCGGGGTTGATCACCGCCGGTTCGGGCGGACGCGAGAACACCTCATCGGGATGGGTCATCCACCACTGGTCGAGTTGATCGTCGCCGGCCACGAGCACGGCCAGGGAGGTCTGGGCCTCGCGACCGGCGCGACCGGCCTGTTGCCACATCGACGCGATCGTGCCGGGGAAGCCATTGAGCACGCAGGCGTCGAGGCCACCGATGTCTATGCCCAACTCGAGAGCGGTCGTGGCGACCACGCCACGCAGCCGCCCCTCGAACAGCTCGCGTTCGATCGCGCGCCGCTCGGCGGGGAGGTAGCCGCCGCGGTACGGCCGAACCGTGCCACTGAGTGCCAACGGCAGGCGGCGCCCGACCTCCGCGGCCACGATCTCGGTGCCCTTTCGGCTGCGGCAGAACGCGATGGCACGGTGACCCCGCCCGACCAGCCCGGCCACGAGCCGGGCCGTCTCGTGGTTGGCCGAGGTGGCGGCACGGGGCCCCGAGGGGGCCGCGACGCGGCCGTCGGCGACGACCACCGTGGGTCGGTCGTCGTCGGCCCCGGCCGGGTTGAACATTGCGAAGAGCCGCTCGCCCCGAGGCGAGCCATCGTCGGTGACCTCCGCGACGGGGAGCCCGCACAGCTCGGATGCGAGTCGGCCCGGCTCGCCGATCGTGGCCGAGGAGAAGATGAAGGTGGGGTCGGAGCCGTAGCGGTGGCACACGCGTCGCAGCCGCCGGAGCAGGTGCGCGACGTGGGAGCCGAAGATGCCCCGGAGGATGTGGAGCTCGTCGACGACGACGTAGCGGAGCCTCAGGAAGAAGGTGGCCCAGCGCGCGTGGTGGGGCAGCAGGCCGACGTGGAGCATCTCGGGGTTCGTGAGCACGACGTTGGCGTGGGTGCGCACCCAGGTGCGGACCTCGGGGCTGCAGTCGCCGTCGTAGGTGGCCGCCACGAGGCGGGGGAAGTCCATGGCGGTGAGGGAGCGGAGCTGGTCCTGGGCCAGGGCCTTGGTGGGGAACAGCGCCAGCGCGGTGGCGGGCCGGATACCCCGTGACACGGCCTCGCCGATGGGGGCCTGGAAGCACAGCGACTTGCCCGAGGCGGTGCCGGTGGCGATGGCCACCGATCGCCCGCCTCGGGCCAGGTCGATGGCCTCGGCCTGGTGCGACCAGAGGCGCTCGACCCCGAGGTGGGCCCAGATCTCGGGTGGCAATGGGTCGGCGAGCTCGCCGAAGCGCGGCGGACGGGGGGCGAGTCGCTCGAGGTGCACCAGCCGGTCGTCGTCGCGGAGCTCGACCAGGAGGTCGTCGATGTCGGCCGCGACGGCGAGTGCCATGGCTCAATGCTACGAGTTACGGGCGCGTACTTACAGGGGTGTGATCCAGATGTCCCGAAACTGTGTCGAGCCCACCGGTACCGTCATGGTCCATGCGCCGTCCGGGTCCTGCCGCCGCCGTGCCGTTCGTCGTGGCCGTGCTCTTCGCCGCCGCCTGTGGATCGACCGGGCCGGGTGGCTCGTCGACGGCCAGGACGGTCGCGCCTCCAGCGGCTCCGGCGTCGATCGCCCAACTCGGTGACTCACTGGCCTCGGGCGAGGGCACGCTCTACGGCTACACCTACGCCGCCGCCTCGCAGACCTGGACCGGCGGCAACCTCAACGCCACCTGGCCGGGCCCGTACCCGCTCTGTCACGACTCGCCCGACTCCTACGGCACCCTTGTCGCCGGGCACTTCTCCTCGGCGTTCGCCCAGTTCGCCTGCACCGGGGCGACGTTCACCAACGGCATCAGCGCCCCCAGGGTGGAGAACGGCGTGCTCGGGAGCACCACCTATCGCCCCGCCGAGTTCGGCAACTGGGCCACCCAGACCGACCTCAACGGGAGCTACGACCAGGCTGATCCCGATCTGGCGCTCGTGACCCTCGGCGCCGACGACGTCCAGTTTGCGGCGATCGTCGAGTCGTGCGTCCTGAACGCCTATGCCGCCTCGCACGGGCTCGCGAGCCTCGAATGCACCGCCGCCAACCCGGGTTCGACCGTCGACCGCGACCTCCTCGGGTTCCGGCCCACCCTGCAGGAGCACTACGTCACGCTGGTGCAGTGGATCGAGGCCCGAGGGAAGCAGGCGGGCAAGGTGCCGCGCGTCGTGTTCACGACCTACCCCGACCCGCTCCCGCCGGCCGGCACCACCTGCAACGACGCCGAGCTGTTGTCCGAGCAGCAGATCCCGTACCTGAGCTCGCTCGTGGGCGAGATGAACGGGTGGCTCACCGACACGATCGCGGGGTTGAACGATCCCAACGTCGTCGTGGCCGACGTGTCGAGCGCGTACACCGACGCGAGTGGAGGCTCACACACCTGGTGCACCAACGATCCCTGGGCGTACGGTCTGTCGATCTACTCCCTCGCCAACCCGTCCAGCTTCGAGTCGCTGGCTCCGTTCCACCCCACGCCGGCCGGTCAGCGCCGCATCGCCGAGCTCGTCGAGCCGGTCGTCGCCAAGCTCTTCGCCGGCTCCTGACCGGCGGACGTCGCGGCCACCGGTACGGAGGTCGTCCGCTAGCCTCCGGCCCGGTAGACGTCTGCTGTCGTGGAAGGGGCGCTGGTGTTGTTCGACCTCCAGGTCGTCGAACGCGACGGCTGGACCGTGGTCTCGGTCACCGGTGAGCTCGACGTCGCTACCGCGCCCCGCCTGCGCAACGAGATCGTGCGCCTGGCGTCGTCGGGGAACACGCTCGTGGTGCTCGACCTCGGCGGGGTCGACTTCATCGACTCCACTGGCCTCGGCGTCGTGGTCGGCTCGTTGAAGCGGGTGCGCTCACTCGGCGGTGAGCTGGCGCTGGCCCGGGCCGAACCTCAGGTGCGCAGGGTCTTCGAGATCACCCGACTCGTCGACATCCTGCCCCTGCACGACACCGTCGACGCGGCACTCGCGACGCCCGTACCGCCGAGGGCGGAGGGTGACCGATGAGCGAGGTCGTCCTCGAGATCCCGGCCCGGCCGGCGTACCTCGCGCTCGCCCGCCAGGTGGTCGCCGCCGCGGCGTCGGTCGAGCCGTCGTTCGGTGATCAGCGCATCGACGACCTGCGTCTCGCCGTCTCCGAGGCCACGACCAACGCCATCGAGGCCCACACCGACATCTCGAGTGACGACCGCATCAAGATCCGCTGCAACCTGGCCGACGATCGCATCGAGGTCGAGGTCCTCGACCACGGCATCGGCTTCGACCCGACGGACGTCGCGAACGCGCCCGACGCCGAACACCCCGAGCGCCTGAACTGGGAGCACGGGCTCGGGCTGCCGCTCATGCGTCACCTCGCCGACGTCACCGAGATCCGCTCCTCGGCCGGCGGTACCGCGGTGCGGCTGGTCGTCTACACGTCTCCCACAGCCGACGCCTGAGGTCGCGACCGATCTGCGGCCGAGCGACGAGCCTCCCGAGGATCGGGCGGCGAGGGTGACCTACGCTCCGCGAGTGGCCGACGACCCCATCCCGACCGTACCCAAGCCCGACGCCCTGCTCGCGCTCCACGACGTCACCACCGAGTTGTTCGACACGCTGCGGCGCTGGTTCGGCGTACCGGGCACGGTCACGATCGATCTCACGGAGGTCGACAGCGCCATCGGTGAGTTGGGCGACCCGGTCATGATCGCCGCGCTCGCCATGCGCAAGCTGCAGGCCCTGCACCTGCTCGCCACCCCCGGGGTGGTCACGACGACCGACGTGGTCATCACCATCGTGCAGGACCTCGACCGCGCCCTGGTGCAGGCACCCAACATGGCGCTCAAGCGGGAGGCGGCCGGCGCCGACTGGGACGCCGAGCTGGTCGTGCTCGAGTCGCTCGACGGCCTCGACGACCCGAGCGGCCCGACTCCGGTCGAGGTGCTCGAGGATCCTGACGTGCCGCTCGACGCGGCCGATCTCGATCCGGAGATCGAACGGTTCCGGGAGCTGCACGCCCGGCTCCACGAGGCGGTGTTCGAGGTGCTCGAGGTCTCCGAGGGGGAGATCCGCTACCTGGTCTGACCGGCGTGCTGATGTAACAAACTGGTCACAATCCGGAAAATGGCGGAACGCATCGGTTCGCTAGAACGGTCCTCGGGTGGTCGGCGTCACGCCGAGGTCACCCGGGAGACCGATGAGCGCAGAAGAGCACCACTGGCACCTCACCTGGATCGGCAGCGACCGGCTGCTCGCACGTCGCGTAGCCCGGCCCGTGGGCCGTTTCCTCCTCATCGAGGCGTCGGGCGGGATCCTTCTCCTGCTCGGCACCGTCGTCGCGCTGATCTGGTTCAACGCGGCGACCCACTCGTACGAGTCGTTCTGGTCGACGCCGGTCGACCTGTCGATCGGGAGCTTCTCGCTCGATCTCACGTTGCACGAATGGGTCAACGACGGGCTCATGACCTTGTTCTTCTTCGTGGCCGGCATGGAGATCAAGCGTGAGATGGTCAGCGGCGAGCTCCGCGACCCGAAGGCGGCGGCGCTTCCGATCGTTGCCGCACTCGGCGGCATGGTCGTGCCGGCACTCATCTACGCGAGTCTGAACGCTGGCGGTGCAGGCGCCCGGGGCTGGGGCATCCCGATGACCACCGACATCGCGTTCGCCGTCGGCGTGGTGGCCCTTCTGGGCTCCCGCGTGCCGGTCTCGTTGAAGCTCTTCCTGCTGACGCTGGCGGTCACCGACGATCTCGGCGGCATCGCCCTGATCGCGATCTTCTACTCGCAGGGCATCAACTTCGCGTGGCTGGGTGCCACCGTCTTGGTGTTCGTCGGCATGTACCTGATGCGCCGCTCCGGGGTCCGGTACCTGCCGCTGTATGTCGCGTTGGGGGTGCTCGCCTGGTACTTCATGCAGAAATCGGGGGTGCACGCGACGGTGGCCGGTGTGGTCACCGGGTTCCTGACGCCCACCCGTCCTCTGCGCTCCGAGGTCGAAGGGCAGGCCGTGGTCGACCGGCTCGAGAACCAGCCCGAGCTCTCCGCGGCCGACGTCAGGCGGGCTTCGTTCCTGATCCGAGAGACGGTGCCGGTCAACGAGCGGCTCACCGACTGGCTGCATCCCTGGACCAGCTTCGTGATCATCCCGATCTTCGCCCTGGCCAACGCCGCCATTCCCTTGAACGGCGGCGCACTTCGTGAAGCGGCGGCCTCGGCGATCACCATGGGGGCGTTCTTCGGCCTGGTGGTGGGCAAGACCGTCGGCGTGTTCGGCGCGTCGTGGCTCGCCATCAAGGTGGGACTGGCTCGCAAGCCCCGCGGCGTCACCTGGTTCCAGATCCTCGGTATCGCCATGGCGGCGGGCATCGGGTTCACCGTGGCCATGTTCGTCACGTCGATCTCGTTCGACTCGATCGCCCTACAGGAGCAGGCCAAGGTCGCTATCTTCGCCGCCTCGATCGCGGCGGCGGTGTTGAGCTCGGTCGTCCTGGTGCTGGCCCATCGGCGCAGGAGCGCCGCCGAGTTGGCTCTCGAGGAGGCCGAAGAGGACGAACTCTTCGAGCGCTCTCCGGCTCCCCAGGTGGTCAAGGCGGCCGTGGTGGTTCCCGACGGGTCGCTCGGTATCGAGGCCGCGTCGGCGGGCTGATCGACCGTTCGGACCGACTACCGGGCGACGCCGAGGTCGCCTGAGGTGATCGGGGCGGGGCCGTTGTCGCCGCCTTCGTACTTGCGGAGCTCGCGACGGGCGATGACCATCCGGTGCACCTCGTCGGGGCCGTCGGCGAAGCGGAGCGTCCGCAACCCAGCGTACATCGCGGCCAGAGGCACGTCGTTGGAGACCCCGGCGGCCCCATGAGCCTGGATGGCCCGGTCGACGACCCGCAGGGCCGTGTTGGGGGCCACGACCTTGATCGTCGAGATCTCGGTGCGGGCACCCTTGTTGCCGACCTTGTCCATGAGCCACGCGGCGTAGAGCGTGAGTAGTCGGGCCTCGTCGATCTCGATGCGGCTGTCGGCGATCCACTCCTGGATCACGCCCTGCTCGGCGAGGGTCTTGCCGAAGGCTGTGCGGTCGCGCACCCGGCGGCACATCAGCTCGAGGGCCCGCTCCGACATGCCGATGCAGCGCATGCAGTGGTGGATGCGACCCGGCCCGAGGCGGGCCTGAGCGATGGCGAATCCGCCGCCCTCCTGGCCGAGCAGGTTGCTCACGGGCACCCGCACGTCCTCGAAGAGCAGCTCGCAGTGGCCCTCACGGTCCTGGTACCCGAACACGGGGAGCGACCGCACGATCGTGAGGCCGGGAGTGTCCATGGGCACCAACACCATCGACTGCTGTAGGTGCGTCGGGGCCGAGGGATCGGTCTTGCCCATGACGATGGCGATCCTGCATCGGTGGCTTGCCGCACCCGAGATCCACCACTTGCGCCCATTGATCACGTACTCGTCGCCCTCACGCCGGATGGAGAGCTGGATGTTGGTTGCGTCGCTGCTGGCCACCGCCGGCTCGGTCATGGCGAAGCACGAGCGGATCTCGCCCTCGAGGAGCGGTTGCAGCCACTGCTCCTTTTGCTCGTCGGTGCCGAACATGGTGAGGATCTCCATGTTCCCGGTGTCGGGAGCGGCGCAGTTGATCGCCTCGGGGGCCAGCGCGCTGCGGCCGGTGATCTCGGCCAGCGGCGCGTAGTCGAGGTTGGACAGCCCGTCGGTCCACTGGGTCTTGTGGGGGAGGAAGAGGTTCCAGAGGCCGCGGGAGCGGGCGTCGGCCTTGAGCGCTTCGATGATCGGAGGGTGGAAGTGGGGGTCACCCGAGGCCGCCATCTGGTCGCGATAGGTGGCTTCAGCCGGGTAGATCCGTTCGTCCATGAAGGTCAGGAGCCGGTTGCGCAGGTCGTTCGCGGTCGGGCTCAACTCGAAATCCATGGCCACCCCTTGGCTCGGCGCCGACCTCGGGACATCCGGTCGGTCTCGTCGG
>Ga0209048_10007206_pt1 | contig 10306 bp, 4 predicted proteins | sample FrelakmetCRP12CR_FD_187146 | JGI IMG/M metagenome (GOLD analysis project Ga0209048, IMG submission 187146) | Freshwater lake sediment microbial communities from the University of Notre Dame, USA, for methane emissions studies - CRP12 CR (SPAdes)... | ecosystem: Environmental > Aquatic >... | reverse complement strand
ATCCGGCGTTCGAGCTCCGTTCGTTCCTCGACGGTCACAGTCAGCGCCATATGGCGCTACAGTATATCACTATCGATTCAGTGGTTACAGTCCACTAGGAGCCAACGAACCCTACGTGGAAGGTGTAGACGGGCCCCCCAACGGTGCCGGTTGGCGAGACGAGAGACGTTCGAGTGCCATAGTTGACGAAGTGGACTTTCATGCCGACGTCAATCGCCCATCGCTCGGAGCGGCTCGGGAGCGGGATGTTCAGCCCGGGTCCCACGTAACCGCCGAACGTATTCTGGCGCGCGTACTCTTCCACGACCATGCCATCACCCAGTTGTTCGACCAGGTTCAGAATGTAGAGGCCAGCGCCCGCAGCCAGGTAGAGGCCGGCGCGCCTGCGAGGGGCCAGCAGCCAGCGAAGGCTGAGCGTCTCCTGCCCCTTCGCCTCCGCCGTCTGCTCCGCATCACCTGTCAGATCGATGGCGTGGACTGCCTTGCCGGGCAGCGACGTCGTCTCGGGCTTGCGCGGATCGGCTGTCTGCGCGCCGGCGGACGCGCCGATCGACGTCGCCAGGATCGCCAGGAGCACAATCGCGCGACCTCGATTTCGGGGGAGGTGCGGGAAGACGGCGACGCCCGTCAAGAAGACGATGAGATCCTCCTGGCCCTGGACGACGACCGCGACGGAAAGGTCGGCTGATTATAGCCGAACCGTACACGCGAAGGGCCACCGTGACGGTGGCCCTTCGCGTCTGCTCGACGTGGAATCAGTAGCGGATCGTTCCGGCCCATTCCCAGCGACCCGGGTACGGGAAACTCGCCATCCGGGTCAGCACGGCTGTCATGTCTGCCGTCCCGGTCGCGCTCTCGAACCGCCCCGTCCCGCCATTGAATACGAGCGTGGTCTTGACGTGAAACTGGGTCCCGACATCCCCCGGTGCCTCCGATAATCCGGCGAACGTCCCGTGGAGTTCATCGCCGTTTGCAGCCGTCAGGACGATGACCCTCCCGTCGACGACGCCCGTGACAGGGTTGACGCACTGCTGCGTTCGGAAAGTGATGTTGCCCATGTGCAGGGCAGTCCCGTTCGCGCTGATCGTGCCGGTGACTCCCGACGGGCAGTTCTGGGGATTCGGGACGAAACGCAATTCGCCCGTCACCTCGCCCGAAAACGGCACGTCGACCGCCTTCATTGTGAGCGACGAGGGGGCGGTGACTCCGGCTGCCGAATTCAGCCCGGAGCCAGCCTGCTGGCATCCAGCCAGCAACAGGAGGCACACTGCCGCCACAACGACCCGATTGAGCATACACACCTCTTTCTGACAGCCGACCAGGACCACCGCCGATCCGTGCTCGCCGCAAGTCCCCCAACGGCTGCTGCCGTATGAGTCCACTTCTGCAGCACATTGTCCGCCCACACCGTCTGACCGCGCATGGACGCAGCCTCACCACCGGCTGAAATCTGGCTTGCCGTGGATGTTCCTCAACCACGCGGAGTTGAGGGCCATTGAGGCGGCACCACGACGGAGGCGGCCGCAGCCTATTGAGCAGCGTCCCGCAATGTCAGGTTGATGCTTCCTATCGCCAGGTCTGCGTGCAGTTTCAGCGGCAGCTGTCGGGAATCGGCAGATATCCACAGCGTCGTCGGGCGGCCGACCGGGGCACCCTTGGCGTCGGCAATGGTCGGCGTGACCCGGAACGCCGGGATCGACGACGCGCCCACCCGTACTGGCTCGATCTTCCCCACGCTGAACTGCACGCGGTACATCGCTCCGCTCTCGCACACCGCCATCGTCAGGCGGGAGTTCTCCTTGAGTGGCGCCGCACGGAGCGCGTACACGACCGAGAGCGCGTCCTGCGAATCGCGGGCGAGGCCGACAGACGTCGTCACGACCGTCGGCGTCTGGACCTCGTACTCGGCACGCTGCGCCGCATGATCGAACCGCGTCACCCGGGTCCGCCGCCGGCTGCCCTCCTGGGTGTAGACCGAACCCCGCTGGGGCAGGAGGACCCGCGAGTCGAGCAGGGTGTCCAGCTTGTAGTACATGGGATGGATCGCCGACACCAGGCCGGTCGCCTTGCCCTCCGCCACGATGTAGTAGGCGACGGAGCCGCCAGACGGGCGCAAGTCCTTGACCTCGAGCGTCGCGACCCCCGCGGTGAGGTAGGACGACCAGGAGATGTCATAGGTGAGCGTTTCTCCCGGACGGAATGGAACCCTTCGGGCGACGGGAGCGGCGGCGGGTCGGGCCGCCGGTTTCGGGACAGCCGACCGCGACTGAGCGGCTGGGGGCGCGGCGGTCGCAAGCATGACCAGGAAACCGACCGAGGCCCGAGCGGTTCTGGACGTCATCACGATCTGAACTCTCTCTCCAGTTGCCGCGGAAGCATGCGGCCTGAACATCGCCGAGCCGAGCATGACGATATGCTCGTCGAATGTCCAGCGAGGCGGGCCTCGGACCGCCAAGCATGTCCGGCGACGACGCCCGCCTCGCTGGGATCAGAAACGCTGTTGGCTGGCCCCGCGCGTGCGCGGGGCGTGGACGTCTTGAACGGCCAGACGGACTACATGGAAACTTGCCTCATTCGCAACGACGTTGGCCGTTCAAGACGTCCAGCCAGCTGAGGACCGTCCGCCGGGAGCGGGCTCGTCAGGACGTCCGGGTCGGCGCGGCCGAAGCCGCATGATAGGCTCATTTTGAGGCGTGCGATCGCCATCAGACAGGCTGCTGCAGAGTGGCTGACAATGGCGGCGGGAAGGTCGGTATCTATCAGCCCCGCCATGCCCGGCCGACGTCAATCAAGGTGAGGACTGCAGCGCCCGAAGTCGCGAAGCCAGCCGTAGGGCGACCTGTCAGGGCTGCCTCGCCGCGCAGCCCGAAGGCGGGCGGTCGCCGCGCCAAAACCGGCTCACACTGACGGCACGTGCGACCGACGGCGGTGTAGCACGGCCGTCGAATCTCCTACAGTCCGGTCAGCCAGGCTCCGACAGTCGGTACATGTCGAAGTGTGCCCGCTGGCTGTTCGCCGTTCTCGCGACCGGCATATCCGCCGCGACCCTCCACGCCGCTGAACGCCCGCTCACCGTGGTGAGCGCCGGCCCGAATGGCGAGATCGCCAGCCTGGCCGAATCGAACGAGATCCGCGTGATCTTCTCGGAGCCGATGGTCGTGCTCGGGCGCATCCCGCAGCCCGTCACGGCACCCTTCTTCCGGGTCAGACCGGCCATCCCCGGCACCTTTCGCTGGTCGGGGACGACCATCCTGATCTTCACGCCAGCCGACCACGCCGCACTGCCGTTCGCGACGCGCTTCGACGTCACGATCGACGCCGGTGCCACCGCCGTCAGCGGCCGGCAGCTCGAGAAGCCCTACACGTTCGCCTTCGTCACGCCGACCGTGCGGCTGCTGTCCGTCGAGTGGGAGCGGAAGGCGCATCGCTTCACCGACCCGGTCACGATCGCGCTGCGCTTCAACCAGCCGGTGCGCGCGGCCACTGTCGCGACGCACCTCTCGCTGGCGTTCCAGGATCACAAATGGAATACGCCCGCGCTCACACCCGAGGCCATGGCCCGCCTGAAGGCGGCGGCCCCGGGGGCGTTGGCGGCGTTCGAGGCGAAGGTGGCGGCGACACGAGCTGCCGCGACGGCCACCTCGCCCGTCACCGCCGTCCCGGCCACGCAGTGGGACAAGACACGTTTTGCGCCCTCGCCCGACCTGGTCGTGCTCGAGACAACGGCGCCTGTCCCGACCGACAGCTGGATCAGGCTACTCCTCGACACGAAGGTGACGGGCCTCGCGGGGAGAGAGACGCCGCGGACGGCGCAGGAGCAGACGATCAAGCTCGAACCGACCTTCTTCGTACGCGGCTTCGCCTGCACCTCGTCCTGCGACCCGGACCGCTACGACCCTCTGCGGCTGACCGGCCCGCTGAAGGCGGACGGGCTGGCGCGACTGGTCAAGGTGACCGACATCTCGGACCCCGGACACGAGGCGCCCGTCGTGCCGTCCAAGCCGCCGGTCGGCCACCGCCGCGAGAACGACGACTACGACGTCTCCCCGCAGTTCACGCTGGAAGACCTCGGGTTCGTGCAGCCGCCCGCGCGGACGTTTGCCGTCACGGTCGACGCCGCGGTCCAGCTCGCCGACGGCCAGACGCTCGGGTACGAGTGGCTCGGCATCGTCGAGAACTGGCACGAGCGCGCGTTCACGAGCTTCGGCGACGGCCACGGCGTGTGGGAAAAGTCGGGCGGCACGAAGCTCCCGTTCTCCGCGCGCAACTTCCTGGACGTCAGGCAATGGACCTCGCTCGTCGCGCCCTCGGACCTGATGCCCACGATCGTCGGCCTGCAGGCCGGCAACTTCACGACGACCCCGGGGACCGATGGCCGCCCGCGCCGCCTGGCCCCGACGCCCGACAAGATCCAGTCGTACGGCCTCGATCTCGCCGGCGCCCTTCAGAAGTCGCCCACCGGCCTGGTGTGGGCGGCCGTGGAAGAGGGACAGCCCATCCCGAAATCGAAGCCGGTGAACAGCGCGCAGCGCGTGCACTCGACGCTCGTCCAGGTCACCAATCTCGGCATCAGCATCAAGTACAGCCCGCAGAACACGCTGATCTTCGTCACCCGCCTCGACGACGGCGCTCCCGTCGGGGGTGCCGAGGTGCAGCTGCTCACTCCGGACAACAAGGTGTTCTGGCAGGGCACGACCGACGGCAGCGGCGTCGCGATCGCCCCGGACACCCGGCTGGCCCTCGCGGACCCGACCCGGTACTGGGAGTACTTCAACCAGCTGATGTTCATCGTCACCGCGAAGAAGGGTGACGATGTGGCCTACGTGGCGAACAACTGGGCCGAGGGGATCCAGCCGTGGGAGTTCTCGGCCCGGTTCGATCCGGGCGAGGCCGATCCCTTGTTGCGCGGCACGGTCTTCACCGACCGAGGGGTCTACAAGCCCGGGGAAGAGGTCCACGTGAAGGCCATCCTCCGGACGGACGCGCCGGCCGGGATCCGGCTGATATCGTCGGCAGCGCCAATCCAGGTGTCCGTGTCGGACAGCCAGGGCAAGGTCGTGGACACGCGCACTGTGACGCTCGGCGAGTGGAGCGCGGCGGAGTGGACTTTCACCGTGCCCGCCGACGGAGCCCTCGGCGAGTACACGATCCTCGCCATCCTCGGCGACCCGGCCAAGGGCGCGCAGGCGCCATCCAGACGCGGTTCGGCGTGGGCCTCGGCGGCACCGCGCAGGACGGTCCAGGGTTCGTTCCTCGTGGCCGCCTACCGGCGACCGGAGTTCCGGGTCGATGTGAAGGTCGGCGGCGACCAGCTGCTGGCGGGCGCGACGCTCGACGGCACGGTGACGTCGAAGTATCTCTTCGGCGCGCCGATGGCCAACCGGCCGGTGCGCTGGTCGTTCACGCGCTTCCCGTTGTACGGCCCGCCCGATGCGGTTGTATCCGCCTACGAGCAGGACCGGTTCGTGTTCGGCGGCAACTACTCGTACGAAGAGCCGGTGCAGGTGGCCGCCGACGAGGAGACGCTCGATCCCGCGGGCGTGATCAACCTCACGCTCGCGACCACGGGCGGCGTGGATCGGCCGTACCGCTACGTTCTCGAGGGCGAGGTCGAAGACCTGTCGCGCCAGAAGATCGCCGGGCGCGCGGCCGTCGAGGTGCACCCCGCGCCCTGGTACCTGGGGGTGCGGATGCCCGACTACTTCGTCGATCCGGCGAAGGGCCTCGACACCGACCTCATCGCCGTCAACGCGAGCGGAGGGCTGGTTCCGGGGCAGTCCATCACCGTCTCGCTCACCCACGTCCAATGGCAGAGCGTGCGGCGCGGCGAGGGAGAGGGCTTCTACACGTGGGAGACGAAGCGGACGGAGAAGGAAGCCGGATCGTGGACGGTGACATCGGCGGGCAAGCCCGTGCCGCTGCACGTGGCGGTCGAGGAAGGCGGCTACTACACCCTCGTCGCGCGAGCGGCCGACGCCGACGGGCATCAGACGAGGACGACCGTCGGCTTCTACGCGGTGGGCGCCGGCTACACGGCCTGGGAGCGGTACGATCACAATCGCATCGACCTCGTGCCGGAGCGGAAGACCTACAAGCCCGGCGACAGCGCGCGCATCATGATCAAGTCGCCGTGGGAACAGGCGACGGCCCTGCTCACCACCGAGCGCGAGGGGGTGCGCACCCACCGCCAGTTCGCGCTCACGTCCACGCAGCAGGCCGTGACCGTGCCGATCACCGAAGCGGACATCCCCAACGTCTTCGTGTCGGTGCTGCTCGTCAAGGGGCGCACGAAGGCCGGCGTCGAAGACTCGAGCGACCCGGGCAAGCCCTCGTTCCGCCTGGGCTACGTCGAGCTGAAGGTCGAGGACGCGACCAAGCGCCTCAGCGTCCAGGTGAAGTCGAACAAGGAGGAGTATCGTCCGGCCAACCCGGGCAAGGTGGACGTGGTGGTGAAGGACTCGGCCGGAAGCCCGGTCCGCGCGGAAGTGACGCTCTGGGCCGTGGACTACGGCGTCCTGTCGCTGACCGGCTTCCGCACGCCGGACGTGCTCTCGTCGGTCTACATTCCCAAGGCGCTGCAGGTGGTCACCGCCGACAGCCGTCAGCGCATCGTGAGCCGGCGGGTGCTGACGCCGAAGGGCGCGGACGAAGGGGGCGGCGGCGGCGCGGAGCAGAGCGTGAGCACCATGCGGAAGGACTTCCGTGTCCTCGCCTTCTGGGTGGGCTCGGTGGTCACCGACAAGGACGGCCGCGCGACGGTGGACGTGAAGCTCCCCGAGTCGCTGACGACGTACCGCATCATGGCGGTTGCGGCCGACAAGGCATCGCGGTTCGGCGGCGGCGAGAGCGAGATTCGGATCAACAAGCCGGTCATGCTGCGCGCCGCATTCCCGCGGTTCCTCGCGGTGGGCGACACCGGGTTCTTCGGCGGCGTCGTGAACAGCCAGTTGAAGCGCGGCGGGACGGCGGCCGTGACGATCAAGAGCCTCGATCCCGGGATGCTGGAGTTCGTCGGCGACCTGGCGCAGAGCGTGGCCATCGGTCCACAGGGCGCCGCCGAGGTGCGTTTCACGGCGCACGCGAAGGCCATCGGCAGGGCGCGGGTCCAGATGACGGTGAAGCTCGACAACGAAACCGACGCGTTCGAGGACGTCATCCCGGTCGAAATCCTGCATTCACCCGAAACGGTGGCCGCCTACGGCCAGACGACGGGCGAAGCGTCGGAACGCGTGGCGATCCCGTCGGGCGTCGTTCCCGCCTTCGGCGGCCTGCGGGTGGATCTCTCGTCAACGGCGCTCGTCGGCCTCGGCGAGGGTGCCCGCTACCTGGTTGAGTACCCCTACGGCTGCGCCGAGCAGCAGGGATCGCGGGCGCTGGCGCTGCTGCTGGCGGCCGACCTCGGCGACGCCTTCAAGCTGCCGGGCATCGACCCGAAAGACGCGCGGACGCGCGTCCAGCAGGCGCTGAAGGAGCTCGAGAAGTTCCAGTGCCCGGACGGCGGCTTCGGCTATTGGCCGGGCGGGTGCTGGAGCAAGTCCGAGTACCTGACGTCGTACCTGCTGCACGTCTTTCACGTGGCGACCTCGCTGAAGTACGACGTGGACAAGGCGATGGTGGACCGGGCCTTCACGTACCTGGAACAGCGGATGGCCCAGGCGCCGCCCACGAACGAGGGGTGGTGGCCCGCCTATACGGCGTGGCAGGCGTTCGCAGCGAAGGTACTGGTGGAGGGCGGACGCAACCAGGACTCGAATCTCAACCGTCTCTACGGCTACCTCGACCGCATGCCGGTCTTCGCCCTCGCCTACCTGCACGACGCCCTGTTGGCCAAGGGCGAACAGGGCGATCGTGTCCGCGAACTCGAGCGCCGCATCACTAACGCCATCCTGCCCGAAGGCGGAAGCGCGCACGTGGAGGAGCTGTCGGATCCCTACCTGCTCTGGTTCTGGAACTCGAACGTGAGGACGACGGCCATCGCGCTCGGGACCCTGGTGAAGCGTGCGGACAGCGACGCGGTCATCCGGCCCATGGTGCGGTGGCTCATGAAGGTGCGCAAGAGCGGCCGGTGGGGCAACACCCAGGAGAACGCGTGGGCGATGGAGGCGCTCGTCGCCTATTACCGCAAGTTCGAGGCGGAAACGCCCGACTTCTCGGCGCTCGTCTCGCTGGGGTCGCAGGTGCTGGCGAAGGACGCCTTCAAGGGCCGCAGCACCGAAACCAAGCCGCACGACGTGCCCATGGCGCAGATCCTCGCCAGGAGCCCGGCCGCGTCCGCACTCGACCTGACTTTCAAGCGCGAAGGCACCGGCACGCTGTTCTACGAGGCGAAGCTCCGCTACACCTCGGACGAGCTGTTCACCCAGGGCATGGACTCGGGGTTCCTGGTCGAGCGCAGCTACGCGCCGCTCGCCGAGGCCGGCGTGAAGCCGCTGCCGCCGACGACCGCCTTCCGGGCGGGCGACCTCGTGCGCGTGACGCTGACGTTCACCCTCACCAAGGAGCGGCGGTACGTGGCGGTCACCGACCCGCTCCCGGCAGGACTCGAGCCCGTGGAATCCTGGTTCGCCACCACCGCAAGCGATCTGGCCGGCGAGCAGGAGAAGGGAGAACAACAGGGTAGCTGGTTCGACTGGTGGCAGCAGGGCGGGTTCGATCACATCGAGCGGCACGACGACCGGGTGCTGCTCTTCGCGACACGGCTCGGCGAGGGGCGCCACGTCTTCACTTACGTGGCCCGGGCGACGACGGCCGGCACCTTCCGGACGGCGCCGACGCACGCCGAGGAGATGTACGAGGCGGAAGTGTTCGGCCGGACTGCCACGTCGGTGATCGAGGTCAAGCGATGAAGGTCCGCGTCCCGGCCTTCGCGCGATCGAGGCGGTTCCGCGCGGCGGCTGGCGCGGCGATCGCTTGCGCGATCGCGCTCGCGGCCTGGGCACGCCTCTGGCCCTTGCCCGACGAGTTGCTCGACGCGGCTGGCCGGATGCCCTCCACCGTCGTCGTCGATCGTCACGGCGTCATCCTGTACGAGGCCAGGGCGGCCGACGGCACCAGGAGCGTTCGAGTGAATCCCGACGCCCTGCCGGAGCGCATGGTGGAGGCGACTCTCGCCGCCGAGGACAGCCGCTTCTACCATCACGTCGGCGTCGATCCCCTGGCCCTCGCCCGCGCGGCATGGCGGAACCTGGCTGCCGGGCGGATCGGGCAGGGCGGCTCGACGATTACGCAACAGGTGGTCAAGCTCCTGATCGCGAGGCAGGAGTCGGCCCTCGCCGGCAACGGTGGGCTGACCCGGTTGGTACCGGCGGAACGGAGGAATGTCGGCGCCAAGCTCCGCGAAGCGTTGCTGGCCCTGCGCCTCGAGCACCGGTTGAGCAAGCAGCAGATCCTCGCCCTCTATTTCGAGCTCGCGCCCTACGGCAACCAGTTCGTGGGAGTCGAGCGCGCGAGTCGAGGCTACTTCGGCTGCGAGGCGTCCTCGCTGACCGCCGCGCAGGCGGCGTTCCTCGCCGGTCTTCCACAACGTCCGACCGGCTTCAACCCGTATCGCAACCGCCAGGCGGCGCTGAAGCGCGGGATCCAGGTGCTCCACCGCATGGCCGCGCTCAGGTTCGTGCCGGAGGATCGCGCGGCCGAGGCATTCGGGGAGCGCCTGCAGTTCACCAGGGAGTCCCCCGCGTTCCTCGCGCCGCACTTCGTCGAGATGGTGCTCGGCCGCTCCGGTGATGCACGGCCTGCGCGCGTCCGCACGACGCTCGACGCCTCGCTGCAGGCCGAGGTGGAGGGCATCATCCGCAGCCAGCGCGGCGCGCTCGAACGGCACGGCGCCCACAACGCGGCCGTCGTGGTCCTCGACAACGCGACCGGCGACTGGCTCGCGTGGGAGGGGTCGGGCGACTACCTCGACGCCGATCATTCGGGGGCCATCGACGGCGCCCTGGCGCCGCGGCAGCCCGGCTCCGCGCTGAAGCCGTTCACTTACGCGCTGGCGTTCGAGCGGGGTTATACGCCGGCTACGATTCTGCCCGACATCCCGGCGCACTTTCCGACGGCCGAGGATGGCGTCTCGTACACGCCGCGCAATTACGACGGGCGGTTCCGCGGGCCGCTGCGCGCGAGGGTGGCCCTCGCGGGATCCGAGAACGTGCCGGCCGTGGCCCTTGCGTCCGACATCGGGGTCGCCGATCTCCTGCGGGTGCTGAAGCGCGTCGGCCTGACCACCTTCGACAGGACGGCGGCGCACTACGGCCTGGGCGTGACGCTGGGGAACGCCGAGGTGCGGCTGTCGGAACTGGTGGCCGCCTAT
>Ga0209048_10007205_pt1 | contig 10306 bp, 11 predicted proteins | sample FrelakmetCRP12CR_FD_187146 | JGI IMG/M metagenome (GOLD analysis project Ga0209048, IMG submission 187146) | Freshwater lake sediment microbial communities from the University of Notre Dame, USA, for methane emissions studies - CRP12 CR (SPAdes)... | ecosystem: Environmental > Aquatic >... | reverse complement strand
TCGGGTTGCTGCCAAAAAGCGCGTCTGCTTTGTTGCTCGGCTTGCGAAGATTCACGATATTCGCTGCGCCTCGCGCCGCGCATCCATCGCTTTTTGGCCTGGCAACGCATACGTGAAATCAAGCCCGACAGGCTCCTAGAATTGTGCGCCGGCGCGGCGCCGCGTTTCGCGAGGCGCGCATTGTACTCGGCAGCGCGGCCGTTTCGGGGTGCGGGTAAGATCGCGCAATGAACGTGCTGGCACTGGAGACCGGGAGCGAATGGTGCAGCGTCGCCGTGGGCGACGGCGCGCGCTGGGTCGTGCGCAGCAGCAACACCGGTCAGGCGCACTCCGAGCGCATCATGCCGATGCTGGACGAGGCGCTTGCGGAAGCCGGCGTCGCGCTGCGCGACCTCGACGGGATCGCGTTCGGCGCGGGCCCGGGCGCGTTCACGGGCGTGCGCATCGCCTGCGGCATCGCCCAAGGTCTCTCGCTGGGCACCGGCGTCCCGGTCGTACCCGTGTCGACGCTCATGGCGCTCTGCGAAGTCGCGCGGCGCGTGCACGGGTGGACGCAGGTCCTTGCCGCGCAGGACGCGCGGATGGGCGAGGTCTACGTCGCCGCGCATCGTCTCGACGCCGGCCGCTGGCAGGAAGTCGCTGCGCCCGCCGTGCTGCCGCCAGCGCTCGTGAGGTTGCCGGACGCTGCCGGCGCGCGCTGGTTCGCCGCCGGCAGCGGTCTCGCCGCCTACCCGGACCTGGCTGCGACGCTGGCGCATTCGGGTGTGGACGCCGCGTTGCACCCCGACGCAGAGGCGGTCGGCGCGCTGGCCCTGCCGGTCCTGCTGGCGGGCGGTGGCGTCGCGGCCGCGCTCGCGTTGCCGATCTACGTGCGGGACCGCGTCGCGCTCACCACGGCGGAGCGCGCCGCCGGCGCGCGCCTCTGAGAGCTCGGCATGGCGGCGCTCCCGCGGTTCAGTCCGCGCCCCGAACCGGAATGGCGGCCGCTGGCGCCGGCCGACATCGCCTACGTCGCGGCGCTCGAGGCGCAGATCCATGCCGTTCCGTGGACGCCCGGAAATTTCCGCGACGCGATCACGGCCGGCTACCTCACCGAAGCCGGCGAGCGCGAAGGCCGCATCGTCGCGTACGGCGTGATGCTGCTCGCTCCGGGCGAGGCGCAGATCCTCAACCTGTCCGTGGTGCCCGACGCGCGGCGCGAAGGGCTGGGCCGCACGCTGCTGCGCCGCTTCGTCGCGCATGCGACGCGGCTCGGCGCCGAGCAGGTCTTCCTCGAGGTGCGCGTATCGAATGCGGCCGCCGTCGCGTTGTACGAAGAAGAAGGATTCACCTGCGTCGGCCGCCGCGACGCCTACTATCCCGCGCACCTGCCGAACGGCGCGCAGGAGGATGCGCTCGTGATGCGGCGCGAGCTCGACCCCGCCGCTCCCCCGCGCGCGTGACCCGGCGCCGGAGTTCATCGATGGCCACGCGCGACGACGTTCTGCAGGAACTGGGGCTGACGCCCGTCTGGCGCAAACGCACGCCCGTCCTGCCGCCGCTGCCGGTCCGGCCGGCCGCGGCGAATGCGGTCGCCGGAGAAGCCGCATCCGCCGCATCGGCCGGGATCGTGGACGAGCCGTCGACGTCGCACGCGGCCGACGACGATCGGGCGGCGCGGATCGCGCGCCTCGAATGGGCGGACTTCGCGGCCGACGTCGACGCCTGCACCGCATGCGGACTCGCGCGCACGCGAAATCGCAGCGTGCCGGGGGTCGGCGATCGGCATGCCGATTGGATGTTCATCGGCGAGGCCCCCGGCGCCGACGAGGACGCCAGGGGCGAACCCTTCGTCGGCCAGGCCGGAAGGCTGCTCGACAGCATGCTGGCGGCGCTCGGGATCGCGCGCGGCAGCCACGTCTACATCGCCAACGTCCTCAAGTGCCGTCCGCCGAACAACCGTTCGCCGGAACCGGCCGAAGCCGAGGCCTGCCGTCCGTATCTCGACCGGCAGATTTCCCTGATCGCGCCCAGGCTGGTCGTCGCGCTCGGCAGGAGCGCGGCGACCGCACTGCTCGGCGTCGACGCGACGATCGCGAGCCTGCGCGGTCGCGTGCACCGCTATCGGAGCGTCCCGCTGATCGTCACCTATCACCCCGCGTACCTGCTGCGCAATTTGCCGGACAAGGCCAAGGCGTGGGAAGATCTGATCCTCGCCCGGCGCATCCTGCGCGACTCCGGCCAGGCCGCAGATGCGACGGGGGCCCCGGCCACTGACCCGTCCGAATAGCGAAAACGAACGCCGCGCGGCCTTGCGCACGCACCGCAGGGACCCCACCTACCGATCCGCCGGGCGAATGGCCCCGCATCCGACAACAAGGGAGACTCCATGATCCGCACCATTGCCGCGTTCTTCGCCGTCGCCGCGACGCTCCTCGTGGGCGGATGCGGCTACAACGACCTCCAGACGCAGGACGAAGGCGTCAAGGCCGCCTGGTCCGAGGTGCTGAACCAGTACCAGCGCCGCGCCGACCTCGTCCCGAATCTGGTCAACACGGTCAAGGGCTACGCCGCGCAGGAGCAGACGGTCCTCACCGAAGTGACCAACGCGCGCGCCAGCGTGGGAGCGATCAAGGCCACGCCCGAGCTCATCAACGATCCCGAGGCCTTCCAGAAATTCATGAAGGCGCAGGGCGAGCTCTCCGGCGCCCTCTCGCGCCTCCTCGTCGTCAGCGAGAACTATCCGCAGCTCAAGTCCGACGCGCTGTTCCGCGACCTGCAATCGCAGCTCGAGGGCACCGAGAACCGGATCACCGTCGCGCGCAACCGCTACATCAAGAGCGTGCAGACGTTCAACAACACGGTGCGCCAGTTCCCGACCAACCTGACGGCGATGCTGTTCAAGATGAACGTGAAGCCCAACTTCGCCGTCGAGAACGAGGCCGCGATCAGCGCGCCGCCGAAGGTCGACTTCGGCAAGACCCCGGCTGCGCCCGCGGTGCCGGCACCGGCGCCCGCGCCGAAGCCCTGAAGGCCCGCGTGACGAGTCCGCGCGCCGGAGGGGCGGCCCCTCCCGGCGCGCGCCTCGCGCACGGCGGCATCGACGACCACGCGACCGCAACGACCCTTGATGCCTGCAGGATGACGGCCGCCGTTCGAATCGCACGCGCGCTCGGAATCCGCCTCGCGGCGGCGCTCCTGCTCGTCGGTTCCGTCGCCATCGCGCAGGGGCCGGCCTGGGAGACGGGGACCGACGGGCTGCTGCCGATCCCCCCGCTGTCCGCGCACGTCACCGACCTCACGCAGACGCTGGCGCCGGCCGAGAAACAGGCGCTCGAGGCCAAGCTCGTCGACTGGGAAGCGCGGACCGGCAACCAGCTCGCCGTGCTGATGGTTCCGACGACGCAGCCGGAGCCGATCGAGGCGTATTCGCTGCGCGTCGCCGAGAAGTGGCAGGTCGGGCGCAAGGGCAAGGACAACGGCGTGCTGTTCCTCGTTGCCAAGAACGACAAGAAGATGCGCTTCGAGGTCGGCTACGGCCTCGAGGGCACGCTGACCGACGTCACCGCGCGGCGCATCATCGCCGAGAACGTCGCGCCGATGTTCCGCGAGGGCAGGTTCGGCGCGGGCATCGACGCCGGCGTCGGCCGCGTGATCGGCGTCGTCGCCGAGGGGAAGCCGCTGCCGCCGCCCAAGGCGGGCAACGTTCAGCGCGCCGGCGGTGGATTCGACGTCGGCACGCTGCTGCTCGTGCTGTTCATCGTCGTTCCGGTCGTCGGCGGCATCCTGCGCTCGATCTTCGGCAAGGTGCTGGGCTCGACCGTCGGCGCCGGGATCGTCGGCGTCGGCGCATGGCTCGTCATCGGCTCGCTCGTCGTGGCGGGCATCGCCGCGGTGGTCGCGTTCATCGTCATGATCGTCGCGGGCGCGGGCGTCGGCGCGGCGATGGGGCGGCGCGGAGGTGGCGTTTACATCCCCACCGGGGGCGGATGGGGCGGCGGGGGCGGATTCGGCGGCGGCGGCGGCTGGTCGGGCGGTGGCGGCAGCTTCGGCGGCGGCGGCGCGTCGGGCGGCTGGGACTGACGCCCTTCAGGCGAGCGAACGATGAAGAGCTGGCAACGATCCGGGCGCTCGCTGCGCCACCTCGCGACGGATCAGCGGCGCGTGCGGAAGGCGTTTTCCGACGCGTCGCTGACGCGGATCGGCGCCGCCATCGCCGAGGGTGAAAAGCATCATCGCGGGCAGCTGCGCTTCGTCGTCGAGCCCGCGCTGCCGCTCGCGCGCGTGTGGCGCGGCCTGTCACCGCGCGAGCGCGCGCTCGAAGTCTTCGGGTTGCTGCGCATCTGGGACACCGAGGAGAATTGCGGCGTCCTCCTCTACCTGCTGCTCGCCGACAAGGCGGTCGAGATCGTCGCCGACCGCGGCATCCACCGCGTCGTCGGCGACGCCGCGTGGGCGGAGATCTGCCGGAAGATGGAGTCCGCGTTCGCGCGCAGGCACAACGCGGACGCCGTCGACGTCGGCATCGCCGAGATCAACGCGCTCCTCGCCCGCCATTTTCCCGACGACGGCCGGCCGCGCGAGAACGAACTTCCCGACGCGCCTCTGGTGCTCTAGCTCAGGACTTGGCGGTCGGCTGCGCCAGGACCGCGGGAGCGTGCGCCGCCTTCTCCGTGCCGATGAGATGCAGCGCGTCGCCGCGCGCCTGGTTCATCCTGAACCGGAGCAGCACGAGCACCATCGTGCCGGACACGAACAGTCCGAACATGACGATCGCAACCTCGACCGAGACGCCCGAGCGCACCATCAGCGCGTACAGGCCGACCATCACGAGGATGCCGATGTTCTCGTTGAAGTTCTGCACGGCGATCGAGTGGCCCGCGCCCATCAGCACGTGACCGCGATGCTGGAGCAGCGCGTTCATCGGCACGACGAAGAAGCCCGCGCAGCCGCCGACGAGGATCATCAGCACGACGGTGACGGGCAGGCTCCGCACGAACAGCATCGCGATCACGATGAGGCCCATCGCGATGCCGATCGGGAGCACCCGCACGGACTTGCGCAGCGAGATCGTCTTCGCGGCGATGACCGCGCCGGCGGCGATGCCGAAGGCCACGACGCCCATGAGGTTCGTCGCCTGCGTCAGGTTGAAGCCGAGCGCGGACGCCGCCCAGTCGATGACGATGAACTGCAGCGTCGCGCCGGCGCCCCAGAACATCGTCGTCGTGGCCAGCGAGATCTGCCCGAGGCGGTCCTTCCAGAGAAGCCTGTTGCAGTGGGCGAACTCGCGAACGAGGTAGATCGGGTTGCGGTGCACCATCCGGCGCTCGACTCCGGTGTCGGGGATGAACCAGTTGAACGCCGCCGCGATCGCGTAGATGCCCATGATCACCGAGATGGCCGCGGCCGGGGCGGTGTCGACCCCGACGTCGATCGCGGGGAGGTCGAATCCGAGCAGCATCGTCGATACGCGCGGCCCGATCAGCTGGCCGCCGATCAGCGTGCCGAGGATGATCGAGCCGACCGTCGTGCCCTCGATCCAGCTGTTGGCGATGACCAGCTGCTCGGGCGGCAGGAGCTCCGTCAGGATGCCGTACTTGGCCGGCGAATACGCGGCGGCGCCCAGGCCGACGACCGCGTAGGCGAGCAACGGATGCGCACTGAACAGCATCAGCGCGCAGCCCAGCACCTTGACGCCGTTGGTCATCAGCATGACGCGTCCCTTGGGACGCGAATCGGCGAACGCGCCGACCAGCGGCGCCAGCAGGACATACGAGACGACGAAGCACTGCTTGAGCGCCGGCGTCATCCAGCGCGGCTCGTTGAGATCGGCGAGAAGTGCGATCGCGGCGATGAGCAGCGCGTTGTCGGCGAGCGACGAGAAGAACTGCGCCGCCATGATCGTGTAGAAGCCGGACTTCATTGTCCTCCGCGTGGGCCGAGCAGGCGTCGCGCGCCCCCGGGCACTGCCGTCGCAATTGGGTATAATTATTTTGCGCTGCCGGCAGCCCGCGCTTTATACCACGATTGATCGGGGCGGGGGCGTCCGGCCGCCGGACGCCGCCCCGATTCCCCGGCGCAACGATCGGGAACCGCTATTCGCGCCATGGCCCGTCCGCTCTACGCCCAGGTGAACCTCTCCGCGCTGCGCGCGAATCTCGCGCAGGTACGCGGGCGCGCGCCGAAGGCGCAGGTGCTGGCGGTCGTCAAGGCGAACGCCTACGGCCACGGCCTCACGCGCGTGGTGCCGGCGCTTGCGGACGCCGACGGCCTCGCGCTGCTCGAGTGCGACGACGCCATCGCGCTGCGCGCGTCGCATTACAAGCGCAGGATCCTGCTGCTCGAGGGATTTTTCGGCCCGGAAGAGTTGCCCGAAATCGCCGCGAACCGGCTTGCGGTCGTCGTCCATCAGGCCGAGCAGGTGCGCATGCTGGAGCACGCGCATCTCGAGCGGCCGCTCGAGGTCTTCGTGAAGGTCAACAGCGGCATGAACCGCCTCGGCGTGCGTCCCGCCGACGCGCGCGCGCTCGTCGAGCGGCTCGCGAGCTGCGATTCCGTCGCCGCGCTGCGCCTGATGACTCACCTCGCGCGCGCCGACGAGGACGACGGCGTCCGCGACCAGCTCGCGGCGTTCGATGCGGCGTGCAAGGGATTGCCCTATCCGCGCTCGATCGCGAATTCGGCCGGCGTGGTCCGCTACGAGGAGGTCGGCGGCGACATCGTGCGGCCCGGCATCATGCTCTACGGCGCGTCGCCGTTCCCGTACCAGGCGGCGCAGGAGCTGCAGCTGCAGCCGGTGATGACGCTGCGCTCCGAGATCATCGCGGTTCAGGAGCTTCGCGCCAACGACAGCGTCGGCTATGGCGGCGGTTACACGGCGTCGCGCGCGCACCGGATCGGCGTCGTGGCGGGCGGTTACGCGGACGGGTATCCGCGCCACGCCCCCAACGGCACGCCGGTGCTGGTCTGCGGCAGGAAGGTCAGGATGGCCGGGCGCGTGTCGATGGACATGATCACCGTCGACCTCACCGACACGCCGGAGGCGAAGATCGGCAGCCCGGTCGTCCTGTGGGGCGAGGGGCTGCCGGTGGACGATGTCGCCAGCGCGGCGGCGACGGTCGGGTACGAGCTGTTGTGCGCGGTCGCGCCGCGCGTGCCGTTCGTCGTCACCAACATCGGCCGCGTCGACGTGGAGTTGTAGGATTTCCCGAGTGGCCTAGAATCCGGACTGACCCGAACCGCGACCGGGAATCCAGCGAAAGAGCACAACGTGTACACCGTCGTCACCGGAGCTGCCGGATTCATCGGCGCGAATCTCGTCCATTCGCTCAACCTGCGCGGCGAGACCGACATCATCGCCGTCGACAACCTCGCGCACGCCGACAAGTTCAGGAACCTTGCCGACTGCGAGATCGCCGACTACATGGACAAGGAGGAATTCCTCCAGCGCCTCGCCGACGGCGACCTCGACGACGACATCGGCGTGATCCTGCACCAGGGCGCCTGCTCCGACACGATGGAGACCGACGGCCGCTACATGATGCGCAACAACTACCGGTACTCGGTGGCGCTCGTCGACTGGTGCCAGAGCAACGACGTCCCGTTCCTGTATGCGTCGAGCGCGTCGGTCTACGGGGGCGGAAGCGTGTTCCGGGAGGAGCGCGCGCACGAGGCGCCGCTCAACATCTACGGCTACTCCAAGTTCCTGTTCGACCAGTACGTGCGGCGGCTGCTGCCCGACCGCTCGGCGCCGATCGCGGGATTCCGCTACTTCAACGTCTACGGCGCGCGCGAGCGGCACAAGGGGCGCATGGCATCCGTCGTGATGCACTTCTTCGACCAGTACCGCGCGGAGGGCAGCGTGCGGCTGTTCGAAGGCGGCGGAGGCTACGCGGCGGGCGAGCAGCGGCGCGATTTCGTCTCGGTCGACGACGTCGTCAAGGTCAACCTCGAATTCCTCGACCATCCGGAGCGAAGCGGCATCTACAATCTCGGCAGCGGCGCGTCGGCGACCTACAACGAGGTCGCGGTCGTCACGATCAACGCGGTGCGCGCCGCCGAAGGCAAGGCGCCGAAGTCGCTTGCGGAGCTGGTCGCCGAAGGCGCCGTCAGGTACATCCCGTTTCCGCCCGCGCTCCTCGGCAGGTACCAGAGCTTCACCGAGGCCGACCTCACGCGGCTGCGCCGCGCCGGATTCGCGGCGCCGATGCAGAGCGTCGCGGAAGGCGTTCCGCGCTACGTCGAACGGCTGATTTCCGCGCCGGTGTTCCCCGCGTAACGTTGCCGTCGTGCGGTGGAGGGTCGCGCGACTTTTCGCGCTGCCCCCGATCCGCCGCGCGAGTCACCCATCGCGAAGGAGAACACCATGCGGCATCTGCTGTCGGCATTGGCGCTCTGCCTGTGCTCAGGCATCGCGCTCGCCACCGTCAATCTCAACACCGCGTCGAAGGAGGAGCTCGTCGCGCTGCCGGGCATCGGACCGGCCAAGGCGCAGGCGATCATCGACTACCGGAAGACCCACGGCGCGTTCAAGTCGGTCGAGGAGCTGAAGGACGTCAAGGGGATCGGCGCCAAGCGCTACGAAAAGCTGAAGGGCGAAATCACCGTCGGCGCGAATGCCGCCGGCCGGCCGGCCGCGGCCTCCGCGGGACGGACCGACGGAGCCGCGCGCAGCACGAAGGGTGAAGCGGCCGTCGCGGCATCGAAGGTGAAGCCTTAGCGGTTCCGCCACGGGCCGCGGGTGCAGGGCCGCGATGGCGCGGCGCCGCGCCGGCGGCCCCGCGGCGGCGGCCCTGCGGCGGACGACATCGGCGGCCCATCATCGGCCGCGCAAATGCCCGATGTTTGATCCAGATCCATTGCCCATCTCCGGGTCAACCCGTAACATCGGGCGCGCGTTAATGCGTCTGCGCCGGCACACGTACCGGCGCCGGTGCGGCGCCCCCGCTCACAATGACCCGGAGAATCACCATGAAACGCCTCATGCTGCTCGTCGCCACCCTGTTCTTCTGGGGGATGGCGTTCGCAGCCGTCAACATCAATACCGCGACCAAGGAAGAGCTCGAGGCGCTGCCGGAGATCGGCCCGGTCAAGGCGCAGGCCATCATCGATTACCGCAAGGAGCATGGCCGCTTCAAGACGCTCGACGAGATCAAGGAGGTCAAGGGCATCGGACCGGTGACCTTCGACACGATCAAGGGCGACATCGCGCTGACGGGCGCGACCACGCTGCCGGCGAAGGCGGCAAAGGCGGCGGAACCCGCGAAGGCCGCCGCGCCCGCAGCGCCGGCCAAGGCCGAGCCCGCGAAGCCCGCCGCGACTGCGCCCGCTGCGGCTGCGCCCGCAGCTCCGGCTCCGGCGAAGCCCGATGCGATCAAGGATGCGAAGACAGCCGGCAAGGACGCCGCGAAGCCTGCAACCAAGGAGGCCGCGGCCGCCGCCAAGACGGGCGACACCAAGGAGGCCGCGCCGAAGTCCGCCAAGGAAGAAAAGGCGGCCAAGGCGAAGGCCGACAAGGAAGCGAAGGACGCGAAGGCCAAGGAAGCCAAGTCCGCGAAACCGACGGACAAGGACGACAAGGCCGCCAAGGCGAAGTCGGACAAGGAAACGAAGGACGCCAAGGCGAAGGCCGACAAGGAAGCAAAGGACGCCAAGGCGAAGGCCGACAAGGAAGCGAAGGACGCCAAGGCCGCCAAGGCGAAGGCCGACAAGGAAGCGAAGGCCAAGGCCGACAAGGAAGCGAAGGATGCCAAGGCCGCCAAGGCCAAGGACGACAAGGCCGACAAGTAAGCCGCGCGTTCCTCCCGGCTTCGCGAAACCCCGCCCGCGTGGCGGGGTTTTCGTTGGCGGGGCGCGTGCCGGACCATCGCGAATGCGCCGGCGGCGCTCGGATACAATCAGCTTCCCCCGCGTCGCGCCTGGCGCGGCACTTTCGTCCGCCCATGCTTCCCTCGCTCGAATCCACCGTCGGCAACACGCCGCTCGTCCGCCTGCAGCGGCTGCCGGGCGAGACGTCGAATGCGATCCTCGCGAAGCTCGAGGGAAACAATCCGGCCGGCTCGGTGAAGGACCGGCCGGCGCTGTCGATGATCGTGGAGGCCGAGAAGCGCGGCGAGATCAGGCCCGGCGACACGCTGGTCGAGGCGACCTCGGGCAACACGGGAATCGCGCTCGCGATGGTCGCGGCGATGAAGGGCTACCGGATGATCCTGGTGATGCCGGACAACCAGTCGCTCGAACGGCGCCAGTCGATGCGCGCGTTCGGTGCCGAGCTGGTGCTGACACCGAAGTCCGGGGGAATGGAGCATGCGCGCGATGTTTCGCTGCG
>Ga0209048_10007204_pt1 | contig 10307 bp, 8 predicted proteins | sample FrelakmetCRP12CR_FD_187146 | JGI IMG/M metagenome (GOLD analysis project Ga0209048, IMG submission 187146) | Freshwater lake sediment microbial communities from the University of Notre Dame, USA, for methane emissions studies - CRP12 CR (SPAdes)... | ecosystem: Environmental > Aquatic >... | reverse complement strand
CTGAACCTGATCCGACTCCAGCAATTTTCGAACTTCGGGAGATCGGAAAGCGTCGACATCCTGAATCCAGACTTCGAAACGTTCGCCCAGGCCGTAGGGGCCGAATACGCACTGGTCGACGGCAACGCAGAGGAAATCCTGCGAAGAGCGGCAGGAAGCGACCGAGTCACACTCGTCGAAGTCCGTGTGGGGGATTCTCCCAGGATACATCTCATGCGTGCGAAGGGGTTCACCCGAGAAACGGCGCGGAAGGTCCTCAGCCCCGGCCTTGCGCGATGGATCAAACGCGTTATTCTGAAAAGACAGAATTGATATGGACAAAATATCTTTCGTATTGCCATTAAAAATATCCGGCAATAAATTCGGAAGTGATTTAAATAGGGTAAAGAAAATCCTTTTGCCATCAATTAGGAAATATTTCAATTTATGCCAAATTGATAAGTTTATAATCATTACACTCTCGGAAGAATATGATGAAGTTTCAAAAGAACTATATGAATTCCATAATGATCTTAATTTATCTATTATTACGGAAGAAAATGTTTTAGAATTAATCCCTGGCTGGAGAAAACACATTAATATACATAAAATACTTCGTCCTTTAAAGGGGCTTGATGTTAGATTCAATCGTGGAAAATTATTTGAAAGTATACGCCTTAAAGATAGTTGGTTCAATATGGGCGGTTGGTATAAACAGCAAGTTCTAAAAATATGTTCGGCTAAAATGATAAATACCGATTATTATATGACCTTGGATGCTGACATTTGTTTAACCCAATCGACCAATATGATAACTCTATTTCCTGCGGGAAAGGCGATTTATACACATGATAAAATGGTTATTTATTATGATTGGTATCTTGGTTCAGCGAAGATGCTTGATATAAATTTGCAATTTGTGAAAGAAGAGAAAGTCATCGGGGTAACTCCAGAAATTTTATCCACCCGAGTGATTCTTCACTTAATTGATTATTTGAATGCAAAGGCCCATGAGAAAAAATATATTAGCTTATTTGAATACTTAGCTGCAAATTGTTGTTGGACGGAGTATACTTTGTACTGGTTGTTTTTGCATAAATATTTTCGCAAAGATGATTTTTACACAAGTGAAAACTATATCCCTACGCTTGAATCAAGTTATTCTATATGGTTTAAAAATCAAGCCCCGAATAAAAATACTCTTCTTAATACTATTGATAAAGCATTTCTGGATAAGAAAGGATTATTTTTAATCATACAGAGCAATAGTATTTCGCTTGAAGAGTACTACGATAAGATTAAAAACTACTTATAAAGTTCAAAATGCAGTTTGATGTTCGGTTTCCAATGTGATTCGGGGAGAATATCTTATGAGCGAGTATGCTCCATTCGTAAGTGTTATCGTACCCGTTTATAATGGCGAGCGCCATATTGGGAGATGCATTAATTCGTTGATATCATTGAATTATCCTTCGTCCAGGATCGAAGTAATAATTGTCGATAATAATTCAAAAGATGCGACATACAGGATCGCTCGGGAATTTCCTGTTATTTGCCTGATTGAGGACAAGATACAAAGTTCATATGCAGCAAGAAATACAGGGATCAGAAAATCAAAAGGGGACATTATTGCATTCACCGATTCGGATTGTGTCGCAGACAAGGACTGGATCGTAAAGGCAGTGGAGCAATTTCAGGAGGAGAATATTGGTTGTGTCGCAGGGAGAATTGAAGGATATTCTCCTTCAAACTACATAGAGGAATTTCTTTTGAAAAACCATGACCTTTCCCAAGATCACTCGTTGAACCACAGGTTTCTGCCTTATCCGATGACAGCGAATGCGATATATAGAAGGGAAGTATTTGAGGCAATCGGATTGTTTGAAGAGAACTGGATTTCCGGAGGGGATGCCGATATTGCATGGCGCATGCTTCTAAATTCCAAATTTCGCCTTACTTACTGTATTGATTCTTTGGTTTATCACGTTCATCGATCCACGTTAAAGGGATTCTTCAAACAAAGGGTGACGTGGAGCTATGGCGAGGTTTTGTTGCATAAAAAATACAAGGGAAATTATCGTAACGGGAAAGAGAATTTAGGGAAGGAATTATTTCAAAATTATTTGTACTTCCTTCGCTCATTGCTTATAAAACTGTTTGCTATGCCATACTACCGACTGATCTTGAAGGATGAAAAAGCCTACCAGGAAAGAATGCTGAAAATGGTCGATATGCTTGGTCGGCGATTCGGTAGGATCAAAGGATCCATCTTGGAAAGGGAATTTTATATTTGAAATTTCCGAAATTGATTCTCGGTTGCTCGTCCCTGCAGGAACAAATGGAGGTTGCCGCAGGGGAGGGTCGGGTTATTACACTATAAAAGCAGGTATCGTTCCCAGCAGGCAGATCGACATATTAGGGACCAGCCCGGCCTGACCGATGCACTGGCGCGATGCGGATATAACCGTCCGATGGTTGATCTAGAGGTGCCCTGGTCGTGGATAAAACAGAATCTCCAATGATTTCGGTTATTGTGCCATGCTATAATCACGCAAAATATCTTCCGCAAACCTTACATAGCGTTCTTATGCAAAGCTATAATAATTGGGAATGCATTATCGTAAACGATGGTTCTACTGACAACACAGAGGAAGTGGCATCGGAATGGGTTAAAAAAGATATGCGTTTTAAATATATTAAGAAGATAAATGGAGGATTGAGTTCAGCACGCAACGAAGGATTAAATGTTATAATTGGAAAATACGTACAGTTTCTTGATGCGGATGATCTTATTGAGAATGAAAAACTGAAATTATCCTTGGAAGTTATTGGCAAGGCATCGCCAACGCTTGTAATATCTGATTTTATGGTATTCGACGAAATTTCCAGCAAATTACTACCTCCGTGGTGTGATTTAGGGAAAATAAATATTAATTTTGCAACTATTCTTTTAGAATGGGATATCACTTTTACAATTCCAATTCATTGCGGTCTTTTTCCTGCGTTTTATTTTAATAGAATTCGTTTTGATGAAACCTTGGGAGCAAAGGAAGATTGGTTAATCTGGTTATCTATATTTAAAGAATTTCAACCGAATATATTGTATATTAATAAATCTCTTGTCGTTTATAGATATTGTCCACTCAGTATGACAAAAAATTATGCGTTTATGCATGCTAATATTAATAAAGCTTTTTATAAAATATACAATGAATTTGTGAATGAAACATACGCAGATGATTATTTCAGGAAAGTAAATAATTATTGGTATCAAGAATTGAAAAATGCAGAGAAAAGAAACCAGATGATTCTTCAATCGAGGATTTTTAGGTTTTCGGCCGCTATTGCAAAACCTATCAGATATATTACGGAATTATTTAAACTTTTGAAACATTCTAAATAGATGAAGAAAAACATTTTTTCATTTATTCGCCAACACGTTGATGCCACGAAAAGACGAGTCCTTGGAACTATTACAAATGTTGCAACTTCTCACCCTGTGATTGCGCTTACGTTCGACGACGGTCCGCATCCATTGTTTACACCAAAGTTGCTGAAAGTCCTAATGCGACATCATGCTCAGGCCACCTTTTTTATGTTGGGCGAGTATGCCAAAAAATACCCGAAGATAGTGGAGAGCGTCGCGCGCGATGGTCACGCCATCGGAAACCACTCCTGGGATCATCCTTCTTTCCCTTTGATCAGCAGTCGCGAACGTCGCAGGCAGATAAAATCTTGCGAGCATGTCCTCATTCCACAAAGATTACGCATATTTCGACCTCCATTCGGTCATCAAAACATGAACACTCGTCTTGATCTGTTCCTCCTCGGTTATCAGGGCATTGGTTGGGATATCGATGCGAACGATTGGCTCGACCATGACGCGCGCTTTATGGCCGATCAAATCGAAAAACAGATGAAACCGGGAAGCATAATCCTTTTCCACGATGCGCTATTCACTGTCATAGAGGAGCGGTACGAAAACCGTGAGCAAACCATCGATGCCATTGATATGCTTTTAGGTGACATCGGTGACCTGTTTCGCTTTATCACTGTACCAGAGCTGTTGCAGCACGGTCAGCCGCATCGTGTAATCTTGGATTCGCATGGGGAGTCCGATTTTTTGAAACGGTTACGAAAACCAGGTGATAAATCATGGCGGTACATCCGATAGAAATTTGCACATAGGTAACTGATAGGGCGAGTCTGCGAGTGATTCTAACTGAATCGTATCAAGATATAATTTCTCGATGAAAGAGGAATTTCTTCGATGAATATATCAGTGGTAATTCCAAATTATAATGGGCAAGAGGGGCTGAAGATTTTACTTCCGGAGCTGATAAAAAATGATTTTCAGGGTATCTACTTGGCGGATGATGGTTCAAAGGATCAAAGTATCGCCTATGCGAAAAATTTTAAAAAAATAAATATAATTGAAGGGGAAAAAAACCTTGGTCCGGCAGGAAATCGGAACAGGATCTTACAAGAAAAAAAATTGGGAGAATTGCTGTGGTTTGTCGATTCTGACATGGAAATCATCACTAAAGATGTATCCAACGCGGCAGAAAAACTATTTCAAGACCCAAAAATTGCCTTGGTTGGAGGACAGATATTGACCATGGATGGGAAATCAATGTATTGGAATTATGGATTTGACCCGCATCCGGTGAGAGACCGTATTGCAAATTATTATGGTCAGTTGTCCAATAAATTTAAGAAAAACAAAAAGGTGCACGATCTGATCAGAAGAAGGGCCTGCAAATACTTTTATGGTGTTGAAATTGATGCCGGGAACCATCAAGAGCGGATAGTGGAGTGGGTTGCTGAAGGAAATTTTTTTATCAGGACGGATGTTTTTAAAATCATCGGTGGATTTGATGAAAACATGAGGTACCACGAAGGACAAGATCTTTGTAAAAGAATTCGAAAGTTGGGGTTGGTGGTCAAATTTTCCCCTGAAATTGTTACAAAACATTTGGAGATCGAATGCCGGGAGGGGCGCAGGACGGAAGATTGGAGAAACGGGCGAAAATATTTTTTCAAAAAACATTGGGGTACACCAAAAAATGCCTTAAAAAACTTTTTTCGTCTGGTGTAACACTCCCTTCCGAAAGGAGAGAACTCCCCCGACGAGTGGTGGCAAGGGGTGACATCTTTCGCATGATGAACCAACGTAAGTTGTCGAACGAAAAGAGCGCCTTTGCGCGGCTGATCGCGTTTTACTTGCCGCAGTTTCACCCGATCCCGGAAAACGACGAATGGTGGGGCAGGGGATTTACCGAATGGACGAATGCGGCGAAAGCGAAACCCCTTTTTAAAGGCCATTACCAGCCCCACATTCCAGCCGACCTCGGGTTTTACGACCTTCGCCTTCCGGAGGCACGAACCGCCCAGGCAGATATGGCGCGCAAATACGGTGTCGAAGGTTTCTGCTATTACCACTACTGGTTTGCCGGACATCGGCTCCTTGAACGGCCTTTCAAAGAGGTGCTGGCTTCGGGCGAGCCGGATTTCCCGTTTTGTCTATGCTGGGCGAACCAGACCTGGACCGGGATATGGCACGGCGCGCCGAACCGGGTATTGATTGAACAGACCTACCCGGGGATGGAGGACCATCACAGGCATTTCGAGACCCTCATACCCGCCTTCTGCGACAAACGCTATCTGAAGGTAGATGGGATGCCCCTTTTCGTGGTCTACAACCCCATGGACATTCCCGAATCGCCCCGCGTCATGGAGTGCTGGCGCAGCCTTGCGGCGAAGGCCGGGTTGCCAGGTCTGTTCCTCGTTGCCGAATCCCGGTCGCCGGAGTGGGACCCGAAACCATTTGGATACGACGCAGCCGTGATGATTCGGCTTCCCTCAAAACGGCATGAATGGGTGCCTTGGAATCATCCGATGAGGAAGATCAAGGAAAAGATCCACCAGTGGAGAGGCATGCCCAGGGTGTACCAATACGAGCAGGTGATCGATAGCCTGGTGGCCGAACCAATGCCGGGAATCGAGAATTTTCCTTGTGTGATCCCGAACTGGGATAACACACCCAGAAGTGGTGGCAACGGTCTGGTGTTTAAAGGTTCGACACCCGAGTTGTTCCGACGCCACCTGCGGTGTGCCCTTGAGCGGATTCGTCATGCTCCCGCCGAGCACCGTATTGTTTTCGTCAAGTCGTGGAACGAATGGGCGGAGGGGAATCATCTGGAGCCGGACCTGAGGTTCGGACTGCGATATCTTGATGTACTAAATGAAGAAATAAATGTAAGTATTTATATTTGAAGCCATATAAGCGTTCAAATATTGCCGTTGTTCTGGGAATGTTCGAGACCGGTTTGGCGGTAGGGCGCAGTCTCGGAAGATGTGGAATTAAAGTGATAGGCCTCGACTCGGTGAAGAAAGTCGGATTTTATTCCGGGTATATTGACCCCATGATCTGTCCTCATCCCTTGGAGTGCGAGCAGGAATTCATCGCTTTCCTATTGCGTGTCGCGGCGAGAGAGAAAATGCGACCGGCGCTTTTCATCACGTCCGATGATTTCCTGCTGCCCGTATCCAGAAACCGGAAGGACCTGGAAAAACACTACCTCATGAACCTTCCAAGCCCTCAAATCATCGAGTGTATTGCCGACAAATACCGACAATACACGCTTGCTTTGAACGCTGGCATACCGGTTCCACAAACGTTTTTCGCCGACAATATGGACCAGGTACTCGAAATAAAAGATCGGATACCCCTTCCAGCTTTTATTAAAGGAGCCGAAGTAACGTTGTGGCGCAAGAAAATGGGGGTGGCCTCCAAAGGATTCGTGGTAAATACCCAAGAGGAATTAATAAATACCTTCGAGATGGTCTTCAGGCGTGGGGCGAACGGACTGGTCCAGGAACTCATTCCAGGGCCGGATACGAATCATTATAAGTCATCCTGCTACCTGTCGAGGAAGGGTGAGGTCTTGTTGGCGTTCGGACTGCAGAAGATCCGGCAGCAACCGGTTGGTTTCGGATTCGGTTGTCTGGTGCAAAGCGTTGATTATCCGGAGATGCTGGCTCTCGGAAAGGACTTTTTTACGAGGATCGGCTACCGCGGCGTCGGATCGGCAGAATTCAAGTTGGACTTGAGAGATAACAAGCTAAAACTCATTGAATTAAATCCAAGGTATTGGCAACAAAATGCCCTTGCCGAGAAATGCGGTATGAACTTTCCCTTGATGGATTACATGGAACTGACTGACTGCGAGCCGAAGGCTATCCTCGATTACCGGCCTGGCATCAAGTGGGTAAATATCTATTCCGATTTTGAGTCATTTCGAGAGTATCGACAACGGGGGTGGTTGTCATTCAGGCAATGGCTCGACACTCTAAAGGGGGAGAAACTCCTTTCCGATCTGGCGAGGGATGACCTTCTACCGGGTCTTCGCGAGATTTTGTTTGAAAACATTCTGCGACGATCCGGAAGATACGCGATGAAATTATTGAAGTTTCGCTCTTCTTAGAACTGACATTCCCCATGAAGGAGTCGGCCGGAGCGATACTGGGGCTATGGTGGGGATGTTGCAAATGTTTTAATCTGCAGTTCACTAAAAATTATCTAAAATGAGAATAAGGAACGTTTATAAGAGTTTAAAATTTTCATTCATAATTATTGGTTTATCAATAACTATAATCGTAATATTAAGAAATTATCTCATTAGTGTTAATAATAATTATTGCAATATCCAGTATAATAAACTATTGAATTCTATTTCTGAAGAATTGATAATAGAAAAGCCGTTGTTTGAAAGTATACCCGAAAAAAAATCAAAAATAAAATCATTGATTTATGTGCTCGGTGGTAATCAGGATAGTCTGGTCAACCGTTTTCGGAAAGCCGCCAGTTTGTACCATAAAGGTTTTTCGAAAAAAATTCTAATCCTCAGTCGGCCTGGGATCACGGAATTCAGTCCGGAACTGGGGCGGAATTTGACAAATAATGAATGGGCAATAAGGGAGTTGGAAAGATTAAACGTCAGAAAGGAGGACATAGAGCCTGTATCCGTGCAAAAAATTGGATTTGGAACTCTGAGCGAAGCCAAGGATCTGTCGGATATCGTTCGTAAGAAAGGATTCAATCGCTTGATATTGGTTACTTCTGATTACCATACACGGAGGGTTTTGCACACTTTCTTAAAATATGGGTCGGATAATTCCTTTGAACTGTACGTATATGGATCGGAAGATAAGAATAATTTCATAGGCCTCTTTTCAGAATATATGAAATTGTTTATGTACGATCATTTCGCTATCCCAGGATATAGTGGAAGGAAAGGAACCAGATGAAATTGCTTTTTTTGTATTAATGCGATCCGTCTGATATCCTCCCCCGTTGTTATCCTCCTCGAAATCGATATACTTCCCCCGTTAACGCTCCCTCCTTTCTTCAAATTCTTCCAAGTCTAAAATCCAGCCATTTCGACTGCGGGGATCGGTTGAAACATCCCCGGAATACTTGTTGGGTTCTTTATGGGAAATAAATTCGCAAAAAAACAGAAAACCGTAGACCAAAGAAATCGGTCGTAAAGGAAAAGTGCTTATGTTTGAACAACTTATAACTAAATTAATGTTTGGTTTGACTATTGCAGTCCAATCAATTCGTTATGAAGAGGACAATCCAAGGATTCATGGTTTTTCTGCTCCTCGGGGTGTCGGCCGCGAGTTCCTTTGCCGCGCACACGATCACCCTATGGCCAGAGAACAGGAAGGGAGCCGTATCGCTCGGTTTTGATGACGGATGCCAGTCTCACGTCTCCTTGGGTATACCCGCCCTCAATGTGCGGGGGCTCAACGGTACATTTTTTCTGGTAACCAATAACGTGGGAAATTTTTCGCCGCCGTGGGAATCATGGAGAGCCGCCGCGAATAACGGACACGAGATCGCAAGCCATACGATGACCCACCCCTACTTGACCGACCTCTCTCTCGCTCAGGTGCAAGAGGAACTGGTGGGGGCAATCGCCGCGATTGACGCCCAGATCACCTCGCAAAAATGTCTTACTTTCGCTTTTCCCTACGGGGCTCTCAACGGCACCGTCAAAACGGTTGCTGGGAATATATACGTCGCATCCAGGGGAATCTCATGCGGACTCAATGGCGAGCCGTTCGATTTCCAGGACGTGAAAGCCTGCTCGCCCGATGACGGGGATGATATCTACGCGCAAACGGATGCCGCGGAGCAGCAGGGGAAATGGCTGGTTGCATTTGTACACAGTCTGGATGGAGGAAGGGATTGTTGGGGTAATTGGGAAATAGACATGTGGACGACTTACCTCGACTATTTGAAGAATAAGAATCTTTGGGTGGGTACATTCGGAGCCGCGGTCAAGTACATCAAGGAGAGGTCGTCCGCAACCCTTTCCACTCTTTCCACATCGAGCGATCAGATCGTTCTGAACCTCACCGACATCCTGGATGACGGGATCTATAACCAACCATTGACAATCCGGAGCGATGTGCCTTCCAGTTGGGTAACCGTGACCATCCAGCAGGGAAGCGTCAACACCGAGTTCAAATCGATTCTCGAGGGAACAACGAGGGTGGTTTACTACAACGCCGTTCCCGACCGGGGTATCATTTCCTTGAGGAACTCCCAGACTCCCCGGATTACCGCGCTCGCTCCGGATTCGATCCTATCCGGGGTCCCGGGGTTCGTATTGCAGGTGACCGGAAGCGGTTTCTTCTCCGGTGCAAAAGTGCGCTGGAATAGCTCGGACCGGACGACCACTTTTGTGTCGTCCACCCAGTTGCAGGCATCTATTCCGTCGACGGACCTCACGACCCCCGGATCGATGCCCGTAACCGTGCTTAATCCCGACGGCGGGGCTTCCAACGTCGTGAACTTTGAGGTAAAGGTTCTTCCGCCGACAGTGGCCGATCTGAGCCCGTTCGTGGCAACCGTGGGGAGCCCCGGTTTCACGCTGACTGTGTATGGAAGCAATCTCCTTTCCGGCGCAAAGGTGCGGTGGAACGGGTCGGACCGTGCGACCATTTTTGTGTCGGCCACCCAGTTGCAGGCATCCATTCCATCGACGGACCTATCGACCCCTGGAACGATCCCAGTGACCGTGCTTAACCCCAACGGGGGCCTATCCAACGCGATGAATTTCGCGGTGTGGGGTCCCGCGCCCACTGTGACCGGTCTGAGCCCCACTTATGCGACGTCCGGGGGCGCCGCCTTCGCCCTGACGGTGACCGCAATTCTGATGGATCCCGCACCAGAGGTACACGTATCGGGCATGGAAGCAACCCTGGAATTGAACCGCATCGTTGGCCGCTGCACCGCTTCCGCAACCGCCTCGGCG
>Ga0209048_10007203_pt1 | contig 10307 bp, 8 predicted proteins | sample FrelakmetCRP12CR_FD_187146 | JGI IMG/M metagenome (GOLD analysis project Ga0209048, IMG submission 187146) | Freshwater lake sediment microbial communities from the University of Notre Dame, USA, for methane emissions studies - CRP12 CR (SPAdes)... | ecosystem: Environmental > Aquatic >... | reverse complement strand
AGCCCCGAGACCGTAAACGGTATCGGTAGGGAAGGCGACAATTCCCCCCTTCTTGAGGGTCGCAATAGCGAGTTTGATTTGTTGTTCAATGGTAAGTTGCTTTGGCATTTGGGACAGGTCATAAGTGTACTGCGAACTTGACTTCAGTATACCACTTTGGTAAGCTTTGGTCGATTACAGGAGGCAAGCCTTGACGATGGGAAAGGACAAACAGGAGAGTCACCGTGTTGCTGTCAGCGGCGATGTCGAGGTCTCTGCCTACCTGGAGATCGCCAAGGGGCGCAAAGGAGAACAGCCGCTAGCTGAGCCTGAAGAGAAGCTGGAGACGGAGCGGGAGGCGGTGGTGGTCATCGACTTCGGGTCTCAGTATAGCTGGCTTATCGCCCGCAGGGTGAGGGAGTGCCGGGTCTACTGCGAGGTCGTGCCTCACGATGCTCCCTGGGACAGTGTGGCCGCCCTGCGCCCCAAGGGTTTCATCCTCTCCGGTGGACCCAGCAGCGTTTATGAGACGGGAGCGCCCCAGGCTCCAGCCTATGTTTATGAAAGCCGTCTGCCGGTGCTGGGCATCTGTTACGGGATGCAGCTTTTAGCCCACCAACTCGGCGGTAAAGTGGCCCGGGGGGTGAAGCGAGAGTACGGGCTGGCCATTCTGCACCAGAACTCGACAAATACCCCCTTATTTGCCGGTCTTCCGCCGGAGATGTCGGTATGGATGAGCCATGGCGATCGAATCGAGGAGATGCCTCCGGGGTTCGTCTCCCTGGCTTATACCGAGAACTCTCCCATTGCCGCCATGGGCAATGAACAGGGGCTTATCGGCTTGCAGTTCCACCCGGAGGTAGCTCACACCCCTCAAGGCAAAACCATTCTGCAGAACTTTCTGTACAAGATTTGTGGATGCAGCGGAAACTGGACGCCGGGCAGCTTTGTTGCCGAGAGTATAGAGCGGATCAAGGAGCAAACGGGAAAGGGACGGGTTATCTGCGCGCTCTCGGGTGGCGTTGACTCTTCAGTGGTGGCCACGCTGATTCACCGCGCCATCGGCGACCAACTGACCTGCATCTTCGTCAATACGGGCTTGCTGCGCAGGGAAGAGGTGGAACGCACGCTCAATACCTTCCAGAAGAATATTAAGATGAATCTGGTGTATGTGGATGGCAGCGAAAGGTTTCTAAAGCGGCTCAAGGGGGTAATTGACCCCGAAGAGAAGCGCCATATTATCGGCGAGGAGTTTGTCAAGATCTTCGAAGAGGAAGCGGCCAAGATCGGGCAGGTAGATTTCCTGGCCCAGGGCACCCTGTATCCTGACGTTATCGAAAGCGCATCCTCTGGAAGTAAGGCGGTGGCGACGATAAAGACCCACCACAATGTTGGTGGGCTGCCCAGCAGGATGAAGCTCTCTCTGGTCGAGCCCCTGCGCTATTTGTTCAAGGACGAGGTGCGGGAAGTAGGGTTGGCCGTGGGACTTTCAGAGGACATGGTCTATCGACAGCCTTTCCCGGGGCCTGGGCTTGCCATTCGCATCATCGGTGAGGTGACTAAGGAAAGGCTGGAGATACTCCGCGCTGCCGACTGGATTGTGATGAATGAAATCAAGAAGGCGAAGCTATACCGCCAGTTGTGGCAGAGCTTCGCTGTGCTGACTCCGGTGAGGAGCGTGGGGGTGATGGGAGACGCCAGGACTTACGGCTATATGGTAGCAGTGCGCGCAGTGACCTCGGAGGATGCCATGACTGCCGATTGGGCGCGTCTCCCCTATGATGTGCTGGCGCGAATTTCCAACCGCATTGTCAACGAGGTTCCCGAAGTGAACCGCGTGGTCTACGATATCTCCTCAAAACCTCCCTCAACGATAGAGTGGGAGTGAACCCTCTGGTAACGAAAGGCAAAAACGGTTTAATTCCCTGGGAAAGGTGTGGGTGTTAAAGGTGGTTGGAGAGAATAGAGAAGTGCGCCGGGGAGCGATTAATCGATGAAGGTAATGGTTGTTGGGGGTGGTGCGCGCGAGCATACCCTAACCTGGAAGCTCTCCCGAAGCAAGAGAGTTAAAGAGGTATACGTTGCCCCGGGCAACGCTGGCACAGCTCAGATCGCCAAGAACCTGGACCTATCTCCGACGAACCTGGATGCTTTAGCGGGCGCAGCGAAGGAGAATAAGATTGACCTGGTGGTGGTGGGGCCTGAGGCCCCTCTGGCTGCGGGTATCGTGGATAAGCTCGAGAGGCTGGGTATACCGGCATTCGGGCCTACCAAGGAGGCTGCGCTTATCGAGTCGAGCAAGGTGTTTGCCAAGAGACTGATGCAGAAGTACGGCATACCTTGCGCCAAGGATGCAGTTTTTACTTCCTTTAAAGAGGCGGAGGCTTATGTCAGAAAGCAGCCTGTCCCTGTGGTAATCAAGGCTGACGGGCTGGCAGCGGGCAAGGGGGCAATAGTAGCTCAATCAATGGGTGAGGCTTTGAAGTCTCTTTCCGATATCATGGAAAAGCGGGTCTTCGGCGATGCCGGCAATCAGGTGCTGGTTGAGGAGTGCCTGGTAGGGCGCGAGACCAGTCTTCTGGCATTTACAGATGGCAAAACGGTTGTGGCTATGGTACCTGCCCGGGATTACAAGAGAGTATTCGACAAAGACATGGGGCCCAATACGGGCGGCATGGGCTGCTACAGCCCTTCGAGGTTCCTTGATAAAAAAGCAATTGACAAGGCGGTCAAAACCATCGTGGAGCCTGTGGTGAAGGCGATGGCTAAGGAGGGGAAACCCTATAAAGGGGTGCTCTATGCCGGACTGATGCTTACCGCGGAGGGGCCGAAGGTCCTGGAGTTCAACGCTCGCTTCGGCGACCCTGAGACTCAGGTTCAGCTTCCGCTGCTGAAGAGCGATTTGGTAGACATAATGATGTCGGTAATAGATGGCACTCTGAGCCGAACGAGGGTTGAGTGGGACAGCGGCGCCTGCGTCGGGGTGGTGATGGCGTCCGGCGGGTATCCTGGCAGCTATAAGCAGGGGTTTCCTATCTCGGGCCTGGAGAGGGTTGATCGCAATATAATGGTGTTCCATGCGGGGAGCAAGATGGATGGCGGAAAGATATGCACTGCCGGCGGGAGAGTGCTAACAGTAGTGTCCGCGGGAAAAACCATCGCTGAGGCGCGGGAGAGGGTTTATCTTAACCTACCTCGCATCAGTTTTGAGAATTGTCATTACAGGAAGGATATCGCCGCAGAGGAGGGGTAGCCATGCCACTTGTGGGTATAGTCATGGGCAGTGAGTCCGATGCTAATTTGATGAAGCCGGCGCTGCAGGCTCTGGAGCAGCTCGGCATCGAGTACGAGGTGTCGATAATCTCGGCTCATCGCACGCCGGAGAAGGCGCGGGAATACGGGCAGAATGCGCAGAAGCGTGGCATCGAGGTCATTATCGCAGGGGCAGGTATGGCAGCGCACTTGCCCGGTGTCCTCGCCAGCTGGACGACTATACCTGTCATCGGCGTCCCCTTGCCCGGCAGCGACCTTAAAGGTGTGGATGCCTTGCTTTCAATTGTTCAGATGCCGGGGGGTGTCCCGGTGGCTTGTGTTGGCATCGGCGGGGCAAAAAACGCTGCCTACTTTGCTGCTGAGATTCTGGGGCTCAAGAATGATAAAATAAGAAGAAGCTACGAAAAATACCGCCAGGAATTGGCCGGCTGATAGAGTTGGCTTGGAGGATTTGCAGGAGAACGCTTAATGGGCATTCTGATAACTGATACTACGCTAAGAGACGCTCATCAATCGCTTATCGCTACCCGAATGCGCACCAGGGATATGTTGCCTATCGCCGAGATGCTGGATAAGGTGGGTTTCTTCTCGCTCGATGTATGGGGTGGAGCCACATTCGATGCATGCCTCAGGTTTCTTAACGAGGACCCCTGGGTGCGGTTAAGTGACTTGAAGGAGAAGATTAGAGACACCCGCCTTCAAATGGTGCTCAGAGGGCAGAGCCTAGTGGGTTACCGGCACTATTCCGACGATGTGGTACGCGAGTTTATCCGCCTTGCGGTGAAGAATGGGATAGATATATTCAGCATATATGATGCCCTCAATGATGTGCGAAATATGAAGCTGGCGATACAAGTAGCGAAGGACCAGGGGGCGTATGTCCAGGGGGCAATTTGTTACACTACCAGCCCTGTACACAGTATTGAAACGTTTGCCGAAATGGCAGACGAGTTGGAGTCTATAGGTTGCGACTCGATTTGCATAAAGGATCTGGCTGGATTGATTTCGCCACAGGCTGCGAGCGAGCTAGTGAAGGCGATAAAGGAGCGGGTGAGCATTCCCCTTGCCCTTCATTCTCACTGTTCCAGCGGGATGGCACTCATGAGCTATCACGCGGCAGCACAGGACGGTGTCGATATCCTCGATACTGCATTTTCCGCTTTCGGCGGAGGAACATCTCTGCCACCTACCGAGGGAGTGGTGGCAGCCTTCGAGGATACCCCTTATGGCACAGGTCTGGACCTGGACCTGCTCTACGAGATTGGTGAATACTTCGTTGCTTTGAGCAGAAAATATGGGCCACTTTTCACCACCGAGGTGATTCACCCCAGCGTATATGTGCTCGCGCATCAAATCCCCGGAGGGATGTTCTCTAACCTGGTGAATCAGCTGCGAGAGCAGAATATACTGGATAAGCTCGATGACGTGCTGGAAGAAGTCCCCCGCGTGCGAGCCGACCTGGGCTACCCGCCGCTGGCGGCTCCGGCAAGCCAGGTTGTAGTAACCCAGGCGGTGCTGAACGTGATCTCCGGGAAGAGATACAGGCGGGTAACCGAAGAGTTAAAGAACTATCTTCTGGGTCACTACGGAAGGCCGCCGTCCGATGTAAATGAAGAGGTGAAGAGATTTGTGATAGGTGACGAGAAGCCTATCGAGGGCCGGCCTGCCGAACTGATTGCTTCAGAATTGGAACTGATGCGGGATGCCGGGTACAAGCTGGGGATTCTCCATGACAGAGAAGAAGATTTAGTCACTTATGCCCTTTTCCCTCAATTGGCAGTAAGGTTCCTGCGCGGCGAGTTGGAAGAGGAAGCAATGCCGGGCGTCGTTGAAGCTGCGGGTTCAGGTGCTCCAGCGATGGAGTCGCCTATCGAGCTCAGCGTGGATGTAGACGGCGAGGTGTTCAATGTTAAGGTGTCTCCGCCATCGGGCAAGATAGTGGAGGTTGAAGAGCCTAAAATCGCTAAGAAGGTATCCAAAGGCGCTGTGGTGTCTCCTTTGCGTGGCATGGTGCTCAGGATTGACGTGAAAGTGGGCGAGAAGGTGAAGAAGGGTGGGGTGGTAGCCGTGATCGAGGCCTTGAAAATGGAGAATAAGGTGACTGCATCTCATGCAGGTGTTGTCAGGGATATATTTGTCCATGAAGGGCAGAGGGTGGGAGCCGGCGATATCTTAGCGCTGGTTGACTAGATGAAGAACAAGGTATTGGTAGCAAACCGGGGCGAGATAGCGATTCGGATAATGCGCGCCTGCCGCGAGCTGGGGCTGAAATCGGTTGCGGTATACTCCGAGGCAGATAGGGATGCGTTGTTTGCCAAATACGCTAATGAGGCGTATTACATCGGCCCTGCGCCGGCAACCGAGAGTTATCTCAATATAGACAGAATAATGGAGGTGGCCAAGGAAAGCGGTGCCTTTGCTATCCATCCAGGTTACGGGTTTCTTGCCGAGAACCCAGGACTTGCGTATGCCTGCGAGGAGAACGGGATAAAATTCGTGGGGCCATCAAGCAGAGTGATGCAGTTGATGGGCGATAAGCAGACGGCCCGCCGCGAGGTGAAGAAAGCAGGTCTTCCGTTGGTCCCCGGCGTTGAGGTGGCAGTATCTGACCTCGAGCAGGCAAAGAGCATTATTGAAAAGATAGGTTATCCTGTGATGATTAAGCCTTCGGGGGGAGGGGGTGGGATCGGGATAATCCGTGCCAGCAATGAGGAGGAACTGAGGAAAGCACTGGAATCGGCACGCAGGATAGCCAGCTCGGCTTTCGGGTTGCCTGATGTCTACATCGAGAAATTTCTATCGCATTCACGTCACATAGAATTTCAGATACTCGCGGACTCGCAAGGGAATGTGATCCATCTTTGTGAACGTGAGTGTTCCATACAGCGACGGTATCAGAAGTTGATCGAGGAGTGCCCCTCGCCAGCGCTCACCCCGGAACTCAGGAGGCAGATGGGGAGTGTGGCGGTGAAGCTTGCAAAAAGAGTAGGCTATGAAGGCGCGGGGACGGTTGAATTTCTGTTCACCGAGGGGAAATTCTATTTCCTGGAGATGAATACTCGAATCCAGGTCGAACATGCGGTCACTGAGATGGTAACCGGCATCGACATTGTCAAGGAGCAGTTGAGGATAGCCCTAGGGCTGCCTTTGAGCGTGAAACAGAAAGATGTCCGGCTGAACGGATGGGCCATAGAGTGCCGGATCAATGCGGAGGACCCCTTGAATAACTTCATGCCCTCCCCGGGCAAGCTCCGAGGCTATCGGTCACCTGGTGGAATCGGGGTTCGTGTGGATAGCGGGGTGCATACCAGGTATGTGATACCTCACCTTTATGATTCTATGATATCGAAGCTTGTAGTCTGGGGCAGGGACAGAAACGAGGCTATCATCAGAATGCGGCGCGCCCTTTATGAATATATCATCGTAGGCGTTAAGACGAATATCCCATTTCATAAGGCAGTGATGGAGAACCAGCGTTTTGTGAAGGGCGATCTGGCAACGCATTTCCTGGAAATGGAAACCAGCTTGATGGAAGACATGAAGAAAATCATGAAGCGTGAGAAGCCACTGGAGGAAAAGCTGTCCGAGGTATTCGATGAAAGGAAGAGGACAGCGGCTATATCTGCTGCGGCGGCGGTGATGCAGATGCCACGGTACAGGCAGATGGTGAGGCAATAGAGGGTGAAAGGGAAGCTGACATATTACGCAAAAGGGGTTGAGGGATGATTGAACGTTATTCCAGGCCACGGATGAAGAAGGTGTGGTCGGACGAGAGCAAGTTCGACAAGTGGCTCAAGGTGGAGATAGCCGTCTGTGAGGCGTGGGCAGAGCAGGGCGCTATCCCCAAAGAAGCGATACCCAAAATAAGGGAAGCGCGCTGTGACCTGAAGCGCATGGATGAGATTCTCAAGGAGACTCATCACGATGTTACCGCATTCCTGAAGTCGGTATCAGAGAGCCTGGGAGATGAGAGCCGCTTTGTCCATCTCGGGCTTACCTCTTCGGATATCATGGATACGGCGCTTGCCCTCCAGTTGGTCGAGTCAGCGGATATACTGGCCAAGGACATCGACGAGCTTGCCGCTGTCATCAAGAAACAGGCTCTGGAGCATAAACATACCATCATGATGGGGCGCACTCACGGCGTCCATGCCGAGCCGATTACCTTCGGGCTTAAGCTCGCTATCTGGGTCGAGGAGATGAAGAGGAATGCTCACAGGCTCGATGAGGCAAGGAAGATAATCGCTGTGGGCAAAATATCGGGCGCGGTGGGGACTCATGCCACGGTCCCGCCCAAGGTGGAGGAAATAGCCTGCGCCAAGCTGGGTCTGGGAGTGGCGCCGGTATCAAGCCAGATTATACAGCGTGACCGGCACGCTCAGTTCGTCACCACTCTAGCTATCATCGCCAGCTCTCTGGAGAAGTTTGCCACCGAGATCAGGGGACTGCAGCGCACCGAGGTCCTTGAGGCTGAGGAGCCCTTCGAGCCGGGGCAGACAGGCTCTTCGGCGATGCCGCACAAGCGAAACCCCGAGCTCTGCGAGCGCGTCTGCGGGCTGGCCCGCCTGGTCCGGGGGTACGCAGTGACTGCCATGGAGAACGTTGCTCTGTGGCACGAACGCGATATCAGCCATTCTTCCGCAGAGCGGGTTATCCTGCCCGATGCCTGCCTTGTTCTCGATTATGCCTTGAGCATTTTTACGTATGTGATGAAAGGGCTTCAGGTCTATCCTGAGCGGATGAAGGAGAACCTGGAGATAACGCAGGGGCTTATCTTCTCCCAGCGGGTGATGCTGGCTTTGATCGAGAAGGGGCTTTCGAGGGAGAAGGCTTACAAGATAGTACAACGCAACTCTATGAAGTCGTGGAAGGAGAGGGTGAGCTTCCTTGAGTTATTATTGAAAGATGAGGATGTCTCCAAGCAGCTTGAGAGATCTGAACTCAAGGCTATCTTTGACTACGGCTACTTCCTGCGTTACATTGACGGGGTTTTCCAGAGGGTGGGGTTGGGTTAGGGAAGATAGTCCAGAGAGGCGAAAGTCAAGGAGAACGAGGCACATGTCAATCCTGCGTGAGTCAAACTTGCCGAATCTGTATCACAGGGGAAAGGTGCGAGATACATACGAGATGGGCAATGACCAGTTGCTCATCATTGTTACCGACCGGGTGTCTGCTTTCGATGTGGTCCTGCCCGGCGGCATCCCCGAGAAGGGAATTGTTCTAAACCAGCTTTCAGCATTCTGGTTCGAGAAAACGTCTCACATAGTGCCCAATCACGTGGTCGAGGTAGTAAACGACGTTAACTGGCTCAATCGTGTGTATGGGGAGCGGGTCTGCGTTTCCTATTATTCGTATCCCGCTTATGTGGAGCGACGTTCCATGATTGTGAGGAAGGCGAAGCGCGTCGATATTGAGTGCGTGGTTCGGGGTTACCTGTCAGGTTCAGCATGGGCTGAGTACAAGCAGAGTGGCACTATTTCGGGCATGGCTTTGCTCAAAGGCCTCAAGGAATCTGATAAATTCCCCGAGCCCATCTTCACTCCCACCACTAAAGAAGCTGCGGGACATGACCAGCCGCTTACCATCAAACAGATGGAGAAGCTTGTAGGCAAGTCAATTACTAAGGAGATAATGGAAAAGAGCATTGCTGTCTACAGTTACGCTGCCCAGTATGCCCTGAAACGGGGCATAATTATTGCTGATACCAAGATGGAGTTCGGCATGATTGGAGACAAGCTGTCTTTGATTGACGAACTGCTCACTCCGGACTCCAGCCGATTCTGGGAGGCGGAGAAATACTCTCCGGGAAAGTCGCAGCCCAGCTTCGATAAGCAGCCCCTGAGGGACTGGCTCACCGAGTCAGGCTGGGACAAAGAGCCCCCGGCCCCTGAGCTTCCGCCGAAGATAGTGGAGGAGACATCGAAGAGATACCGAGAGGCCTATCGCAGGCTCACAGGAAAGGAACTGTAAGAGGGCTTCAGGTTCAGGTTAGATAGAATTAAGAGCTAAGCCTTGCACTATCATCATTTTGGGCTCCAAATATTACTTTCGGCTGATTGACAACCCCGAGTGTCCGTGATATAACCTTAGCCACTATATTTCAGGGGTGATGCCTTCTCAATATTGTTAGGTTCTGGCCCGATATTCAAGGAGGGGTTATTTTCGAGTGAAGGAGGCGAGTAAGTGCCTAAGACGGCTGAAAAGAAAAGCAGAGTGAAGATCCGCGAGATGAGGGTGGAGGATCTCGAGGGTGTCCTGGCTATTGAGAGGGAGACAAAAGGGGATAGCAGGGCAGCGACGTACGCGCCGGTGCCGGACAGTTGTATCGGCGGCGAGGTGGATGCCAGCGTGGTGGCTGAGGCAGGAGACAAGATAGTAGGCTTTATGCTGGGTCGGGTTGTGGGTTCGCCGACTGAGTTGTGCACTGTTGCCTGGATAGAATTGATCGGTATCTTACCTGAGTATCAGCACAAGGGCATTGGCAAAAAGATGGTTGAGGCCTGGAAGCTGCGTTGTCGCAAGAAGGGTATTAGAAAGGTACATGTGATGGTCAACTGGCGGGATTGGTGGATGCTATCTTTCTTCGAATCGTTAGGGTTTTCCCGGGGCGACCTGACGGATTTCCAGGCGGAGCTTTAAATTAGACGGTAGGGGCGTGCGCCTGAGGCAGACGCCCCTACAAAAATGCCTTCAATTTTAGCCTTTTATATCCTCAATTCGGTAGTGGAAGGTACCCACGGGTGCCGTGACCTCTACTACAGTGCCGATCTCTTGATCCAACAAAGCTTTGCCGGTGGGTGAGGCAATGGAGAGTTTGCCTTTGGTAGGGTTGGATTCACTGGGACTAACCAAAGTATAGTGCAATTGTTCACCGGAAGTGAGGTCGGACAAGCCTACTGTGCAACCGATGCCTACTCTCAGTGTGATGCTTGTCTTTTCCTTCATGATGGTAGCCCCTTTGATGGTGGCCTCCAGTTCCCTGATCCGTGCTTCCAGTTGCCCCTGATGCTCTCTGGCTGCCTCCAGGGGGGCGTTCTCTCGGAAGTCCTTGTCCG
>Ga0209048_10007202_pt1 | contig 10307 bp, 10 predicted proteins | sample FrelakmetCRP12CR_FD_187146 | JGI IMG/M metagenome (GOLD analysis project Ga0209048, IMG submission 187146) | Freshwater lake sediment microbial communities from the University of Notre Dame, USA, for methane emissions studies - CRP12 CR (SPAdes)... | ecosystem: Environmental > Aquatic >... | reverse complement strand
GGGGCGTATTCGACCACGTGTTCCAGCGGGTTGGGAATAAAGCCGGTAACCACCAGGGTGAGCCCCTTTTCAATCCAGAGCGAGCCAAACACGCCGAAGCAGGCTACGGCGGCAATGCCGATCTTGTTCCGGGTCCAGGGGATGACCAGAAGCAGGGCCGAGGTCAGACCCATACAAACGGAAATCCAGGTCCAGGTGGTGTATTTGTTATGGCCTTCCAATCCCCAGAAGAGATACTGGAAGGCGTGCATGTGGCCCGGGATCTGGCTGTAAAAGGCGGTGAATATTTCCAGGATGACGAAAAAGATGCTGGCCAGCATGGCGTAAGTGATGATGTTGATCAATTTTTTCAGGGCCTCATTGCCGGCGTCGAACCCGGTGGCCCGGCGGACGATCAGGGCCAGGAGGACCAGCAGGGCCGGACCGGCGGCAAAGGCCGACCCCAGAAAGCGGACGGCCATGATGGCGCTGAGCCAGAAATGACGCCCCGGCAGGCCGGCGTACAGGAAGGCCGTGACCGTGTGAATGCTGACGGCCCAGGGGATGGAAAGGTAAATCAGCGGCGTCACCCATTTGGGCGGGGCTACGGCTTTGCGTTCCGCGGCCAGCACATTCCAGCCGATCAGGATATTCAGGACTAAATAGACGTTCAGCACGATCATATCCCAGAAGAGGACCGAAGTGGGCGTCGGGTAGAGGATGACATTTAAAATCCGGACGGGATTGCCGAGGTCCACAAAGATAAAGAGCAGGCACATGGTCACCGAAGCGATGGCCAGGAATTCACCCAGGATGGTGATCTTGCCAAAGGCCTTGACGTCATGCAGGTAATAGGGCAGCACCAGCATGACGGCCGAGGCCGCCACCCCGACCAGGAAGGTGAATTGGGCGATATAGAAACCCCAGGAGACATCCCGGCTCAAACCGGTGATGCGCAGGCCCTCGTTAAATTGATAGAGGTAGCAGGCCACTCCGGTGGCGATAAAAATCCCCAAGAAGGCCAACCATGTATAATATCCCTTGCTTCCTGTAAGCGCTTTCTCGAACATAACCACCTCATACCAGATAGAAAAGGTTGGGATACGTTCCCAGACCGGGTTTACGGCGAATAGCATAATTTTCTTTCAGCAGTTTCCTGACCTCGGAATTCGGATTGGCCAGATCGCCGAAGACCAGGGCCCCGTTGGAGGCCTCCACACAGGCCGGGTGCTGTCCCTTGGCCAAGCGATCCTCACAGAAATTACATTTCTCCACCACCCCCTTGGAGCGGGTGGGAAAAGCCGGATTGGTGGGTTCCTTGAGGTAGCGGCGCGGGTCTCCCCAGTTGAAACTCCGGGAACCGTAGGGGCAGCCGGCCATGCAGAACCGGCAGCCGATGCACCGGTGAAAATCCATCATGACGATCCCGTCGGCCCGCTTAAAAGTGGCCTGGGTGGGGCAAACCCGGACACAGGGCGGGTTGGTGCAATGGTTGCAGAAGGTTAAGAACTTTTTGTGTTCCACCGATTCGGCCAGGTGTTCGTGTTCATCGTCGGGAAAGGCGTTTTTGTAGGCCTCCGTCCAGATCCACTTAATTTCTTCCTTGGCACTGGGGATTTTGGGCACATTGTGCGTCCGGTGGCAGGCATCGATACAACGCTGCAGATCTTCCTCCGTTTTCAGTTTCCGGGTATCGATGACCATGGCCCAGTGCTTGGCTACGGTCGGAGGGGCCTTGGGCAGGGACGCCTCCAATTCCCCCGGCCGGAGGACCTCCAGCGCCGCTTTCCCTCCCAGCCCCATGAGGCCGGAAATTCCGGCTATTTTCAGGAAATCTCTTCGATTGAGGCCCATTACTTTTTCTCCTTTGGCGCGATGTGGCAGTCCCAGCAATAGGGTTTGACTTGCAGGTAATTATGGCACTGATCGCAGAACTGGGTCTTGTTGGAATGGCATTTCATGCAGGTATTCTGAAGGCTCATATCGTACTGCTTCCCGTCGGCGGCCGTATAAATCCGCTCCTGCGTCCGCACGACCGTATGCCGCCATTCATCCAGGATCTTCATGTGGGTGTATTTCATCTGGCTTTTAGGTTCGATACACTTCTTTTCCGTCAACGCCTGAATGACCGGAGTATCGATTTTAGGATCCGGTGGCGGCGTGGCCCGACCCAGGTTGTACCAGATCGGAAAAGTCACCAGAATGACGAAAATGACTATCCCCGTGATGATCTTACCGCTGTCATACATCTTCTTCGCCCTCCTCCTTTTCCTCGAATCCAGGCAGGGGTTCCCCGCGCAGGTCGGTGGTGCGCTCCCCTTCGCCGTCCATGATCAGGGCATTGGCCACCATCTCATGCAGCCCGGTAACCCCCACCTCCGGCACCCAGTATTCCATGGAGGTGGACAAGGCCGCCCGGTCGATGGCGCAGATATTCGCCAGCATATTGACGCCGAACTTGTCGTGGACGTACCGGACGGCATTGGCCCGGGGAAATCCGCCCCGCATGCGCAGCTCCATATCCTCCCCGGCGTTCAGTCCCGAACCGCTGCCGCAGCAGAAGGTCTGTTCCCGAATCGTGTTTTCCGGCATTTCAAAAAAGTTATTGCAAACATTTTTGAGAACATACCGGGGCTCCTCGAAAAATCCCATGCCCCGGGCGGTGTTGCAGGAATCATGGAAAGTGACCCGCAGGTTGTCGTTGCGGCTGGGATCCAGCTTCAATTTGCCGTTCCGAATCAGGTCGGCGGTGAATTCCACCAGATGGACCATCTTGGTGGCCTTGGCATTTTCAAATTTGGTCCCGGTGATGGGCGACACCGGTTCTTCCAGGAAATCCGCCGGGCCGCTCCAGGTGTCCATGTATTGATGGATCAGGCGCCACATGTGGCCGCACTCTCCGCCCAGGATCCATTTGACCCCCAGGCGTTTGGCCTCGGCGTAGATTTTGTAATTCAACCGTTGGGCCATTTCGTTGGAGGTGAAGAACCCGAAGTTCCCGCCCTCGGAGGCATAGGTGCTCCAGGTGTAATCCAGTCCCAACTGATGGAAGAGCATCAGGTAGCCCATGGCGGTGTAGGTCCCGGGATCGGCAAAGACGTCGCCGGAGGGGGTGACGAAGAGAATTTCCGCCCCTTTGCGGTTAAAAGTCGGCTCCGGCCGGATTCCGGACACCCCCTCGATCTCATCCAGAAAAAAATCGATCATGTCCTTGAAAGCATGAGGCTCGATCCCCAGGTGGTTACCCTTGCGGTAACAGTTGGCCACCGGCCCGGCGATCCAGTCGATGTTTAAACCCAGCAAGTTAAGCAATTCCCGCCCGATAATAGTGATTTCGGCGGTATCGATCCCATAGGGGCAGAAGAGGGAACAACGACGGCATTCGGTACACTGAAACATGTAATACCAGATTTCCTTGAGTACTTCGGGAGTCAGTTCCCGGGCCCCGGCCATTTTCCCCAGCAGTTTGCCGGCAAAGGTGAATTCCCGGCGGTAAATGGAGCGCAACAGTTCGGCCCGGAGGACCGGCATGTTCTTGGGATCCCCGGAGCCGATGAAGAAATGGCATTTATCGGCGCAGGCGCCGCAGCGTACGCAGATATCCATAAAAATTTGGAAGGTGCGATATTTATCCAACCGTTCCCGCATGCCTTCCAGGAAAATCTCTTTCCAGTTATCGGGCAGTTGCCAGTCGTCATCGGTCGGCGCCCACTTCCGGGGATTGGGCAGGCCCACCGCCTCCAGATTCTTAGGCTGACCGGCGTAGCAAAACACACCGGTCCGAATATCCACCGGAGTATCCAGCCAGCCCTTCATCAAGGGCGGCTTATGACCGATCTGGGCTAATTCATTGGGCTTGGGAATATTCTTAAAGGCCATGATTACTCCTTTTCCACTGGGATTCCAGCCTCAATCATTTTTTCGCGGAATTCATCCTCGTAATGTTCATAGGTGTGCACCTTAACCGGATACCACCAGGGATTCACGTGGCGGACCATCCGGTTGTTGTTGGCCAGGTTTCGGGTCGGGCTGAGGAAAATGCCGGCCAGATGGACCAGCTTGCTGAAGGGGAAATAGGCAAAAAGGGTGCAGACCATGAAAAGATGGATGTAAAAAAGGACCCCGATCCCCTGGGGCACCACGGGCTTGAAGGTCACCAGGCCGATCATCAACTGCTTGACGCCGACCACGTCCAATTTCAGGATGTAGCGCATCAGGATACCGGTGGTGGCAATGCCCAGGATCAGAAGCAGGGGGAAGTAATCGGCCGGCAGGGAAATATAGCGTACGCTGGGGATCAGCAAGCGGCGAAGCAAAAGAAAGGTGACGGCCGCCGGGAGGACCACCCCGCTCAGCAGCATCACGGGCAGGCCCAGACCGTTCAGGGGGGCGATGCCGACCTGGGCAAAACCGTCCAGCGATTCCAGGATTTGAACGAAGACCGGCACGGGTTCGGCAAAAAAACGAAGATGCCTGAGCAAAACCACTAAAAAGGCATAATGAAAAACGATCGCAAAAAGCCACAACCATTTTTCCCATTCATAAGTGACCCGGGGGCCTTCGCGGTATTCCATCTTGGTGTTTCGGAAAAGAGACCGAAAGAGCAGAATTTCCAGGAGCATCCGGCCCACTACGCCGGCGGTGGTGGTGGGGTTGTCCAATTTACTGTCCTTGATCCAGGGTAGGGATTTCTGCTGCCCCGCCGTGGTGGGGATCCGGAAAGGAACCGGGGACTTGGCCCAGGTGGTGACCCGCCAGATCATCCCGACCAAAAATACCAGCACCGCCGCATAGGGCAGGATGACCCCGAACAGGAATTGCAAATTGGCCGCCAGTATTCCTACCAGGGGGATCACGACCAGGAGGTGAACAATCACCAGTGTTATGATTAAGCTGAGTATGAAATTCATGGACCTACCCTCTCCTTTATTTTAAGCCGTTCAATCGTTACCTTCTTCGGAGTTCAGGTCGGAGGCGGGGGGCTCCCCGATAATTTTGGCCCGCTGCAACAATCGATAGGTCTGCCGGTGAAGTTCGTTGGCCTTGAGGTCATAGAGCTTTTCCCGGCAAGCCATATACTGATCAAAGGCCAGCAAGGCCAACTGATCAATGCGGGTCTCGAGGATCAGCAGTTCTTCCTTGATCCCGGATTGTTTAATGTCCTCCTCCAGGGCCTCGCGGATGACGGTTTTCAAAAAAAAGACGAAGGCGACCGCCTGGGAGGGGGAAAAGTTTTGTATGGCTCGAATCCGTATAATCTGATCCAAGGCCGGAGCGGCCCGCTGGGGATCCACTCCGGAAACAACCTCTTCAAATAGTCGGTCGATGGCCTGTGACAGGGCATGACCCACCGGATTGGCAAAGCGATCTTTTTGGTATTTTAGAAACCGCGTGGTCTCATCGGGGTAGGTTTCCACGATGAGGTTGAACCACCGTTTAAGGAAAGCGGACTTTTTTTCTTTTAATAATTGTTTCAGGTCCATCGGCCGGGTGACGAGTAACGGGTCAGGAATTCAAAATCTTTTTTATAACCGCTACTCGTCACCTGCCCCGTAATTTTAATGTCTATACGCAACCGGTGGGCTTGGGCAGTCCCGCCATCTTACAGGCCCCTTTACCCGGTCCGGAAGGAAACAATTCATAGATGTATTTCAGTTTGAACCCGGTTACCTTGGAAAGGATTCGAACCATGGGGGCGATCCCGTTTTTCTTGTAATAATCCTGGAGGATATTGATAATCTTCCAGTGTTCTTCCGTCAGTTCCTTAATTCCCTCGGATTCCTTTACATAATCCACCCAGTCACGGGTCCAGCTATTGAAATCGTCGATGAATCCGTCTTCATCCACACTGAAGGTTGTTCCTTTAAATTCAATGTTTGGCATGCCTTAATCCTCCTCAATAATGTTAATGGGTTAATAAGTTTTGTGGCCCATACATGACTTATTTTAAATAAATTGTCAAGGGGAAAATCCACAATTTTTCAAGGAAATTTAAACTTAATCGCGGGGTCTCCCGCTCTTCTTCCGCCGGTATTCCCCGGCCCTGGCTACCAACCCCCGGGCCCATTCCGGGCTTCCCAGGGCATGAAGATGGGTATAGGTGGCCAGGGTATTCTTATAGATCAATCCATCCCGGCGGCCATCCAAGCCCTCCCCCTTGTTCATCTGAAAAGCCATTTTCCAGACCTCCAAATCGCCCTCGATCACCCGGGAATAATGGAATTCATGGCCTTTTAAGGCCGTACCTACCGGGAAATAGGGATTCTTTTCCACCACCTTGATCCGGGTATAGCCGTGTCCCTGGGGCCTTCTTTCCAAACCAAAAGCAAACGGAAAAACGCCTACCATGGGGTAGGCGTCTCCCTGGTAAACCAGAGTTTTTCCCAGGTACATCAACCCCCCGCACTCGGCATAAACCGGGAGACCGGTCTCGATAGCCCCGGCCAGGTCTCTTCGAAAACGTTCATTTTGGGAAAGGAGCGGGGCCTGGGTTTCCGGGAAGCCGCCGCCGATGTACAGGGCCTGCAGGTCCGGCGTAAATTGTCCGGAAAGGGCATTCAGAAAGACCAGCTTGGCCCCGGCGGCTTCCAACGCTTCCAGGTTCTCCGGGTAATAGAACTGAAAAGCCGTATCCTGGATCACTCCAACCCGGGGACGTCTTTTCGTTTTCCCTTTATCCTTGCTGGTCGAAAGGGACACCGCCTCCAGCAATGGCGGCGCCTGGCCGGCCAGGGCCTGAAGCCCGGCCAAATCCAGGTACTTTTCAGCCATTTCCCGGGTGAAGCGTACGGTTTGCTCCACTTCAGGGTGTTCTTGAAAAGGTACCAGCCCCAAATGCCTTTCGGGTAGACGGCCGGCGCCCATCCGGGGAATCACCCCCAGGATAGGGAGGTCGCAGGTCTGTTCAATGGTCTTCCGGATAACCTCCTCGTGACGACTGCGGACGATGTGGTTCAAAATTACCCCTTTTAGGGGCAGGTCGGGATCAAAGGCCAGACAACCTACAATCATGGCCGCCACGGTCCGGGTGGCCTTGGTACAGTCGAGGATCAGGACCACCGGGGCCTTGAGCCACTTGGCCAATTGGGCGGTGCTGTAGGTGCCTTGCGCGTCGATCCCGTCGAAAATCCCCCGGTTGCCCTCAATCAAGGCCAGATTCCCTTCGAGGAACCTTTTCTTGAACGAGGCCAGCAGGACCTTTTTTCCCATTAAAAAAGGGTCCAGATTATAGCAGGGATGGCCGGCCGCCTTGGCCAGCCACCCGGCGTCGATATAATCCGGGCCCTTCTTAAAGGGTACCACCTTGATCCCCCGATTGTGCCAGGCGGCCAGAAGGCCCATGGTAAGCACGGTCTTACCGGCTCCACCGCGGAGGGCGGCCATCACCAATCGGGGATAATTCATTGCGTTAAAAGCAAAACCAACCGATCCACGGATTTCAGGCCTACTGAAAGAACCGATTACTCCCCTTCGGCGGACTGCTGCTTGCCGGCGCCTTTCAACCCGTACAAGGTGGTGCTGCCGCTGGACCAGTACTCCAGAGTCCCTTCCTGAACCATATTGTTGACCAGTTTGTTCACGTCCCTGGGTTTCCGGTCGGGCACCATAGCATAAAAATCCTTCAGATAGAATTTCGACTTGCCCTTCTTTTTCTCCAGTTCCGCCACGATATATTTTTTGGCTTCGGCGTCTTCCATGATATCCCTCATTTCTTGGTTTCCAGCCCTATTGAATGAGAAGCTCTCTCCGCTGGCTGTCTTTTTCCTCCCCCTCCTTCCCCCGGTCGGTGGAGGGAGGGGGAGGAAAAAATAAGTATTGGGTTATTTTAGGAGTTAGTGAATCGATATTGCGTGGTCTGCCGCCAGGTATAATAGGCCGGATCACGGAAGTCATCAATCAAGTGATGGGTAAAGGGCAGGCCGGTCTTCTCGAAGAAGCGCTCCCAGCCGATCCGCTCGGCCCAGTCGCCCACCCGCTCGTATTTCCGGGCGTCTTTGGCGTATACTTCCACCAGGTTCTTAACGCAGTCGCAGGTCTCCTTCCAGCGGGGCGGCGTGTTGGGCAGGAAGGCCACCACCACCTTGGAGAACTTGGGCGGGCTGATCCGGTTGGAGACCTTGCCGCCGGCCATGATCACGATGCCGTCGCCCACGTCGTCGGCCAGGGGCAGGGCCGGGCACATGGTGTAGCAGTTGCCGCAAAACATGCAGCGGTCGGCATTCACCTGGACGCCCTGGGCCGTGGTCCCGTCTTCCCGGGTGAACTTGCCCGGTTTGATGGCCGCCGTCGGGCAGGAGGCGATGGCCAGGGGAATCTCACAGACCTTGTCGATCACTTCCCAATCGACCATGGGCGGCTTGCGGTGATAGCCCAAAATGGCGATGTCCGAGCAGTGGACGGCCCCGCACATATTTAGGCAACAGGCCAGGGCGATCCGCACCTGAGCCGGCATGCGCATGCTGGTGAACTCGTCAAACAGGTCGTCCATGACCGCCTTGACGACGCCGGAGGCGTCGGTGGCCGGGGTGTGGCAGTGGATCCAGCCCTGGGTATGAACGATATTGGTGATCCCGGCGCCGGTCCCGCCGATGGGGAACTTGAAGCCCCCGCCGGCCTGCTTGCGGCCGAGCAGTTCTTTCTTCAGGGGTTCGACCTTGGCCAGGTCATCCACCATGAATTCGATGTTGTTCCGGGTGGTGAAGCGCAGGTGCCCGTCGCAGTGCTTGTCGGCGATTTCGCAGATCTCCCGGATGTGGGAGATGCTCATCAGCCGGGCCCCGCCGACGCGGACGGTGAAAACCTTGTCGCCGTTTTCAGCCACGTGCACCAGTACCCCGGGCTCCAGGATTTCATGGTAGGCCCATTTGCCGTAGTTGTTTTTAATGACCGGGGGAAGAAAATCCTCGTAATGTCTCGGTCCCAGATCGGTGATTCTGTCTTTTAAAGGTTCTTTTGGATCGTATGGCATGAGTGCTCACCTCCTAACGCAGATGGTGCTTGCGATATTCTTTGATGTCGCGTTCAAATCCGCCGGGAACTTCATCCGCCCGCCAGAAAATGTAAGGGTTGGTCCGGGGTTCCTTGACCATTTGAGGAATCGGTTCCAAACCGGTGGCTTCCAGGAGTCTCTGGAAACCCTGGCGTTTCATCAGCTCGCCCAGGCGCTCCCGGTTCTTCCCTTCTTCCATCCAGTAGTCCCAGACCTTCTCAATAAATTCTTTTATTTCCGTATAGGGCGGCTCCACTTTCATGAAAGGCACCACCAGGGAGCCCATCTGGGCGCCGTCCAGGATGGGGGCTTTGGCCCCTAAGAGGATGGCCACGCCGCAGTCTTCGCCGATCCGCAGGGCCTTGGGCATCACGTTGATGCAGTGCATGCAGCGGGTGCATTCAGGGGTATAGATACCCAGTTTCTTACCGTCCCAGGACATGCACTTGGTGGGACAGAGATCGATCACTTCGGCATTGATGTCGAAAGCTCCCCAATCCCTTCCTTTAAAGGCGCCGCCGTTAACTGGTACTTCCCCGCCCACATAGGCCTGGACCGCCTTCTGGTCAATCCGGATGTCGTCCCGCCAGGTCCCGATAAAGGACATATCGGACCGGGCAATGGAGGCCACGCAGCAATTGGGGCAGCCGTCAAACTTGAACTTGAACTTATAGGGGAAGGCCGGCCGGTGGAGAAAATCCTGGTATTCATTGGTCAGGTCATAGCACAGGGCCATGGTATCGTAGCAGGCATACTCGCAGCGGGACTTGCCCAGGCAATCCGAGGGCGTTCGCAGGTTGGACCCCGACCCGCCCAAGTCCTGGTTAAAATCATGGGTCAATTCATAAAAAACCTCTTCCAGTTGGTGGGTATAGGTCCCCAAAAGGATGATGTCACCGGTGGAGCCGTGCATGTTGGTCAGCCCGCTGCCCCTTTTGTCCCAAAGATCACACAATTTCTTCAGGAACTCGGTGTTATAATATTTCCCGCCCGGTTGATTGACCCGGATGGTGTGAAAGTGGGCCACACCAGGAAACATCTCCGGCTGGTCGCAATAACGGCCGATGACCCCGCCGCCGTACCCGAAAACCCCAACAATACCGCCGTGTTTCCAATGGGTCCGTTTCTGTTCATAGGTCAGTTCCATCACCCCCAGAATGTCATCACAAACCTCGACCGGGATCTGGAAATCCACACCTTTTTCGTTCTTGGCCCGCGCTTCGGCCTCCCGCTTGATATCGGAAACAAAGCTTGGCCAGGGCCCGCTTTCTAACTGATCCAGCAGGGGTGTTTTGTGTTTCATTCGTTAAACCTCCCATTTTTGGTTTTATTTCAAATT